>JAAUXU010028330.1_pt1 | contig 11922 bp, 11 predicted proteins | sample 7278151 | NCBI WGS metagenome assembly JAAUXU01 (sample SAMN14350113, study PRJNA611818) | marine sediment metagenome | isolation source: surface marine sediment (1.8m) | place: French Polynesia: Moorea | collected 2018-08 | reverse complement strand
GGAGAGCTCCATGCAAAATTTCATGGATGAGGGACAAAGTTGAAAATCCCAAAAGATAATATGGGGAAAAAGTGCAGTGTGGGGGGGGGGTAAAATTTTAGAAAAACTCAAGAATCCAAACTTTCCCCATATGATCCAGAACAGAGGGCGGAATCCTTTTGTGGCGCTTTTTGCACAAATTTTTGATCTTTTTGGGAAATTTGGATAGTTTACAATGGGTCGCGCACAGCAATCCAACAGGCCAGCCAACGGGTTTTATAGAGCCGGCCGTGAAGCGGCCCACACCTAGCTAGTAAATACATAAAATATAAGACACACAAAGTGAAGAAAATAATGCTCCCAACGGCAGAGGGAGAAAAGCCAGGTACAGGATTAAGTATTATTTCTCATATAAGGTTAACAAATATAATAATGAGAGACACAAAAATGTTTCTATTATCAGAATTATAACAGACTCACCTGGACAATAACTGTATTTTTCTGTAAGAGTCATACACCATGCTAAAAAAATATATAATTTCATGTTCAAATAAGTGGGTGCATGTGGACCATCAGTCTGTTCTTGTATAACAAGAACAAGAAAGATGTCCCTTGTCCACCACATCCAACCAGCAATAAAGTTGCCAAGGGGCACCCCTGATGGTACTTTGGAAGGAGGGTAATCCTGAAGGATATTTTGAGCACATGATTTGGTAGGGGGGCTACATTGTGTCTACATTTTCAAAGGTTACATTGTGACTACTGAGTTTCCAACGGAAAAATAGTGTCACCTGTCTTTCTGACTACAAATCAGTCACCCTACTTTTTGTCTAAAACTGGCACCCTCCCTTTTGTCTACAACGGGCCCACCCTACTTTTTGTCTACAAGCCCACCTTTCCTTTAGTCTACAATGCAGCACCCTCTCTTTTGACTACAGTCAATAGCAAAAGTATAATTCAATGCACATTATCACTCACCAGTCTGACGTGTAATGTGCAAAGTAGTTTAGGTCTGGAACACTCATTGTACGTCTCTTGTCCATGCTTGATACTTTGTCACGGCCGCACCGCCACAGCTGCCAAAAATGATGCTGATGGTAATGCCCCGCAGTGCTCCATTGCGAACTACTACCCAACCAAAACTCTTTCTATCTGGACAGCGCGAAAGTGGCGCATAACTGGCGCAGGAAACAAAACTTGTGCCTCTGTTACACATTTTGTGGCACAGGGGGTGCGCAAGCTGGCGCAGGGGGTGCTCAAGCCTGCGACAGCCGGCGCAGGGGGTGCGCAAGCCTGCGACAGCCGGCGCAGGGGGTGCGCAAGCCTGCGCTGGCCAGCCCAGGGCAAGGAAGCCTGATAATAGAAAAGATTCCTTTTAGCGAAGTCCCCGCCCCGGGGTAGAGATGGCTTCAAACTTAGTTCGAGTTTGAAAGTTCAAGTTTTTTGTTTTTGTACCGTAAAATAAAAGTTCAAAGAAGTTTGAAGTTCAAAGAAAATTTGGGGAACTTGAAATTTAGACAAAAAGCACAAAATTTCAAATCATTATCAAAATATTCAGGTTTCTTCGAGGGGAAGGGGTAATTCCAAAAAAAATTCCTGCACAAAAAATCTGCTGAAACTGTCATTCTACTTGCCTTGACTCGGTTCGAGTTCGACCCCTGAAGTTCGGTTCGACTCAAGTTCAACTTTTGAATGTTCGGTTCGGCTTGAGTTAAAAAAGTAGGTTCGAAGCCATCTTCGCAGGCAGGCGCCAAAAAGAACAAGAACAGACTCTGTTCAAAAGGTCTGTGGCGGGGTTTGACAGGGTTTTGATCATTTGACAAAGTGAGAAAGTTCAACAATTGAAGTAGTTTTGCAATAAGGGCAAAGAACATACATGGGCAAAAGCGGGGGAAGGGGGGATACCGTTAGGCTGACTTTGCCCTTAGTAAGTCCCCCTTCCTGAGGCCTCTCAGAGGGCACCCAATAGAAGATTTCCCAAGATCTCCCAGGGCTACCCCTCCCTGAGCTTCAATAAGTTTGGAAAAATTTTCCATTTTTAGTGCTGAAATTGTAGTTTTTACTAATATCTTCTTGTTTTTTAAGCAGCCAAAACAGCTAGGGTCTTTTTTGTCTCTTTCAAAAATTTTGTGGCATGTTTTGTATTTCCCCCTACCCTACCCCCTCCCTGCAAAAATAATTTCATCCCCCTCCCTGGACTATTTTTTGCTACCCCCCTCCTTGGAGCAAAAATCTTGACCCCCTCCCTCAAAATTTGACCTTGCCCATATATGGCAAAGAAGCTTTAAAATCATTGAGGTAAAAAAAAACTATGGAAAAAGTTGACTTGTAACTGTCAACACATTTTCAAGTGATTCGAAATGTTTTCTGGGCCAAAAATGGCACTCAAAGTTCAAATAATAGAACCAAATAATAAAAAAATAATTTTTTGAGGCACATAGAGTGATCGTACATTTTTTTTTAATTGAAAATAGATCCGATGCTACGAAAGTAGCGCCAAGAAGAAGAACAACAACACCAACCATTCCATGGTCTGGGCTTCACCACAGACAAAAGAAAAGAAAACGAAAACGAAAACAAAAAGAGTCAATTTAGTCAAAAGTAGGGCTAGGTCGAGCCTGTTTTATTTTCCGAGCCTCGAGCCTTTTGAGCCTTTTTCAAGCCTTCCCTAGAAAATTGTATGTAGGGCAATTATGGTTACCATATATAGACAAAAATATAAAAGACCATATAAAAAATGTAGAAAAAAACCTTCAAAAAATTTATATTTTAATGTATATGTTTTTCTTTTAAAAATTAGCCATCAGGCTCATGAGCCTTAAGCTTGAGCCTCGAGCCTTTTGAGCCTGACAAAAATGGCTTCTAGCCTTCGAGCCTCGAGCCTCAAGCCTAGGCTCGACCCAGCCCTAGTCAAAACTCAAAAGACCGAGAGCAAGGAGCAAGAGTGAGGCCGCCCACTTTGCCGCCCACTTTGCCGCGGCCTTTGTCGCGGCCTTTGCGGCCTTCGCCACCTCCGCCGCCGGGTCCTCTCTCGCACGCTCTGGGTTTCCGTCTCCGTCTTCCGACTCACGAGTCCAAGTCCGCCAACGAGTCCAAGTCCGCCAGCCACTCCACCCGCAAGTCCGCCAGCTCATCACACAGAACGACGCCGCCGCGCCGCCGCTGGGTCTTCCCTCATCTCGTACTCCGCCCTCCCAATCGATCCTTGCGGCCCTACCTCAACTGACGACGTCAACAAGGAGGAGGAGGAGGAGTCCGAGCTCGTCGCCAACTTCGTCTGCAACAAGTCCGTCAGCCAGTTCACATGCAAAAAAGGTAAAAAAAGGGGCAAGATATGGAACTGCTGGATTAGTTAACACCCCGTTTTTTCTCATCACGCAGCCAGCTGCCGCCGCGGCGCGGAGGAGGAAGAGGAGGAGCCCGAGCCCACCATATCACTTCACCCGCGATCGTCAATCTCTGATCTCTCGCCCAAGACCTGCTAACTTTGTCTGCCGCCGCCGCCCTTGAGCCCAAGTCCGCCGGGTCTCGTCTCGCACGCCGCCGCAACATTGTCTGGAAGACAGCCCACCACTTCCACTTCGTCTGCAAGTCCTCGCATCTCTTTCCCTCCCTCCCTCCCGCTATACCCAGTTAACCTTTTGGGCAATAATTTTGGGTGTGATGCTTTTTACTTGTGAAACATACTTTTTAATCAGTGAGTGGAGCTAGAGCAGAGCAAGAGAGAGGGAGAGACAGGGCTGGAGCAGGGCAGTTTTTGGATTCTGCTACTCAAGCTAGAGCAGAGCTAACTTTTTGCCTTTTTTTGGATCAAGCTAAAACCACCACATCGTCATACCTTTCCATGGGATTCTGAAAGGCCAATTTGACCGCGCTAGAGCCGGTTAAAAAATTTCAATGCGTTTTGAACAGAGTCTGTTCTTGTTTTGTATTAATATATATTGGCAGGCGCGGCTCGCAGGTCTACTGGCTTCAATTTTTTTTTCCTGTTATTTATTTGCAAAAGTAAAGTTTTTGCAAACTCAGAATTTAAAGCTGGTAAATTCCAACTCCACAATTCTAAATGTAAATTCAAATTCAAGATTTAAATATTTTTAAATTATTTTTTACTCTTTGGGTGAAACTACACTTCTTGTGAAAATAGCTGCATGCAGCAAGTGTTGATTGCAAAGAAGACTGAAAATGGGCATCACCACGTTGCGTAGCTTCAGCAGGACCAGCTTCAGCAGTTCAAACGCCGATTACCATTTGCACACACAAGAAGGCAAATTCGCCGCCGAAATACAGAAGAAGGTATAGCATCGACAACAAGTTAGAAAAGGAGGAAGAGACAAACTGCATAAAGGTGGTGGCAAAGAAGGTGGTGTCGACGACTACTTGCAAAAGGAGATGCTGGTGGTGGAGCAGGAGGTGAAGAGTGACGTCAACGACAGTATGCATAGGAAGAAGGAAGGTGTCGCCGACAGCGGCGGCGGCGATGATGAAGACGACGACAGCAACAACATCAACAAGGAGTTCAAAATGAGGCGGCGGAAGACGACGAGGAGGAGGAGAAGACGACGAGGAGGAGGAGAAGACGACGACAAACTGCCAGCTTTTGCAGGGCCATCATCAACACATGGGGTAGCTTTTACAGGGCATCATCAGTACTCCGTGGGGCAGCTTTTGCAGGGCCATCATCAGCACCACGTGGGGCAGCTTCTACAGGTCAGGGTGCCACCAGCCAACTGCACAAGTAGGAGGAGGAAGAGAAAGACAACGAAGAAGACGAAGTTGATGACCAAGCTGCAAAAGGAAAAGAAGAAGGGGCCGCCATCAATAGTACAGTATGTACAAAGGTACAAACAGCAAGTAAGAAATAAAGCAAAAACATTCATTCTTCTAAAAAGGATATGAGGCCGCCTGCGCCGCCGCGCGGCCAAGCCGTCGAGCCGCCGAGCCGCCTGCGCCGCGCCACCGCGCCGCGCCGCGCCACCGCGCCGCTTTTGCGCGGAGGTAGGGTAGGTTTTCAAAAATTACTGGGAAGCGCAAAAGTGACGCGGTGACAGCGCAGGGTATATGATTTGCGTCATTTTCGCGCCGGCCCAAAAGAGGCGCAAAACTTGCGCACCATATGTGATTGGGAAGGTGCCAGGTGCACAATATTGTAGGGTTAACTAGCACAAGCGTCACTTCACTGCATGACTGTTGAAATCAAATATGCAGTGTTTCTGCTTCTAAAAGTTGTCTGTGCAAATTGGAACAGTCAACTTGACCCTCAGATAAATCAATGAACAACAGCCCCGCTGTTAAAAAAATTGTTGCCTTTTGTCCAGGGTTGCCAGGTTGAAGGTAACAAAAAGGCTCTTTTTGTCTTTTTGCTCATATTTCGCGTGATTCTGTTCAAATATACATGAATAAACGACATCATTGCCGCGGCGCGCTTATGTACATTGCGGGTTGCGACCTTGTCTTCTACCACCAACTCCTCCACTCATCCCCCAGGGGCGGCCAGCAGAGATTTGCGGCAGAGGAGGGGGAGGCCACAGGTGCTCACCACGCGGGGAGCAACAGTGGTGGCCGAAGACGGCGGAGGAGGAGCAAGGCCCAAATCACGAAGCCTAGCGGCTGCTATTTCCTGTCCAGCACAAGGGGACGCCACAGAAAAGGGCCACTGGAGGACGGCGCGGCACCAACGGAGGCAGGGGAGGCTCTCAAAACGTCGGCGGGGTCCTTAGCAGGGCCAGGGCAGTTGGCGTAGAGGTGCAGGAGAGCAGGCGCCTCCAGGGAGAATAAGAACTTCAGGAGGCAAAAGTCGTGCCACCATGCGACAAAAGATAGTTTGCCAGATTGTTGCTTATTCTCATGACCACTTTCATTCTTTTTAAACGCTACACCATTTTAACAGGCTACTTTGACATGTCAAATAACTACACACAATGATATCTTGACTAGTATGAATTACATAATGGTTTTACAACCCGCGCTAGGAACTAAGTTCCAATTATTGCCTCATTCCTGGCGTCCAGCTCGATCAGTAACTGTTGATCAAAAAAATTGAAGAGAACTCTCTCCTCTTGTAACCCTTTGGGTATGAGACGACGAAGCCTGTCCCTTTCCATATCTATTCTTGGGCATAAGTCCCAGAGATGCCAAGATGATTCCAGATCCTCACTGCATAGAGAGCACTGATAGTCCCCCAGCTCATTCCAGTGCCTCAGATGCCTCTTAAATAAGCCATGTCCAGTTACGATCTGGGTTAGCTTACTAAGCTCTGTAAAAGATAGATAAGCCCCATATTTTCTTGGGCCAACTAATGGTCTGAACAGGTGTGAGATCTTGCAGTCTGACACCAAGTCCCAGGCCTGTTGCGACTTATCCAAGATTAGGTGCCGCATGGCCGTTTTGACTTGTCTCTGAGAGACAGGCATAAAGGGTCTTGCAAACAGCAAACTTTTTGCTTCCTCAAGACCCTTTTTTGCTAGCATGTCTGCCAGCTCATTACCAGCATTATTACTGTGTCCTTTGACCCAGTCAATTCTAATGAGAGTGTCACTCTTCAGACTTCATATAAGACTTAGAGTCTCCCACATTAAATTATCATTAGTTTGGTAGCCTTCGAGGCTACCGACGGAGCCCCATGAGTCTGTCCATATGACGAAGCTACCCCTTCTATTATGATCAATTGACTTTTTGGTCCAAGTTAGAGCTTCCTTAATGGCAAGCAGCTCAGCTTGATATACATTAGTTTCCTTTGCAGGGAAATAATCTTCTGCAACAACACAGTAGCCGAAGCCGAAGCCAACATCATCTCCAGCCTTCGAGGCGTCCGTGTATGTATTGATCCTCGGATCTAGGGGAATTATACTGTGCTCCTCTGTGTTCGCACAGAACTGGCCTTGATCAAGCACCTGGAGCGGTGGGCAGGGCGGCCACATCAAGTTGAGAGGTATGGCAAGAGTCTGGCACAATTTTCAAATCTATCGGTGCATACCCATAAATGCGCCGTTTTGGCGTAATTTTTATTTTTTAAATGGGTAAAAATTCGTGGCGCACACAGTAAAGTCTACATCTAAGTTTTCTGCACCCTACCACTCTTGCCGGAAAAAGCCAACCAAGTATACATACAATTTTAGGATTTCAAGAAAAACTTTTTGTTGCAAAAAATGGTCAAAAGCTCTAAAATGGAACTGGATAAAGTTTGTGAAATATGAGCCTTTTTGTTGAGATCTCTCAACCTCTGTCAGACCGATCAGCTGTGCCTGATCGTGCTCCGGTTCTCACATCGTCTGGGTTTCTCGTGGTCGACCCGGAGTGGACCCGGATACTCTTCCAGGTGACAGGTGCTCCTTCCTGGTGATTTTTAAGTACTTTGCTGGCCAGTACAACATCAACGAGAGCGGGGCGAGGATTTGGAAACCCCCACACTCTTAGCAGCTGTCAGAGCGCAGGTTACCCGGTGGGAGGGCACGCCCGAAACCGGAGATGGACAAGGTCAAGAAGTCCAAGGGAGGCCGGCCCAGGACCAGCTTGATGTCGAGCACGACGGGACCCGGCTTGACGAAGACGTCGAAGGAGCTGGCGGAGGAGTCCAGCATAGCAGGATGAACGCCCTGGCGGCGTCGGCGGCTGCTAAGGCGCAGTAGAAGAAGATAACGGACTTCATCGGGGCCCAGGGTCAGGGTCAGGGTCAAGGTTAAGTGCCGCCGCCGTCGGGTGGAGCAGGCGAGCTCCCTTTTGGGCCCTGTGGCTCGGCGGCTGGCGTGGCACAGCAGGAGCAAGGGGACGACAAGGTTGCGAACCCTAGTAAGGGTAAGGACCTGGCAGCCAATCCCGGGACTCACAACTAGGGGTCATCGCTGGTGGACGAAATTGTCACCATCCAGGACAAACTCAGGGTCCTGTTGGACAAGCATGCGGCGCAGCAGGCGCAAGAGGCAGCATCCAAGGAGGAGTTGCAGGATAAGGGTGGGTGGCAGGTGTGGACCAACTGCTAAAAACTACAGGGTCGGGGAGGACGAGGAACAGGAGTGTCAGGAGCGGGAGAAGACTCCTTTCAGCCTCCCGGGGCAGCCCTTACATGACAAAAGGAGCTACTACAGTACATGTCAGTCTTGTGGGGATCTTCCAATGGGCTGAGGTTCAACCCAAAGAAGACACAGATGGTCCTCTTCACAAATCTCATGAGGTTTCCAAAAGCCATAATTGATATGGAGGGTTCTACACTGGAGCTGGAGGACTCATTTAGGCATCTTGGGGTCGAGATACACAGGAGCCTAAGCTGGAATACATATATCACTAACAGAGTGAATATGTGGGGACCGTCCACGAGTCCAAACACAGGTGAAAGAAGAGCCTCGAAGCAAAGAAGAAAGTGTGTGAGATTTGCTGATAAAGCTTTCGCCTTTTTTCCTTTTCCCGTCGAAGACGAAGACGAATTGTCAGTCTTCTATTTGATCTGAATCGAAATACACCTTTGCCTTTCATTATCACACATGTTAGCGCAGTATATTATTCTTGCGCCACAATGGTGGCAACTTAAAGCAAACCACGCCATGGTTTCGAGTGTGCTAGCTGTAAGGCGTCACGATCATGAGTGACAAGAAACCCGAATCGTGGGAGAGCAGTTTTGATCATGTGGTGCTAGGTGCCCGTGCAGGAGCGTGGAGGCTTCAAGCCGACAGGGAGGCCAAGTTCGAGAACAAGTACGGTAGGAAACGGCCACATGAGCAACAACTGCAACACCAGGGAGGAGCAGGAGCCCTCGGACCAGGGGAGGATAGGACAACTGACAGTGAGGATTCTGCGCCGTTGGAACTGGCTGAGGAGGACGCTTCTCCGCAGAGGGAGGAACACGACAATGTTGTGGAACTCTTACATGACGTTGCACAGGAACTCGAGAACCAGCAGCAGCTCGACCAGCAGCAGCAGGATCTAGAGCTACCAAACGACAACGATCAACAAAGCGACGAGGGGGGGTCATCAGGGACACGGACACCTCCAGGATCACCACCTCTCGCTTCTTCACCCAGAGTGGAATCCGACGGCGAAGACGTGCAGGCACAAAGATCGGGATCCCCAAGTTCACGGGGCAGGAGACAGACGTCAGCGACAAGGCCAGGGACTGGTTCACCGGCCTCCAGACCTACTTTACCGAGAAGTCCATCGGCGCCGTTGAGTGGGAGAGGAGATGTGGTCTCATTCGTTGGTCGCTGGTGTCCGACTCGATTCCCGACGGACAGGATTCGACCAGCGCGTCATCATGGTTCAAGGAAATCATGGAGGATGACAGGCCGGGCGGCAGGGTGTTCACATCTTTCATCGACTTCCGCGACAAGTTTGAAAAGAGGTGGATTACCGGGACACCGCTGGAGGAAGCCTTAAACATATTCCGGCGCCTCACCTAGAACCAGAAGGAGACTATTCGTGAGTACGCAGAGCGAATCATGCGTGAAGACGGTCATCTCATGAGACTGGGGATGTCGATGATGACGGTGGATGCCGCCGACAGACAGGGATGGCAACAAGCCTTCGAGTGGCTCAACATCATCGTGCTGATGGGTGGCCTGCGCGACGAGTTCCTTAATCACGTCAAACGCGCGGTGACGCAGTTGCCCGCGGCAGAGAGGACGTGGGAGCAAATTTAAGAGACAGCAGCCATTCAGCAAGACCACGAGAGGAACCGTCGTACGCGGTCCAGTTCCTTCAGCAAAGGTTCAGTGAACTACACCGGGCAGCGGGGTAGGAGCAACAGCCCGAGCACTCGAGGAGCGGGAGGAGGAGGCTGCGGAGGCGGTGGAGCCGGTGGAGGCGGAGGCAAGAAGAAGCAGCATTGGCAGGAGAAACCGTCCATGCGGCCATCCTGGGTCGGACCCCGACACATGACGCAGGACGCTTGCAAGGTCTGCAATTACACCGGACACAAGGCGACACAATGCAAGACAGTGAAAAACAAACAGAACTGGAATGGCTGGCAAGCGACAGAGCCGGCTGTGTGGTCTCCGGCAGGAGGAAGCGCACAGAACGCCCGGGCGCCGCCACCGCAGCAACCACAGCAGCCACAGCAGTCTCAGCAAGCAACAGGGGGATTAGCAGCAGTGTCGGCTCACTGCCCTGGCTACCAACCTGCCAGCTGGACGAATTTTGTCTAGGCGCTGTTGAACACCCCGACAACAGCGCCCGTCTACGAGAACCCAGCCACCGCGCTCTCCAGCGGTTGGCTGGGCAAAACAACACAGTCAACGGGGAACCTACATGGAGGTCTCGACCGACAGTCAGGGTCCGTTCGGGCAGTACGGAGTTTTTGGCACTAGTGGACTCCGGGGCGTCGCACAGCGTCATGCGGTTCAACACCTTCCAGAAGATTTCCGCCTCGAACAAGGAGGAGATCAGCGGCACAGGCATCGGACTGACAACGGCAAATGACCAGCCTTGGCACTTAAGGGGACATTTTTGGTGAATTTGGACGTGGAGGGACTCGGCCGAATTACCCAACATGTCATCGTCGTGGAGGAGCTGGTGTGGCCATTGCTCCTAGGCTACGACGATTTGGCGATCTACGGGGCTAAGATAGACGCCGGGAGAGGTACGGTCTCATGGGATTGGGAAGGTGCTCGGAGACACGCTGAGGTGGTGCTTGTTAAGCAGGAGCACCTCCCCGCCTATAGCATGCGGATCGTCAAGGCGCGGATAGGAGAGAAGCGCAGAACCGGCACAGCTTTCACCTTGGACAGCGGGCATCTCAATGTGGTGTTGGGTTTGTACTACGTCAACAGACAGGGCGAGACGTACGTTTGCTTGGTGAACGAGACAGCCGACGAAGTCGCCATTGGGGACAAGGATTTGCTCAGTGAGCAAATTCCGGCCGCGGCAGACGATATGGTCACACTGGGAGAACTGCTGACGGTGAAAAGCGAGTCGGAGACTCGTCCGTCGGACGAAAAATTGAAGGTCATCGACGCCACCGAGGGCCAAACACACCTGACAGGGGAACAGAAGGAGCAACTGCGGCAAGTACTGGTTCGTCAACACAAAGCTGTGTCTCTTGGCAAAAGTGACATGGGACGTTCCTCTGCAGTACCGCACCTTCCGTGACCCAAGAGTGAGGAGCCCGCGTACGTCAAACAATTTCCCATTCCGGCTGCTCACCTCCACTTCATTAACGAGCAGATCGTCAAGCTGTTGGCGTTGGGGGCGATCAGAGAGGACTGTGCGAGCCCCCTTGTCTTGTCTTGTCTTGTCTTGTGGGGCCTGGCTTCCGGGTACCACCGCCGCCTTGCAGTGTGAGTGAAGTGTTTCGCCCTATCCCGTTCCCCTATTTTCCCCCTTCTCTCGCCCTATCTCTCGGTTTGCGCTCAGTGCGAACGACGGCAAGCAGAGCAGACAAATGAACTCACTTAGTTCTTCTCTCGTTTATTCAAACAACTCTTTCTCTTCACATTGATAAACTGGCCTCACGATTTTATGTTCCTTCTCCTTTTATAGATTTATTTACCCCGTTGCCTCTGGTGGTGGCGGGCCCGTATTCTCCTCAAAGAGTATATAATGCTTCGCAAAGAGGACCGATGGCGGGCAGAGCAGTGGGACGAGATGGCAAGGCAGGCTGCCAGGAAGGGAGGAGGAGGTCTAGTCTTCTTTCTCCCTTCCTCTCTAGCCCTGCCTGGCATAGGTGGCGCGAGTTCGGCACTCGCACAACAAAAGGAAAGCCGCAGGCTGGCCAAGGCAGAGTAGGGTACAGACTTTAAATTAAGAATTTGTGTTACAAAAGTACTAGAAAAAAATTAAAAATAGTTTTTGTCAACTAATTTGAGGGCGTAGAATCCATTTCTGGCCTCAAAATTTCAGTCTGAGCACTTTTACAGATCCGCCAGGGGGCGGGGAAAAGGAGGGGACTGTTGGGAGTCTATGACGATCCGAAAAAGGGCGAGATCGGTCCTCTTTGCGAAGCTTCATATACTCTTTGGT
>JAAUXU010005722.1_pt1 | contig 11930 bp, 8 predicted proteins | sample 7278151 | NCBI WGS metagenome assembly JAAUXU01 (sample SAMN14350113, study PRJNA611818) | marine sediment metagenome | isolation source: surface marine sediment (1.8m) | place: French Polynesia: Moorea | collected 2018-08 | reverse complement strand
GAGGAGAAGTGGAGAGGGCGCTTTCTCTGGCGGCGGGAGGTGCTTTCCCGCCGCCTTTGGGCGAAGGAAGGAGACGGAGGAGGCGCCCGTTTTCGCCTATAGCTAGCTGCTGCGGCCGAACGGATCCAAGACCCCGGCGTGGGAAGTGTACTACTGTGTAGAACAGTCATCGCTAAGGTCCTCTCATTCCACTCTGTCCGTTGGAGCAGTGAGTCGGGAGAAGTCGTCGGTTTGGTTGTCGAGGGGCCCGATTGGGTCCCGTTCGGGTTCTTCGAGGGAGGAAATAGAGAAGGGATAGGGATCCCTCTCTCTCTCTCTCTCCTATTTACGAGGCAAGGCCCCAATTAACGTTCCCCTACGTACGTGTCTCTCCCGCACCCACAAATTAACGCTGCCAGCAAGAAGGCAATGTTGCTGCATGCGACCGATGTCTCCCCTCCTCCTCCGAATGTAGTTCCTCAATCCCTCCCTTATTTTTTTTTCTCGTGTGGGCAAGGTCAATTAGGAGAGACAACCACATATTGCCACGTATTGCAAGTCGGTCGGTTCAAAGGAAGAATGATGAGAGGAAAAGATAAACTTCTTTTTTCCCCACGCGGTGCTCAATGGCGGTGCTCCAGAGCTGCAATTTGTTCAAACCTTATTTCCAGATTCACCCATTGCGCAAAAATGCCTTTTTTTCATTCCACCGTTACCCCTTTACTAAAAGTTCTATTTTTAGAGACTCTTCCCCCTTCTCTACACGGTTCAACTACTCCCCTCCTGAGTCCTGACCCGATGAAAAGAGTCACCGAGGCATTCGGAGGAGACAAGGCCAGGAGACGGAGGAGGAAAGGGGAGGGGGAAACAAGAGGGGATGCCCGTGGGAGGATATCCGCTCGGGGGACTTTCCAACCTTCCAAGTTGCTGCAACTACCACAACTAGTAGACTTAAACAATGAGTATTGCGAAAAGGTAAAAAATAATAATTAAGTACAGCATAAGTCAGGGATTCTAGAAAGAACAAGAATTCGCAAGACCATCTAACCATAGGGAAACAAATCCGGTGGGAGAAAGCAAATGCTACAGTATAAACAGCAATTATTGACCAAACCGTTTTCTTAGCTCCGTCGCCGTCTTACACGTGGAACACCACTTAACTTCTCGCAACAGGAAAATCATTGATCCAACTTTGGGATGGCAAAGCAGAAGTAGCGCTCGCAGCAAGATCGAGGGCCTCACCATGGACCTCGACGAGGACGACCCCGCCCAGGCCTTCACCTGCCGCATCGTGGAGCCCGCGGAGGAGGACCTGCCGGAGGAGGAGGAGGGGGCGGACGCGGGCGGCTACTCCGTGGCGGTGGCGCCGCCGCCGATGGTGGAGTACTTTGACGAGAAGGGAAACAACGTCACCCCGCTGCCGCTGCACACGCTCGACGAGGAGGACCAAGAACTGGTACCATATTTTGATGACACCGCTTTTTGACGCTTTAAACATTAATTTTTTTTGGCCAAATTCATAGCTGGGAAAGGACCCTTTCCGCCGCCGCCGCTACCCGCCTACCAAGAACCCCATCATGCGCACCTTCCTGCACGTGACCACCGCGCTCTACAGCATGGCCGGGCTCGGGTCGCTAGAGACGTCCAAGGCGTTCAAGGCCATCAAAAAGTAAAGAGGGCTCTTGAAAATTGTACGGGATTTTTGCGAAAGAATCTATCATTGTAGGGAAATTGACGAAGAGGAGGGCCCCGAAGCCCAAGGGGAGCAGGCCGCAAAGGAGCAGCAGCAGCAACAGAAGCGCACCGAGGAGGCCACCTTGTCTGGCAGGATGAAGGCCAGGTATTGCAGTAACTCGGGGAAAAAATGTCTTTTGACCAACAACTCGTAATGCTACAGACGCAAGACAGAGGCCCGGCTGGAGGAGGCCGACGCCGCCGCGGCCGCCGCCCGCCTCAAGGAGACCAAGGACGAGCACCTCCCCGACAGCATGAGGGCCAAGACGGCGTCGGAGATCAACATACTGCTGGTGGAGACGGACACCATCTGGATGCTCGAACTGCTCGGCACCTGCGTGGAGGTGGACCCGGACAAGAAGGAGGAAGCCAAGGAGGAGGAGAAGGAGGAGGGGAAGGGCACGGAGGCCGAGCAGAGGGCCAAGGCCGAGATGGAGCTGATGGTGGAGGAGGACGTGGCAAAGTACGAGCTGGTGGAGAGCTGGACGCAGACGCTGGACTTCTCAAAGAAGAAGAAGGGGGCGCAGTGCGACGACATCGTCACGGACGATGGTAACACCCAGGTAAAAAAAACTTCCAAATATAGGACAAACAAGATAAAAAACCAATCGCTTTACTTGCAGGTGAGCACCAAGAACTTCCTTGACGAAGAGCGGAAGCAGCAGGCGGACGCGTCTTCGCAAAAGTCTCCCAGGGGCGGTGGGCCCAAGATGGCCAAGGGCCTACCCACAATAAACTTGTGAGAAAGGAACGAACAAATTGATTCGCAACAAATACAGACCGCGCTGCATTAAAAACAATCAAGCATAAAAGAAACACGGCGACAAGGGGATGAAGAACAAGAAAAAGCAATCAAGGTGTCTCCTACAAAATTAGTCTAAAGGAAGCCGAAGTCTACGTCAGATCGAGGCAGCAGCAGGAAATGAGTACTGTAGAAGGACAGGAGATGGAAGAGAGTCGGAATAGAAGTTGTTGGTGGTTCGTACTCTCCCTTACCGCAGGGGACGCAAGAAATCGACCCTTGCAGGGTGCAGCACTTTCCAAGGGCCACAAAAACGGGAAATGGATGGATGCACTTCTCTCTCTTTTTCCACCGTCAGCATCGACAACTTCGATCGGCTTGGCCGTCCGTGGGGGGTTTCATTTGGAGGCCGGTATGTGAAAGTAGCCTTTCCAACTTTCAAGCCTCTCCAGACTATCACTTACTCTGTCAGTGAGAACGAGATGGGAACCTCATAGTTTCACAAAGTAGGGCAAGAGGAGAAGGAACTCTCCGCGGACTTTCAAATGACGATTTGCACACGGCAAACGATTGCACTTTATTTTCATCTCTTGCGTCTCAGTACCGCATGGTACTTCTTAAAAATAAAATTTCATCTCGAAATTAAGGCATCTTCTATGTCACGTCTCCCGTAAAAAGGGGAAGCTACGAGTCTTCTCATTTCCGCTTCTTTGGTGTCTTTTTCGGCGACGACTTCGCTCCACGTCGCCGCCGTTGCTGTCGTGACTTTGGCGACGACGGGGGAAGGACGACGAAGTCGATCCTGGGCAGGACGTCTCCGTCCAGGTCGCAGTGCAAAAAGTCCTCGAAGACCTCCTCCGAGCAGTCTGACAAGCGGACGTTGGCGCACCCTGCTCCCCTCTTCCTCGGGGTCGACTTCGCCTCCTTCCCCCTCCTCACCAGCCCGAGAGCCGACGGCAGGTCGCCCCTCCCCTTCCTTCCCGGAGTCGCCGGCGCAGGCTGCTTGGCCGCCCGCGATGCGGTGGCGGCATCGTCTTTGGCGGACTCTCCCGACGACGAGGAGGCCAGTTTCCCCAGCTGGGGCACCAGCTCCAAGTTGACGTCGAGCGACGAGAATGTTGAGGCTGCGGCCTCGTCTATCCGCCTCCTCTTCCTAGGCGTCGGAAAAGATCGAGTGCGAGGCATGCCTCTCCCTCCGACAGCACCCTTCTTTTTGTCGCTTTTCCCCGCTCCCGTTTCTCCGCCTCCTCCTTCTGCGCTGTGGTGCCGAGACTTTCTCCTCCTCTTCCTCCCGCCGCCTCCTCCGTCAGCGCCGTGACCGCCGTCCGTACGGCCGACATCGTCTCTCTCCCCTTCCCCACCAACGAGGTTGTGGTCGGTGCGGATCTGGTCGTAGTTATGAGCATCGTGCCTGGCCTCCCAGTTGGACTTGAACGAGTTCTTGAGCGGGGAGGTGCGGGGCACGGGGATCAGAACTGCCCGCCGCTTCTGCTTCTTGTCCGCCCTGGCCGCCGCCGCTGTTGTGGCCGCGGCAAGCGCCGCCGCCGCCGCCGAAGTCGCGTTGCTGCTCCTCTGCCGCAGGACCTTGGCCGTGCCGCCGTCCTTCTGCGCCGATGGCGGCCTGGAGGACGCCGCCGAGGAAGAGGTCTTGCCCGGAGAGAAGATGACGAGGCGGTTGGGCGACGGGGAGGCGCTCCGCAGCGGGGAGAAGAGCGGCGCCAACGGAGGGACACTCTTCTTCGGGGTGATGGATATGACTGCCTTTGCTGGTGAACCTGATCCTCCGCTGGCGCCGCCCAGCCTCCTGGGGCTGAAGATTCCGGAGGCGGCGGCGGCCGCCAGCTTGGAGGCGATCAACTTTCCCGGCGTAGGTGGCAGGCCGCTCTCCGTGGCGATTTTGGCCGGGGAGCCTAGAACGGCTGGGAAGGTGGGTGTCCCCTTGGGAGGAGTTCTATGCAAAATCTTTTTGTCAGGTGTGGCCAGTTGTCTCACAGGCGAGGAAGCCAGGCTTTTTCCGGGGGTGACTGGGACTTCGCCCTCTGGAGGAGACGAAGGGGAGACTCCTTTCTTGGAGGGGGTCTTTCCAACGTCTCTCTTACAATTCGGGCTTGGAGTCTTGGGCACTCTCTCCTCCTGGAGCCTACCCCTCTTTGCCGGCGGGGAGGAGGAGCCCTTCTTCGGCGAAGGGGTCTTCTCCTCGGGCCTGCTCGTGGAAGCTGGTACTTCATTGGGGAACTTCCTGCTCAGGCTCTCTTCGATGGCGAGTCCGATGTTCTTCCTCGCGTCCCTCTTGGTGCCGGCGGCGGCGTTCCTCCTCCTCTTGCTTGCCAGAACCTTCTGTGCTCCTCCTCCTCCTTCCTCCCCCTGCTGCCCCATCTTTGTGGCCCTGAACCTCGTCGGCGACATGCTGTCCTCGCTGAAGTCGCTGGCCGAGAGCCGCTCCACCTCCTGCCGCATGAACTCCAGCCCGGGAGTGTGCTCGGAAGACGCGGCGGTCGTCATGGAGGGCGTGTAGTACGGGGTGCCTCCGCTGCCGAACGCCTGCCTGATGGCCTTGGGCGGGGTGTGGAGGGCGCCGCCCGTGGCCTCTCCCTCCTCGCCCAGCTTGGGGGTGGCCAGGGAGAACGCCTCTCCGGTGGCCCGCCTCTGCCGCTCCCTGACGGCCTGGGTGGGCGTCTTGAGCATGAGCTGGTGCCTGGCCGCTGGGCTGTCCGCCCTCGACGGCCGGCCGGAGGAGGGGCTGTGGAGGTGCTGCCGGAACGGGGAGAATCCCGGGTGGACCGCGGGGGCCGGCGACGAGGGCTTGACCGGAGTGATGGCGCAGATGAGGTGACGCTTCACGGGAGTCTTAAACGTCGCGTCGCGGTCGTTCTCCTCCTCAGGCTGCTGCTTGTGCTGAGGAGGACTCTTCTTCTTCCGCGGGGGCTTCTTCGCCGTGGAGGAGGCGACCGGGGAGGGAGGAGAGACGCCACCGCCGTATCCGGCTTCTGCAGAGAATTCGGTTTCACCAGACTGGGGAGAGATCGTCCCCTTGCTCCGCCCTTTAACGGGGGTGGCGAGAAGACGGACCCTATTGGCCTTCTTCGTCTTGTCCTCCACCTCCTCCCTGCCAGGGGAATTGCTTTTCGGTGGAGGTGTGGTCAGGGGGGACTTTCGAGGCGAAGGTGGATCTTTCCTCGGGGCGTTTGTCGCTGTTGGGTCTTCTTCCGTTGCTGTAGGCGCTGATGAAGAAGCTGGCGTCGTCCTGGGCTTTCCGGTGGGGACCTGCCCATCATCCTCGACCGCTGCCATCTCCACAACCCCGCCACCTCCTCCTTCAAGGACAATGTTAGCATCTCTGAAAGCCGATAGCACATTGTCCGTGCTGGAGTTGGCCAGGGCGGACTCCAGCTCCCTCTTAAGGCTGGTCAGCTCCGCCGGGTCGAGCACGCCCTCGGAGTCCTGGATGACAATGCTCTCCACCGGGAAACCCAAGACGCCGCCAGCTTCTTCATCCGCAGCGGGACTCTTTCCTTGAGATGCAGAGGCCTGCTGGATTTCCTTTGCGGGTTGAGTAATTCCGCCTCCTTCTACTCCAGGTGGAGGCGGCACCGCTGCCTGCACGACAGACGTGGAAGCCTCCACCAGCTCCCCTCCATCCCCCACAAAATGAACTGTGTAAATGTTATCCCCGTGAGGGAAAACTTCCTGGAGCACTAGCTGTTGCTGTCCCTGCTGTTCTCTGAGCTCTTCCAGCTTCTTCCTCGCTACCTTAGCACAAGCGCGGGACCTTGACTTTTTTTCACCACAGCCCGCTTTGGCCGCTTTGGAACGACCGCCAACAGGAGTCCTCCGCACCAGTTCGCCGCAGCAGTTCACCTCCCTGTATATCATGGCGGCCATGGAGACCTTGTACGCTCCCATGGCTTTCTTCTTCCTCTCCTCCAGCATGTCCTCCTCCTTCTTGGTCTTGGACCTGGTGCGGCGCGGGGATGCCTTGGGGTCTGGCAGTCTCTTCTTCTTGTACAACACCGAGCCGGCAGCCGAAGACGAGGAAGAGGAGGAGGCCAGTGAGGACGAAGATGACGGGACGGCAAATTCGTGTTCAGTCCCTTCGCCACTCCTTTTCCTCTTCTTGGAGGCAGTAGGGCATACTTTTTTCTTGCTCTTGACAGAGGCGGAGACTTTCCTGCCAGGGCTGGAGGCGACGGGTTTCGGAGGGCTTGATGCTTCAGCCGAGGTCTTCGGTAGGTCATCTGAAGAGGCAGAATCTTGAGGTAGCACGGTATCTTTTTTCTCCTTGGAAGCAGGAGTTTGTGATTTTGGAGGCGATTTGGAAGGCTGACTAGCGTCTTGTCCATTGAACTTCCGTTCAGGGGAATTAGGAACAGCGGGGACGGCGTCGGGGATGCTGGTCTGCTGGGAAGAGGATGGAGTGGCGGGGGGAGGAGTCTGCTCGGAGGAAGCACTTAGATCATCCACAGGCGGCTGCACGACATTGGAAGACCCTTCTGATGGTCTCTCTGTGACAGGGGGAGGTCCCTGGACTTGACCCTCCTGCTTGGAACTGGGTTGATCAGAGGACAGCGAATTCGATCCTAGAAGAGGCGGCGGCGGCGGCGGCGGCAGAAGGCTTTCAGGAACAGAGTCACTTTTAGAAGGGACTTCTTGGTTCCTTGAGCATTCGACTTCGATCTGAGCAGAATCCGTTTTGACTGCACTGGTGGGAAATGAAGCGGCAGCTTGCGTTGGGATGCAATTGGGTCCCGGCAGGGGGGCGGGTGCCGAAAGAGCTGAGAGCGAAGGGGATTCTGCAAGAGTGGAAGACTTGGGAGTTAGGCTGGCCTCTTCTGTGGCCACTGCAACCAAGTTTTCCGACCCGTCCATCGTTGCACTGGTGGCGGCTTCCACGTCTGCGCCAGACTGAGCATCTTCTCCAACCTGATCAAGCATGCCACCGGGTCCCAAGTCGAAGTCCCCGTCATCGAATTGTTCAAAGTCAAAGCCGACTTGTCCATTGGACGCTGGCGGAGGGCATTCAGTGGCGGCAGTCAGTGTTTGCTGGCCCTGGCTGTTTTGTTGATGTGGAGTGTGCAGCGTGATGAGCCCGTCCTGGGTCCCGCCCGAAGAGGATTCTAGTAAGTCGCAGAGCGAATCGAGGATATCTTTCTGGTTGGTGATGTCATCGAGGACGGGCATGCTCCCCTCGCCCACCACGATGTTGTTGGCGGCCAGCGGGGCGGCGATCTTGTCGACCAGCACGGACGGGTCCGTACCGACAATCACCTGGCCCACGCGCCTCAGGGACTCCTCCGCCAATACCGTTGCCGAGGGCTGATGCTCCTCCCTCCGCCTGGGCGGGTGTTCCTTGAGGACGCTGCGGCGCGACTTGAGCGGGCTGCCGCTCACAGACGGGGAAGGGCCTCCTCCTACACCTGCGCTGGTGGAAGGTCGGGGCGGAGACTGAGGGAGAACTGAAGCTTGAGGAAGAGCAGAGAGGGGAGTGGCAGATGTCAATGGAGTCTTGGCTGAAGTTTGCGAAGAAGACGAAGACGACGGAAGTGGTTCTTCAGACGCGCCTCCCCTTTCGGCCGACGGGGATACCTTCTGATTCGATAAGGTGGCGTCGGCTTGCTTCCTGCCCTTCTTGTTGTCCCGACCCCTCTTGGTCGTGTTCTCTGCCGACAGGTTTCTCAGCCGCGCCGGGACCGCCGCCGAGAGCTCCTGGGCCACCCTCCTCTCGGTGGCCTCCCTCTCCTCCTCCTCCCTCCGCCGCCGCCGAAGGTCCGCCAGGCGACCCCGGGTGCGCTGGCGCTGGTTCGTCAGAGATCCAGAGGTTGTCGGAGCCCGCGGAAGCGTGGAGGAAGACAAAGGGGCCACTGCACGAGGTGGAGGTGGGGCTGCTGCTGCTGCTGCTGCTGCTGCTGCTGCTGGTGGTGGTGGTGGTGCTGCTGCTGCTGGCGTAGGCGATGGCTCTTGAGTGTGCACTCTGGCTGCGTCCAGGAGGTGCCTGAGCTTTCCAACAGCGCCTGGGTTAGACGCTATGCCGTTTTCTTCCTGGAGGGAGTCGAAGGCATCCTCCACCAAATCGACCATCCTGGAAAGGTAAAGGGCGATACAAAGATATAAAAATATTGTCTACAGATTTGTCTCCTTCGTTCCCTTACTCTTGGTACTCCTCCAGCATGTCCACCAGGCTCTTCCCGGCGACGATGAGGTGGTTCCTGAATCTCCTGCGCGACGAGGGCGTCTCCCCCTGCGCTGCCATCCTGTCCCTGGCCGCGGCCACCTCAGCCAGGGACCTGGACTCGCGCAGGAACCTGTCGGCCGTGTCGGGGCAGGCGCCCTGCTCCAGAAGGTACCCCAGCACCAGGCGGTGCATCTCAGAGGGCAGCAGGTTGCTCATCCTGGCGCTTAAACTAGACCAACGCGACCGGTCTAACCTCTGACCTCCAAGGAGGAGATGATTCTTCTATGCAAGACTAGCTGCTATGCACACTTGTTGGGTCTCCTCATATCTGCTTCTTAGGCCTCTTCAAGTCCCCGCCCGCGGGTGACCTCGGAGGCGGCGGCCTCGGGGCGGATCTTCAACTCGCTTTTCTTTGTGAAATGTCTTTGACACAGGGTAGATACATCCCATCCCACCTCCGTGTCTTTGTTTACTGTCTGTGAATTGTGATCCGCTGCCAAATTTCACGGCTAGGCATGTTTCCTGTCGTCGATACTGCACTGCGGGTTCGAGTTGACTACGCAAAAATTACCGACAGTTTAAATCTGACAAAGCTGATAAAGTGTGTGTGGCGTTGACGGTTTGAGTATGAGTAAAGTAATCATTTATTCAAACTTGTCAAACATTTTCAATAGCGAGCTCACTTTTTGCATCTCCCTAGTGTGCAATTGAGATTTCGCTCTGATTTTGCGGGCGGGAAAGAAGGATAGGGCTCGGGCGGGAAGCCAAGTTGGAGACGGCACGCAACCTCGAAAACCACTAATTTATTTCAACGCTAAATAAAGAAGTTTCACTGGAGTGTGTCTATGGGAGTTTTAGTCAGTGTTTGTAAGTTCAATAAATTATTATAAAAACACTGTTTTTGTTTTCCTGGCCACTCGGGGAAAACTGAACGGGATTAAGTCACAAACTTCTGTAATCTGTACATGAAAATGTTATTCGCACGCCAAAAAACAGGTGTTAAAACAAGTGTTTTATTTTACTGAAGCGTAACGTACTGATCGACTAGTATGTTTTTTCTATTTTTTTCTCCGAAACAGTTACGTGATGTCAGGTTCATTCAATCACGAGTTGAAAGTGTTGCTTTAAAACTCGATTCCTAGTCAACACCTTAAAATTGCTCTTCAGATTTTTTTCCCAAAAAACCTGTACCAGGTCGCTAATGAGCGTCACCGAGCATAAGGGTATATGATCGGTGTGAGCGTCAAGGGTCCCCCCCCCTTCCCCCCGAAAGGGGCCATGTGGGATGGTGCACGCCGAAGGCCGAGCACCCGGGATGACCAAAAAAAACACCTGTACCAGATAGACTTAGTAACAGTCAAAGACGTTAACAGTCAAAGTGCTGTTCGGACCCTGTTCCACCTTCATGTTGTGGATTTGCGATCACATTGAAATTAAATGTTTAAAGATTATTTAAATTGTTTTGCTTTCTTTGCTGCTGCGCATTTTGGCAGCATGAGCATACCTTCTTCTTCTCCTGCTGCTGCTTCTATAGTTGGCATTGTTTCTGGCTTTCTGCAGCAATGCCGTTCTTTTTTGCGCCTGGATGATATCGACTCCGCCAGGCATACCTGGGCACGCAGGGGGTGAACCCCCACCCCCCCCTAGCCTCCGGATCCCATTGTAGTAACGTACGAGCTTTATGTAGTAGACCCCCCCCCCCCCTAGCCCTCAAAATTCGAGGGGTCCGTGCCCAGCTATGCCGCCAGGATCCGCAGGCTCAAGGCCAAGCTCAACAGTTTCAACCTGACTGCAGTCTGGCGAGAGGGCAAGAAGCAAGTCTCAGAGCCCACTGACGAAGAACTCGTGGGGGCGGGGGGCGGCAAGGAGCAGCTGGAGGAGATGGTCAGGGAGTCAGGGACGGTCAGGGAGACAACTCGGGCTACCGTCTACAAGAAGGACATCAGGGAGAGGATCAGGGAGGCAGACCGGGTGGCAATCAAGCTACGAGAGAAGGCCAAGGAGCAGCACAACTGCATGGCGCAAAAGCTTCAGGAGCTGAGGCCGGGGATGGTGGTGAGAGTGCAGCACCACCTGACAAAATGCGGGGACCTCATCGGGACGATCATGGAGGTCAAGCCCAGATAAAAACGCTGCATGGTGCGGTCGCAGACGGGCAGACTCTACTGGAGGAACAGGAAGTTTATCTGGCCGTACATCCCCAGCAAGGACAAGGACAACGACCCAAAATGGGTTCGGAGACCGGCAAGGAGAACAACAGGCAAAGGCTTCGCAGGAGCAAGAGGGATCGTAGTGGACCAGATCGGTACAAGACCGGAGACTAGACCCGAGCGAGGTCGAGGCTTTCCCGTGGGGGCATGGAGGATGGAGCACTCTGGATGAGAAGCATCAGAAGATGACGTGAAGAAAGAGAAAAAGAAAGGAAGAATATTTGTTGTCTTTGCTCTCTAGTTGTGATTTTGGAGGCTGAGGAGGAGGAAAGGCTTAAAAAGTGTTTCTGTGGTTTTGGGTGTTAAAGAATCCCTTAAGTTAGTAAACTGTTGGACAAAGAGCGTTACTACTCAACTACAACTTCGTCCACCTTTCTTTCATGGCAATGTTTTTTTCAGACGTACTAGGGGCGACAGTGACATGAAAAACGTATTTATTTTCTGGACAGCAACAAAAACCAAACTTGGTCCAAGGGTCATTTAAAGTGACATGTTGAGGTGGTTGTCCACCCTCCCAGATTTCCTCTTGTCATCAAGCTGTGCAAACATTGTGGCTTCATACTTTCTGGCATCTTCCAGTGTCATATGATACCATTGTTCCATCCAGCAGTAGACCTTGCGGTTGAAGACAGTGAACAAGTTCCTCTCAAAGTCGGCAATTCTTGTTTCTATCGGGGTTTGGAGAAACCGCCAGTTGAAGCCGACTCTCACCAGTTTGTACACTGTCATCACTGGATTGGCTTTGAGACTCCAGTTTTCCCCGAGTGGACCCAGGGATGATGTCCCAAGGTCCAGCGTTATCAGCTTGGGGTCTTCTTCTGCCTTGTACAGCTCTTTGGGAAATGTGTAGCCTGGTTGGTTGTCTTTGGCAATGTCGATTGTGATGATATCCCGGATCTTGAGGTCCGCTGGGCTGAGATTGAAGATGTTTTCTGAATCACCGAGGTTTGCCTTGTGGAAGGAATCTATTTTTATGAAGAAATTGTCCTCCATATAGCCTGGGTTTGTTATGAGAGTCCTGACTCGGTGGGAAGCAGACCATGACTCCTCGTGCACTTCAAGTGAGCCCTTAGGGGCCAATTTGCTCAGAATGGAT
>JAAUXU010002835.1_pt1 | contig 11930 bp, 9 predicted proteins | sample 7278151 | NCBI WGS metagenome assembly JAAUXU01 (sample SAMN14350113, study PRJNA611818) | marine sediment metagenome | isolation source: surface marine sediment (1.8m) | place: French Polynesia: Moorea | collected 2018-08 | reverse complement strand
CCTTTTTGAGCAGGACCTCCTTTTTGAGCAGGACCTCCTTTTTGAGCAGGACCTCCTTTTTGAGCAGGACCTCCTTTTTGAGCAGGACCTCCTTTTTGAGCAGGACCTCCTCCTTGGTGGTTCTCTTTCCTGACACTTCGTAATTGGTAGTTATTGTTCAGTGCTCTTGGCTCACCTTTGCTGAAGGATGAACTTTGCCTGCGCACTACGTACGGTATCAGGAGAATTCTTACGAGAGCGCCTGAATCCTCTCAATTGTTACTTACTCAGGACGTCACGACTGCCTTTTACACCTTTGTTAGTTGGAAAATGCCCCCCTGTTTTAGCTTCCTCATGAAGGGGTAGCCATGATCATGTTCATGAGAGACAATTCGGTTAGGCGCATTAGCATTCTCTATCAGCACCCTCGGTTGCAGTGGGTTTAGGCGGTTACCGGCTGCTTCCTAGATTCTTCTGGCAGGTGCACTTTTTTGAGGCTCTTTTCGAATGGTCTTGCCCACATATTTTTGCGGCAGGTATAGATTTTAGTGGCCTTCTCCGTTCCGGAGATTTCTATATTCTCCAACGTCACGTACTCGTCTGGATCGTCAGCATCGTCACGGATGCTTTGTTGTACAGGTTGAGCTTGCTTCCTGACATTGAGAACCCCTTTTGCCTCCTGTCTCGTGGTTCAGCTCCCAAAACACCTTCCTCCTGTACGTGTCGATGGCCTTTGTGATTGCATCGGCGTATCTGTTGTGGCCCAACTTGTGGTATTAACTTTTCTCACTGCTACAACTACTCGATAAAATTTGAGAGAGGACTTTCGTTTGTATTAGTAGATGCGATGTGACTGACCGGTGTCCTCCTCGGTCCTCCTCTACTCTCCGATGTCTTTCCTGTCATGTGACCCCTCTTCCGCCCTGCCAATGGCCTTTCTCGAGTCCTCAGTCGTCCCGTCCAAGAGCGACGCCCCCCGTTTGTCACATCGCCATTGAAAAATCTTTTTTGACTTCTCTGTTGTGACTCATTAACTGGCCTTTTTAGACGTGTTGATTGTTTGCAATCACTCTACAGTTGAGAACCTAGCATACCTAGGAAGAGTTGAGGCACCGTCCTGAGAGGAACAGCGCATGGGCATTTAACATTTCTGTCCTCGAAAATAACAAGTCCTGTTCCTGCACTGACGTGTTTTCCTGTGCAAGGATGCACTTATTATTGGTGCACTCTCCTCGTGATGCATCAGCCCTCGGGAGGACGACGTCGCTCGCCGAATTAGCCCAAGAAAATGAACACGTGTGCTTGAGCTCCAGCCCAATGTGAAGGAGAAAGACAGAGTCAGTTTCCCCCTCTAGGAGGACTGGGGAATTGGGCTCGGTCCAGCCCTCTCTTGAGTGCTGTGCATCAGCACAGAAGCAGCTCTGTGTCTGCAGTGTCAGTCGTGAGTGCGTGTCTTGTGTGTGAATGCGTGTCAACGTAGAAAAAAATTGTGGAAAAGCCCCAGTAAATAGTAAAATATAATAATAACTGTAGTAATGATATCAGTCACGAAGCGATCGTTCGTGCTTCTTGTCGCCGTCCTCACAGCGTCGGTGCTAGCGCAGAATCAGGAAATCGATGATGACGACGGCAGCGACGATGATGTCGACCCCCGAGAGTCCCTTGAAGAACAGGCAGACGCTCTCCTACGTAAACTACCATCACCGTCGAACAGTACTGAACGGACGACGACGACGACGACGACGACAAAAAGGCAGTGCGGGCCTTGTCAGAAGGAATCGTGCGTGTCACCTTCAGACTGCGTCGCAGGTACTTGTTTTTAACCATTTGGCATACACACTTGGATGCTTATGCGCAGTTGTGTTGCAACTTTCATTGTTTTTACCTGTGAGTACAAATTCTTTTTAAAAAATACTGTCTATCTGGCATGACGTCGAAGATTCGAGCATGGCAACACTTCCAGCCGCAGCAGGGCTCAAGTTGGCCGTCCAGCCACAACAGCAAGATGAAGACGTTGTGGCTGCCTTCAGTGCCCAATTCGCCAAGTGTGGACGCATTAGAGTGTCATGTCACGCATTGATTTAAAGCAAATAAGACACCAGTCGTGTTCGGTGACCAATTTCGAAGCATATATGTCAAGGGATGACCTATCAGGCCTAGAGGGAGCAACTGGGCAGCCACTTGGCTAAGACAATCTGGAACTCGAACGTGTCCAAGGTGCCATTGACGCATTTCAGAGTCATTGTTTCCTTCAAAAAGAACCTGAAAATGCACCCCGGTGTCTAAATGCCCTGCGTACCTGCTAAGGAGTAATTGCGACAATGCATCTTTCACTCACCCGGTTGCTCGAAGACATATTAGAGGTGCCTACTGCAATCTTTTTCAACCAACTTCAAGCACGCACGCGCTCTATGAACGGACGAAATCTGTGCACTCACTCACGATTGTGCGGCGCTCTCATAGACACAGGTATGGGGTGGACTGAGGAAATTGGAAACCCGCCTATGCTGTTTCCCACCACAGAGCTGCAAATCTCCTTTTGTCCACCCTGTAAGTAGAGTACGGAACGGACACCTTGACAAGATCGTGAGGTGCTCATGTACAGAGGATGACTTTGGCACGGACGCACGATCATGAACTGCTAAGTAGTGGGAACTGGGAACTTCGGACTGAGCGTGAGAATCGCAGGGATGACCCGTGGGAGAAACGCTAAAAAAACCATGCTGTGGTACAGTTATAATTACTGTGTTTTAACCATTTCATCGCAAGAAAGTGACAAAATGCATTGCTGATAAAGTCCTCTGGAATTATTCTTTAAAAGTGTGAAAAAGACCCCATCGTTGCGGCTGATATAAGTCGGGTTATTTGTGAATCTCAATTTTGTAATAATTCTCAGGGTTGCCAGGACTGTGCTGGTTTCTACTGGCAAATTAGAGCAAACAGAATTCGGCCAACTAGCAGGCGAAATATTTTCTTAGGTATTTATATTTTATTAGGTAAATATTTTATTAGGTAGGTAGCTGGTAAGAACGTTCATCCGAGTACACACCAAAAGACAACCGTGTAGCTATTGCGCTGTACGCACTGCAGGGTACACACAAGTCATTTGGAACTCGTTTTTAATGTTGAATTAATTTGTCATTTTTAATGTTTAATTTTTAATGGAGAACAACTTTGGCGGAGTCGCCAAACCGCTAAGGCCTCCCTGACCCGTCCTCCGTCCTCACTGCAAAGTTGCTGGGGTCCACCATAGCGTGTGTAGAGAAAACTAAAGAAAGCATTACTATATGATTGTTCTACAGCACTGTGTGTGCGACATTGCCATTATTGCAGCCGAATCTCGATATAACTTATTTTTCCTGTCAGCAGGTTAACATAGATTACACTGAGATACATTGCTTTATTGCCTAGATATTATATCGAGATTCGACCTCAACGATCTCTCGTGTCCACGGCTGATCTGGAGCATTCCAGCTGAACCGCATTGTCCATCATGTGCAAATGGGCGCAGAATGGGAGACTTTAGCTGTCTTTTTAGGCTGTGACCAACACTCGACTTAGATTTTGCTATAAACATCGCAAAGCTCATATCTGAACGCTGAAAAGCTCGTGACATTCGCTTCAGCCACTCAGATTCGCTCTATAGGATGGCCAATGAGTTCCGTCTCATGTTCACTTTTATTTGACTATATCTTTTAACGAAATATTCAACGCTGACATCACTCATTCTGTAAACGTAATTCACACAAAAGCCTCATGACCTGACTCAACGAAATTGGCTTTGACGACCCACTGGAAATGTCCAAGGAAGGCACGAATCCCCCGCAATTCCCAAAGTTGATGGCGTCCAACTCCATCACCACGAAGGACTTCAGCGCCTCCAAGTCGTGGGCATGCATACTGGACGCCCACGGAATGAGCCGCGTTGAACATCTTTCTCGAAGGCCTCACCAAACGACACCAATTAAAAGTGCAACTGAATTTTAACACCACCCTGTAGCTCCTGCACCTCACGATGACTGCCACATCCCATGTGTATGAATCATATGCTTGTATGTACAGTACGTGCGCATACGTGAGTGACTTGGTATGGATTTCACTGTCTGTCGCCGCCCAGGTGTGGTGGTCGACTCCTGCGGCTGCTGCCTGGTGTGCGGCCGCTCCGAGGGAGAACTCTGCGACCAGACGCCCGAGGAGAACAAGTACGGGAGGTGCGGCGAAAATCTCGACTGCATGACCAGGAAGGACATGGTGAGAAGGAACGAACGATCGAGATGTCCCTTTTTTTGTCATCCTCCTCACTACAAGGAAACCTCTTACGTGCGAGGACGGCGGCAAGGTCGGTCCAGTCCAAAGCTGCATAACGAGTGAGAGAATTTTGAATTGGGAGAGACAAACAAAAACATGGAAGGCAAGAGCAAAACCAACGATCAATCTTGATCAAAGCGTTATTATTCTTGCGTGCACCCTGTAACCGTTACCAACGAGGAGGCAGCCACTTCTTTTGCGGCAAATGAGGAAAGAGAGAAAAACGTCTTCTCCAAGTTAGGAATTAAAAAATACAAGAGATCTGCCAGGTTGATTGACTCGCCATTTTCAAGGTTTTCACGTCTTTCCTGATTTTTCACCGTTCTCAATGGCAAAGTTCCCAACAAATATGCTATATCTTGTACATCTTATTGATATTTCTTTTTAGTGAGGCACTGAAGGTAGAACTTGGGGCAAATAGATTTCTTCTCTGATCAGCAACTTCTTCCTTGATGCATGAATATGCTAATGTTTGTCTCTTCTGCGTTACACACGCAGCACTTGGTTTCGCAGATGGCGCAAATTGTCGGATAGGTAATTATTATGATACCGCCCTGTAATAGCCAAGCATTGCGAAAACAATCATCTACGGTAGCCATGAACTGTCCAGAATCATATTACGAGAAAGATTTGTTATGTCCCGCCATTTCTTACTTCTTTTTTATCCACGTGCAAGTGCATATTTTGATTCATAAAGTTTGCGACAGACGCGTTTACTTTTACAGGTGACACTCGGTATGCGCAGACATTTACAAGCCACAGCGAGACAAAGCATATTTCATAAGGTCTTTTTTTTTAAAAAAAAAAGTGTCCGCGTACTATTCGTCACATTGCGTCAAGCTAAGGTGGTGTAGAAGTGCGACATTGGCATCGACTGTGCCAAGTTCATATTGATTTCATTTGAATTCAGCATTGTGGTTGGCTTTCCTTGACTTGCTCTCATTTAAAACTAGCATATGAACATTTCTCTTGTCCTTTTCATTAAAGTCCTCTGATGTTTTTGTTGGATGTTCCAATTGCACAGCTGACCCACACACCGCACACTCCATCAACATAGAATGCCCAGGGTTACGCAGACCATGGCTTTTTTTCACTTAATTACTTAATAGCTAAAAAATTAGTCTGCGCCTGAGTAAATCTCCATCCAGATAACAGTTACTTTTAAGGCCCGAGCTAATTGCTAAGCCTCAGAATTTTAAGTAAAAACCTTAACAATTTATGAACACCTGAAATGCCCTTTTTGCGATCTAAGAGTTTGATAATAGGAGCTAAAAATCAGGAATCAAGTGTGGCAGACGATAAAAGCTTCGAGGAATCTTGAAACTATAGTTGAAATAAAAAAGGAAAAACTTGAGATGAAGACGTGAAAGGGAATTTTTGTCACCAAAAATTCCGCGGTCTACTAATTTCAGTAACCAATGCGGCTACAGAAAATGTTCCCTTACACGGCTGAAGTCGCTTCCCTTTATTTAGCTGGAGCCCGAGAACATATGTGTGTGCCTCATTGGCCGCCTGGTGTGCGGCAACGACAAGAATACCTACCCCACCATCTGCGCGCTCAACGAGGAGGCCACCAGGAGAGGGAATCCCGACAAGTTCAACCCGCTACTGCTCATGGAACATTGGGGACCTTGCAAGGAGGGTACGGGTCTATAGCAGTTATTCGCCAGTCCTTCTCGATGCAATATAGCGTTACATAGATTTACCCACATGAAACTGCAGAGCATTAAATGAAGTGATGTAGTCGGATACACTTCTCGCCCAAGAGCACAACTGCTAATATTCCGCAAAAAGTACTGGTTCTCTATCTTATTTTAACAGCGCCAGTGATCATCTCCCCGCCGAGAGATAGCTCTGGACCTCTGGGAGCAGACCTGACCCTGAACTGCGAAGCCAGGGGCTACCCAGCCCCGGAGATCTCGTGGAAGTTTGTCTCAGCAAAGGGACAAACTGTTTCACTACCAAGTAACGCTACTCTATAGTACTCGGGCATGTGCGTGCGGGATGGACTGAGCAGATTTGCAAGTGCCACAGGTTAATTGCGAATCTGCTCATTGCAGCGTATAGCACAACAAGCATAATATAGTCTCCAGTCCATGACAATTATGAAATGGCTACCATTTATCAGTTTGACAAATAAAAGTGTATTTTTTCCTAAAAAAAAAAGATTGGTGACAAAAATTATTATTCACAATCAAATTATTCAATTCAGCACTAAATCTAATATTCAATGAGCAGAATAAATATTCCACCATCAAAAAATGATATTGGTGACCAAAAATAATTATTCGCCACCAAATTATTTAATTTAGCATTCAATGAAAGAGCCTTCTTTGGCCTTCCTCGTTTTCGTCGTTGTCCAATGAGCAGCAATTTGGCTTCATTTGGGAAGAAGTGCTGACCCATTTTTGTAGGTATTCCAATGATGTGCTTGCAAATGCCTTTTTTACCCAGTGGGACATGTACACATTGTGCTATTCACATTGCACCACCACCCTGAGTACCTGAACTGGATTAGATACTGAGGTACTGAGCTGAGCTAGTCTCGTTGCTTCATCCTCAATGAACCATTATTTTTGGTGGAACTTGCATTAATTTTGCCACTTGCATTTTTCCTACCTAGTTCATTTATTTTGTTAGAAAAGTTCATTTATTTTGGTAGAAAGATTTGGTAATAATATTCATTATTTTTGGTAGTCCATAAAATACGATCCTTATGAAATTAAGGGTACGTAATTTCAAATTGTCTACAAGTGCAGGCAGCTTTTTGCTTGAATAGCTCACTTGTAACTTACTCGAGATCTTCCAAGCACATGGCATAGCTCTCATGCATTTTCAGACGACGACCAGAGCGTGTCCATCCAGATGCGAGGAGGCCCAGAGCCTCTCATGGTCACCGGCTGGGCCCAGATCATGTCCCTGGACCCGAACTACACCGGGATTTACCACTGCATCGCGACCAACACAGAAGGACAGGTACACAGTTTCTAGTGGGCGAAAGAAATGCATCCAGACGTACATTTCCATGTATTTTGCAGTCGGCAACATCGGAGACTAAGTTATCGATTGCCTTCTAACAAGTGCTCTGTGTGATTTAATAAGCAGCGTGTTCTGTTTGTCTATAAGGTCTATGCCATGGCCAGCGTTGGCGTCTACAAGAACGAGCTCTAATCGGGACGCTTTCACAAAGGGGAAAACTTCAACAGGATACTTTTCTACGCATAATTTTGTACTGTAAGAAGTAGGACTGTATGTGTGAATGAGTTATTACTATAATAATTAAACAGGCAGTGAATAACGCAGCGCTGAGCCTTGGGGCAGTTGTTTCTTCGCATTTGCGCTCGTTCTGGGTGAAACTAGCGTAGCACAGTACGTAAGTGAATGTTAGAAGTAGTATATTGTCAAAGCAATGCGTTCATGCTGTACAGCTACAATTATCGGATAAAAAGCAATGTGAGTTAGGTACGTAAGAAACCTCTCTGGATACTTTTGCTTCCTCATCAACTAAAAAAATACTTATCGCAAACGACGATCATTTGTTCCTTGTCGCCTTCTTGTCGTTCCACATCCTGATGGAGAACCAGTAGACAATTTCCACCCCACTGAGCAAGCTGAAACCCATGCACAGCCCGATGATGCCGCCGAACGAGGCTAAGGAAGAGCAAGAGTAAAGCCTGCAAACAGTTTTTATTGCATTTCTTACCTATGACGTCAATCGCCCTATACAACTCATCCCTGTTGTACTTGACAATGCCGAGCTCCTTAAAGTAGACGTGGACAGCAGCGAGATCATAGACAGCGTGCGAATCGCGTTCCGCTAGTTCCCCTTCAGCCTCCCAAATCTTGTCCATTGTTTCGTTTATTTGTCTTTCTACTTCGTACATGGCAGAAGAATACAGCAGCACCGACCCCAGGTTCGCCTGCTTTGTATACAGTTGGGACAGGTCTTCATAAAGTTTATCCACCTTGTTCTTCTGATTATCGAACCACTCGTCTTTTTGCTTTCTAGTCTGCAACAGAAGGACATTGTTCCCAATAAGAACATATATTTGCAAAAGTAGTGGCGAGCATTTTGCATTGCTCACTCGCGGTTCTACGATACTTTTTTAGTCTATGTCAATAACCCTGACGTAGTAATGATACTTTCTGGCCGACTTATGAGGAGTCCGACCCAAAAGATTCTTTTAGGCCTGAGGCAGTGGCTGACCTTACCAGACAGATTCTCTTATTTAGTGTTTGATTGATGCTGAACAATCTGATACAGTAACTAGCGCGTGTTTCATCTTTTGATCCCCTGATTTTCGTATCCTATCATATAACATGTTATGACTCTTGTTAGGTTGACTGCATGTCTGGACTTCTGGTGCCAGCAGTGAGGTCAGACATGGTGCCTCAGTCTCAGCATGTAATATTTGACTTTTACTAGTACTTAATAGGAGGAATCATAAGATTTCATTTCTTGCCTCGATGCAGACAAGCTTTTGCCCGAAACTGTACATACGGTCCTCGTGTTTTCTTGGTGGATTTGACCGATTTGAATTCTGTCCATCTGGCTGGTTTAAGATACCTGCAACTTGCAGGCATTGCATACTTGTAGGTGACGATGTCAGTCCCCCACCTATTCTAATCAATGACCTTGTCGAAACGTCGTAATGCCTGGTGAGTAGAGATGCTAGTTTTATCCCAGACTGTTTCTGCCACTGCACTGAATGAGGCATTGAGATGACTCTTTGATCACCACATTACTGCAATACGAAACAATAGCAGTTCAGAACAAAATGAAATATTTTAGGTCTCGTTACTTTAATGACTCATTTTGAACTTCTGTAATTACGCACGCCAGACTCAAAAGCATTCATGCCTCCTCGATATTTGCTCATTTTCAACGTGTACACGGAAGCAACGTACTTTTCGAAAAAAAAAACCTTTCGAAAAAAAACCGAGCCCTTCAGTGCTCTGTCACAGCCTACAACCAAAAAAGACTTATGATGCGACATGGTCAAGTGTACAATTCTATGCAGCAAAAAATTGTGCAATGCAACTAAACAGACCCTTTTACCACCGTCGAAAGTATAAGTCATTCGTAATTTCAGGTTAGTTACTTAGGTCTCACCATAATAATACTGGGTGGCAATACTTGTGGTATTACGAACATTTGACTGAGTAGTTCGTATAGTCGTCCAGAAGCTTCTCTATTAACATTAAGAATGGTTCGTCACCCGTAGCACCTCTAAAGACGCTTCATATTTAGCTTCAATGTGGCATTGAACAGCTATTAGTGTCCATAACAAGATATAATTTTCCTAAAATTAAGTTTGATGCACGATTTCAAGAGGTTGAGTGGTAAGCCAGAAAATTCTTCCACAGTACCGTACCGAGTCCGGACGTACTAACATATGACGTTACAGGGTGTGATAAGTCTCACTCCTGTACAACCCCTCGCAGCTCTACTGGGAGCAAGTTTGCCTCCATCCAGATCAATGAGGGGAAGTTCTGCGCTCATATTACATGTTGGTGAGGTTGCTGAGACTCTCTTTTTCTCAATTTCTGTGATCAAAGGGCTTCCATCAGTATTCACGGTATACAAGACGGGAAATTGACAGAATGACAGATGGGTCTGCATAGAGCACTCCGAGGTCTTCAACCAAGAACTCGGCCATGACAATGTTCCTTGGCATCGTCAGCAACTAGGACCACGTCACGCTCCCTCCCCAACTATAACTGATCTCCACACTTCTCCACCAAACAGCTCCTGATTACTTCCACCAATTTCCATAGCCATGATCGTCGCTTTTGTTCATGCACTTGAGATAAAGCACGTTGTGGTACATGGAATTTGCCACGCCCAAAACAAAACGGGCGTGCATTTTGAATATGGACACCTGCCAGTCTCGACCGTCTTACTTTGTGCAGTATGCACCAGTGAAATCCACAGATTTCAGAACGAGCAGTGCCGTTGCATAAGCAGCCTGCGACAGAATCACTTTTTTCCCCGGGTCTGGTGATCATCATGAGTGAACGGTCTCTAGCAAGCGAGCCATCAAAAGTAGTACTTGCCTGGATGATCGCCGCGCCCGGCCTGACCGCGACCTGTGACATCTCCGGGACATAATTTGTAGCCTCGCAATCCACTGGACAATGACATTCTGCCCCCTGTGCAAAACTGTGTGAAGCATCATCATCTTCGTCAGTCTTCAGAGCAGTCAGAATGCCTAGAAGTCAGATGTGGACGCACGTGCAGTCTCCTTAAGGACGTCATACTCACTGAATTCCTTGCTGATGCATATGAGGCCGTCGAAGCCACAGGTGGTGTCCTTCTTCCAGACTTTGGCGAAGTTGGGAAAATAATATGGCAGGCAACCGCACCTTTCCTGGAGATAGCGTGCTCGACATTCAATGAGGCAAGAGGGCCTGCTGTAGCTCTCGAAGATTTCCATCTTGATGCCTGCTCCTTCGCGGCTGGACGCCTCTTCGTCGGGCTTGATGCAGTTGCGTCGGTTAATGGACATGCCATTCACGGCCGGGGTGCTAAGGACCATTGAAGGAGTGTGCAAACGCCACAAGTTCAAATGCGGTATGCATGCATATACGTGCGTTCGTTTTTTTGGGGTATTGGTATCCCTATAGATTGAGGGAAACCAATAGGGAGTCGTCCTTATGCAGAACTTTTTCCCGACCCCTAGTTGATGGCCCATATTACACCAAATCAAACATTTTCTTTATTCTACCCCACACGGGGACATAGCCTCCTCAATATGGTCCATCAGGATGAACCTGAGGAGGCTTCGGAACCCTTGGGGATCATATACATATACGTACGTATTTCGGGTACATCATGTGCTCGGCTACTCGTAGCATGTTCAAGCAGTGTTAGGTCCTCTGAGTCATTCTCACCTAGTGGTAACCTGGGCGTCAACAGCTATGTACGCCACGTTTCCTGCTCCCACCGCCATGCCTTTGCCAGCGACTTCCGGAAAATCGTAGGGATTGTGCACAAGGACCTTGGAGAAACGTGAATGAATATGAGGACAATGTGCCCCAAGTCCCGAGGATAAAGTTCCCTGCTTATGAAGGGTACGTGCAAGGCGGGACCAGTCAAAACATCTCTACAGACACATCAACTGAACAATGGTTGTAGCCCTGACCTAGAAGTTGATCTTGGTAAGTTGAAAACATGACTGTAGAGAAAATTATAACTTTTGGACACGGGGATGGACATATGCATTTATGTAAGTGAAATCTCAGAGTATGCGATATTCACGGGTAACATGTGTTGCATCTCACCCGAAAGCCGTAGAAGTCATTGACGGCCATTGGTCCGTCGTAGTTATACGTGTCCACCTTGAGGACTGCAGTGAGACCTAGCAATGAACTGGCACTGTTGGATCGACGAATGACGTTGGGTGTCGGCGCAGTCCTTGGCTTCTTGGTTGTACTGCTGGTGGATGTGATGCCAGGGGGCGTTTCTGTGACTGTGGCTTCTCTTTTCCGCCGTCTTTTAGCTGAATTAGCTGTTGTAGGAGTGGTTGCGTCAGCGGTAGTTGTTGCAGTTCCAGCGGTAGTTGTTGCAGTTCCAGCGGTAGTTGTTGCAGTTCCAGCGGTAGTTGTTGCAGTTCCAGCGGTAGTTGTTGCAGTTCCAGCGG
>JAAUXU010014746.1_pt1 | contig 11931 bp, 11 predicted proteins | sample 7278151 | NCBI WGS metagenome assembly JAAUXU01 (sample SAMN14350113, study PRJNA611818) | marine sediment metagenome | isolation source: surface marine sediment (1.8m) | place: French Polynesia: Moorea | collected 2018-08 | reverse complement strand
CCCCCCCCCCCCCCCCCCCCCCCCCCCCCCCCCCCCCCCCCCCCCCCCCCCCCCCCCCCCCCCCCCCAGGGCCTCGACATTGGCTGTGATGATGCAGTTGTTTCTCCTGTTGACATGCTTGTTGAGATGGAAGTCCTTGTTACTGAATATCAAGGTTACTAGCATACAGGTTGTACTATCCTGTGCTCTCTGATGGTGCCAGGCTCCTCAGCCTACATAGGTGGAAATAAGGGGTGTGTGACACAGCTGTGAGTGAGTGCAGCTGTTGCAGAATAGAGATAGCCTGAACTGAAGAATTGGGCTGGATTGGTAAATCCGTATGATATGGCGTAAAATGAATGCAAAAACAATTAGAATGAAAGAAAAAATGCACAAATAATTTAATGTGACACAATGTAACTGCATGAACAGTTGTCATGACCCAATACATGAACTGCTCCAAGTAAATCTGGAAATAGTTGAATTTGCAATTATCTGAGAAACTAAATTATGTAAGGAAATTTCATTCAAGGCTATTTTGTACAAGGAATTCACCAGAAGTCCTTCATTAATTGGGAAACTGTGTATGTTTCTTCACTTCATATTTGGTCTTCCTAGAACAGACCTTGTCGCAGTTCTTTTCTTTCTTGATGCTGAGGTGGACTCGGGTTTTTAGTGTACAGCTTCAGAACAGTAAGTGGGAGCCTTTTTTCTTGCAACTCTCAAAAAAGCCTTAGTAATACGTGCAAAAACTACTTTCTTCGGCGATGGCATCTTGAGCGGAAAACCTGCTCAAGTTCCTTCACCACAGCCAGGACAGTAGATGAGGACTGACAAAGCCCTCTTTTTGAGAGAAATTGAAGCCAAGATGGCAGTGCGAATGGTGACAAAAGAGATGTCTTGGAACCCAGGTCAGGAAAGATTCTTCTGGAACATGTATGCCAACCACCCTGCCAAGTAGGTGAGGCCATCGTGCTCCACATCAATCATGGGCTCAGGTTCTCGATCCAACACCACAGAGACAGATGGGTCCACATCTTGATGAATCTCTGTTTGTTCAGCATCCTCACCATTCTCAATGTTATCAGTATCTGTTCAGTCCTTGAACAGATTATAGGCATAAAGAGGCATAAAGAATAGCCATCGGCATGACCTCACCTCATATGCTACACCGGGACATTTAGGGGTGGAACTGTGATGTGGAACGCATAGATATGATACCTAGGCACCATGTTCAGTATAGAGGTTCATTGTTGGGGCTGCCCATTTTGGTGCTAGAATGCTCAAAATGGGACCAACTGAAGGGAGTGGCATGCCAAACAGGCTGAAAATTAGGCTTTTTCAGGGGGCAAACATTGATGAAATGGACTGAAATTTTCATGGAACAATCCCGGAGCTTAGCTCTGAGCTTTAAGTTCACCTTCTCCAGGAAAGAGGTCAATCTGATTGAGCTTCTACGCTTTGAAGCAATCATTCCAGTACAGCTGAAGGTCCTTTCCACATTAGTGGAACTGGGCTGCCGGCAGCGAAGCGACTTGTAAATTTTCTCCAGGCTCCAGGGGCGTTCTCCCATGCTCTCCAGTATAGAAATCAGACTTCATGAGTCTGAGAATTTCCTTTGGAGTAGTTGCTGGCACTGTTTTTTTCTGTGGTCTTTGAGAGAAGTGCATCTAACTGCTCCCTTTTACTCTTCTTGACTGGAGTTGCAGCATTATTATTGTTGTCTGTTGTTACTGCAGGAGAGTCCTCTTCCCCCTGGTTTTTACTATCCTCCAAGAAAAGTCAGACCTAAAGGTCTCACGCAGATCTTGCAATGGAATTGATCATGGGGAAAGGGAGAATGAGGGGACCTTCTTGGCTGTGCTTCAGAAAATCAACAGGATCTTCAAGGAACCAGAGAAGCCCAGAGAGGTGTTCCTGTCACCTTTCTTCAATCTTTTGTATTACTTTTGGGTGGAGTTCATGTGCCACATCACTTTCCTGCTCTTGAAGATCTTTTCAAAGAAATTGGAAGACAATTTTAGCCTTCTTTAGATCAGAATCATCTCTGTTAAGGGCAAGAGAAGCTGTCTCAACTACCTCTAAAGCTTCCACAAGAGCCTCCAGAGCTTTCCAAGTTCACCTTCTCCAGGAAAGAGGTCAATCTGATTGAGGTTGATGAGAAACTTGGCTGCAGCTACTTTCATCTTGAGAAACCTTTGCACTATTTCAAGAAGACTAGTCCATCTTGTTTTCGTGTCTCTCAGGAGCACAAGTATTTTGCCATACTCCTTTTGGCATGAGTCCTGTAGTAGATCCTTTTTGACTGGAGATTTTCTGAACAGGCAAAGAATCTTTCTCACCTTCTGATTGATATCTTTGTAGCTGGATCATAGCAGGTGACTAGAGTGTTCTCCTTCGGCTCTACCCCGTCATCCAAAACGATTACGGTCGCCGCGTTGAAGGGGCCGGTGCAATGGCCGGCCTTGAAAATGAGCTTGATTGCATCGAAGTTGGTTCAAGCAAATATTTTGCGACCCCGTAGCTGCGAAAGGCAGTGGTGAAAGCTGGCTTGACAACGATGATGACTTTCAGCATGTCCAAGGAAAGGCCAACGAAGGCTTCAGTGATGTTCAAGTCTTGACACTCCAAGGGGATGACTTTCTTCATTGCCGGTCGAACACCACCTTGGATTTCAATTGTCAGTCCTGTCAGTCTCCTTCCCCGGATCCTTCCTCCGATCCTTCCTCCCGGAGGATCTTTCTGCCCTCTCTGTGTCACTTGCTGGTGACGTCATTTTCCCTCTTTGCACCAAGACTACTGAGATCTCCTTACAGGGCCGAAGCTACCACAACAACGGTTCAATAGTGTAGCCAAACCAAGGTTGTTCTAATAAAGGTTAGTCAACAGCCAACTCCGTTGGGCGCTCCCAGCAGATTGGTTAACCCAGCATGGCATTTGCGGCAACCACAGATAGCCATTGTAGACGGAGCAATTGCTTCGTACAAAACAAAAAGAATTGAGGTGCAGCGATGAGATATTTTTTGCTGGAAAACAAACAGCTAAAGTGAAGACACGTGTTGGCCATCACCATGGAACCTGCTGCCAAGAAACCAAGAACGAAGAGAGTCTGCGCTGTAGCTGTCTGTCCAAAACCCACAAGGCATCATCTACCACTCATTTCCAAAGGACACGAAGATCATGAGGAAGTGGCTGAGCTTGACACGAAGAGCGGACAAAGTCAACGTGAAGAATGCCTTCATCTGCTCCTCCCACATTACTTCAGAAGATTACATGCAGGGCTGTATCTCACACTTATATCCCCGGAAGAGGCTGAAGCCCACTGCTGTTCCATCTCTATTGCTGACGAGACCCCGTGAACTGCCCTCAACTGAGCTTGCTTGTTCCAATAGAGCAGCACTGAGACAGAAGAAAGAAGTTGCAGGTACTTTAGCAATTATTCTGGTTTTTTGGTACGTTGGAACTTGCTTACAACAGTCACTGAGTTATAACAGTAACACAGAGATGCTGATCAAAAAATCATACAGTTAGAGTGGTCACACGGTTAAAATGATCAAATTCTTTGGTCCCTACATGATTGCTATAAGCATATTCCATTGTAGTAACATAACGGGTGCACCAAAACCAATCATACTCTTATTTAGTCAGATTTTTGTTCAATTTCAAATGCCTTGAGAAGGGTGGGATTTTGGGAAATAAATCGCACAGACAAGTTTGAACATTTTTTGTTAAAAGTGTTTTTTCGGTTAGTTGTTATGTTAAAGTTTGTTATTGTGTCGCACATAGTGCAAAATTGAATCCTGCAAAAGTTGCTCAAAAAGTGCATGAGTTATGTTGCAATCGGTACATGAATAGGATAATTTGTGTTGGCAATAATTTATTTCTTGTTGCAGAGACTACCGTCTCAGCAGAGGACGTGGACGCTTCAGAACCATGTGAAGTGACAGTAAGCCAAGATGTGGTATGTCAATCAAGTCCAGTAGGCACTCGAGACGTTGGTCTGCAGTGCTCAATCACAGAGGGGGTGGTGCAGTTGAGTTGCGCAATAACAAATCTCGGTACAACCGCGTGTGTGTGTTGGAAAGCTCAAAATCAGTTGCAAAAACCAGCCGCGAAGGATAAAACTGACCACAGACAGACAGACCTGACACACAATCAGACACACGTACATAGCCATTGTGCTTTATACGTATACGTACAGATTGCATCAACAAGTATTTAAGTAATCTAAGATTCAGCCCAAGCATCACAATCTCTCTATGTATAAAAGGACAGGCCCGTATGTATGTCTGTGTGTCTGTCTGTCCGGGGCTGGTTTCTGCCACTCCCGGCTGCTTTTCATGTGTTGTGTGTGAAGCGCGCGTTGAGCGTGAAGTGCGTGTGGTATAAAACAAACACACACTCACGCGACAGACAGACAGACACATGCACAAGCAGGTTCATTCTCATATTCTGATATCTTTCATATTCCCTCGTGTTTTACAGGACCACGTGGAGAATTTCTTCAGCCAGCTCCGTGGACTATGCGGTCAAAATGTACCTCCAACTGCGGTAGAGGCCATGTGACGCATCTGTCTGACCCTGATAGGGAAAAATGCAGAGGCCATTGTGACATCACCAGATGTGAAGAAATGCCCAGAAACCAAGACGGTAGGATGTGACAGTCTTTTCTTCACCAAGCAGGTTACAGCAGAACTGCCCGATCTGCATCTCCCTCTGGTGGATGGCAAGGAAATGGACACTGTTCAAGAAGTTTAGGAAGATTTGAACAATTCTACTCAACTAGAATCTGTTGAACCCCCCCCCCTTCTATGTTTGCTCAGTGCAAGGCTTGTCATATGTCTCTGGATGGATAGCGTACAAGTTCAAGACATATCCACAACTGGGGAGCAAAACAAGTGCCCTTCAAACTGAAGTGTCATCACCGTGGATCATGCACGTGTCCAAAGGAGGGTTATGCATGCCTAAACCCTCTTTTCATCAAGACTGTAACAAATTTGAGCATCTTTTCTGTGTCTTTCATGGTGATGGGGTAGACCAAGAGGCTCATGTTATTGAAAGATGTCACGGGGTGCTTATGGCGAGATTCAAAGACAGGTGACCATCAGAAGTTTTAATGTTGCTCTCAAAAGTTCGCACTTTCATTCGCATCAAAGCCATGAATAAGTGCTTACAGGCAGAAGCTGCTTCTGCCAAATTCAGGAGCCTAAAGCAGTATGGCCAACAATCTGTATGATAAAATTATGTGTCTACACCTATAGCCTTAGTGATGGCGGCCTTGGACTCGCCAGCCTCAATGCACACAATGATGATTTAGTAGAAGTTGCTCAGTGCCATCTTGTTTCGGTATGTTAAAAAACAGAAGGAAAACAAATATTGGAAAAAATAGGGATGCCCTTCCCCCAAACTCGAATGTAACATTTGCGAATCTAGCCCTCGATGGACCTGATGCCTGATGCCATGGGAAAAACGTATGCTTATTCAGATGCACCCAGTACCAAGCTATGACCAAAGTACTTCCCTTGTGATTTTCGCAGCATGCTTTGTAATGGTGCAAAGCACGACAGTTTAAGAGGAGAATGCTTATTGTCCTCTGTCAGATAAAATCGTGAAAGGAATAACTGAATCCGATGCAAGATCGAAGAATAACTTAAAGTTATTTGTTAAAGAACTAATTGTTCATGAGAGGTTTCGTGTTGACAATACTTTTTTCACGTACTGCAAACAGGCGGTAGAAGGAGATGGAAGCGATTAAACCTGAGGATAAAACTACTACAATCAAAATAACTTCTATCAGAAGCAGTAGCAGTCACATTAAAGGACATTTGATAGTGGAGGCTCGAAATGGAGGACCAAAAGTAGTAGTGATCGTAAACTGTAAGTGTCAGTTGAAGTTGAAGTGGTGTCACAATAAAATCTCGTGTCGTCAACATCACCGCAGCTTCGCCTGGGCGCCAAAAAGTGGTCTTCTTTGCGATATCTTTTGAATAGTACTTACCTCTTAGCTCAGGACAGAACAGGGTGCGTCGAGAAGTATTATTACACAAACCGTGTACTAATATTACCCAAAGCGAGAAGTAGATGCTCTAATGGCTGCTGCAGGGGCTGAAATTCTTTTGAGACTTGCTAAATACGTTAGACCAACACAGTGCTTCAGGTCAGCAAAAATATTTATTTTCTTTACTTAAAGGGGACAAACGCAAGTTATCCCATTACGACTATAATGTTCGACCATACTACTGTTCCCGACCAGTCTGCTTCTGAATAGGAGTAGATTCCTACAACTTAGCCTGGCACAGCAGGGAGAATGAAGAGTGAAAATGGGAATGAATTGATTGAGAAGGGTGAAAATGATAACTCAACAAGATGGAGCAGAAGTTCAAAAGCAGGGAGTTTGGTCAGAGTTGAGGTCCTGGAGCACTGGAGAATACTGAAAATGCTTCTGGATGAATGCGGAGAAGGAGGCAAGTTCTCTGCACTTCTTGACTACATAAGGGTCATGTCGATTGGGCAGATTTTGTAGTTTTGCTGTGAAGGGAAGGCGGAATGAACTACCTTTAGTAGGTTATCCATTGCTCAGCTTCCGACGATCTAAATTTTAGCTGACCAAACTTTATTTTTTCAGAAAATTTAGCTGTCTGATGTTTCGTCTCTGCAAACAGTCACTGCCACGGAATCAAGACTCATCTCTTGAAACAGACGTTTTGCTCACACCATGGATTAGAAGCATTTTGTAGGGAGTTCGCACATATTTTTGGTTGTGAAAACTTAAATTCATCGCTATTTCAGTAAATAGAATGATTCTAGATGCCAGTGTGGATAGGATGATGACAAGACGTCCTTGCTCCAAAACCTGTTTTAACCAAGCCAAACTTGACGCTTTCATTTAAAGAGGGAACGGCGGAGCAACGCTCGTGTTAGTCATAGCAAAGAATTGCAAAAAGAACTTTCATCATGCGGATAAAGTTGGCCCTACTTTTCTGTCTCACCCGTATGTGTCAATGCTAAAAGCAGCCGTTAATTTGTCTTAGCTCAGGATGAAAATCGATCCAGAGACAAAGGTGAAAAACGGGGAGTCTTGTGAAGGAATCCGGTCTGGCAAAACTTTTTTTTATACTACCACTCCCACTGAAGGTGTTACTCCGCAGCAGCAACACCTGCGGATGGAAGCTTGGTCCACGTTGTGGAAAATCAAGGCTCAAGAATCGTTGGAGCGAAGATGATGAAGCAGTCAGCGATACTCCTTTGCTCGGGTAAATACAGTGGTATCAGGCTAAATGACACTTCTCCAGACGTGGTTGCAGGGGTATCCACGGCTCAATTTGTGGACAAATCAGAGACTCCCCTTTAAGACTTGCACTTGGTCATTGCCTTCGACTCCTCTGCCTTGGACGTGCCAGAGGCGTCATTTCCGCGGGGAAAATTACAGCATAATGACTGACATAAACTTTCTGCACTGTTTAGGCTAGATCGAAAATTTCACTTGTGCTGCTTCGTGTGTCTTTGGTCAAAATATTAAGATTTTACTGAAAACACGTCAAGGGTACTTTTAACTCCACTCGAAAATATGAAGCGCTATATCTATATATATATAAAGCGCTAGACTTTGCTCTGCCGAATGCAAAGAAACTCCCCAAGAAGGGAGCTGGAATTGTCTTTGCTTATGATTAGGCAGAAAGGCTGGCTGCACACAATACTACAATGCCAAGATTGCCGCACAAAACGTTGTGGCTTGCATGACTCATTTCCTTAAATTCAAGTTGCTCAGCTCAAGTGCTCAGGATATGCAAATTGCGCTGGTCTGAGACTCATTTCAGTTGAACTTTTAGATTCTAGGTACTTCTATCAATTTCCAAGAAGCAAACCTTTTTGTTTGAAAGCAGGTAAAAGTGGAGGTGGTGCCAGTACACAGTGCTGCAACTGTGTTGACGAGAGTTAGGCAGAGGGCTATTGATGCAGAGGATAAGTTCCCGTTCATACCGTAGATAAAGTCTGGGGATGCTGGGGTCTCAGCTGACCATGAGCCATCTGCCGAGCACCACAGAGATCCCTCCCTCATCTGGGAGTCAGTCACCTTCACTTTTAACACACAAGAAGATGCCATCTTGGCTGCTGAAGTGGGAGAAGTCTGAAGAGGGATTTCATTTCTTCTCTTGATCTGGGGAACGACGATGGACAAAAATTTGTACAATACACGTGATTTGCCACATAGAAATGGCTCAGCCAAACATGGTACAGGTGTTAAACGTCGTGGATATATGGCAAAAGGTATGGGAAAGGGTCAATGTTGTGTCGCTTAGATCAATAAGTGTTGTCTTTGTTGTACAGTGATTTCAGAACAAAGAAGCAATATTGCTGGAAAAAGGAACAGGGCAAGTTCACATCCAAATAATATCTCACAGGTCTCTTTCTTGCTGCAACTGCTCAAAGAATTTGTGACCAAGACACAGAAGAATGTGTAATCAACTGTGCTGATATGGAGGAAGCTTTCATCACCATGAGGTCAGAGTCAACATCACAAATTGTGCACCAGGCCCTAGCAAAGTTTGTGGAGTCCAACAAGTGTGATGTGCCTGACTCCCTGGGGCAGCAGCGATATTGCTGCATGAGGGAAAGGATCCTTGACATTAATGCAGAGCCTGGTCAGTAATGCCATCATACTGCAGACTTAAAAAACACATCATAATAATTCAATCCTTCTTTCAGTTGATAAAATATGTGGGCAAGAAAGAGTCAATCATGCTCCAAGAGTTGCTTCACCTATCAGCACAGATGGAATTGTTGATCCTTTAGGATCCTGGCCTTGGATGGCATCCTATGGTAACCGAATGCCTGAAGGTTGGCTGCATCTATGTGGAGGATCTCTCATTTCCAAGGAGTTTGTCCTGACTGCTGCACACTGCTACAAAGGAACACTGTAATACAATAGCAGTCTGGACTAGAACCATTCTCATTCATCCTCTCCTTTTTTCTAGCCATTCTGTCCGCTTAGGTGACTCAAATCTGTGGTTAGACTTTGATGATCACAGTTCTGTTGAAATGGAAGTTTCTGACTTCATTATTCACCCTGACTATGAGGAACCTTTTTCATACTTTGATGTGGGCCTTCTCAAGCTACCTCAGAAAATCACATTTACTGACTTTATCCTCCCCGTGTGTCTCCCAACCAAAGCAGGGAATGACTTGGATGAGCATGCTGGCCATCTGGTCACACTGACTGGATGGGGTGGGCGAAGCAGGCTTGATCTCAATGCAGGGGGGGACTTGAAGAGAACTCAATTTGGGATCTTTTCTCAAAGGTGTGTACACATGTACTGAGTATCATCAGACAGGTTCACAGGCATTCAAATCTCAACTTGCAGCTACTGCAACGTGACACATTCCCTTAATGGAGGAGGTCCCCTGGCACAGAGAACACTGGTTGCAATTCCTCAGTTGTTCCAGGATGATCTGCTTTGTGCAGGCTATGAGGTAGGATGTGTGTGACAATATTAATGCATGTAATGGGTGATTTTTCTTGGCAAGAATTGACTACATACACAGAGATGGCCACTCCAAACAAGCAAGAAGCATCTTTTGCCAAACTTTGCCGGTGAGGGATCCCAGGCAAAGTGCAACTTAGATTCATAAGAAGGGGGACTCATTCAGGGGCAGCTCATGTTCAGCTGCTTATGAGTGATTCCTATAGATTCAGATCATATTTTTTCACGAAGGGGCAGTATGAAAAGTACAATTCACTTGCCCAAAAGTTGCCTCATGTAACTTAAGAAAGAGAGGTTTATGAAAACATTCGCTACCTTATGGATCATCCTAATGGAAGCTATAGGCCTCTGGCGGGCTTCTGCTGTGCAATGTGAAGTGTGCTGGGGGATGGCGCGCTAACCTGATTCGCTAGTCAGTCTCGCAATAGTCGAAGAAAGCGGATGACGTAATAGGACTAAGTGTGCATGCCCATATGCCATTTTTAGCCTGTACACTGCATTAGTGTTCGCTCTCTCTCTTGTAGGACCGCGACCCTCTGGTCAAGGGAAAATTATAACTACATAAATGTGTCTTTGTCCATATCTTGTCTCACTCATTACTAGAGACGTTAAAAATTGCACATTAATTTGCTAAAATATGCAGAAAAGTATGCATTAAAAATATGCAAATAAGCGATTTTGCATGTTTTTGAGGTCTCTAACTTATTACCCTCGACCGATCGCTAGTAGCATCACATACGACTCATGGTCGCACACCACAACAGCGCAAGGCTGGTACGTTGACGATCCGATGGAATCGGATAAAATGGATCCCATGGAATGGAATATGCTACAGAAGTCAGCCTCAAATGCAGCTGGCTTCTGTAGCATTTTTGCCTTGGTAGAGTTCGTAGTTGATGCTGAAACAACGATGTTCGTAGTGACCATAAAATTTGTTGTACAGTGGAACACGCTTATAACGGTCAATGGGTCACAAGGATAAGACCAGCTTGACCAAGAGAAGGTTGTGGGAGATTGAAGGTCTATTCTGAGGCTGCTTAGAGACCAAAATTGAGGTAAAAAATTCCTAGGGAGTGGGGGCAACACTGCACCAATGGGAGAACCAGCAAGCAGAGAAGACTAGACAAACCTGTGGCTTGACCTGTGAACTGATGGCACGCTGCCATCACTAGAGGAGAAGAAGGGGGTGAAAAGAGTTGCTACGCCCTGGCCATATTAAATATAGACTTCGTTAATACAAGATATTCACGACATTCTTATACATTCCCGTATGAGTTCGAGCGGGGTTTACTGCAATCTGGGACATCAGGGAATTATTTATGCTGAATGTCAGCACCATAGTGCTGAATCAGGGCATCGTCGAAAACTTGCTCAACTATGCTGTGGTTTACACTTCACACAGAACAAGAGAATTGAGAATGGTCCCAGCCCTAAAATACTCCACCTGAGGGTTAAGCCAAGGTTGTGCACATGACCAAACACTGCCGCTGAAGGATATGCGAGTCATTTTACCGTCCAGAAATTACTCCTGACAAGGGCAGTTCACAAATAAACTGGACGTTTGTGTCAGCAATCAGTTTTCTTTCCTAACCTAGCATCCACACTATACACAACTGCAAGTAACACCTCCTGTGGCACATGCAAGGTTAATGCTACTGGCGAATCACATTGTGGCAAAATGTAGTTCTACATATTGATGTATGTTAGGGTGCAGACAACCATCAGAGCAATCCAACTAACATTCTTCATTCGCTAATTTACATTCATTGTGCAGATAATTCTGACCATTTCAGAAGGGAGGCTTCGGCCCTTGCTCCGGTGATTCTGGAGGCCCCATTGTCGCGTTTATGACTGAAGGCGGCCATCCTCACTATATGCAGCTGGGAGTCGTGCAGGGAGGAATTAGCAGATGTGGAAGCAGAGAACACCCAGCCATTTATGTGCGCACCACCAATGAAGATGTCATGGACTTCATACTTGAAACATCAGGTCTAGACGAAGGTCAGACAATGTCAGTCAGTCAGGTGTTGTTACTGTACCAATAACATGGTTTTTTTTCTTTTTTAGAACGCTTAAAGACACCCCCAAACAATCGGAAACCAATCAAAACTACGGCAACGCTGCCACCGGATGAGTCTACTAAAGCAACAAGTCCCCGTTGCCTTGGCCGCTCACCTAATGGTCAGTTGGCAGTGGCACAGAGTGCACTCGACTCTGAGGACTCTGTGACGGACAGACAGACCATTGCTAAGCTTCTACACGGCCGTTTTTCACATTGTGCGACAGCTTTTAAGCTTTACCTCTCAATGTGCCTGTCCGCAGCCGATTTCCACCCTTTTTTGTGGCTGATTTTGCAGCTAATTTCCTGCATTTGAGGGGTTGCATGTGTAAGGGGGTGGGTGTGTCTGCTGCCATTATAAAGCTTTTGCACAGCCATTTTTTTATTTTGCGTGGCATGTTTTAGGCTCTT
>JAAUXU010009378.1_pt1 | contig 11936 bp, 6 predicted proteins | sample 7278151 | NCBI WGS metagenome assembly JAAUXU01 (sample SAMN14350113, study PRJNA611818) | marine sediment metagenome | isolation source: surface marine sediment (1.8m) | place: French Polynesia: Moorea | collected 2018-08 | reverse complement strand
GGTGCCATCGCCGGTGACATCATCGGCTCCGTCTATGAAGCCGCCCCGATCAAAAGCACCGCTTTCCCCCTGTTCACGGCCCGGTCCTGCTTTACCGACGACACGGTGCTGACCGTGGCCACGGCCGGGGCTATTCTTCAGAAGACCGATTACGCGCACGCCTACCGCCAGCTGGCCAGAGCCTATCCGGCGAGCGGTTTCGGGGCCGCTTTCGCCCGCTGGTTCCAGGCCGCAAAGGCACCGCCCTACCAGAGCTGGGGCAACGGGGCGGCCATGCGCGTCAGCCCGGTGGGCTGGGCTTTCAAAGACGAAGCGCGCGTTTTAAAGGAAGCAGAGCGAAGCGCCGCTGTCACGCACGATCACCCCGAGGGGATTCGCGGCGCCCAGGCCACGGCGCTCGCCATCTGGCTGGCGCGGCAGGGAAGGGCCAAGGCGGAGATTCGGGACGTCCTCGGGTCCCGCTTCGGCTACGACCTGAAGCGATCCGTGGCGGCCATTCGGCCGCATTACCGCTTTGAGGTCGCCTGCCAGTGGAGCGTGCCGGAAGCCATCATCTGCTTTCTGGAGGCCACCGATTATGAAAGCGCGGTGCGCAATGCCGTTTCCATGGGCGGCGACAGCGACACCCAGGCCTGCATCGCCGGCAGTATTGCCGAGGCCTATTATGGACCGCTGCCGACAGCGGTTCAAACCGAGGTCGCCGAACGGATCCCGCCAGCGTTTGAGGGCGTCATCATTCGTTTTACGCACAAATATATGCCCGGCCATTGGCCCCGACAACGCCATGAACCGGGGCCGGCCGATTGACAGGCTAAAGCCAGACCTTAGGGTTTCACAGCCATTCAGGAATCCTACAACTGTCGGGAGGCCGCCATGACCAGAATCGTGCGTTTTCATTCCACCGGGGATGCCGATGTCCTGCAACTGGAGCAAGTGCCCTTGGCGGCACCCGGAGAGGGTGAGGTCCGCCTGAAGGTCGAAGCCATCGGCCTCAACCGCGCCGAGATTCTCTTTCGCCAGGGGCTGTATCTGGAAAGCCCTAACCCGCCGTCGCGCATCGGCTATGAAGCCGCCGGTGTCGTCGATGCCGTCGGCCCCGGGGTGGACCGTGTCAAGATCGGGGACCGTGTGAGCACCATCCCCTCGTTTGCCATGGGAACCCACGGTGTCTACGGTGAAAGCGCCATCGTGCCGGCGCATGCCGCCGCCGCCTACCCCGATAATTTATCCGCCGTCGAGGGGGCCGCCATTTGGATGCAATATCTCACGGCATACGGTGCCCTGATCGCCATCGCCGGAATGACCCCGCGCCAGACCGTGTTGATCACCGCGGCCAGCAGCAGTGTGGGATTGGCCGCCATTCAGATCGTCAAGAAAATCGGGGCCCGGGCGGTGGCCACCACACGCGGTCCGTCCAAGAAGTCTTTTCTGCTGGAAGCGGGCGCCGATCATGTCATCGTGACGGATGAGGAGGATCTGGCCATGCGAACCCGGGAGCTGACCGGCGGAAGCGGGGCGGATATCATCTTCGATCCGGTGGCCGGCCCTTTCCTGGAAAAGCTGGCGCAAGCCGCCGCCCCCGGTGCGTTCATCTTCGCGTACGGGGCGCTATCCCTGGCACCGACCCCCTACCCTCTATTCGACGCCATCGGCAAGGGCCTGACCATTCGGGGTTACAACCTGTCTGAAATCGTCAGGCAACCGGACACGCTGGCCGCCGGGAAACAATTTGTGCGTGAAGGCCTGACGTCCGGCGAACTCAAACCCGTGATCGACAGCACCTTTTCCCTGGATGAAATCGAAGCCGCCCATCGCCACATGGAGGCCAACCAGCAGCAGGGCAAAATCGTCGTCACGGTCTGAGACGACACGCCGCACCGGATTCGTTCCGCTTTTGCCGCCAACCTGCAGCAACACCTGACGGTGCGCGTTTCACCGCCCTTTTGGCCCAAGGCTGCCGGGGCCTGGGGCCCAGCCCAGGCGACCGTCCCGGGCCTTCGAAAAGCGGCACCAGCGGGCAATTCGACGTGAGATCGCTATGGCCGGGAAAAAAAATACCACAGGCTGCTTCGGAAGCATCGGTGCCGAGGGCGGCGGGTGGATCGTTTTACAGATGCGGTCGATTGGGGAATGCCGACCCAGGGCCGGCCCAAAAAGAAAAGCCTTGGGCGTGGTCGCCGTGTCAACGACCCGTCAGGGGCTGGATCGAGGTTCGGCCGCGCGCTTGGATGGGCGTGGAATTTTTTTGCGGCGACGCTCTTTTCCTGAGCGGCGCTCGGGGATGTGTGCGGCGTAGGAAAACTGCCGTCGATCCGTGCCCGATCGTCGCTCTTTTCGGCCGTGCGGGTGCTGGGTCGTCATTGATGACACCGCAATGAAGGTTTCTCGATTGCAGCAATACCGTAATGGCAACAATGCCCTTAAGAATCAATCTGATATGAGTGGTTCAGGCCAGTATCCTCAAAGCCTACCTCAGGCGACGTATCGGACCAAACCAATGGATGCCATCAGATCCACCCGGGCGGGCGCCATCTGCATCGCTGGCATGGCTTTCGCCGTGCGTTAAGCCCGCAATCCGGTCTTCCGCCCGATTTGGAATCGCCATAACTCCTGCTCAAATAGCAAAAGAAGTGCCACGGCAAAAGTCTATGTCCACCGATCGAGACAAGCATCTGAAACGACGATTATTTTAAATCATTTTGTTTCAAGGCGGGATTTCGCCGGCGACCTTCAGATGGCGCAAACGCCGTGGCTATAGGCAAATGATTACAACCTTTTTGAGCAATCGATTTCATACGCTGCGGGTGCCTCGCCATTCTTGCTGCACGGCGTGGATGCTATGACGCGACCGGAAGACGGCATTGTCATCGGCAGGGTTCCTGCCTCGGATGGCGGCCGATCAGGCCCAGATGGATGGATCGATTGGCGCCGGATGTCAAGCAGCTGGCAGGTCGTGCCCAGACTTTTATCCCCGATCCGATTAATTCCTGCAGCCTTTTGGAGAGAATGACAGGTGCGCTCGAGACGCGCCCATCGAAAAGAAAGTGATCGCTATTCTACGGAATAGACGAACGCACCCGGTTTTTAAAAGCACGACAACGGCGCGTCGCCGGGAAGCATATTTAATATGCGGGTTTTGGCGGGCAATGGGATGAAAGACGCCGCCCTGGTCGACACAGGAGGCCGTAAGGGACGCACGGTGCTGGGGGGCGGATTGAAGGCGCTGCGGTTGTGAGGCCCAACCGGGTGCGGCCCGCTGCAAGTGCGAAACGCCCGCTGGCAACCAGCAACCCCATAAAAAACCCCCTGCAATCACAGGGGGAAATATTGGCTTTGGTGGCGATGCAGGGAATTGAACCCCGGACACTGCGGATATGAGCCGCATGCTCTGACCAACTGAGCTACATCGCCACGGTATGATCGCTGGCAGGCCAGGATGTGCCCTGCCAAACCGAAACTGGTTAATTACCAGCTTCGCCTTGACCCGTCAAGCTGAAAATCTAGTTCGATTTCGGCTTGGTGGCCGGTAGCGAGCCGGAGATCTCGACGGCATATTCTTGCAGTTCGACGTCCTCGGGCAGATCCGAAAATATGACCGTGAAAGGGACCTCCTGACCCGGTGCCACCTTGACGTTGGCGTTGTCCGTTCCGTTACGGTTGGCCAACAGCTTCTGCAAGTCGGCCAGCGGCATGGTTTCCAGATTTTCGCGACTGGGCATGTTCCCGCAATAGGCCTGTGCCGCCTGTTTGAATTTGCGTCCGTCGGCGAAAACCTGCCCGGTCACCCGAATGAAGCTGCGCGGCTCCGAATACTCATTTTTTACCCGCCCCTGGATGATGTACAGCCGTCCATCGTTTTGGTTTTCAACCCAACTCCCCTTGAGGGTCGTCTCCACGGGGACAATCGCTTCGGGCGCCTTCTTGCCTCCCAACCACTTGCTGACGAACGGGATTTCGGGCAGATCGGAGAGCTTGAACTTGGAGAAGTCAAAGCCCGTGGTGGTGTAGCCGAAATAGCCGGCGGCCCCCAGCAAGACAAGCAGCAGCAGGAGCACCAGGGATTTGCTTGTCTTTTTCTTCTTGGGCATCGGCGACGGCTTGATGGGTTTGGCTTCGGCCGGGGGGATATCCATGGTCTGGGTGTCGGCCGCCGCCATTTCATCCATCAACTCCTGGGTGAGATCACGCGATGCAGCGGCCCCCGTCGCGGCCGCCGCCGCCGCAACCGGCGCAGCCCCCTCGGGCGCATCATCCTCGACGATATCGAGATCGAAGGCGTCGTCGTCCTCTAAAAGCGACAGGTCGAGATCATCACCGCTGTCGGCATCATCTTCCACGATGTCCAGGTCAAGCTCAGCCGGCCCTTCCTCATCCAGAATTTCGAATTCGAGATCATCCTCCAGTTCGACCTTTTCGGGAGCGGGCGTCGCGTCCATCTCGAGTTCTAAACCAAGGTCTTCCGACTCGGAGGTATCGAACAGCGCCGAGGCCTCTTCACCCTCGTCTTCGAGCATGTCAAACTCCAGCTCAAGGTCATCGCCTTCGTCGGTGGCCGGCTGAAGATCGAAATCGAGATCGAGGTCCTCAACCGCCGTATCGACCTGCGGCGTGGGGGAATCCGTCGTATCCTCGACGTCCAGCATTTTTTCAAGTTCGCTCAAATCCAGCGCGTCGCTGCCTTCGGTCGTTTCGTCCGCGTCCGACACCGCCGCGGCATCCGGTGCGGCAGCGGCGTTCGTATCGCCCATATCCAAGTCGAGTTCGAGCTCGGGGTCACCCTCTTCGGCGATCGCCGGAGCCGCAACACCCGCGTCGTCCTGCGACTCCAGTATCTTTTCGATATCGTCCAGGTTCAACTCGCGGGTGGCGTCTTCGGGTTCCTCCGCCTCCAAGCCTTCGTCATCCAGGTCCAGATCCAGTTCAAGCCCCTCGACTTCCGCGACTTCCTCCGCCGGGGGTTCGCTCGAGGGTGCGCCGGCGTCGTCCAGCAGGCTTTCGAGTTCATCCAGCTCCAATTCGCGGGTTTCATCGCCGGGAGCCTCGGCCGGGGCGTCCGGAGCACCGAGATCGAGGTCGTCGAAGGCCAGATCCATTTCCCCCGCGGCAACCGGGTCGCCGGTATCGCCCTCGAGTTCCAATACCAACTCCGGTTGTTCCTCTCCAGGCGACAACGCGCGCGCGTCAGCCCCACTGTCTTCCAAAGCACTTTCCAGATCGCCCAGATCGAGGTCTTCGACTTCGTCCACCGACGGGGGTTGGGGTTCGCCCTCGCCGGGCACGGGCGTCTGGGCCGCCTCGTCGTCCGTCATGAGCGGCGTCGCAGCGGCGTCGTCATCCAGACCCAGTTCCAGATCGAGGGCCTCCACCGCCTCCGGGCTATCCTCGGCACCCCGCTCCAGTTGGCCGATATCGTCCCCCAGCGCGGCGAAATCGAGTTCTTCGGTTTCTTCCAGCGGTACGTCGTCCTGATCCGCGACTTCATCGAACAGGCTGTCGATTCCGGGAGCCAGTTCGAGGTTGATATCATCGTCCGCGGAGCCCTCCCCAGCGCCAAGGTCATTCGCCTTATCGGATGCCGTGTCTTCCACCTCGGCGAGACCGATCTCTTCGGTTTCCTCGATGTCCAGCTCTTGCACATCATCTTCGAGGATATCTTTCAGTCCCGGGTCGAACTCGAGCTTGACCTCATCTCCGGGCGGCGCTTCGACCGCCTCGTCCGGGGGCAGCGCCTCGAGTCCGGCCCCCAGATCGGCGTCCTCATCCAGCAGGCTCTCCAAATCGTCCATATCCAGGTCAAGATCTTCGACAATGCTCTCCTCGGTCTCTTCCTGGAACGCGTTGAGGTCGTCCATCGCCGGCGGCGCTTCCGATGCGGGCGCTTCGCCGGCATCCGCATCGAGCATTTTCTCCAGGTCGGCCAGGTTGAGTTCTTCGGTCTTGAAATCGTCTTCGGGTTCCGGGCCGGCGGGCAGGGGTTCGTCTTCCAGCAGCAGATCGAGTTCATCCAGATTGATCTCGTCGGTGACCAGGTCGTCGTCCTCGGCCGGGTCCGCAGCCGGCGACGCATCCAGATCCATTTTCAACTCCGGCGCCTCGGGTGCATCGACGGCGGGCGGATCCCCACCGGCCAGCGCGGCAGCCATTCCCGCCCCGGCCGCAAGCCCGGCGGCGGCCTCCGGAGCAGAGGGCCCCTCGCTGCCTTCAGCGTCCGGGGGCGCTGCCATGGTGACCGCCGGCGGTCGTGCCCGCCAGATATGCTTGCACCGTGAGCAGCGGACTTTCGACCCGCTGGGCTTGAGTAAGCTTTCATCCAGTCGAAAACTGGTACTGCAATTCTGGCAGGTAAGAATCATGACACACCCCAAAGGTTATAATTTCAAATGATAGACTTCCGGCAGATTGCGGTAAAATTCTGCATAGTCCAGCCCGTAGCCTACAAGAAATCCCTTTTCAACCGTGTGGCAGACATAGTCGACATGCACGTCGGTCTTGCGCCGCTCCTTCTTGTCGATCAGGGTGCAAATGCGCACGGAGGCCGCGCCGGACGATTTTAAATGCGCCACCAGATAGGATAACGTAAGGCCCGTATCCACGATATCTTCGACAACGATGACGTCCTTGTTCTTGATGTCGAGATCAACGTCTTTGACCAGTTTGACCCGTCCGGATGAAGACGTGCCGTCCCCATAGCTCGAGGCACAGATGAAGTCGACCTTAACCGGAATGGAGAGATGGCGGATTAAATCCGAGAGAAATATGAAGGCGCCTTTAAGAATGCCGACCAGAATCAAATCGCGGTCCCTGTAATCGGTTGAAATTGCGTGGGCGACTTCCTCGACTTTGGTCGCAATCGCTTCTTTGGTGAGTACCGGGATGAATTCAGACATGGTTTCAGATGCGTCGCGTAGAAATAATTCGGGCCGAAAAAAACAATTCCCCGTGTGATTAGGATGTCTGAATTCCTCGGTGATCAGGGAAGCACACCAGCATACTCCGCGCCACGCCGCATTTGCCCGACGCACGCGTCGGCGCCGTCTGAGGCCTCATAGATCATCCGATCGGTAGATCGCCGCCTTGCCCGTAAATTGCCTCTGCACCAACTTATCGATCGCCGTTCCGAGTGAAGAACGCCGACCCATCATTTTTGCATTAAAAATACAGGGTTACTTTGATTTAGTTATAAAAATATCTCTGAATTGTCAACGCATTTGATCGTTTACAATCCCTGCTCGGCCAATTTATGAGCCAACGCCTTCTGCTCCGCCGTCAGGTTTTTGGGCACAGCGATGTGGACGATCAGAAAAAGATCTCCCCTGCCCGATTGCTTCATGCGCGGAAGCCCGTGGCCTCCCAGACGCATTTTCGTGCCGTGTCGGGTCCCGGGCGGAACCTTCACATTCAGTGCTTTACCTTCGATCGTCGGGACGGACACCGTCGTACCGAGCAATGCTTCGCTTAACTTGACATCCCGATGGATCAGAAGATCATGGTCATCCACCCTGAAAACGGCATCCGCTAGAACACGGGCGCGGATGTACAGATCGCCTGGCGGCCCGCCGAACGGACTGGGGGCGCCTTTGCCGGAGAGGCGAATCTTTTTGCCGTGGATCATGCCCGGCGGGATTTTGACCGTCAGACGCTCGGAACGCCCGTCGTGCTGGAAATCAAGCGTCTTGGTCGCCCCGGAAGCGACTTCCTTCAACGTCAGCCCCAGTTCGTATTCAAGGTCCTGTCCTTTGCTGGAGGCCGTACTGCCGCCCCCGAAACCAAAGGGCGAGTCGCCGCCGAAAGAAAACCGCGCGCCCCCCGGGCGCCCCGAGGGCCCGCCGCCGAAACCGAACTCGCGGAAGATGCTGCTGAAATCAAAATTGCGAAAAATATCTTCCTGGGAATACTGCTGCCGAAAGCCCTCGGCGCCGAACTGATCGTACTGGCGGCGCTTTTCCTTGTCGCTCAAAACGGCATACGCCTCGCTGATGCGTTTGAACTTGTCTTCGGCGGATTTATCGCCCTTGGTGTGGTCCGGATGATACTTCATGGCCAGTCGGCGGTAGGCCTTTTTGATCTCCCCGTCGGAAGCCTTGCGGTCGACACCCAGCGTTTTGTAGTAGTCCTCGCCAGCCATAGAATCCCTTTTCCATTGAATGCGTTGGCGTTATTGGCCCGATGATGTCCCCGGCGACGTTTGCGCCCGGAAAAGACATTATCTTATAACCATTTAAAATAAATCGATATTATTAGCGTGTCAATGGACACCGCCCTGTAAATATGCCCCGCTGTCAAGAGGCGATCAAGCAGTCCGGACGAAAGCGTGCACGGCGGTCGAAAAGACGCCACGCCCCCAGACCGACGGCAGCCAGAACGCCCATGCCGGTTCCCCCGGCAATGAGAAACATAATCAGGATCTGATACTTGACGGCTTCGTCCGGCGGGCTGCCGGCAATGATCTGACCGGTCATCATGCCCGGAAGGCTGACAAGGCCCGCCACGGCCATGCTGTTGATGATGGGAATCATGCCGCTGCGGATACTTTCCTTGACGATGCTGCTGATGGCGCTGGACCACTCCTGTCCCAGCGCCAGCCGTGCCTCGATGACATCGCGTTGCTCCCAGGCGGTCTGGGTCAGGCGGTCAAGGCTCAGGGCGATGCCGGTCATGGTGTTGCCCAGCAGCATGCCCAGGAGCGGTATCAGGTATTGGGGATGGTACCAGGGATCGGTGCCGATGATGACCACCGTCGCCAGAATCGTGACCGCAAACGAGGAGGTGGCCATGGACAAGGCGCCCACGCCGAAAGCCCATCCCCCTTTATCGCGGCGTTTCTGGCGGCTGACCACCTCCCGCCCCGCGGCCAGGAGCATGACCGTAGCCGCCAGGCCGACCCAGAGCAGGCTGACGTGGGCGAAAAGGGCCTTGAGGGCGTACCCCACCAGGAACAGCTGGGCGGCCGTGCGCACGGCGCAGATCACGAGTTGCCCGGCGAGTCCCAGCCGCAGCCGCCAGGTACCGAGCACCAGGAGGCCCACCAGCCCGGAAGCCAGCAGCAGGAGGGATTTGCCGATACCCGAAGGCCCCGTCAACCCCGTGCAGACCCCGGGGGCCAGGAGGAAGGAAAAGGGGCCGCGGTCGCGGAAACGAAGGCCGCGCACCGCCAGCCCTGCGGCCGGGCCGCCTCCAGCCCTCAAGCGGCTGCCCCGGGCGTTTTCTGGTTGCATGTCATTTCCGTTGGGCGGCTTTGAGAAGAATCATCAGGATTGAAAGGGCCGCCGGCGTCATCCCGGGGATGCGCGAAGCCTGAGCCAGGGTGGTGGGCCGCACGGCCGTCAGTTTTTCCTTGAGCTCGTTGGACAGGCCATGCGCGCCCTGGTAATCCATCACGGCGGGGATGCGAACATCTTCCAGGTCCTGGAGTTTGGCCGCCTCCCTTTTCTGCCGCTCGATATAGCCTTCGTACTTGATCTCGATCTCGACCTGGCGTTCGGCTTCGGGATGAATGGGGGCCGCGGCCGGCGCCAGTTGCCGCACCGCGGCATATTTCAGTTCGGAACGCTTGAGCAGCCGATCCATGCGGACCCCCTGATCCAGCTCCCGGGTACCCTTGCGGCGAAGATAGGCGTTGACGGCGGGCAGCGGTTTGACGACGGTTTTCTTGAGCCGCTTGATTTCGTCGTCAATCTGGCGGCGTCGCGCCCGCATGTCCTTGACGGCGTCGCGGTCGATCAGGCCCAATTCGTGGCCGGTTTCCATGAGACGCAGGTCGGCGTTGTCTTCACGCAGAATCAGGCGGTACTCCGCCCGTGAGGTAAACATGCGGTAGGGCTCGCGGGTCCCCCGGGTGACCAGGTCGTCCACCAGCACGGCCATGTAAGCCTGGGAACGCTTGAGCAGCATGGGGGGGCGCTGCTGGATGCGGCAGGCGGCATTGATGCCGGCCCACAGCCCCTGGGCGGCGGCTTCCTCGTAGCCCGAGGTCCCGTTGATCTGCCCGGCCAGGTAGAGGCCACCGATCCGCTTGGTCTCCAGGGTCGGTTTGAGCTGCAGCGGATCGACGTAATCGTATTCAATGGCATAGGCCGGTCGCATGATTTCGGCCGTTTCCAGGCCGTCCACCGCCTGCACGAACTGGTGCTGGATCTCGATGGGCAGGCTGTTTCCCAGGCCGCTGGCGTAGACCTCCTCGGTTTCCACCCCTTCGGGCTCCAGGATGATCTGGTGGCGTTCGCGCTCGGGAAAGCGCACGATCTTGTCCTCGAAGGACGGGCAGTAGCGTGCCGGGATTCCCTGGATTTTCCCGCCGTAAAGGGCCGAATGCGCCAGGTTGCGCCGCATGATGGCGTGGACCCGGGGGGAGGTGTGACCGATAAAGCTCGGCAGCTGCGGCATCGTCAGCGACCGGGTCAGGCGGGAGAAAGGCCGGCCAGCGGGCTGTTTCTCCTGGATGGCGAAGCGGGAGAAGTCGATGGACGCCCGCCGCAGCCGCGGCGGCGTACCCGTTTTCATGCGGCCCATTTTGAATCCCAGCGCGTTCAGGTGCTCCGGCAGGGCGTAGCTGGCGAACTCGCCGGCGCGACCGGCCTGGAACGAGGTATGACCGATGTGCACCCGACCGCGCATGAAAGTGCCGGTCGCGATGATGACGGCTGCGGCCCGGTAGCCGAACCCGGTCTGGTCCACGACCCCGACCACGGCCCCATCCTCCACCACCAGGCGCTCGATCATGGCCTGCTTGAGTTCGATGTTGGGCGTCTTTTCAAGCAAGTGCTTCATCACGCCGTGATAGCGGGACTTGTCGTTCTGGGTGCGGGTGGAATGAACGGCCGGGCCTTTCTTGGTATTGAGGGTGCGGTATTGAATGGCCGTCTGGTCGGTCACGTGGGCCATCACGCCGCCCAGGGCGTCGATTTCCTTGACCAGCTGCCCCTTGGCCATGCCGCCGATCGAAGGACTGCAGGGCATGGCCGCGACTTTATCCAGATCGATGACGGCCAGGAGCACCTGGCAGCCCATGCGCGCGGCCGCCATGGCCGCCTCGCAGCCGGCATGGCCGGCCCCGACGACGATGATATCGAATTTTCGGCTGTACAGGGCCATACAGATTGCAACCCCTGTCCTGTTGACGGCGCGGAACCGGGCACATCCCGCCGCCACGGGGCGCCAACGGTCATCTTCGCAACACCGCCCAGGCTTCCATTCCGTGAAAATTGGCTATATATAATTGCCGTTCAGGCCGGGTCAAGCAAAGGATCGACGCTCGTGGGCGCATACTATTACGACCTCAATACCTATTTTCGCAGAAAGTTCGGCGAGCGGGTCCACAAACTCACCGTGGACGCCGGCTTCGACTGTCCCAACCGCGACGGTCGGATCGCCACCGGGGGCTGCATCTACTGCAATCCCCAAGGATCCGGAACCGGGCAGCACGCCCGGGGGCTGTCGATCCGGGAACAGCTGGAGCGCAGCAAGGCGCCGGTGGCGCGCCGCTTCAAGGCCTACAAGTACATCGCCTATTTCCAGTCGTTTTCCAATACCTATGCCCCCCTTCCAACCTTGAAAGCAGCCTACGACGAGGCGCTTTCCGTACCGGGCATCGTGGGGTTGTCGATCGGAACCCGGCCGGACTGCATCAGCGAGGAAATTCTGACGTTGCTGTCCCAATACGCCCGCCGCTGCCTCGTTTGGATCGAATACGGACTGCAGTCGGCCCACGACCGGACATTGGCCGCCATCCGGCGGGGCCACGACGTGCGCTGCTTCATCGATGCGGTCGAGCGCACCCGCAACCGGGGCCTGGCCATCTGCGCGCATGTCATCCTGGGGCTTCCGGGCGAGTCCCGGCGCGACATGCTGGAAACGGCCCGCCTGATTGCCGACCTGGGACTGGACGGCGTCAAGCTGCACCTGCTCTATGTCATACGGGGAACGCCTCTGGAAAAAAG
>JAAUXU010008878.1_pt1 | contig 11936 bp, 10 predicted proteins | sample 7278151 | NCBI WGS metagenome assembly JAAUXU01 (sample SAMN14350113, study PRJNA611818) | marine sediment metagenome | isolation source: surface marine sediment (1.8m) | place: French Polynesia: Moorea | collected 2018-08 | reverse complement strand
ATTGATGACTGAGCAAGGTCATCACAAAAATTTTGGCCACCCTATCCACCAGTGAACTTCAGTTGTTCTGCCCTCCTTTCCATGGCCTTGCCAATGAGGTCCACTTTTGTGAGCCTGACAAGTCTGTATAGGCCAAGAGGTTGTCTATTAAGCTGGTGCCCCTGGACAGTGTCCAGGCACACCCTGGTAAGTGCAGGGCACCTGCATGCAAGGTGAATACACTCCTCATGTTCCTCCTGGCAGAATCACCAGATTTGTTCAGAGATATTACCTGTTATATTATGGTGATAATTGAGGTAATTGTGCCCTGTTATGGCCTGCAAATCCAGACCAAGGGTCAGATGATCCAGGCATGCCAGGGCATCACCCAGGCCACAGGGATCCTCCAGTCAGAACTTGGTCTGGCGACATGGTCTGGCGAGTTCATCTCATCTTCCACTTGTCATAAAAGAGGTCCTTTATCTCTTGTCTGTGCAGTCTCCTTTGATTTCCACCCCCTTCAGGATTTTATCTCCCCCAAAAGAGATGACCTCTTAAGCTACCACAGCCTATACCATCCCAGCTGCTCTGGTTCCTGCTCTGGACCCTCCCTCAGTACTGCCTGCACTGCCACACATTGTGCATGCAAATTGAGCGGCATCACATCCAGGGCAGCCTCCAGTCCAGCTGTGGGAGTTGAGTGACACATGTGTGTCATAGCCCATATGCCAGGTATTTATCACACTTTGGAGCAACCTTTTGGGCCCAAATTAACCTTCCTGTTAATTTTGTTCCAAAAAACTTACATGTCTTTAATACTTCTCCAGATTGTGACTTTGAGTTTAAATTTAACGTAAAAAGATCCCTGCTGCTGTAGGTGGTTGTCAAACTTTTCACAGGTTTCTGGATTTCTGTACTTTTCAGGTACACCATAAATCAATTGTACAAACAGAGAGCACCTAAATTGTTCCCAAAATATCTTAAAAGTGCCCTCAGTTCAGATGCACCCTGCAGTTCTCACTTTGAACAGGTCTTGAAAAACATAGCACTTGCATGCAGGTCTTGATGTTCTGTTCATTGTTGGAGGCATTGTCGACTACCACTATGACGAAGGTGCAACTCCGTCATCCACCAATGATGTGAGTCCTTTGATAACCAAATATGTAGTAACATTGTAGCTTAAGGGAGCACACCTGCTCAAATTTACCTACTTACATTCAACATTACAACACACTACTATGCACTTACGGATGCCAGGTGAGCATAGTGCAGCTCACTGGGGACTTCGTGTGTTCTGATCCCAGTGTTTTCCCGGGAGGAAGAGTTGGTGTTGTGGCCATGTCAGAGCGATTTACTGGATACCCAATGGCATGTGGTGGTGACAGCCAAAGACAGGCAAAGAACATGATGATATTCACCATTTTATATAAATAAAACAATTAAATCAGTTCCTTCTACATACAGTGTTATAGGTACTTCTCCTTGACAGACACCTGGGAACCCACTGTTCAGATGATCAGACAACGAGATGCTGGGATGGAATATATTGAGCTAGCAGATGGAAGAATCTGGATTGTAGGAGGAGGGTAACAACGATAGCAATATTGGTCACTTAAAGAACTTTCTTGATAAATGCTTTCATTTTAGCACAAATACAACTGAATTCTATGACTTGGATGGGTCCTTCACTGCTGGACCAACATTGCCTTTTATATATGATGATGGGTGTCTTGTGGAGACTCAGCGAAACCAAGTCATGCTTGTTGGTGGCACCAGGAATGGCCTAACACTATCAGATGTCACTCTATACGATCTGATTGAGGGCACATATCAGGTCTGTTGAACACTTGCATTGTGAATTAGTGCATTGGACTCCTTTTCTAGAGACTGAGATTTGAAGATACCTTTTCTGAGGTGAAATTGTGTTTCACAACTGTATATATTATATAACTGTACAATTGTGCTCACATCTTCAAAACTGTACATGCTTTTAAAACCAGCAGAGTTGGAGAGGTAAGTAATTGGCAGTCCCAGCCTTACGTAGATCTTCAGTAACATCTTGTTTGATGCCCTAAACACTTCCAGAATGTCATTACCACAGATTTAGAGTTGCCCTAGAGCCGACCTTTGAATGCCATTTAGGAAATGGAAACCACCCTTGAGTAGTAGTAAGTTCCCTTGTTGCTGCTGCTTTAGCAGCAACAAAAGATGTTGCAACTTTGGGTACTACCACCCTAGAGGCAGGGTGCAGCTTTGCTTCCAGATCACTAGGGAGACCCAGAAGGGGAACTGAACATGACAGTCATGGCCAGTATCAGCTAGCTGTAATAGCCCCGCTGAATAGTAACAAGCACTTTTGGCAAATGATACGTAAAATGGAAGAGTACCTGGCCTTGAAATATGAGTACCCTCCCACATATATAAAGCACCCTCAAATAGAACCCCTACATGAACAAACTAAATGGAGTCGTAGCTGAATCATTATTCAGAAGTTTTCAGTCATATATTTGACGTAAGCTACCAGTGCTAGTGAGTTGCAGTATTTGATAAGCTTCCTTTGGAAGCTGTTTTGATGCAGTGGACTTATTCTGTCAGACTTATCCTGTACATCAGTTTTGACATCTGTCTACCTAGTCCCTGCCACATATGAGCAACTCTCGTCGGCGCCATGTGTGCGGCAAGGAGGTGTTACGTAGTGGTGAATACAACATCGTTGTGGCAGGTGGACAAACGGCTGGTGGGGGAGTCACTTCAATTGAGATCTACAATACAGACACATACACATGGAGCAGTGGTTCATCATTCGACTTGGTACATGCAACTCTGATATTGAGGAAAAGTGCTGGTCACACTATGTCTGTTTTTTCAGATGGACTCTGAAGCAGTCCAAACCAGTGATGAGTCATTTCTAGTTGTTGGCGGGTGCCATTATAGCGGTGGCTACTGCACTGACGATGTCAATGAGTTCAATGGAAATGGAGGCTTTACACACATCGATGACATGCCTTTCGCGAGGGGGGCATTTGGTGTGACATTTACTAGCTACAACAGGATTGTATGTCAGTGATTGCTAAATGCCACCTTCGTCATGAGTGCTGAGCGTTGCATTGGATGTTCACAACACACATATCAATGTTTTCACTGTTCTCACAATGACGCGATCAAGCTGATTCCATTCATGAGGAAAAAGAGGCTAATGTCCGAAAATTGTACAATAAAACCCATAGGTTTGTTCAATTACATGGGTCAACATTGTGACTTGTTTCGCATTCACACAGCTGGGCAAAAGTAGTTTCACAGTAGTTAATCTGCACTGAAACTTACGAAGTCTAAGTTAGCCGCTACGTTACAATTTTTTCCGCCACAGACCAATTTGCAGATTGTACGTACGGATGATGTACTGGAAGGGTTGGATGAGGAGCGTTGGAGAGCAGAGGGAAAAAGAAGGATCAACAAAGAGTGTGTAGGGAGAGAGATGGAGAATAAAGTGAGGATATGTCTTTAAAGAGTGTTGGCATTTGACTGTGCTTCCCTCGTGCCCTGCGGCTCGGACTTAGGCAAGCGTTTTGGCATCTCATGCATCAGCTGAAATCAGCTGACGAAACTGACTGACTTTTGGCCCCTCCTGTGAAATCTGCCAGGACGAGCAGAGTGCATGAGTGCAGAGGAGGGGAACCATGGATGCCCACAAAGGAAAAGCAGAGGTTCTTCCCAGAGGAGGAAGCTTCTGCACAGGAGATGATTCTTGTGAGTCAGACACTTGTGAGAGAATCAGTGTATGGTGGAGGTTGTCTGTTGGGTCTACCCCATGAGAGCGTGGTCACCATGGCCCCCATGGCCCCCATGGTCACCATGGCCCTTGAACAGCGGGCGTAAAAAACTTGACGTTGTAGATCTCATACATGAGATAATAATACAAAATGTTGCTGCCAGGAAACATTAATGTGGACGACTGAATGTTATATATTTGACTTACACTGGACACAGATCAACTTAATGAAGCTTCTTATTATCTTAGATAAAGCAATGTTAAGATTGGAGCCTGATCACAGATAAGAAAGAGCAATGACGTCAGTAACTATCAAGTGCTCAAAGTGAACAGCTACAACTTCATCGTTCAGTTTATAAGGGATACTTACATGTGATGATTCTAAATGTGTCGCAAATCTTTCTGATTGAGTTGTTCCGTTCCCCAAACTGACTTTGCCTGGCATTGTCATAGGAAATGAACATTGTTTGTGGTTCACTCTGAACATGCATGAAAAAGAACCTCACAACTCGGTCATTACGTCAATTCCACGGAAATTTTGATACGATTCTGATTGAGAGTACAAACTTCAATATCTTAAAAAACAGCAAAAAGCGACCTCTATTGGAGAACCCAACAGAAATCTCCATGAATTGCCTGTTGGTGAAAAGTTCTTTTTTCAGCAACGGAGGAGCTGCCAAATTTGTCGCCTTCAACTCTTACCGGCCGAAGCCACCTCGAGACATTGAACCCATTTTTGGTCGAAATGATCACAGTTGCCACCAGATGACGCTTTTTGCAAGTGCTCAGCATCGCTGAGCTGATAAGGACGAGTGTAGGATCCAGTCTCGGTGTCTGCCAACAGTTCAAAATGGGCTGCCTTGGTTCAGTTTGCCTCCTCGCCTTCTTGGCACTCCCTCTCCTTGTGCGTAGCCAAGACCAGACAGTTGGTTGCTTTGTGGAGGGCGAGTGCCGTCACTCGTTCTACCTGAACGAGACCACCATCGTGACTCCGGAGGAGTGTCTGGATTATTGCAAGGGGGTTGAAGAATGCTTCTTTTTCACGCATTATGGAACTGTGTCCGTAAGTCCAAAGTACATGGTGACCGTTTGGAAGATACAATTTACAATCCATTGACGATCTTAGATCAAGAGTCTAAAGGGCACAATCTAGATCTCTCCTGGACATGATGTCACCTCGAGATAGTTTTTACGTTCGTGATCCTTTCAATGGTTTAGGTCACTCTTGTGGCTGTTTCAAGACAGATCAGGTTACTCTTGGCTGTAACTTAGTGAAAGCAAGCTCGATACTGACCTGACCCTTGACTGAGGGCAGGACAGGGCTGCCATAGTTGGTGTTCGTGTTTCCCCAGTACTTTTCTTTTGGGGGATGGCAGGATTGATTTGTCCCCCCTTACAGGAAGCAGTGCTGCAATTTATGTTGCAAGCTTCTTGGGGTTTTTTTATATAATTCAGAAAAGGAACCCCGCCAAATTTTGTCTCAGTGCCAGGAAATATTTGTTTTGTTTGAAGCCCTATGTCATAAGGTCACCGACTAATGTCAAAAGAATAAAGTCCAGAACTCTCAAGATCTTTATAACTGTTCGTGTATGAAACTAAGGCTGAACATGAAAAACATGTGAAGACTTAAAATTAGCCTTCTTTAAATTCCTACGCGTAGCTATTAAACATACCACGTGATCTGATCTTAGACCAAATATATAGTGGCCTGTTAATGATGGACTTCCAAATTGGCAGTTGCACTAAAACTTTGACACCAGTGGTTGATATTCTACATTTTAGTTGAACAGCATTGCCACAAAGCACGGTCATTCTTGAACTGCGCAGTAGCGATGGTGTTGAAACACATGGGATGCTGCACTTCAGTATCTCCATCAAGTACATCCCTGTTCGTCAAAGCTTTCAATGCTACTGAAGGATTTGGGCTAAACCTTAAATGTTTCATCCCGGGTGAATCCATCATTTCCATGTCCAAAGAATTGTCAAGGAACAGTCAGAAGTCATTGCTCACCACTTGAATCAATGTCCAAGGAGTCTTTTCTGCAGATCTGCTATATATATACGGATTGTGTTGAGTTCAGCTCCACCACGTGCACAAACTGCATCTCCGGGGAAAAGAGCTGCAGCGTGGAGCCAGAGCAATGCTACTACCCAGGACTGAGGTAGGCTGAGAACGTGCTCAAGAGTCACGGCTCTGGCAGGCACAATGATGCTCCTATGTAGGTGTTCCGGAATCATTGTGGCGGTGGCCACAGCCGAGAGCCCGCAGGAGTGCCAGTCCATCTGTTTGGTGACAGACGGCTGTGCCTATTTCACGTTCGACGTCTCCAACGGTGCCTGCACGATGACCGAGGACTGCAGCGAAGCGGCGTGCGCCACGTGCGTGTATGGCCCGGCCACGTGCGCAGAGCCGTCAACGCCACCACCAACAGGTACCTCGCGCCCCTGATCGGCCACGACTGACCGACACCTGACTGGTCGTGGCCCCTCCAAATCGAACAATTCTGTTAACAACGACGACATCAACACTTCCACAGATCGAGACGCTCTCTTCGTCATTGGAGGCGTCACCGACTACCACTATGACGACAATGCAGCTATCTCTACCACGGACGATGTGAGTTTGTCTGATGCAGGAGGGTTGCTCCGTCTCACTTCACTGTTACGAGCATCAAACGATAATCCTATACAGGGTGGACCACAAATAAGTGCCGTCGGTCCCAGGGATCCATAGCCTGGTTCCTATAAGGCCTTGAGGGAAGGGGCTGATGCCGATTGTAAGGGTCAAACCTTCAGGAAAATTGAGTCTTAAATTGAATGATTACGACCAGTATTTTTGTTTTGAAAACAGCCATTGTTCAGGACTTTAATACTTTTTCTTTAGATAACACATTTTCAAGTCTTGGCCCTTCCGGGTTCGTCCGCGAGGTTGTTTTTGAAGATGTAAACTGAAGATTTTGGGTCTCCCTTGTCGATTGGTACCAGTCTGACCTTTCTTCGTGCTTTAGAACCTGAGCTACGGACGACCAACAAACGGCAGTTACTTCTGGCCCACCCTGTTCTACTACAGCGGCAGAAAAGACTGGAAAAAAGTTTTATAAAGCATTTTCATCGCGATACCTCTGCCTAGGATTGCCTCCATACCCCATGCACAAGCCCTTGTACCCCTTTGGGACTGTCCCATGGAACACTTCCTGGGTACTCTTGGTCCACACACCTCTACTCCACGAGGAGGAAGCTCTCCATTGTGCACAGGACCTGCAATGTATTTATCTTCACACTTATCATTTCCAGGTGTCCATTGTCCAACTTGAGGAGAACCGTGAGTGCTTTGATCCCGCCGACTTCCCCGGAGGTGAAGTTGCAGTCTTTGCCACACTGGAGCGGTCCACCGGATACCCCATGGGCTGCGGTGGCAGCGATACAAAAAATGCAAGGGCATCTTGAACTTCCATGTCACTGAATTTGCAACTCCCTTTAAAAATAGTCTTCATCAGCGACAAAAGCTTAACTATTGCGTATTTTCGTTAAAATAGTAGGTGAAAGGAGAAACCGGCTCTACACAGTTATTCATTAGTATGTGACCAGCTTTGAAGCCAGTTCTTACACAGGAATTGGGTTTTTTAGTATGTGCCTTGGGCTTGAAAGCTTCTTTAACGCACTTGCTCTTTGTTTCTTGATTTAAGGACAAGAATAAGCTTCTCTGAACTGTTCTGTTCGCCCGATATCTTTGATTGCTGACACACAAGGCTTGCTCTAAACTAGTTCATTTTGCAAGAACTAAATTGAATTTCATTTGACTGCGTGGGGTTTGTACTTATGATTTTGACAATAGCAAGGTATAATGTATGAATATATGTATAGTAACTACACATTGCATGACTGTAAAGTTGGACTTGGTCAATTGACGCTGTCCTGATCAAATGACGGGGAGAACAAAGAACATTGAATCTATGAAAAGAGATGCAATTTTTAACTAGACGTTTTTCAGCAGATAAAATATTTGCTGCTCATTAAGTGGGCTGCAACCAATGATGGGCTGCATTTACACACCTATGAAAGAGAAGTAAATCTCGCGCCATTTCTTCAGAAAGCAGGGGAAAATTGCATATGCAAAGACTCTGGGTTCATTGGTCGACTGCAGCTGGATGAAAAGTAACAGCCATTCCCTCACTAGTGCTACAGGTACATCACCCTGACCGACACCTGGGAGGCCAGCGGCGAGATGATCTCAGCCAGAGATTCCGGCCTGGAATACATTGAGCTAGCAGATGGAAGAATCTGGATCGTGGGAGGAAGGTAACAAAAGCCATATTTGCAGTGTGGAGAGTTTGCTTTGCCATTGCATTCGTCTTAGTTCAAACACCACTGAATTTTACGACTTGGACGGATCCTTCACTCCCGGACCTTCGCTACCCTTCCGGTATGACGATGGTTGTCTCGTGGAGATCGGCAGAAACAAGATCATGTTGATTGGCGGCACCAGGAATGGAGCGGTTGTGTATGATGTCACTCTATATGACCTTGTTGAGGACACCTTTCAGGTATGTTTTGCACATTTGCGTAGCTCGGACGTTACAGAGGGAACTTCTAGGATAGTTTTTTTCTCTGAGGTGACAGTTGCCTTATCTGAGGTCAAATGTTCGTTGCAAGCTGACCAAAGATGAACATGAAAACCAAATGAGGAAAATTAAAGTTGATGTCTTCGAAACTCCACAAGCTATTGAGAGAAATCGAAGAAGGTGTAGCTGTTACTCGACGTTGGACAGCTGCAATTCAGCTGATGCTATCCAGCCGAACCTAACCAGTATAGATCAGCTGATTGCACGTGTACCTCTCTAGCCGCTGGCGCACTTGTACGACACGCGTCGACGCCACGTGTGTGGCAAGGTGTCCTTGGGTGGCGGCGAATACGACGTCGTTGTCCTGGGTGGCCAAGGATCCTTCTCGGAATACTCACCTGAAATCTACAACACCGTCTCAGGCACCTGGCGAACTGGTCGAGGGGATGGAAGTAACTATGTGCGTCAAACATATCAAGAAAATGTGCTTGCCACATGTTGACTCATGGACTCTTTTAGCTGGACTCTGAATCGCTCCAGACCGATGACGAGTCCTTTTTAGTCCTCGGTGGCTGCAGTGAGACATATGGTAGCTGTAGCAGCGCCGTCAGTGTCTACGATGCCAATGAAGAAGACCTGGTTGGCACTGGCCAGAGCTTAGGTTCTTCCAGGGGAGCATTTGGTGCGATGTTCGTCAGCTATGACGTCATCACCTGTCGGTGATTCAATAAATGCACATACAGGGTGTTCACTTTATATTGAAAGCTCAGGATCTACCACACGACAATCTGCCGCATGATAAAGGCACACATTTTTTGGCACATCTAATTTAACATGTCAATTTCTAGAGACATTTGAGTTTAGTTAAAAAATCTACATGCACCTGCAAAGTTATTGGCACTTTTTGGGAAGATTAGATATGTTATTGTCATGTTTGACAACAGATACTTTCAACATTTTCTCTATATCGACAAGGTATCTCAATGCTTCACGACCATTCAGTCGAGACTTGTGTAACACATGATGCTGAAGTAAGTGGAGAAGATGTTGACCGTGGTGAAGACCACAGAGGTCAGCATGGACACGAGAGAGATCATTGTCATTCAGAGGGACTTGGAGGACTCTGGCAAAGACTGAAAGGCCATCTCCAAGGCCCTTAATGTTCCTGTATTGACACTCAAGGTAGTCAAGAGTGGATAGTAAAGGTTGGTTCTAACCTCACTTTTTATCTGAACATTCGTGATTCTCATCACATCGCATCCTTCTCTCATTAAAAGTCACCTCAGCTCACTGTTTATATTAATCACACTAAAACACAAACATCCCCCCAAAACAAACAGGAAAAAAACAATTTATTCAGCCCCCAAATACGTTTTCTTCACTTTGAAATGCATTATATATCCCCGACCCGTTTTCCTACCTTTCAGGGAGTTGCAGAGAATGGGTCCCCTTGCCAAACAGTGCAAACCTTCCTTTTAATATGCGTAGTGTATCGCAGATAAATTCGGTCAGAAAATACATGAGGGCCACTCATTTTTGGAGCAAACATCATTAATGAAAGTGGTTGCTTCGAGCGTCCTAAGTGACTTTTACTTACCGCTCGATTTTCGGAATATTTCCCCAGTTTTTTTCCGTCGGAGGGACATATTTTAACTCCATACGTCCCTGTTGGGCGGCAGCCGTTTCTCCATCGTGCATGAGGGTGAGAATCAAATTTTGCCGACTCACTTTCTGTACGGCATTTCCCAAATGTGTATTTGACGAAATGTGTTTTTAAGCGGAGAAATATTCCGAAAATTGTATGTTCAACTACAAATGAACAATGCATAATATGGACAGGACCCTCGTTGGACTTGACAGAACTCAGTTACATACAGAATTACGATATGCATCGTCATTAAGATATATACTCGAGTCACAGGTCTGGCTGCCCCTCTGGAGCATGTTTGGGCGGAAATTTGAATGTTTCACCACCCAAAAATACGTTCAGAAACCCCCTGAAACCCATTGAAACTTGGCGCACAACCACATATAAACTACACACACCTGAATACATTATTAGAACGCAGCATTAATGGCGCAGAGCCGTGGAAGCTGATGTTGACGTCGACAGAAAATCGTAAATTATTATTAGGATAGTTATGATCCTGTGACGTACTATTGGTGTAACAACTTGTCATCTGTTGTGGGAAGTTTGAAGCTTCGGACAAGTCCATGAAGTCTTATGTATAAAGTGTCTCTGAAGTGCTTAAAAACTTTGGTGCAATGTACAGTAGAGCTTCTTCGGCCATTTCTTATAGTAGACTTCGTAGCGCGAGAACGACTGTTGCCGGGGTAGGTTGGGTTAGATCAGGTTGTGATGTACCGTATGCCGGCTTTGTGGTTCATGTTTTTCCGCCTATGTGGCAACCCTGGAGGATTCGACAAGGCCTACATTTAACAATGCTTCAAAGGATCAAGGACGGGGAAAAAGAGTCACCGATTGTTGCCCAAAAACGTCTACTTGACTTGCAATTTCTGCCAAGATCAACCTTAAAGATTTGGGAAGAACTCCTCTGAAGGCTGGAGAGGTGACAAGGAACTATGATGCATTTTGGAAGTGAAGAACAAATATGAGTTTAAGGAGAAGTGATATTTCCCCGTCCAGACTGGCCAGGGCTCCGTCTAGAATCCTGGCAGGGAGAAGCGCCAATGTCATGCAGCTGCTCGAATTTGCCCGTGATAAGGACTGGGACGACGTCGACCTCGGACCTCCGTTCTCACCTTGATTCATCAAGGTTCCTTCAATGTTCTCAATGCATAAAAAGCACCTTTTTTGAAACATATATTCAATTTTATAGCGACAGCTTTTGAACCGAGGCACTTCGCGGATCGTAGCCGAACAAGGCACGCTTCTATGTTACTCAGAGCATCATTCTGGAAAGAACAAAAGGCATTTTTAATATCACAGAAATATTTCAAAAAATGGCCCAGGCAGCTTGACAATGAAGCCAAATTTAAAAGTTTGAAGAGCTCAGGTCTAACAGATTATTCTCTTTGGTCATTGTCATTGCTGCAGTTATCGTCATTGACACTGCTGTGACACTCAATTTTGTCATCGATTTCGTTCCCCTCACTGAAACACAGTTTTAACAACAACGGACAAACAAATAAAAGAGTATAACACAAAAATTAAAAGTGCCATAAATACGCATTAAACGTAGTACAGACTTTTCCTTCTCCTATCATCAAAAAACGCCGTTTGTCTCCAGCGTGCCCTGAATAACATATAAAAATATAAAAAAATTAAATGTTAGTCATTTATAGTAAAAAGGGTTGGCCGGCACAGTGAATCATCAGACGTCCCTTCTTGTATGATGGACACGCTGAAGACTTTAATGGCAGCAAATGACTTGCATCTTCTATTTGCGGGGCTTTCTCAGTGAAGGAAACCAGTCTTTTCCTCCTTGATTCTCTTCTGGTATAACAAATCAATCCTGAGGAAGATTGCAAATGAAATCAGGCCCACAACAGTGAGGATACTGATCTGCCAGTAAAGATTAATAAATCCTGCATATGCAAAACCAGTTGCCAGAGCCAAGTGAGAGGTAGACTTGAAGATGGCAAATGCTTGGCCAGATTTGTCT
>JAAUXU010144172.1_pt1 | contig 11940 bp, 9 predicted proteins | sample 7278151 | NCBI WGS metagenome assembly JAAUXU01 (sample SAMN14350113, study PRJNA611818) | marine sediment metagenome | isolation source: surface marine sediment (1.8m) | place: French Polynesia: Moorea | collected 2018-08 | reverse complement strand
TCAACATCGTTTCTGGGTTGAACTGCTCTTACTACAGAGAGACGTCCCCCCAGTGCTCAGGTTTGATCAGGGGCCAACCTGATCTTCCGTGAGATGAACCACATGAGCACCCTGTCTTCCAGTAGCATAAGAGTGGCATAAGTGTTAAACAAGTCACAGCGTGCAGTTTATTGCTGACATTGATGCTCTGTATGATTTTGCACTACTCATGATGAAAACTAGCAATGTCATAGCTTAATTCAGTACCAAATATCTTGTCTCATCTCTGACGAATCAACTCCCTCTACTGCCTAGTCCGATGACACGAATCCCATGATCAAATGAGCCAAAGTTCCTTTTGTCTGCCTGTCTTTAGAAACCGTCTGTAGTCTTGTCTCGATGTCTCTAACAGCCTGAATCGTACAGACATCCTTCATATTCGATTCATTCTTGCATTATTATTCAGGATGTATTCAACATTGTGCTACTCACATTGACGTTGACCCCAGGGTGATTGTTGAAGATGGTCACTTTAGGGTTGTCCGAGGGAATGAATCTGTAGAACTCCATTTGGTTGTAGTACCTGATCGAACAAAACAAGTTATTTATTGATTTTTTTGTTGTAAAATTTCTTTACTAACCACTTGACTGAGTAGAGTCGATCCCCCTCCAGGTCGTAGTTACACCTCAGGATTGCCTTCTGACCCCTTATGGCGTGTGGAGGGATTACAGAGTCCTCAAGTAGTCGAACGCTGATGCAAACTGAAAGAAAGCAGTAGCACCTTTAGCTACTTGTGCACTGCGGAAATCAGATAATACTGTGTAGCTCAAAAAATGTTAGTCTGCAGTTTCCTCCTGCCAACTGATTTACCCCATCTGATCCGAGCTCACACGCGTTATCCCCTTTTACTTCCTTTTATTTATTTATCGTGCATTTTTTATGACTCGCACTGAAGATTAGCATGGATTATGAATGGATCCTCTTTCTGTGTCACGCGTTCCCAGATATGCCGAGAGAGAAGGATAAAGCACGCACACCCACGAATGTGCCGCAGAACAGACTTCGCTTTACTTTACTTTTTTACAGCATTATGTCCTTAGGCACGTTGTGGCAAATGAAGATCGACAGAGGGTAACTGTATGTACACTTTTTATGCTTTCATCATTTATTTATCTTTATTCTGTTCTGTTTGAACAAAATCTGACGTACTTTTTGCAAAGAAAGGCACTTGGACTAACCTGCACGAGCAGCATAATTACTTGAGAATTACTTCAGCTAATGGGTTAATTAGCATTGGCTTCAATGAAATCCTTATGGGCAGATTCAAAGAGTGCCAACAATGGGATGAGCAGCTTTAACTCAATAAGTGACATCACCTTGTCGCTCCCAAGATATTCAGGGGCGAAACAGTGCGACTCAATACTTTAGAGAAAAGTCTGGAAAACACACACAGAGTGAAGAGGACACCAGCTACTCATGAATGGGCAAGGACGATGATAGCGGAGTGCAGGGCGACCATGAACTCTGACACCATCGGTAACTGCGAGAAGTGGCAACCCTGGTCCTCATGGCCCGTCGTTTTACCTTTCTCTTCCTACCATTGCTCTTTGGGGCCAAGGGTTGAGACCTTCCCCACACTGGTTGCGGCCACCCTGCCCACGTCCGTGCTTGCGAACACCCTTTTCCCCTGCGATCTCCGCGTCTCTGGGACCCCTTGGCAGTCTGCACCGGTACCTCCGGAGTCCACATCCTCCGCAGTCTCTCTCTTTCTGTCCGTGCGTGCGTGCGACTTACATTGTCTCCCCAAATTTCCATTTTCTGCTCCCCATCGTCGTAAAAAAACTTGCTGACGTTGACGAGAGAGGCCCAAACAACAAATTATTTCGTCTAGTTTTACATGCGAAATGCGAGGGAGGAGGGGACAAACTAGCAAGACCCAAAAAACTGGAGGAGACAGCCCAAAGGCACTTTGCATTTTCGCCCAAAATACGTTCAGGACGTCGGATTCAGAAGGGGGAAAAAACAAGGACTGTAGGAGAAAGGGAATCTCCAGAATCGTCGGAACTTTGAAGAACTTTCCGAAGCCCGAAAGCATTAACTTTCGAAAGCATTTTGCTAGGTGATTAAGCAGGGCCTTGCAAGTGGTTCACACACGAGACCGGGTAGGACTGGGGAGAGAAGGGGAGAAATCCTTTTCCTTTCGTCCTCTTAAAGCCCGTCCACCCGGTGTCAAATGAAGTTGCTCAATCTCCTGCAAGATGGCCTGACCCGTTGTCGTGGGCTTCTTGCTGTCCGGTTCTTCATTTCAGGCTCACACGGTCAGAGGTCTGGCCTCACCTTACCTAAGACACACAAGGACGTTGCTCCGGCAAGGCAAGATTCAAGTAGTCAGACCCCTCAACAATGTCATGGTGCGTAGGATGTTCTACTACAATAATCTGCCAACCCCTGAGCAGGTGAACCCCATCCATCCCCTGCGTGAGGGGTCCGGACAAACTATTTTGAAGGATTCAAAAGTGAAAGTCTTCTCTGTCGCATGGTCTGCCAAAGTGATTTGCCCACCTGCAATAAACAACCACCCCGTGAGAAAGGTCGAGAAATAATCCTCCATGGTGGATTAACAGAACTCGTCAGGTACATTTGGACTTGACCGACAGCTGACTGCATAGGACGCTGCCAACTCCTTAGCACAGCAGACTTAAACTCGTCAGAGCTGAGGACGCATTAAGTGAAATGTTAAAACTCTACGCTGAACGAAAGTCCCTTTTTCCTGCCCGCGTCTTGTCCTCTGCCCAAGTCCGCACGCAACAACAGTTCCTATGTAGTGAACGTCAGCTGTCGATAGTGTGCCTCGGCTGAAAACTTCAAGTCCCAATATGGAAGTGTGGATGCGCTCTAAGTAGGGTCCCATTTTCGCATTTTCGTCTCTTGTGTCCTCTGAGAGAGAGAGAGAGAGAGAGCAGTGATGAGACCACTCAAAAGCAGCTCCCCACACACACGCACGCGCGCACGCGCACGCACACGAGCCGAGAGAAAGAAAGACATGAAAAACTTTTGCTGTTTTCAATGCTCCGTAAGTGGCCTTTTTGCCCAAGCTGCTCAACTCTGTGCAAGCTTTTTTTCCGGCGTGAGAATAAGTGGAGAGGGGGACAGACTCATGGACAAACTGACAAACAGACAGAAATGCCGAAATTTCGAAGGAGAAAATGTCTGCACGTGAAGTCAACAAGGACCTTAGAGGGCAGAAATGGCCTTCCCGCAAGGCTGAATCATATGCTGGATCGAAAGTAAGGAACTTTCCACTCCAAGTATTGACTGTCAGCCTTGTCATGGCGTCCTTGGAAGTTCTGTTCCACGTCCACCTGGCAAGGCCACTCCATAGCTGATCTTATCAGCAGCTTGTCTGTTACAATGGATGCTTTCAGGGAGGTCATCAAAGCATCAGGTGAAATTTGGGGAGCATCTGCAGGTGACATGATGACTGCTTGGATATCTTGACTGTGGTAGAAAATGAAAGAGGAGTTTACTGCGTTATGCACTGTTTAGAGAGATCAGGTCGAATATGTTTTCAGATCAACTCTTCGTTCAATGTCAGCGTCTCAACGCAGACCGAAATCATTAAGTGCAAGGAGTGAATGCTAGCCGCTAATGTTGACGGGGCATGTGGTAGACCAATGGGTTCCTGCTGCATTCCGTGGCAGTCTTATGACCTCCTAAGGCTAGAAGGCTGAGGGAGGTCATCAGTTTCAAGGACTGCTACGCCAAACAAGGACCAATTGACCATCCAGGCAGCTGTAAGTTGAAGTTTGATACCATGAGTTTTGGAAGGAAGTTTCCTTTTTAACATGAGACTGAATGTCTTTCCTTGGAGGAGCTTGATGGGCCCACCCCAATGCATGCTGTTTCCTCCCCCTGCCACTTCTGCCATCTAGTCCGACTGGCCTGGTTCCTTCCGCCTCAGTGCCCGCTCCTCCCCCCCTTCCACCCTCTGCCTATTCGGCCCTTTCTTCTGACTGCCTGGTGGAAGAAATGGTAGGGCATACTTCTTGTGTCCCACTGCTTCGAAGTATGTCCCGGGGGTTGGAATAAATTTGTGTATTGGAGTTGTATGCTTCCCTCAGTCCCCTTAAACAAAGGCAGCAATATTTAGAAACGAGTGGCATTAAAAAATATGCAGGTTTTTACGGACTCAATGCGCCATTTGCTGAAGGGGGTCTCTAGTTGATCAAAGATCCCTGACAAGATTGCTCCCCCCTTTTCCCGTCTGTGGCCTAAAGCTTAATGGAATCGAACCTTTGTCGATCGTTACTTGTGTAACACAGGGTGGGTGGAAAATCAGCTTGGGCCTGTCCTCTTGCAGTGCATAGATGGAGACTCTTACACAGTGACTCCCCCCTCCCCCCGTGTATGCTGTAACACTGGGTATAGAAATCTGGTACTGCCAATGGCCCTTCCATATATCACTTCCCCTTTATGGCCTCGCCGATTGCTACTTTTAACCTCAAAGAGTCGGGATGAAGAGGGAAAAGCGCCGTGGAAGCTTCAATCCCTCATGTGCTTTACTGTCCAAATTACATGCACACTTATCCAATGAAATCTTTTCTTGTTTGTGCATCGCAAAGCAGATCAAAGGCTGGCAAATGCAGCGCTGAAACAATGTTGCCAAACTAACAGTCCAACAAACGCAAAGTTGGGTTTCCAACCTCACACAATTACACAGATCGAGCTGGCTTATTTATTCTTTGCTCTGGGCTCGAACTTTTCACTTTGACACTTTTCGACAAGTCTCTACCAGACACTTACAAGAACACAGTGAAGAGAGGCAAGTGATCAATTCATAGTCCCTGCGGTATGAGTGAAGCGTCACGACTCCGGCCCCATTCGCAGCCTTCTTGTTGTCTGGTAGAGACGTCCAACACCTCGTGAAATCAGAGATGGGGGAGAGGGGACGATTTCGCAGTTGGAGGAGGGGGGCATGTAATGCTTTTTTGAAGGGTAAACCTTAGAGGGGTTATTCCCTTTTCCGAGATCCCTCACATGCGATCACGTATGCATCGGGGTCACCTTATCGCTGGATCCTTTTAGCCTCATCCCAAGAGAGGTCGGGAATGGATGGAGGAAATGCTAATTCACAACCCCCAAGTAAAAAGAAGGAGAAATGAAAAAAAGCAGGAGCTGTAATCCATCTTTTCCTTTAAATAAAAAAGTGCTGTTAGCCACCTAAGAAGAAATCTTTTTCTGTGAAAACAAGAAGGAGCCTCCTTCGAGGACCGACGGCCTCACCAGGAGAACGATCGCTGAGATTGGGTTTCAGACGGTCCCACAATACAGACTGAACAAGGGTCAATCTAGTTATTAACTGAATTTGGCCTTTGAAGGCCCAGTCTGACACGGTCCAAATGACCGCTTGGGATGATGCTTGACGGCTTCCAAATTCGAACTCCAGAACTGACGTTTCGGACTCCTGGTGATAACATAGAGAAACCTCAAAAAGGCATGAAGACTCTACTAGCCAAAAAAGTTTTATCTTTTGTCGTTCGTCACAGCTGTTACGTATGGTACTTATGAAGGTGCTCAAATTATTCCTCTTTCTACGCAGTGGCATTCACAGAAGGAAGAGAAGAAAAACTTTCACAGTTTTTAGTTAAAATAAGTCTCGTATGGACTCGACAACTTCATATTTATACGCATGGAACTGTGACGGGGAGACTCCGTACCTGCTACTGCTACAAAGAATTCGCGTAGGAATTGCCCTGGTACACATGCAAATCTGCTCATTTCGCATTCTGGGTGAGCACACACGCGCGCGTGCGTGTGTGGAACGGGGAAAATGTTTGTGTCGCATAAGGAAGATTTCTGCCTGTGTCACGTGCAGATTTGCATCGTTCTGCGTGAGCGTACAGGGTGAGTAAAAAGTAGCTAATGCAAACAGATCCACTCACTTGGGCACGTCGGGGTCGATCAGTCGCGCCATTCACGGGCTGGTTTCATATCTACTCCATGGTTTGTTGGGAAGCTTTTTCGGAGGCTCCTTGGGAGGCTCCTTGGGAGGCTCCTTGGGAGGCTCCTTTAGAAGTCCCTCTTTTACTTGAAAGTGTGATAGGCCCTGCGACAGCGAAGGTCGAGGCCTCTTCTCTTGACTCACCCAGTACTTTCGCTGTATGCAAGACTGAGTATCAGACAAGTCATCGACCTAACGCAAAAACCGGAGCCATACATGCTCACGGGGGGCGGGTTGGGGTAAAAAAGGAATTAAGTGATTGAGGCCACAGCTGCTGCTACTTTCTCTAACTGTCGCCTATTTTCCTGGCAAAAAAAGTGGTGCAATTCCTGAGCTCCGGTGGCATCGCACAATGCGAAACTCTTGGCAGGCAACCCATCTCCCTGCTCTTGTGTGTGTGTGTGTGTGGTGTGCGCGCGTGTGTGTATATGTGTGCATGTGTGTGTGTGCGTGTGTGTGTGTGAGGCCCTCTTACTCTTCTGCTGCTAGCACAGAGAGAGATTGGTTGTTGCAAAAATGGGTCTAAAGAAGAGAAAAGAAGCACACACTCTTACTGTGCGTGCTCGGTATTGTACGGAACGTGGTGAGTGAGTAAAAAAAACCATGTGCTGTTATATGACTCATCGCTTGCCCTGCAGAACCACATCCCATTACGCTATCCCCAGTCTCCCGACCTTGAATGGACCTTCTTCACGGCTCACACTGTATACACATGTGTGTAGGACGACAGCGGAGCTGAGTGGAGCAGAAGAGAGAGAGATTGACTGTTACACTATGTGCATATACTATGAGTACTGACATTTACATACAGGGTACACGCGTATTACCAGAGATTACTAAGCTTATTGCACGCAAGGGTTGGATGATCACCCCCACTCCCTCCGCCCTCCCTCCCCCCAAACGAAAGTTCCAACACCACTTAGTACTGCTTCATGGCCCACTGAAGGTCCCTGAAAATTCAAATTTAGCCTGGTGAAAAAAATCCCAACTGCGACAAGATGCGTGGCAAGCGGATGTATCAAGATTGCAGTCTTGAGCCCGCTCAGAAGCCGAGAAGAATAGATTGTGTCGTCGCCCCGGTCTTCCGGAGCACTGAAAGTTTCCCTGCGCATCGCGGCCTCACTGGGGTCAGTGACACTTTGTCCACCCCTTTGCTTGCACACAACTGCCATGGGGTGTAAGTAGGGTGACTCCAAGCCATGAGGACGACTGGACACGGAAAGACTCGAACTTTCCGCAAGTTTTTAGCAAACTTTCCTCCCTGTTATTACGTCCGATCGATCTTTATTTGGCATATCTGCGTTCATCTGTCTGTCAGTGATCGACTTTTGATGCAGGAGAGAGAGAGAGTCAGACACGTGGCTTAGCTGAGCGGAACAACAGCAAATCGTCGATGACAGCTGCTGAGAATGGAGGATCTTTCCTGATGCTGTAACCAGGAAATGGGTACCTTACATTATACCAAGCACGTGCGTCATCATGTTAGGGGTGGGGTCGACTCAAGTGTCCAGACGAGTTGCTGTCCAAGTCTTGGACCGGAGCCCTATTTTGTTGATCCACCCTGTGTGGGGTTTTTTGGCAGAAGAAACAAAAAGAATGCAACTGAAGGGGAGAGAGAGAGAGCTGAACTGCTTGCACACACTCTTAACCAAGAGACTTCTTTCTCCTTGTGAGAAAGTCAGTGGAGATCTATGACTACGAGGAATTGAGGTTCCAACGATCCAGCTCAAAACACCTTGGAGACTCATCCAAAAAAAACCCCACAAATTTTTGTCACCAAGAAGAGATGTTGGAATTGACAATTTTATTATTTTGCATATGGCACTGATTGAGTGACTTTTTCGATGCAAATCACATGTGCCCAAAAAAGTGGTGATGAAAGTTGAGTCCTCTCAGCCCATCCCTATTCATGTACACACCCATTGTGATGGAACGTTGGTGGCGGCGGCATTGTGGAAACATCAATCTTCGGTTGGTTGGGGCTATCTCGACCTCAGCAATAGATAGAAAATGCATTGTGTCGCATTCTACGAAACCCCTATCGGTTCATAACTTCGCTTAAGGCGCTTTACACGGGCACATTTTGGATAACACACAGCGTGAGTCGTAAAAACTGTCCAGCGCCTCTTTTTTTTTTCATGACTCGTACATAACTTTGTAACGTCAGTACAGAGTATCCTCGACGAACGTTCATCAAGTATCTCTGACATGAAACGTTGTTAAAACCCAAGATTAGTCACAAAAGATAAACGTTAATGCCCTATAACACGCTTCACCCTGTCCGGACTAGGCAGAGTGAGTCAGAAGTGTTCACAAGTGACGTTTTCCTCACTCACCCTGTACGTGTCTCATTTCTATCTCGATTTCTCCACGTGAGAAAGTGTATGGGAGTCTTCAACCTGTGTTGGCGAGCATTTGTAAGACTCAGATCTGGACTATCTCTGCTCTGCTCCTTGGGGAGGGAAGGCGGAAAATCCCTCCTCGGACCTCATCGCCCAGTTGTGAATTCTGCATTACCAAAGCGATCGTCATTTCCCAACTTTCTTTTCAGCAAGCCCCCGTTTTTAGGGAAAGGAGAAGAATGGTCCTCGGAGGCTGCGAGGCTGCGAGGCAAGGGGAAGAAAGATCCCATCGCGACCATACAAAAAAGCCGAGCTAAACTTGTGTGCGCGCGCGCGTGTGAAAGTGAGATATTATACGTATAAGCCTTTTCTCTCTCTTTCTCTCCCTCTCTGTGTGGTCACACACACACACACACACGTAAGTTCCGAGACAAAGGAAAAAGGTAACACCGGAGAAGAAATACAAGACAGCAGAAAGGACATTTTTTTGGGGAGGGGGGGGGGCAATGGCTTTTGTGCCGGTGAACTCGGCCGAGTTGTTCTTGTTGAAGAGGGGGACTTTGAAAAAATGTCAATATTTGTCAATTATGAACGAACTTTTTCAAACTAAAACATTTGATAGCTCCCTGGAGACACGACTTTGCATGAAGAAACCCTTTTCTGTCATAAGCAAAGGCTGCTTTCGAGGTCGCTCACCTGACCTCGGCGGAGGCCAGAACTTTGGTTCGGGGAGGTAGGCAGAGTTTGACACATCGTCACTAACGTGAGCCGACGCGATTGGAAAGCGGGTGCGTGGAGGGACTCTTCCAAGCCACAAGTCGTCGAGGCCGCGTCGCTCCTTGCATATGGAGGTTCGTACGGACAGGACGTGAAAGCTCCTCTGAGACAGACCGAAAGTCAACGCTACTTTCGGCACTTGGCGTGTTTTAAGGGAAGAAGGAACTTTTGATTTAATTGGCGGAAAGTCAGTGTGTGAAGAAGTATTCACTAATTTTTTCAACTTCTTTCCGTAAATCCCCCCTTATTTGCCCTCACCAACTGCTTCCGCACGCGAGGCGCAGATGAAAAACGTGACAAGTTTGAAAGTTGGGAACCAAAAGTGTCGGGGAAAACGATTTTTGGGAGAGGAATTTCGAGATTTTTCGCTCTTGCATCCCTCATTAAGCAGTGGAGCTTTCTAAGATAGTTGTTAGACATTCCTACAGAGTGCAGAGAAAAGGGAACGCCTGCACTTTCTCTTAATTCGCTCGTTCAAGCCAGCCTCAAGCCCAGGACGAGGAGGAGGAGAGCACGCGCACCGCATGCGCACCGCACGCGCACCGCACGTTGGAACTGACCGACGTGGAGTCCACGTGTGACGGGGACCAGGACGGAGCAGTTCTGGTGTCGCCTGGCGCGGAATTCTTCCCTGTCAACTGCGCCTTCAGCGTTCTAGGCAACAGCAAGAAGAAGACTTCCTTCCTCCTTCTCCTTGGCGGATTTTATGGGAGAAGTTATCGACTGGAATTGATGGCTAAATTCCCTCCCCCACTTTGCTAAGAATATTTTCTCTCCCCCCCCCTTTTAGCTTCTGCTTTCTCAACGCGCGCCTGCGTGCGTGTATGCAAAGAATAAGAAGCATCTACTGATGTCTAAGCTGAAAAAACATATGAGCCACACATCATGCTACTGTCTCTCAGCCTTTGTGGCTGTTTTTCGCGGCCCACACTGTAATTTCTCATCATGCGGGAGAGAGAGAAGGGGGGGAGCTTTCGAGGAGGAAGTGACTCAATTTCATCCGGACTCTTGAGTATCCCAACACCACTTGAGTATAAAGGCTGCTGCATAAAGCATAACAATAAGTATATAGAGACAAGAGAGTTGGCAATGGGCGTGTGAGAGAGAGAAGATGGGGTTTGGGCGTGTAATTTTTCTTAACTATCAGTTCATTGTCTTTATATTTTTCCCCTCAGTCTATGGACTTATATGAATGGTCTTGTTCTTGTATTGTCTTTTACTGGGTGCAAAAGGGGAAACATGGAAATTTGGAGATGGAAACTCCGACCAGGACTTTTTGGCAGTTGACGAAACACGTTTTTGATTCGAAACCATTCTCCGATCGAGGTCGTCGCCTTTGTGGTGACCTCGAGGCCAAAGAGCCAGTTTGAGGCCGAAAAGAGGCATCATTTGGCATGTCATCACTAAATAAAAGTGGTCGAGCGTCCTCCAAAAAAAGTGGTCATGACATTCTGTTTCCCGCACATTGGAACTTCTTGAGCGAAAATAAGACCCATTGGGACATGTTCAGAGAACCTCACGCCCGTCTTAAAAGGAATGTCCCCCTTTCTCCACCACCACCACCCCCTCTTGTTCTCAAGTATCAGCTCATTGTCAAACTTTTTTGGTCCTTGCGCCCGCGAGTGAAAAACAGGGTCGCTAGGAGGGGGTAAAAACTTTCTCCCACATGGGGGAACTCCTCCTATGTTCCTCAAGGTCCTGACCTAGGTAAAAAACTTAGAGAATGTTTAATCCTGGGGTGACTAAAAAAATCTCTCATCACTTCCCTCATCCTCAAAGGGACTCATTCTCTTTTCATCCTCTTTTCCCCGCGGGATATTTTCCCCATCTTTCCCCCAACATTTAGGGAGTCTTTACATTTGAAGAAGCTCCCGCGCCAAAACCCATTCGAGTCAAAAAACAAACGGTCATATCATACTTCTGGCGTCTTAAAATCATTTCAAACTCAGCTAGTGTTGATGGGTCTTAAGAGAAAAATGAGCAAGCAGCAAAGAATATTCTCTAATGTGGTTTCTTATGAGAGGAAAGAGTGCCTATGTGTGATTCATTGTTCACTGTATGAAAAAAGAATGTGTGTGGAGTGTCCTATATTGAGATGGAGACCAGAATGGGTGAAGAGGAAAGGCATTGACTGGAGCTTGGAAGTGATGGAATTTTTTGACTTTCTCGTGTTCAGTGTGAGTAAAAAGAAATAGGAGAAAACCGGGGACTTCTTTTTCACTCACACAGTCAGTAGGTATTGACTCGGTCCCCTCATAGTCAGTCTGCCTGTCCATTATGGTGACATATTGGTCAGTGTACGTGTTAATAGGTGAGACGTCGGTCGGGCTTTTTTCAACTTCTCCGTGTTCTTCTTCAATGAGAGAAAGTGTACTAACTGGTAGGTGGCAGCTCCGTCCGTGACAGAAGTGTGATCATTGATCACCTCACTCATGTGTGGCAGCTTTTACCTTGAGCACATCTTAAGCGAACGTTCATATGTCGAAAGTTAATCGAATTGCTTGAATAGTTACTTGCTTCCTAAGAAAGCACACAGGCTTCAATATGAAGGCGTTTAAGCACCATTAGGCGCGTACAGGGTGAGTGGAAAGTCACTTTGCAAGAGATCGTTGGGCTTATGATGCTCCGACATGAAGGAGGAGATTCGAAAGTTTTCATTGCAGAACCAACCATGAAAGCATCTGACAGTAGAGCAAAGTTGGGCCAAAAAGACTGCCCCCGTAAAGTATGTACGTACATATAAAGTGACTTTCCACTCACCCTGTGCTAGGAACAATCTTGAGCAAGTGCATGATTTAAGGCGTGTGTGTGTGTGTGTGTGTGTGTGTGTGTGTAAGCAC
>JAAUXU010128581.1_pt1 | contig 11941 bp, 11 predicted proteins | sample 7278151 | NCBI WGS metagenome assembly JAAUXU01 (sample SAMN14350113, study PRJNA611818) | marine sediment metagenome | isolation source: surface marine sediment (1.8m) | place: French Polynesia: Moorea | collected 2018-08 | reverse complement strand
GTGGCAACAGCATCTGGGTCACAAGCACCTATTTCCCCTGAATGAGCAAACCAACAAATCCATGCATGATTGTCGAAAGTCGTCAGAATCAAGGACGATTTATCTTTTGCATCGTTAATGTGCCCTGGAGTTAAGAAAAAAGTTTTCAAATTGCAAAAATGGATTTCTGTGCTGAAATACCCACCATTGGGCCTGGGTATATCCTCATGCTCGACAATTTTCGTCCTGTTTGCTACGGTCCCGATGTCCTCTGGAATATTGCCTGCCAGTTCTGCACAGCTGCCTTAATCTCTTGCGGAGTAGCGAGCCTGAAACACATGTGGAATTGGAATATGCATGAACCCTGTCATTAAGAATAACAGTTGCAGCAAATCACAATGGTAATATGTCACTTAGGCAATCGCCCTAAATGTTTCAAAAATTAGTTCTGATTCCACCATGTAAAAACACTTGTCGTGTAGTGAAATAGCCCTTTTCTATTCTTCCCATTCTATCCACCCCATTCTGTTCTTATAAGAAACTTCCGTTTTTTCATGTTGACAAATGAGAGGTTGCGAAGCAGGTGGGAAAAAGTTCCGCGTCTGGCGTGTTCGTCCCCCTCCCTCATGTTTTTGTTTACACTATTATAATTTCGTCTTCCGCGCTGAGAGGAAAGTTGAGGAAAGTGCGAAGAGAAAATTATTTTTAGCTCATTTCTCCTTTGGCATCAGCTGTAAAAAGACTGCCTAAGGGAGTCATCAGAAGAGCTGAAGCTGGTGCAACAGGCTCGACATCACCTCCAGGAGGTCCGCGCATCACGGCACCGTCTTCCTTATGCTTATATGGTATGACTGTTTTGTATGCAGATGTTGCTAGGTCAGACCTTGGCTTTGTTCTTTTTTCTTCTTAGGCCGACTCCTCCGGCTTTCTCTAGCACCTACGCGTCCAATCAGTCTGCGGTTCAGTGTTGAGGAGAAACATGACGGAAAAGTAGGAGCGGCGGCGGCGGCGGCTTCATTTTTTGCTCTCTCGGCCTGATTCTCGTCCGCAGTCTCAACTATGTCCACAGCCTGAGCTGAGCAGCCATGGCCTCATCGTCTCAGATTCCCGTGCCTTCGACCTCGACGACGGCGCCGCCGTCGGACTCCACTAGCGCCACGACCACAGGAGGCGGTGCGGAGTCGGCCGAGGACGACTCCAGGGCGGCCCTGGCAGGTAGGGTGATCTCTGCCGTGTCGTGCGCTGACGCAAGCCGTGGTGTTGTTTTCAGAGCCCGTCTTGAAATGCCTCCGAGCTTTGGAGAACGCCACGACGGACACAGAGAAGATGGCGGCGCTCTTCTTGGTGCCCAAGCTGGTCAAAGGGGACGCATGCGACAAAAACGCCAGATTGCATCTCATGAAAGTACGGCAAACAGAATTGGGCTTAGCTAGTGTTGCCACACAGTATTTTTTTCAGGGAATCGGATTCTCGTTCTTGGCACGCATGCTGCGCAGCCACGATGCCCCTGACGGCTGTCCCCGCCTCATGTTCCAGTCCGTGGCCCTTTCTGTGCTGAGCTGCTTCACTGGGGAGGAGGAAATCATGACCAACGCGTCAGTCCTGTTTAATGTGCCCGTGCTCATAGACATCATCGCTGACGCCGATAGTCCCATCTACGAGGAGAATCTGGTGAGTTCACAAGGAGATTGTACAAAACGCGATCAGCTAGTGTGACCTCCTCCAGCTGATCATCAACGACGCTTACACGATCCTCTCCGCCATCGCATCTACCGCCCAAGGCCGTTCTGCCTTCATCAACAACCGCGGCGTGCATTTCTTGTGCGACATCTGCGTTCGCCAGAGCTTCCAATGTGAAAAGGCTCTGACTCTGCTCACCCAGATCCTTCTCGCTGGGGGCCCCATCTGCTGGCGGTACCACAACGGCGTCGAGGACTTCAACAAACTGATGGACAAGTTCACAACTGAGTTCGCGGAGGTGCAGGTGGGTTCTCATTTGTTGAGACACCTGCATGACAAACCCAACAATCCTTCTTTGGCAGGATGCGACGAAATTTGAGCTCTGCGATACGCTTAGGATTATTCTTCGCAGCTTTCCCAAGACTGAGTTTGACGACGTCATCGCTGCTGAGTGGTTGAGCAGGGTTTGTTGACTTTTCCTTGAGTTGATGTTTTCTGTTGCAATGTATTCTACTTTTTCCTCGACTATAGCTTCAACGAGGACTCCGTGACATTTTGTTCAGCAAGATATCCAAAGAACTTCGTGATCCCGCTCTCAAGTTAGTAGCTGCCATAATAGAGATGTCGGACTTTGAGTGGTGCCTGGACGACGAAAACGCCAAGTCCGAGGTAAGGGTTACTTTCGGGGTTGTGCGTACATTCTGAAGTACGTACCTAGTCTTGCAGATGTCCGTAGAGTCTTTTTTGTTTTGCAGGAACACAAGAGTCGCTTTCTTCTGATAATAGTCAACCTAGCTTGCATCGAGACTATCATTTGTCTGGATGATATCGCCTTGGAGGTTGCTGTAGAAGCCTCAGCGGAGATGCTCATGGCTTGCTACTCTGTCATGGAGAGCACAATCTCATACATGGTCAACGACAAATTGGCCATGGTGGACGAGAAGCAAAAGGAGCAAGTAAGCGCAAAACATGTTGAGTTTTTTTCTTTTTTTTCAATCATGTGACCATGGTGTTACAGTTGTACGCAGCCCTGAAGAATGGCTTCTCCACCATTCTCAAGTTCCTGCACGAGTGTTCACTTACCCTTAGTGACGATCCAAAGCGGTTGGATGATCCCAAAACGAGGTCAGGCTCTCCTACTGGTCAGACATGCACCCAACGTCTTTTATCAGCTTTGGTCTTTGCAGATTTTTCGTGTGCGCAACGATTCGGGTCCTCTGTGCTTGGCTGTCCGAAGAGACTTCGGCCGCTCGAGAGGATGTCTACCGAGTCCTGCCCTTCATTGTCAACCTCTGCACCGAGACGTTCAATGCACAAAAGTCGGCGAAACTGCGCTCACTTCCAGACCGAGTCAGGGCTGAAGGGAGTCGCACTGGAGCAACAACTAAGACGTCGTCGTCATCAGCAGGAGAGTCTTTTGAAGACACCTCCGTCTTGGTGACGACTCAGGGTGAGACAGTTTTACGAGTGGTTGCATTTTCTACTGTGTCGCACAGCCAACCTGCCAATTGATGTGTGTGACACATGAGGGGCCTCATGGGAGAAGGGTGAAAAGGTTTGTGAGAGCTCCTCAAAAATCCACGCAGAGGGTCCGACAAGGTTAACCATACTTTTTTAAGATCTTGGCTTGGTCAATGACACGCTAAGCAGTCCACACGGATTTGACCGTGATGGTGATGAACATGGTCTTGGCGGCAAGAACTTGACTCTTTTGATGGCGTTTAAAAACGTTCCATCTAGCTAATTTCATCTCTTCATGTGGACTCAGGATGTCATTGGCCAATGTCTGATCCAAAAGATACCACTGAAGCTAAATACGATTCGTAAGTGTCACCCTGCGCATTTACATACAACTTGTTTTCTTGCCAGGTTACTCAACTACACCCGACATTCTGCGCTTTCTGCTACCCGGTCTGTGTCACTTGGTGGCCGAGGAGAAGTCCCGCCAGTTACTGCTCGAGCAGTGCTCTCTCCACGAGACCCTCTTCGCTTATCTCGCGTATCACTGGACCATCTACAACAGCTACAGGCGGATTGTCAAGGAACAGGTAATGCTTTACACTTTAATGTCTAACGTAGCATTCTCGTACGTAATACGCACGTACCTCAAAACAAACAAACAAACGAATAAGCACACCAGTGCTAAAGAGCGTTCAGTCGTTCAACGTTCAGAAGATTTTGTGAACTTTGGGAAGAAATAAGTCAGTAATATCTTTTGGCCTTTTGTTTCTTCTTTCCTGTGGCATTTTTGTCACTTTGTTGCTTCTGCTGGCCTTGATTGTGATGCTTGTCAGACTTGACTTTAGTTTGTGGGTTTTTGTTGCCCCACACGGTTCTGTTGATGGCGGCACCGAGTAAGAAGAAGAGGGACGAGAGCAGGCAGCAACCGAGCAAGAAGACCACTTTTCCACCTGGCCGAAGTTTAAGGTGCTTTTTAGAGATTTTTCCCCTCGTTCACGTGGCTTCCGTACTTACCGGTGGGTAACGTAGCTATGATTGGGTACACCCATGTGTTGCCCTGCCAGGCCACGACCAGGATCCATCCAATGTAGACGAGGCTTAGGGAAAAGGTGGTGAAGGCCCCCGACAAGAGGGAGGGGAACTTGTGCTCAGTCCACAGGAGTTCAATAATCTGGGCAGGGATAACGCTGAAAAAAAAAGAAAGACGTCTGCTTGCTCGCCACTGCACACTTCACGTGTATCTTTTTGCTTTCCTTGGAGAGGTCACGAGTTGTGATAAAATGAGTTTCGACCTTCGGCGCCCCGAGCATTTGCAATTTTGCCAAAAGACAAAAGAGCTCAAGAGCCCTTTACTAACCCGGTTTGAACCACCAACGAGTAGAGTGGTTTTCTTTTATCTGTTCTTTTTCTTTTTTCAAAATTGGCGACCTTTGAATATTTATGAAATAGGCCTATGCATTTTTTGACGGAAAATCCGACGTGGAGAAAAGTCCAGTGTGAATAAACAGTTCAGAAGTAGTTTGAAATTGCATTTTTCTTCTTGTTACAATGTCGGAGAGGACTCCGACACTGTGATTTTTCGAAATCTAATGGTGCTTCAAGTTACTTTGATCAACAGGCTTGAGCCTCCAGGGTCTTTTTGGGCTAAGGGTTCGGGGCTATATAATCTTCTCGGCTTATATTATCACTAGTCACTGGGACCCAAAACTATTGGCATACCAAAAAAAAGTTTCAGCAAGCTGACAGCGATACAATATTACACTTTTACTGTGTGGATGGATCCTATTGCATCAAAAGGTAGGCAGAAGAGTGCTACCCGTACATGCAGAAACATCAAATTGTCTATTACAATAACAGAACCCAAAGCAGATAACGCTCAAGCACATTACTGCCAAGTATAGGCAAAGCATAAGAGGGCATGTCTGGCGCGGCTCTTGTCCAGTTGGTTGACGGCAGTCTGGTCTATAACCGGTGTCTCACTTGGATCCCCTAAGCCTCAGGCTTATGAGCCTGATGACGAGCTACAGCTTCTGTAGCCGGTCTTTAAGCAGAATGTTCAGTGATGGAAAGGCTCCATCCCCAATTCTTGTGTCAGGACGACGTTGGAAGCCATACTAGAGTTTGCTCTGAAGGTCACCGAAGAACTCTCGCTTTCACTTTCCAACTCCCCGTCTTCTTCAAGATTTAAAAGTTTATCTAACCTGCGTTTTAATCACTCAACTACCAAGACTGTCAAAAGAGCGAGAGATTCAAATGAGGTCGCTTCCCAACCTAACCTTGTTGAATTATGGCCACTAAAGGACGACTACAAACGTTCTTGTCGCATAATGTACTCTTTAATGACCCTGTATACTTTTTATATGCCTGAAGTAATTTCCGTGTTATCACGACATATTTTCCCTTGCGCTTAAAAAATTGATGTCTACGTATCAACCACTCTCCTGCCTGACTTTTGATGTGAGTGGTACGCATACATTGCACCTACGTTAGCTTGTTTGATATTCTCTTTGGCACGCTGCTACATGAGTCAGGCACTAAATGTATTTAGGGCCCGACAGCGCATGCGCCGAGTGCTGTGTGTACTTTTTGTAACATGTAAGTGGACTAGCGTGGGTGCTTGGGATTGTGGGTTATTTAAGACCAAGCTAGTATGAAGCTGTATGTCGTTTCGTTCCAGTTAGTTTATTATTACTTCTGAACCTGGATGATCCAGGCACTCCTCGCCCTTCTTATCAGTGTTGCCACGTCGCAGAGACACAGAGAGATGGACATAGTGCTCTGGTTCATGCGCAGCCCTACTGTGCTGTGATTTGTCGTCTGCCATCCCTGTCATTTCTCTAATGCTCTAGCCTCAGCAGCAGCGGCTGTGCACGAAGTATTTTCAAGAGTCGGGATTTGAAGAATACCGTGAAACAACTGATAATGCTTGACTTTTGGCTTTTTTTTCCTTTCTTGGTCCCCACTACCAGTGGGACAAAGAAGTTTCAAAGAAGGTCCAGAAACGGTTGATCATAATCTAACCTCGTTCTTCCTAAACCCGTTAGTTGGCAAACCCACTCTTGCACCCGAACCCGGGACCAGACCCGAACAAATGGGGACCTGCTCCTCATCATGCTGACTCAGAACATCTATGGTCTTAGGGGTCCATGTGTTGCCATTGTCGAGTGCCGCGGGGACAAACAAAATCAACTTTTCTTTTGTGCTTGTAGAAGGCGCTCATTTAAATCCACTCTGCTATGCACGTTACTTGGACAGAAGTGGGGAAGCATGAAGACACCTCCGGGCTACAGAATTAACCCCTTGTTTTACGAGTTGCAGGGGCCTCTGCGCGTGGTGAAAGGTACAAAGACACTTTCACCACGTGGCCTTTCCCTTCACTTACACGGTGTGCAGCATATGGTTGGCCAGGGACGGTATGAGCAGGTCGTAGACCGGTGGAAAGATGACCTCCCTGTCTATCATGTAGAGGCCCCAGAACATGATGCCCACGAACATTCCGATGGGGAGGGCCAGCGTGGAGAATAGGAAGTCCTCCAGACGGCGGAGCTGGCTGCCCTGGCCTAATTGCAACAGCACGTCGTTGGTGAAGTTCATACGACTACAGTGCGGAGTCAGTCACCTCTGTTCCTGGTACCCTTGAGATCATTGACCAGTGCAATGGCGAAGTAGACAGCCTGGAGCCAGAGGTTGATGAAGGTCAGATACTTCCAGTGGCCACCATAGGAGGTAAATCCCGGCTTGGGCTGGTCTGCCGGCCATTCCGGAGGGATGCTGAGCCTGAGCTGGTTGACGATGATCCCCACGAAGTTGGCCAGGACGGCCACGTGGAACAGAGGCTTCAGCATAACCGAGATCCTGCCGTTTGCGCAAATTTTCTTCGTTTTATTACATGGTGACAGGATCGACTGGACGTACCTATGCACGGTGTTGAGCGAACCCCCCTGCCGTCTTTTTGTGCCAGATGTAACCAGATACCCACGAGAGCGAGGATTTTGCACATAAGCTCCGTCTAAGGGGATCTTGTTTGTTCATACGTGCACAAAAGTGTTCGTCTTATCTGTCTCTCACTGTTCTAGCAGCACTGGCTGTTTAGTGCTGGCATCATGAACCGAGAGTTTGACAGGAATCCTGCGAGAATCACGAGATCTCTCCTTATCTCCCATTCGATAACGCCTTTGTCGAACAAGTCGGGAGAAGCCTTGCAAAATTTTATACGAAGTCAGCTGACACGCCCGTCCTGAGCAAGCGCAGTATCGATTTTAGCGAGGAGGGACAAAAGGAAAGGGGGGAGAGCCCCCAAACTATGTCATGTAGTACATATGTGAGGTTGCAGCAACTGTGGGAAATGCAATGATGCACGTATCAACTTCCGCTGCACTCGTGACGTACATGTGTTGATTCTACTCTCGGTCAGCAGTAAAAGCGATCATTCTGCCCTCATTTTTCACCCAACACTTGTAACCCGGTTAAAAAAAAGAGCCGTGTGACCCATTGGAGGAGACGCTTTTCATGCGGACTCAGCGTCCGGTGGACCAATTTACGACCCTAAAACTGACGGCGAGACCTTGACATAAATGGCGAGATCTTTGCAGCAACAGGAGTCGGTATGCGCTACTTTTCACGGGCTGTTGCTAAAGGAGGTTGGAGGTGCACTTCGAGGCCGTACTGAGGCCGAACTTTGGCTTAAAAGTTTTATTTACTAGCAACCGGTCATACTCTCAACTTACTACGAAACAGTTTTCGTAGTAACAACACTTGGCAACACTGGGATCATCCAATTTCGGAAGAAAAACTTACGGGAACTTGTATGAAACAGGGGGGATCAGGGCGCGGACATGGAGCACGTGGACGGCGTAGAGCGGCGTGGGCGAAGACTTGGACACAATGGAGAGGATCGGGGCGGGTCTTATAATAATCCAAACAACGACGAGTACCTCCGCTAGTCCTAACTAGAGCGGAGTTTAGCATATCGGAGTTCGGCCGTAGAGGGGAGATTTCCAGCGTTGTCTTTCACCGTCAAGAAGAGTTTCAAATCTTCCTACTCCACCTTGTGTCAGTCGTACGAGTCTGGTGCCAGTCTCCAAATTCAGAGTTTTCGCAACCTTTCAGCCCCCCGTCACCGAAGTATCCTTGGTCGAGGTGTCCGCTCACCACATCAACGCGCGCTTCGAAGTGAACAACTCTCGATACGCCCTCGTGTCCATCTGCAACGTTCTGATGAACCTGAACGTGCTGGAGGCGGACTTTGTCGACCGGCAGCCAGTCTTCTTCCACACGCTTAAGTTCGTAATGAACATGCTGCCCATGCTAGAAAATCAAGGTAAAAAAAGAAACATTTTTGGCGCGAAAAAACCTTGTTTGCGCTCATTCAATCACATCCTTTGTAGGCGAGGAACTTGTGCTATATGGGAACCTCTCCGTCCTGGGCCTCTTCATCTTGAAGCAGCATTCACGGAGACCAAAGGCCTCTGACTTCAGCATCTTCAAATTCATCCAGGCTGTGATCAGGTAAGAATACAGAACATTTACTCACATCGTACGTAATCACGCACTCCTGAGATCAAACGTTTCGATCCTACATCAGTTTAGACGCAGCAATTCTGGAACCAGAGCTTATTCTTCTTGACGCGCTGTAGGCGCCGCTTGCAGTGACACCAGATAAAGTGAGAAATGACTTACAGTGACGAATCGGGAAATTCCCGATCTTTTCCTTGGTAGCATCCGCCCGAATTACTGACAATTCCGCCGCTTATAGTCTCATTTTGGGCGGGAAAACGATCCTTCCTTGACACCTTCCGATCCTTCTCTCACTTTTTTCAAGTCTGCCGAGCAGCCCAAAAGCTCTTAAGGACAGTGAGACAAAGCACTGTTTTTGAGCAGAGCACCTGCTTTTTCCGTGGCATTGCTCATTGCATGCAGATTATTTCTCTTTTCAAAAGTAATTTCACAAAAAAATCTTCTACACGGTTTCCATCAGGATCTTCTGGACTGCCTCGTCAATCTTGTGTAAAATGGCAACGTTGGGCTGTGATTGTTTCAAGCTCTCCCAAGGGTGGGTCAGGTTAGGTCAGGTTTCAAGGACCTTTGCAGGTCAGTGTTTCTGTGGATAGAGACAACGGACATGGTCACAATTCGCTTACAGTGACAACTTTGGCTTGCCCCAATTGTATCAGCGGTGCCCACTGTATTTGTCATAGCTCATCCGAACTGCATTTCCACTTGCATCCTTGTGCCATCGAAGCTTCAATATGCTTCTAGAACATTCTACTTGAGGCCAAACATTTCTCAAAACTATTTCTGCATCTTGGCTTATACAGAGCTATTTATATACTGTGTATACATGGAGCCTTTGATCATTCCCATTGAAGCAGGTCAGTAATAGCCAGAGCTAGTAGTTTTACAGTTTGCTTCTTTCTTTAAGCCGAATGAAAACTTTTGCCATCAAGTGTGTGCGATGGAATATATTTCAATGTAGCTAACTTGCTTTCCGTTTTGAAAGGTTTTTGTGGGACGCCCACAACTGCGACGAGAGCGGGGAGGAGGAACCTCAGATGTCCGTCTCTTCCGCCTACCTCGAGTTCTGGGAAGAGATACAGGAGTTGTGGTTCCTGGGCATGCAGGTCTTCAGCAGTCTTCTTGAGCCGGTTGGTATAAAAGAGTATTAAGAGGTCTCTCATCACCACTCATCTGTGGAGGTCTTCGTCAGGTTCCCTGGCTCGTTGATTTCGTGCTGGACTCTGGCTGGTCGTCGGAGCTGTTGACTTCGCTGTCATCGGTGCCTCGTGCCGGCGTCCGCCCCGAAGTTCGCGCGGCCTTGGAAGACTTGCTGGCTTCCCTCGTCAAGGCCGGAGGGTCCGACGTGGCCAAGAGGCTGAAGGACGAGGGAGCGCCAGCAGCCTGTCAGAGCCAGCAAATGTGGGAGCTGGCTGCTGCCATCTCAAAGGCCAAGTGACAAGACTCAACAACGTACGTGCACATGACCAGGGCGCGGCTGACCTTCGCCGAGGACGAGGGCGATGAGATCAGCGAGTGTATCTATGATGCTATATGTGATAGAGCACGTGTGTCTGTGCTCATCGCTTAGGGTGCAAGGACTTTCTTCCATCAGTGCTTCATGTGACTGTGCCTTACTCTTTACTGTACAATGGTTGCTTCAGAGCTATGCGAGGCACGGTCGTGACCATGAGCGTTGCCAGCTTGTGCTACTTTTTACACTCTCCGAGACTAAAGGACACATGAAATACATAACACAAGTCATAGACACACACACGCACACACATGCATCGCTGCCCTACCACATGTACAAAGAGGGGCGTCAGGGAGAGAACATGCTGAGCTTATGACAATTTTTCTCGTACGTACGACCGAAAGCAATATTTTACTTTTCAACGTTGTCTTGAATGCGTTTGGACGGCCTCTTGCACAACATCTGCGTGAGCGTGCAACAGCGCACCGTCGGTGCGATGCGTCGAAGCTGCGATTCCGTCTGGATGCTGGAATATGGCACCAGTAAGCCTGACTTTCAGCGGAGATAGAGGGAGGTTCAAATGCCAGCAATCAGCGTGCCAGGTGCCAGATCCGGAGTGTCGAGGAGCAGTTTGATGCCCTTTTTGTCTCAATCAGTTTTGAAGAGCGAAAAGTTAATGTCAGGGGCAGCAGTTGCTGCTCCTCTCAGTATAGAGGCACACTTCTGTCGACGTCAAGTCCAACAACAACTAACAAGTGTCCATAACACTTACTTGAGCAAACCTCTTTCTTAGCAATGAACTTGGCTGCTTGCGGTACTATTCCCAGTGCCCCAACGTGACGTTGGTTCGACGCTGCGGATCTGGAAAGAAGAGCCTTTTAAGATCTCTTTCCAGCTTAGACGTGTGCTGCACGCGGCATCCATTACTGACACGAACGGTAGTAATTGCGCAGCATTAAAGAGAAAGTAGAGTGGACAATTAGCAGTGACAATAAAACCCTTTGTTGACATTCTATTTCCTTTATCACTCAGGTAGGAAAAGTTCTCCAGATCCCTTGGCTTGGTAACTACTCTGGGATCGACACCGCGACACTCGTCAGGACTGCCACCTGGTCAGGAATAAAATGTAGATGAAAGAGTCAGGTCACATCACCTTAGGTTATTTCGATGTAGGTTGTAGGTGGCAACCCTGAATTCCTAGTGGCGGTAGAACGTACCTGTCAACCACATGACGTGCACGTCCTGCCTAGCTGTACTGTTGCGCAATATACTTTCCGAGTTTTGACTGGGGTGGTTTGGCCTTGTCTGAGGCCTTAGGCCGTCCGATCAAGGCCGGACGCCCTAGGACAACTACACAAGGCCTCAGACAAGTCAGGGACCTCAGTCAAAACGAGAAATATATCGCGCACGTCACTCACGGTCAGGCAATTTGTTATTTAACGCGAAATCGTTGTTTCACCGCAAAGTTTCCAGTCCAAGAAAATCGACACAATGATGCAACGTATATATTAACTTTATATTAAAGTCGCATACAGCGCTCGGGTCATCTCTTATAAATTGATTCGACTCGTGCGGTCCAAGCCGAAGGAGGGTACGTGCGTATGAGTACACATGCGTCGTCATGTCTGTCATTTAACTCTTGACTTTTGGAATATTGGTATTTTTCAGTTTTAAAACTTGAAAAACATCAAATAACAATTTGGGCAACGCAGCACAGAAAGTGAGTCACAATGGACTTAGCGCCCTTCAGCTGATAAGCATCCGTAGTAACCAATACTACCGCTAGGTGGCAGTTAAAGCTTCAGTCTACTACATAAAAACAAGCACTGCAAGTAGACCAGATTCACAGACATC
>JAAUXU010170500.1_pt1 | contig 11947 bp, 14 predicted proteins | sample 7278151 | NCBI WGS metagenome assembly JAAUXU01 (sample SAMN14350113, study PRJNA611818) | marine sediment metagenome | isolation source: surface marine sediment (1.8m) | place: French Polynesia: Moorea | collected 2018-08 | reverse complement strand
TAGACGTCAGGCGTCGCTTTCCAGCAAATGGCGCCAAATTCAAATCGGTTCACGCGTTTAGCAGATACAAGGGTTCAAAAATGATTGTCAATACTACTGCCCCACTCTGTACATATCATGCCCTGCAGCTGTGCTAAGCTATGCCATTTAGGTGATGCGTTGCTCGCACGCGTCGACCGCCTCCGACATGTGGAGCGTCGGGGTTCTTCTCTACATGCTGCTGTCTGGTGGCCTCTCACCCTTTTATGGAGGTACCGAACTACTCACACAAAGAAGAGTATTGAAGGGTAAGCAGTCGTAGCATTTGAAACAAGTTGAAAGTGTGAAGCAGACTTCACTCCTGCTCTGTATGGTACAACAAAGTCACGGTGTTTCTCCAAAGCTCTTATCATCACCGTCCTGACGTAGCAGTCTTCGGGCGCAGATGGGATCAGTTCTCGCGCCCACGCTAGGTGTGCTCTCCAAAGTGTTTGCTCGTTTTTTCTCATTGAAGGAATTTACGACCTCGAGGTGCCCAAACTCACTCGCGTCAGCGATAGCGCCATTGACGTGGTTAAAGGGCTGCTCGTTGTCCAAGACAGAAAACGGCTCACTGCCGAACAGTGCCTCAGGCACAACTGGACGACCAGGCAAGTTTGACGTGTGGTTTTAAGCCTTAAGAATCACTGCGATACTTGCATTTTTACATGTAGGAAAGACCTCACTGGAAGAAGAGATAGCACCGTCGACACAGAAGAGATGAGGAGTAAGTTTGTCAGGAGGAGATGGAGCAACTCCATGAACAAGGCCGGCAAGATAAAAAGAGCAGTCAATCGATGATGGTACATCCGACTTACTCATTTCGTGATGTCATGAAGAAGCTTCTTTTACGCTGAAGTAATACTTTCATCACTTAGAAACTTTTTGTCCCCGAAATTGTCATTCCACCTCTAAAAATGCTTCCCCATCACGATGTATAAAATTAATCAATACGGGTTTACTCACTATAAGATGAAAACCTTTTTCTGTCACTTCCTATACCGTATCAATGACAACAGCAAGTCTTGACTTTGCCACGGTGAGTTCCCAACATGAGACAGATATGAATACACACTTTAGGTGACAAGTTTCTGTTTTCATCATCAGGATCGCCGTAAATACGCCATTTCGCGTAATAGTGAAGGAAGTGAATGAGACCTTACTGAGACCTTACTGGGCTACTGAGACCTTACGCTTTCCAACAGTGTTGCATGCAATATGAACATTAGCAAATCTACATTTAACATTTTCTGTTTTAGTCACTTGAAAGTTCGTCCACACACCCAACGTAAGTGTTAGAGGGGGAGGATGGATGCTCACTCCAATAAAATTAACCTTCATGAGAGTGCCCAAAAAATGTGAAAAAATGATAGCGACTTTTATGTTTCGTATGACATTTTCTTTCTCTTGGCCTACTCACGTCATCTGTCTTGAACAGACAGCAAACATCAATAAGTAAAACATTGTAAACAAGCCTTTAGTGAAAAAGTTTAAATCGTAAGTGGAAGTAGAATATAGTCAGATGAATTCCTGGAATGTAGAGGTATTTCAAACCCTTGATTTCAAGAAAAACAGTTGACGAAAGTAGATGGAATGAAAGAAAAGCATGTTTAGTGCCAAAGAAGCATTTTCCAGGTGCCAAAAAATTGAGCGTGTCAAATAAAAGGACGCCTCTCATTGCAGCCGATCGTGCAAGTGCCATTTTGCTTAGGTACCTGTAAAATCTGAGTCTGCCTCTTACTTTAGCAGGCACTTTGGTAGCAGATCCATGAGTGTAAGCATACGAGTGTGTGTGTGCATGAGTGACGCTACACATGTCACCTCGAGAGAGGCAGTTTCCGTAGATACATGTAGTTGGCTGCAGAAAGCGTTTGGGAGCAGTAATGAAGTTTTAATTGTACCAGCGGTATAAAAAGTACGTAACGCTGCAAAGTCTTCACCCTGTACGTAAATGAGTGCACTTGAGCGTTCTGAGAAAAATAATGTCAACGACGAATGTGTAACATAAAACAATTTCTAGCTCCATTTGCCCGAGAGTGCCAAAATAAGCAGCATAGATAGAAATGATGCATGCGTGCGAATCTTATGACGCTATTTCTGATTCACCATGGTTGAACAAGAACTTCAGAGGGTTAATGTAGGACAGTGACTCGACTGATACACTCTGTCAGCAGCTGACACAAATCACTTAAAAAAATAATTCAACTATTTTTCTTAAAAAAAACCTTAAAGACTCGAATGGAACATAGACTGAGCCATACGAAGCACGACATCAAATGCAAGCCTCGTTATCACGGACTCGTGAAGTAGGACTTAAAATGTGCTTGCAACTTCACTGTACAAACATTTAGCACAAAGGATTTTGTGCAGTTTTGATGTTCCGGGCAAGCAATCAACGTTATGTGAAACCGAATGAAATGTGCAAATGTGTTGTAGAAAGAAAAAGGCGGACTCACCTGGATCTGGCTTGCGAATAACCGAACATGGCATCATCGGAGAACATAGCGTCAGCATCGATGATGACGGACGGATGATCTGCGTTGATGCCAGCGTCGAGCAGTGAGATAAGGTCTTCAGGGACGTAGCTGTCTTGTCCTGCGCCTCCGCCTACACCGCCGGGACCTCCGCCACCTGCAGCTCCATCGTCGGCGCCTCCTCCATCGTCGCCGTCCTCTTCGTCTCGACTGAGGAGGTTATTGACAGCCAAGTTTACGTCCAAGTTGGTGCGCTGCAGCTCGCGAATAATGAGTGTGCGGGAGCGACCCTGGAAGAGCGACCAAAGTCTTGGCTCATATCTTCTTTAGTTCGGTGCTGCTGCAGTGCTGCTGAGACATTGATGTGTTGCTCTACACCTTCGATGTCTCAGCAGCACTGCAGCAGCAGCACCGACCTAAAGAAGACATAAGTCAAAGTCATTCATCAATGCACTGTCTGAGTCCTTAGGGATGGGACCTTTTCTTGCAGCCACGGTATTCTGCAGTTCCTCTCACCTACGAAAGTAACTACTGAGGCAGGCACTACCAGTCTTCCTCACTTTCACTCCAAAATCCATTTAAGCAGATACATTTTTAATGGGACATCATTCCTGACCTAACTTACAAGGAAAACTGAAAGGCTTTCATTCATCCAGGATTGATACCGTACTGTATGTACAATGTCTAATCAATTTGTACATTGTCTAATCATTGTCTAATTTGTCTCCTCAGACATTAATTTGACATAACGTTACCTGCAATACGCTCTGAGCCTGAGCGACTAAGTCTTCCGGTACGTATGGCGCCGGCCGCGAACTCGACATGATGACGCCGCCGGAGGTGCCCCCAGCCACTGAGGCAGATCCGCCGGTCGAACCCCGACCGCGGATCGCTGTCGTGCGAATGATCCTCCCGCGTGTGCGAGCTGGGGCCCTGACACTCGACAAGGAAGCCCCCGAAGCTTGGGGTGTCTTGTATCCTGACTTTGAAGCTGAACCCAGACCTGGAGGGCCAGAGCCACCGCCCCCTCCACCGCCAGAGCCAGACACTGCGGAGGATGAAGATGCGCTGCCAGATCCTGGAATCAAACAGACGGAAATGAATAGAATATGTCTCGTTAAAAAGAACTTAAGTAAATATTCAGTAGCCTTACCGTTACTTCCTTGGCCATTTCTGCTCAAGTCCAGCCTATCCGAAATGACGGAGAACGGCAGTCTGCAAATTCGGCCATCGGCCAACAAGAAGGCAAAGTGCGAGGGACCAACTTCGATCTGCCTCAGCTCCAGTCTCAGTTCACTCAGGGAGAAAGATGACGGACCGGTCAGTTGCTGTTGGTGGAGTTGCTGCGATGAACCTGATGACGTTGAGGGCCCTGCAAGCATGAAAACGTTGGGATTCAAACTTTGATACTTTCTAATATTAAGGAATTAAGATACATACCCTGTACCGAAGCGCCGCTTGCGGCAGCAGCAGAGGAAGACCCTGCAGAGGCGGTCGTAGCCGCTGTTGTTCCCCCTGACCCCGAAGGTGCGGACGCGGCGCCCGAAGAAGCCGAGGCGAGGACTCCGCTGTGTCTGAGTCTATTCACCCTCTCGGCAACGGCTCGGAGCTTCTCAAAGAGCTGCTCCTGCGATCCGGGAAGTGGGTGGACTACGAACTGAAGTAGCGAGGGATCTCGCGACGATGAGGCGGAGGACGATGGCCCCGGCGAGGGCATTGGAGGCGGGGGCAGCCTTGGAGGAGGTCCCGGGCACCCAGACGACGTGCCTGGGACCGCAGGGACGGAGCTGCTCATCGGATCAGGTGGGAAGACGACGTTTTAGGAGTCGTGGCCGGGGCGACGACACAGATGAGAACACGAAGAAACTGGACAAAGCCAAGAGCAAAGCGAGGGAGGGAGCGCTGAGGCAGGCGGCCACACAGACTTTCGGACGATCGACAGCTGAGAACTCCGCGCGACTGCCTTAACGGCGAGGACCGATCCAGAGTTGCCAGCAGGGGGTTCCTGCCACCGCCACACGCCGGGTGAGACTCTGTCCGAGGAGTTGTGGTCCGGGGAACCTGAACTGAATCGTGGCGAAAGCGAACTAACACGCTTCTGGACATTGAGCGAACGAACGAGTTCTCAAGCTTAATTCATATCTCTACTCTTCTCATCACTCTTACAAATATAGCGTGCTCGAACTACATTTTCCCATTTTTTCCCCCACGGCCTCGTAAATGGCAAGGCCTTCTAGGGATTAACACCGCTGTCTCTTTTCCCCATCGGCCCTTCCGGCCGGCCTCGCCTCTCTTTTCCGTCAGTTTTTCGCAGCGTCTTGCAATTTTGCAAGTCTCGGCCAGGCTGGCCGGGTTGGCCGTCGTCAAAGAGTCAGGCGGGCACCCGGTGCTGGCGCTGGTGGGGGGATAGGCGCTGGCAAGGGCGCAGACGCAGGCCAAGGCGCAGGCGAAGGAGCACACGTACTACGTTACGTCGCACACCAGAGAAATTCGCGTCCAGTTTTGACCAGACAGCAAGCCTTCCTATGACCTTTGGCAGTGGGATGGGATCGCTGACGTGAACGTCCCGCCCGAGCTCGGACTCGGTGCGTCGAGACTAGACAGACGGAGAGGTGGACATCTTGACCGATCGCTGCGCAGGTGCAAGTTGAGGGAATTTTGCGCGGACGCGCGCGCCGTCGGCCACATCATTGCTGATCTACGGGCGACCCCGTTAGACTTCTTCGGCGTCATGACCACCCCTGCCACATCCAAGGACATCATCGAGGCGTTTATCGGTCTGATAGAGTCTCATCCGTGTATCTACCAGTACGAGAGCCAGGATCAGAAGGACCGGACCCAGATTGGCCTGGCTTGGAGGGACATCATGACTAGCCTGGAGGAGGCCTTCGCTCGCGATGACCTCATCGCTGTTAAGCTCGACAGCATCAAGGAGCTGAAAGCCAAGTATCATAATCTCAGGTACTGCAAAAGCGAAGTGCAGCGTAACTTCATTATCTGATTCGTTTGTTCCTTCTTGCAGGAGTACTTATTTCAAATCGAAGAAGTCCATGGAAGAGCCGCAGGCCGCCTCAGATTCTGTCGTCTCAAAGACCCGGTGGATCTGGTTCGATGCTATGTCGTTCCTGGAGTCCTGCCCAAATCCTGGCATTCATGGTGGGGGCGGTGGGGGCGGTCACTTTGATAGCAGAATGTCCCCATCCGATTTTGGCGCCGCTTCTTCTTCTCCACTCACAATGAAACTGGAGGGGCCCACTCAACCTCCCAAGCGTTTCCGCACTGTCCACGACGACGTGTCCGCCAACGACGGCTTCGGCAACATGATGATAGGCGGCGTGAGCGACGCCAGGGTGCTTCGACGCATCGAGGAGCTGGAACGAATCGTCGGGAACTACCAGCAACATGTGCAGCACCTTCAGCCCAAGTCGGTGGATGCCATCTTTGGAGAAATGCTAGGGAAGCTCCTTGAGGAGATTCCGGAAGAAGGAAAGTCCGAGCTTCGGATCAAGCTTCTGGATTTGGTACAGTCTGCCAAGCGGACCACTCCTAGCCAAACAGTACAAGCGAGGCCTAACTGCTGAGGACCGACGCGTCGTCGGTGATCCTCACCAACCTGCTTCTCCGTGTGATAAACATAGTCTTTACGTACATCAACCAACCTTGCTGTTGCACGGTTATGAAAGTCATTTTGTTGCTTCTCAACGTATCTGGTGAACGCTTCCCGATGCTGAAGGGATTATTAGATGTTTATCTACGTGTACTGGATAACACGTGTTGACTGCATTTGCCTCTTTTCAGTGTAGTTATTGCACACGGCGCACGTGGGGAGGTACCTGGTGTCACCGCTTCTGCGGAGGTGACCAGACGGGACATGTCCAAGCTGTTGTTGGTTTCTTACATAGCGGGGTTGGTCACAAGCGACCTCCTCTACCGGAGAGGAAGGGAAGGGGGGCAATGAGGAGATGGGGGGAAGGAACTCAGCAGAGACCCAGTTGGCGCATCTGCCCAGGCTGCAACCGAAGGCGGCGTCGAACTGAACTTTTCTCGGCTATCGGCAGACATGGCTTAGCGGGGCTATTTCAACCTGCCCTCCGCCTCTTCAGCCGGCTTCATCACACTCGGGATGGCCGTCGGGACGCACGCGGGCCGGGTTTGACTGCAGAAGCTCCTGTTGGAGGGAGTAGACTCGGGCCTGGCCTTGGGTCATCGCTCTCCGACGAAGAAGGAAGAAGAAGCTGCGGAGCTTGGCTGGCTCGCTTGGACTGTTGCCACTTGCCCTCCCTTGCCCAGAACGCAGCACAGTCCTGCTCGCGCTGCTCAGCTCTGTTCCACTTCCACCAGTCGCTGTAGTTGGCTTGCTTGCTTCCTTTCCTGCGAGCGGTTCGATCCTTTGTCCGTCGCGAGAAAAAATCTTCTTGTGTCCCGGATCCCTGGTCTCTCGTCCCCAACTGATCCCCGCGCGCTTCTCCTTCTTCCTCGGCTCCAGGGACTCCCCCCGGCCCCGCTCCATTGCGGTCGTCTAGGACGGTCGTCCAGGTAAGAGTCGCTGGCGTCGCTAGCGGCCTCGAATCCGGTCGCATCGGGTCCATCGGGTAGGTGACGGACCTCATTTCTCTTCTAGCGACCTCTCATCGAGGCCCGACGATCTCGTCTTCCGTCTTCCGGTCGCCTCCATAAGCGGTTCGGACTCCTCGGGCCAACCTCCAGATTATGTCGACAGCGGTCATCACACACGCGGAGAGAGAGATGACGAAGATGGCAGAGTAAGTGTGCGAGGTCCAACCAGCGATTAGACACTATCGACACTTTCCTGATGAACATGTTCCAATTATCGACCTTCTCTGAGAGACATTTCGATTAGTCTTGCTGACCAACTTGGCCTCCGGGGATCACAGAGTTGTCGCCATCAACGTCGTCTTATTCAGACATGTCCCCCGCTTTAGGTCTAATATGCCCAGCGCCGCCCCCGCCCCGACGGCAGTGTCTGGCTGGAAGAACCAGCTGAAGCTACCTCCCAAAGACAACCGCAAGAAGACGACAGATGTCACAGACACCAAGGGAAACGAATTTGAAGACTTTTGTCTTAAGCGTGAGTGATCGCTATATCGTGTCCGCTGTCTTCCGAGTCCCGGTGCCAGACGGTTCCATTTTCAGGCGAGCTGCTCATGGGTATCTTCGAAAAGGGGTGGGAAAAGCCTTCCCCGATCCAGGAGGCGTCAATTCCAATCGCGTTGAGCGGCAGAGATATCCTGGCCAGAGCCAAGAACGGCACCGGGAAGACCGGGGCTTACACAATTCCCATCCTCGAACAGCTCGACGCGTCCCAAGATTACATTCAGGGTAAGTAGCACTTGAGGAAGTTATCCTGTGTGCGGTGCCTCTACTTGTGCCTGACGCGGTACTTCGTGCAGGTGTTTGTAGTCCTCAACAAGTTTGCCTGAACTTGTCGGCATCACAGTAGACCTCATTTTGCGTTATCAGTCGTTCAGTGAGGGGGAATAAGATGCTAAAGCGAAATGGACTAGGCAGGGAAATCATTGCACTGTTCGTGCTTGTGCAGCCGACTTCTCTTCCTAATCACACGCTGTTTGACCGTACGAAGACTGTACTATTCTCTTATGATGGGCGTCAAGTTCGGTATCTTCTCCTCAGCAATGATCGTGGTGCCCACCCGTGAGTTGGCCCTGCAGACCAGCCAGATCGCCATCGAGATAAGCAAGCACCTGAGTATTCGCGTTATGGTTACCACCGGGGGGACAAACCTTAAGGACGACATCATGAGGATCTACGAAAAGGTGAGATGCGAGAATTTGGACAAGGTACGCCTGCGGTTCTGGGCAAGAGACTCCATAGATCTGTTGGAGATCGTCTAATCGACCTAAGGCAATATTAAACTCTTGGTTTAATCCCGGACTCTGACCCTTCAGAAAATAGGGAGTCCGATTCATGGCCATGATACATGTTACCTATTTTAACTTAGCCTCGCTGGCTATGGAGACGAACATGTAGCCAGACTTGCATTGATCGGTATTGTCTTTTAGGTCCATCTGATCGTGGCCACTCCCGGTCGCATTCTCGACCTGATGGAAAAGAAGGTGGCCAATGTGGACAAGTGCAAAATACTCTGCCTGGACGAGGCAGATAAGCTTCTCAGTCAGGACTTCAAGGGTATGCTTGACCGCCTCATAGCGCACTTGCCGCAAACTCGCCAGATTTTGCTGTACTCGGCCACATTCCCGCTAACGGTGGAGTCCTTCATGAAGAAGCATATGCGAGATCCCTACGAGGTCAATCTGATGGACGAGCTCACACTGAAGGGCATCACTCAGTACTACGCATTCGTGCAGGAGAAACAGAAAGTGCACTGTTTAAATACGCTCTTCTCAAAGCTCCAGGTGATTATGGATGTAACCTTGATGTCCTGCCACATAAGGTAGCAAATGGTGTAAACTGCTGTGGTGGGGCGGTGAAGGTTTCGTAGCAAATGGGGAAGATTTTGAAGACTCCTTCATCGCCATGGGGGTAAGGATATACTCGATGGTAGCGTACTGAGAAGCTATGATATGTGTGGACAGTCGTCACTGATCTGTGCCGAGCAACTTCGCTCTCATGTGTACTTTGACCCGTTCCAGATCAACCAGAGCATCATTTTCTGTAACTCGACTCAGCGCGTGGAGCTGCTGGCCAAAAAGATCACCGAACTTGGCTACAGCTGCTACTACATACACGCCAGGATGGCACAAGCGCACAGGAATCGGGTCTTTCACGACTTCAGGGCAGGACTCTGTAGAAACCTTGTGTGTTCAGGTGTGTTAATCATGATTTGAACGCGTAGAAAGTCTTTATGCTGTGGCGTAAGAATTCTCCACGCGGTTTGCTGCCACGTCAGAGAAATGATCCGAGTTAGTCAGGGGCTAGACGACTTTCATTTTTAACCCTTTCAGACCTGTTCACCCGTGGAATTGACATTCAGGCAGTAAACGTCGTGATCAACTTTGACTTCCCCAAGATGGCGGAGACGTACCTGCATAGAATCGGCAGGTCGGGCAGGTTCGGACACCTGGGTATCGCCATCAATCTCATCACCTACGATGACAGGTACAAAGCTCGACTCATTTACAGTACACAAGCAGGAAAGGCTCAGTGTTTATCTACTACAAACAGTGACTGCAGAACAGTTTGTCCATTCTCAATCAATACAGTCCCTATCCAGCGTTCTTTTCCATCTCCTTCGCAGATTTGCACTGCATCGCATCGAGCAAGAATTGGGCACCGAGATTCGACCGATCCCAAAAGTGATCGACAAGTCTCTCTACGTCGCCGAGTTCCATCAGGACCCCGACATCGACGGCGAAAAAGAGGCCTAAGCTTGAGGCCCGGGATGGGGAGGGACGTCAACGTTACCGAAGGGAAGGATTAAATTAATCTAATAAGAAAGAAGCTATTTTTGCCTCCCCAAGACAAACCGACCAGGACTTGGCTGCTCAAGTCGGACTTTCGCCACTTTTTTCTTCCTCCCTCGGGAGGACTGCTTTTCAGCAGTCCGTGGAGGATATTCCTAGTTTTGCCAGTATGTAAGTGCTGCACAGTCGCATTTTGTTGAAGCATTATGATTGAGTCATTCCGGAGGCAAGTCTGAAGAAAAAGTACTAGAGTCGGTCGTCCCCTTCAACCTCCCCAATCTGAACAGCGTCAAGCCCCACAAGGAATTCGCCCCACTTAATCACAAGATCCAAGAATCTGAAATTCGTTTTTTCTCTCTTTTTGTTCAAATCAGGAAAACTATCTTTCGGGGGGCTCGCCGCATTTTGTGATATTCTCGATTCCAACGCATACACCCTGTAAAGCTACTGTAACGGGCTTCGTTTAGCAAGAAGGGAACTAAATCGCCACCCTCTCTATTTCAAGTCTTTGCAGTGAAAAGATGTCTATTCTACCAGGTGCTGCTGATCTTTTGGCAAGCATCTGCAACGAGAACTATATATTCGAGATGAGATGAGAAAAGACAAAACCCCTCAAAAAGAAAAACACTTTTTTAAAAAAAAAAAAAACTTTTTTTGAGAGAGAGAGAGATAGCCAAGGCAATCTTGAAGGAAGTGTTCGTGCTTCCTGGAACAGGCGGGACAAGAATCATTGCAACGGTATCTTGAGCAAGGTGAAGAAATTTCATAAGAGAATTATGAAGGGCACGCAAGACAAAAAGGTTGTTTATTGTTAGGTTATATAGGCAAACTTGTGGGACCCACTCGAGGACAATGGTAATTGTAGATGTTAGGAAGAATAAGGTCTGGAGTTAAGAGATCAATAACCATAAGAAGTTCGTGATTTGGGCTGGCAGCTCTCAAAATTGACTTCGGCGAGCTGCGTTGCACTGTCAGGTTGAAATACTATTTTTGATACGCTGCATTTATCCCGTATTGATTCAGAATTTGAATCCCTCTTTTTTTGCCACGTTACCCCCCACCCATTCACTCACCCCACATCTGCTCCCCCACTTTGATTATGTATGTGCACCAAAATGTGTCCCGTCATTATGACTCGTAGTTCCACAACGATCAAGATCTCGTGAAATTGCCTGTGAAACATCAATAAATGCTACTTCTCTCAGTTGCGTGCTTGTCCTGAACGTTTAAGAAACGTTAGTCCCTTTGGGGTGGCCTTGAATAGCTACTGATTACGGATTAGCGTCGAAGTTCGTGGAGGTCTTGAAGGATTGAGTCAGTACTAGATTGGAATTACTCTTCACGTTACGTCGAAGATGAGCGTAGCTTTGTGCAGGATGACCTAAGGCATCATCCTTCAATCTCAATCTCGCACCTTACCTGCACAGATTCGTACCCATCAATGTTCGTACCAGGCAGCTCTGCTCGTGTGAGAACGCTCATTTTCCTAAGTAGGCGAAGACCGACACGTGCAGCAAAGTTCCTGTTCTCAAAGAACATATAATATGGTATAGCCAACTGCTCTCGTTTGTCTTCCATTTCAAGGGCATGTCGTACAATAAAGGAGGAACGTACTGATGCTGCAAGCCACCACATGTGTTTTCGTACGTTCTGTGCGTATTTATGCACCAGTACGTACACCTAAGCTATACTGTAGGCAGGTGGCACTGTCGCTGCTGGTGGCCCTGCACTAAGGGGGATCCGGAGACGCTAGAGGTGGGTCGCTGCTCTGGACTTCAATGACCACGATGTCATCCCAGACTAAGCTATGTTCGACTCACCAATGTAACCTGAGCTAGTCCTCTCTAGCATCAGATCCTTCTTTGCCTCTTAGTGCAGGAACCTTAACAGCGATGGAGCAGAGAAAAGAGAGAAGAAGAACGCGCTTGCGCTGATCGAACGTAGGACGCAAAGTCCACAGCTGAATCAGCTGCCACTGAGCCCCAAATGGTGCCAAGCACTGTATGCGGGCCACTGTACACTGTACACCATATGTAGACTGATCACGCTGGT
>JAAUXU010080097.1_pt1 | contig 11950 bp, 8 predicted proteins | sample 7278151 | NCBI WGS metagenome assembly JAAUXU01 (sample SAMN14350113, study PRJNA611818) | marine sediment metagenome | isolation source: surface marine sediment (1.8m) | place: French Polynesia: Moorea | collected 2018-08 | reverse complement strand
GTCTCCAGGCAGGTACTCAAAGGGGGCTTAACCACGCAACTCCTGGGACAGTTTACTTCACTCTGCTCTTTGTGGGGTGGCAACGTCACTGTCTACGTAGGTCTAACCCGGGCGGGGGGGGGCGGGGGGGCCCCCCCCCCCCAAAAGTGGGGGGCTGATGGGCTGGGAGCCCCACAGAAAATTTCAGCCACTTTCACTTTCATTTACTAGTCAAAAACATCGATTTTTGGCAGCAACCTGCATGGTGCTCTGGTCAACTCATCACACTTAAGCTGCTCTAGCATGACAATGAGTGCCTGAAACTTGACGAAACTGGAGGATCTCATGTCTAACACTCTCCCTCACACATTCCAACCTTAAATTCTACCTTACAATTATCCCACAAAGCATAGCACAACGATTTGTACCAAGCAACATTATTTACGGCAAGCACTGTACACTACGTAAAGTGAGAGGGAAAGCGAATAAAAATTACAGACATTTTCAAGTTCTTCATCCTCCTGAGTAATGCCAACCTGGTCTGCTCTTTCCCGCCATCATAATAATCTGTTTCAGAGCATGTGAAATGTCCAAAGGCTATCATGCGATTTTAAAAATTAGTTCAATGATACTGTATTGTCCACATTCACCACGAATAATCAAGTTGACGAAGTCGAAATTTATCCGTGTGCTGTGAGGTGCAACAACATGCGATCATTAAAAAAATTTCCTTTCAGTATTTCGTCTTCGACTTTCACATGGCGCCTCTCATGCTGTTCGACAAAATAATCACACTTACGGTAAGCAGCACAAATCTTTTGTCCCCACATCTAGTTTCCTGCAGCTACTCTGGTGTCTTTTGTTACACACAAATCGTGCCGTAAGCCAATGTGCTGTCTAGAATAGACAAGGCTCGGTTATTTATGTTTTGGCATACCAATGAGCGCATGCCGACGAACCAATAGCCCAAAAGAAAAAGCCACAAATGTTCTGTCTCTACAAACAGCGTCCGCGTTTGTTTAGGTCCTGCACTCCCGAAAGTTTTTGCGACAAGGCACTGTGGTGGGATCGTTTAAGTTGGATATCAAGACCGTCTATGATGCCCACGGTACTTTATACCACTCTCACTTTCATTTTCCTCTCTCTCTCTCTCTCTAGCTCTGTGCTTGCACTTCCCTCATGCTCAGCTCTGTTCATAGTGGTGGTGGTGCTAGTGTGTTGACGGTGTTCTGTGTGTCACTTTGTACCGAGGAAAACTAATATTTAGATCTAAGACATGAATATACTCAGATGCAGTAGAGTTGATGTGCTAGGGACTCATTTGGAGCGGTCTATTCGGTTCGGTATCAGCCGGTACGACGAGCATACGATATCTTATGACTGTTGCACCACCAGAATCCATCACTCTATGCTTTTCATCCCAAGGATATTCATGGAAATTGGAAGAAAGCAAGCACAAATTGACTTACTACCTTCATGAATCTGGGAAAGGACACAAGTGAGACGAGTACAGATGAGTTATACGTGCTACACACGTGTAAGCAATGCCTTTCTAAAGGGAGAGATATATTATGGGCACATACGGTCCCAATGGACAGAGAGGCGGACAGCGCCCACTTACTCACGTTGGGCGCACACTCATGTAAGTTATGCGTTAAGACAACTCGTCCATTCCCTCTACGAGTGAACACTAGAATACGTCATTATAAGTGATCAGACACATGCCTAGCACAAAAAGCATTTTTGCATTACCTCCTCGCCGGTTGTTTCATGAAGTTGCAGTTTTTACATAAATCTACGTAAATTCACAACTGAAGACTATGATTGAAGGACATTGGCTAATGCCCAGCAGGACAGGAGGGGTGACAAGAGTGGAGACGATACTTTGGCCAAAAGAGGCAATTTTTTTCATATGGAGCAGGACAACAGGAGCTGGGAAGCTTTCAAGGTTTGCCACTTGGCCGTATCAAGGCTATTCCCACTAAACATGATCACTGGGGATGTAAAATATTTTCAAACAGCACGCTCCATGGGCGATTCGGGCTAAACTCTGTTTAAATTGCCTCCAATAAAAGTAGAGTGGTCAGCCGTTGTCTTGACTGTTACCTCTATTTGGAGTGACCCAATGTCGTCGGTATATAGTTCAGGCCTATCACTTGGTGTGCCAGTGCAGAGTATACCCATTCCAGGGCCTTCACTTGCAGTGACTGTCGTGCAGGCCAGCCTGCTCATCCTTACAGGGAGCGATCAAGCAACATGATACAGAACTGTTGGGTGTCCAAAGAGCAACAGGCGAAAGAGAGGTCGACACAGGAGGAACTCCATGTGGGGAACTGGCAGCAAGGGGAACTAGATCAAACAGTCAATATGGCATAAAGGAACTGTTTAAATAAGGAACCAACCTTACGAAATCTGAATGAGGAACGAACCTCACCAAACTTATATAAGGAACCAACCTGACCTTACCCTAACCTCATCTTTTTTTAGGGTTCTTCTTTTGACCAATTCCTGACACCGCTGCTGTTAAGATAGCTTAGGTTTGGTCCTGAAGTTTACCGCCATGGTCATTGAAGTTTAGTTCAGCAACTCAAAGGAGGTGAAGATGGTGTATTTACATTTTGGGCCGAAGGGCCGACTTGGCAAGGCCGGATAAGGCAAAATTTTGTCGTGGCAGCTGAAGCCCCACAAAAAATAGCTGTCGGACCCCGGGGTCTTACTTCGTGACTGGTTCTGGACATTATAAACAAAACAGATGTTTCAAATGTAGACATTATCAAGAGCCAAATGTGATGGAATGGAGGCACTATTCTGATGGCATGACAAAGCTTCCAATAAAACATGCCTTTATCCTTCATTTATGCATCTGCCTCATATCAGTTGCTGACACGATGGACCCTAAGTGTTAAACCAAATTGTGCCAGTCAAAGTTCATATGTATTTGCCATCAGAATTTCCACTGGAATCCTGTAAAAGGGTTCTGATAGCCCTGTTCTGTGTGGACCTCAACAGCATCTGTAAAACACGCTCAGATGTCCACTATGTCACATCTCCCAGCAACGCACTGCTAGCGTTTCCATCATTGGGATCAGGGTTCCCAGATTCTTACTAATTCTCTTTTTTATAAACCTGACCATACCCAAACTAATCCGATCCAACCTAACCAGACTTAACCCAACCCAGGGTTTTATATAAGGGAAATTGCGACAACTTGGTCAGCCATCGAACCACAAAGGGGGTTGTGAGTCAAAAGTTTTGGGCAATTTTAGCTAACCAACGGAAAGGCGACCCAAGAAAGTGTAACCGGGACAAGATCCCCATAGCTCACGATACGTGAATGGCAGAGATCTGAAACTTGTTCACCATGTGCCAAAATTGCCTCTGATTGATAATGCACAATGTGGTCACACCCAAAGTCTGTTCGATTTTTGCTGTGCTTTTACGAATACGGACATGGTGCTTTGGATGTTTTTTTCTGAATTGACTGCCATTTTTCTGCGAGTAGAAGAGGCCACCGAAGTGGAGGCACCAAAGTTGTATAGGGATAGATACTGAGTCCAGAATCTAGAACGCAGACACTTATCGGTTACAGAGGGTCAGGCTGCTTTGAATTGGAACATTTGAGACGAATCGGGTTTTAGCTGAGCTGAAACTTCTAACCCAGACTCACTCGCAACTGAAACTGGGACCTGTCCCCGCTGAGGCTACAGCAACAGCTGTTTTAGGCAAGCCAGGCAGAAATGTTTCTCAACGCAACCCTGCGGAAAGTCTAGTAAGGTATTTAGCGTATTCCTCACGACCTCTCAAAATGTCTTAGCTGCAACACAAAATTTTAAGTCGATAGCCCTTATTTTACCTTTGAACAGTATTGACCGATGGCCTGTAAGGAAATTGCCAATTTGCACAAGATTGCCCAAAGCTTCGAGACAAACCAGAGTTTGCGGACTTGTTCAGGTTCCTCATGCCACAGCTCCCTTGCGAGTCGAGTAACGATAACTGGCGTCAAACTTCTGCCACTGTTGAGGCTGATGGGTAAACTGAACAAGTTTGTTGAACTGTACCCTATACAATGCTTGCCATAAGTAATTTTTCCGGGTGGAACTTTGATGCTTATGCTGCACAGAGACATTTGGAGGTTCAATTTTGACGTGAAACGTGTAACTCATAGACATAAGATTAAGTAGAGAAGTTAGGTGTTGTGACTGCCCATTTTGATGCTACAGGGCTCAGACGTCACGAAGGTGGAGGTGGAGGCTTGCCGGAGAGGCTGGAATTTTAGCTTTTGCAGGGGGGTAAAAGTTGATGACAATGGTAGAAATTTTCATGAGGAACTCGTGACATCTAGACCCTCCCCCATTCGACGCCTCCCCCTCGGTGTTCAAGGTGACCCCCCGCCTAGTGCACAAGTACCCCCTCGTTTGCCTGGGAGGTTGCAAAAAATCGATGAAGAGCAGTTGATGCAGATGCACTTCAAAAGAAAAAGAATAAAACTTGGATGCTGCATTTTCCACTATTCTTTTTTATGCTTCATGGAACCTTTGCAACCTCTCCATGGGGACAGGGATGTTTGGCACACTTGCTACCCTGGGAAGGCCCGCAGGTGTCTCCGGGGAGATGGGGACATGGGCCTGGGGGTCATAATCCCTCCCATTAAATTTTACCTTTCTTTTTACCCCCTCAAAAAGGCAAAATTCCAGCATCCCAGGCATGCCTTCCCTTCCACCTTCCTGTCTTTTGTGCACTGCAGTATCAAAATATACAGTCACAAGATTTAGCTTCTGTGCCCGACCTTGAGTCTCACACTCTTAACAAACGATCTCAGGTGTCCATTCTACACTAGAAGCTGCCACCCCTGTGTGAGTTGCCGATTTTACCCCGCGGAATTACTCATGGCACGGATTGTACATGAGGTCAAACTTAAGCTATACCCTTCAAACATGTTCTGCAGTCATGGCATTGCCCTTTGAACATGTGATCAGATCATGCTATGTAGTACTGCTTACCCACGCAAACGAGGAGGTCGTGTATTGGGACTGCTCAGACATAATGTCCATATTTGCAATCATGAACAGCTACTGCAACAGGTGATGTTTTCCGCGCACTTTTATTGAAAAAACTTGAAAATGATTTTTGCTAGTCAAAGAGACATGGATAAAATCTTCTTTCACTTCTATGTACCACATATGATATGGCATTTTCCTTCGGGAAAACTGGTAACTCCTTGTTTTACTCCTTTGACCATTTGTCTTGAAGCAACAAGACAGTCATTTTTGACAATCTTCGTCATTTTTGCCAAAAATGGGTAAAGTCTTTGAGCGTGAGGAAAGACAAAGTACACCAAGAGCAAGTTTCATTTTTGACCTGCGGATTCCGGCAGTGATAGTGCTCCCTTCCTCATGCCCAAGGCCTCCCAAACACTGTTGAGGCATGCCACGGGGTCCAGCAGCTTCTGACCCGAAAACGTCTGGCAACCATTGTCACTGACTACGAAGAGAGTCGGGGAGCACATGGAGACAGAAGCCCGACCTCCTGACCCAAACATCATCTGTCTCAAGAAGTCTGTCAAGTCTGTGTTGTCTGTCATGTCCGGCGATATCGCCAGAAGTGCTTGCACAGCCTTCAGGAAGCCTACATCAATATGGACGGGTCATATTTAAAAATTGATATATTCTAATCGGGCAGCTCTGCTCACTTTTTGTTGAAACACCTGTTGATATGTTATAAGTGTTGTTGGGCGTGTAGAGTAGAAGTGGGGGGCGTATGCAGGTTGTGTGAGTACATCCGATATCGTCCTTTGATTACAGCATACCTGCACAGAGTATAGACATTATTGTCCAATGTTTACAGTTTGGTTGGAAGCGCGTAGATATGATTGCAATAATACTTTTAGGGTTCATACATATTTTCCTCTGGCTTTTCTTATTGTGCTGCTGTCCTTCCGTCTTGTGCAGGGCGCATTGAGCATTCAATCACCCACTGCTGGCCCAACTCGATGGTTGAACCTGCTGGTTACCATACACTTGCTACTTGCTGCCATTGCAGAAAAGCCAATGGATCGAAAAACATTCCGTCATAGGGGTCTTGCTTCCAAGACTTTCAGGCACATTGCCAATGGCACTGTGGCCTGCACAAGCCCAGCTCTGTAGGGGGAATCGAGGGTACCGTGGTGCCGAAAGGCAACGGAACGGACTTGACAACTTTGGCCACGTAGCTCTGTTCCACATCCCACAGGTAAAATGTTGATGGGGGACTGCAACGAACATGACGTTACTTGCAGACGTTATTTAACTGGTGAGTGTCACGGTTAAGAGGCGGTTCTGTTGACGTCCTCGTGCAAGATATACACCCTATCAGCGGCCGCCACGCGACACAAGGGGACCTTGCACGCCTTCGCCACATAGTCCACACCCTTCCGCCTTGTCTTCAGCCTGCCCTAAAGTCCTGCTAGTTCAGAGTCACGTAACAGAGGAAAAAGCAGAAAAGTCGGCCCACAAATTATTGTACTCCCCAATGTTGGACCAAAATCTGTAGGCGAATCCTTTCCCATTGTAATACTTTCGAGCGATGGCGGATTCTTTTAGCGACTACTGACTTTCTCAACCAGACATTTAGCAACCAAAGGTTGCTTTTTCATTTACAGAAAAGCAGTTAACAGTTACTTTAGAAAGTCATCGTCAGACTCACAGGTTCTTGTACAACTTCATGTCGAGACAGCCGAGCCCAGAATGTTTAATTAGCATGTCTAGCTAACAGATCATCTGATGGATGAACCGCAGTCATTTGTAGCTGTCTGTAAATAAACCTAAAGCCCCAGAAGAGTCTGTTGCTAACCCTGAATTGCAGATACTTGTGAGATTCCCACTTGCTGCTCGGCGGTCACGACCGTTCGATATGTAGGATGCGTCATCTACGGGTTTTGGTCCCATAGTATCCACATTGCTGTTATCTTTCATCCGTCTTTTTCCACTGGTACAAATAGTATTGATAAATTAAAGTACAAATAATATTGCATTTGCTGTAGTTTCCGTTTCTCGTCACAATCGAGGCGCTAATGCTTTTTTCCTCACTAATGCAAATCACCTCAATGATACAAGTTCACGAGAATGTTATGCATAAAGCATTATTTCTAACCGTCGATTTTTTGCTAAACTGCCATGGCACACTCTCTTCGGCACGGCAGTGTGCTGTATTACATGACATATTTTTACCACTCATGTACAAAGTGACGAAAAGAAACTAAAATTTGAAATTGCCATTTCAATTTAGGAACATCCAAGATTTTTGTTCTTTGTAAGAAGTTGCCTGATGTTTTAGTTACCGACCAAAAATAGATTTGTACCTGGCAAATAAGTCCTCAGTGCCAGGCAGAACAGCCTGATGCCATTCCCCCTTTACCCAAAGTGACAAGAGAAACTGAACCATTACAGAACGTGCATCATCTGCTTGATGTTTGCTTTTGGGGAGATGCTTGAGCAGCACTTAGTAAGGAGTGCAGATTTGGAAGAGGATCATGGAGCTTCCCTTAAACAGGATGTAGTTTGATATGCAAACGTTCCCAACAGAAAAATGTTACATGTGAATGATTCATATCATGTCTGCACGAATTTGTCTTTTCGAGAGATCGAGACGAGACCACTAGCAGTAACCTAAGACAGACAAAAGAAACTTTAGCTTACTGCGTTTTGGAATGCGTGTCACTGGGCTCTAGAGTAGAGAGTCAATTTCTCAAGGATAAATTTTGGACATTTGGTCTTGAATTAAGCTGTCACTTTTCGTTCTTATTACGAGAAGTATAAAGGCCTTGTGGTATCATAAAGTGTATAGGTGATGGCAATAGACGCGCATTTGATGCCCATTCTACTCTGACTCTTACGCACGGGTTCCTGCCTCAGAAGAAAGCCTTTTATACGTTGGTAGACTTGTAGCTGACGCATTTCATCCTGAGGACGATTGCGCTGGCCTGCGATCACGGCTGAGAACTTAGGGAACTTTGGGTCATTGTCAGAGCAGTTCACGCCAGTTCAGGTACCTGCAGGCTGGGGCACCATCAACTTGCCGGCCCGGAATAGGCCTCATTAGCTCCATATTTAAAGTAGTCGTAGCTAGTAGGGTAGGCATATTAAAAGTCAATTCCCTCACTCCTCTAGCTTAATTCTAGAATTGTAGGAATTCTTGGAGGAAAAAGCTCTAAATTCCTGAAGACAGCATTGTCTTATTTTCTGTTTCAACTACTTGAGTTTTTGGGTGTGATCAAAAGCACTTTGGTCGGAAGCGCATTGTGTCCTCAAAGTGAAGTTCTAAACACGGGACAATTTAGCTCCAACGGACTGTGGGATACAAACTGAGGAGCAGCAGCTGATTCATCCCGAACAAAGTTGGACAAAAGCCGGCTTAGAATCATAAGGCAAATAAGAGGGGCACTGGTGCCTACCTGGCAAAAGCCAGTGCACCTGAAATTAGAATTGACCACACTAGACGCTTCTGAGTGTTTCCGTTGGTCCCTAAATATCAGTATAAGATGATTGAAAGCAAAAAAACGAGTCATTGGAAAGGGTGTCGACATATTTAGGCTTAAAAATACAGGACTCAGCTTCGCCAATCTTAAGGCAGTCGCGTAACAGCTTCAACGTCAGTTTTTTGTCTTGTTAATTCAAGTTTCGTGAAGCTAGGGTGGCCCCTGCTTTCTACCTAGTCTGGCAGCCAAATTGTTTGCTGTGTGATTAGACCGTTAACATCACCCCAAAGTTGAATCCGTGTTAAAAGTGGTAACATGAGCAAACGTCAAACATACTTCAGTGGTGGCAAACTTTGAAGTCCTCAATGCAGAAATTGAACCGGAAGAAATAGAAGACCCGCTCAACCTTATAAAAAACAAGTTGGGCAAGGAACAGAGGCTCTGGAATATGGACAATCAGAAGAAAGGTCATTTTCTTTTGGCCGTGCCTTCGGTATGAAGGCACTTGAGATTGGTCATCTCGAAGGTGCTATACTTATCCCATGGAGCGCAGGCTTATTGCAATTTTGACCTTTACTTCAGAGGGTTAAATTATAATATCCTACTATGAGGTTGTAATCATATCTCTTTTGCCAGGAACTTTGAACACACTCATAGAAACAGAATTTGGCCACCACAGTACACTCCATCTACTGAATAGTGGCATGGGGCACACCATGTGAACGGCCAGGGTTTTAGTGTCCCCCACTTCTTGTACGCACCACTATTTGTATACCTGTACAATGTCGGGGTGCACGGTGGATGTTCCAGGGAAAGTCGGCATGGTGGAAAACAAATTTTCTACTCTTTTCTGCATTTTTCTTGCAGTCTGTTTTGTTTGCATTTGATGATTGATGTCTCTCTTTCTCTCCCTTTACCATCAATTCTTCCTCGGAAAAACCTCCTTTCACCCAACTACCCATTCCTGACCGTCATCCTGCACTTTTCTCACGAAAAAACCAACAAAACCTCTGGACTAAAGGTACTGCAGAGACATTTTCTTCGGACGGGCAAAATTCTGGGCGCCTTCAAGCTCGATGTCGCGACTGTTATGTCCCAACCAGGTATTTGCTCGAGGGCACACTAAGCAGAGCTGCAGTGACATCCCTCCTCCGTAATAATAACGTAACAATGCTGTGGTAGAAGCTTTTGCATGTGCTGTACGCGTACTACGAACACTTCCCGCATGGCAAATAATCATTCCCCCTCCCAATCTTTGTAAATAGCATTTCTTGATGTGCACCGCAGAATGGTGCTTGCAGTAACGTCACTCACTGTGTGTGCAGTTCGTATAACGACGCATTGCACAGCTCTGTATGTAACTACGTACGTATCACAGACATAGTCGTAGCTGTTTGTACAGTACGTCAAGTACGGTACGTCTGCATGTACTGTACATGTGTGCATGCAAGGAGCACAGACCTTTGTGCATTTTTTTACTTACTTACGGTTCACATATACGCGAGTTCATAGTACCTTCGTAGTGCTGACTTGGTCTCTAGGGTCGGGAGAAAAGTCTGCTTTTTGTCTCTTTTTATTCGCAGCAGTGTGACTTCAGTTACTTTCTCATTGCCCACCATTAAGTATTGCACCGTTAGTTGCCTGAACCATTGGATGGATGTGATTGAATGTTTCATTCATGTGCCGAAGATTTCTTAGTCGAACGCTTGACTTCACCGTAATAGGCATGTGAGAAGCCTTGGCAAAGTAAATTTTCTTACCTAGCGGCCAATTTTACAGCTCATTTCCGGGGGAATGCAAAAAGTGGAAGAAGAACATATTGTCCGCCCGTACGTACACTTCCAGTCCAGAGTTTCTGTTGGCTGATCTTCATTGTGCATGATCAGATGACTTTTATTGTCGTAGGCTAGCATCTAGTACGCATATCCTAGCCCATCTTTCAGCTGTTCCGTACCAAAAGCTTTCAATAGTCTCCACTAGCTTGCCCATGTCCTTGTGCTTCTGCCACGAACGAAGAAATTTTTTCTCACTAACATTTTAGGTGCATGTATTTTTTGCATGAATGTTTGTGTGACAGTATTTACCGTACAGCACTCTGCGTAATAACGTCATTTTCAATCGTATTTGTTTAACACGGAAGGCGAAAGTGCTGATATGGTTCTCAGATATGACGTAGTAGTCTCTGTGATCCTGTTGCTCACGCTCTCAAACTGTTAATAGTACAGTGGCACAGTAAGTTGACAAACGTCCTTGGTTTCTTTCTCTATGAAAAATTCTAAGGATGTTTGCGAAAAGAACCACCACACTCCTCTCGTCCATCCAATCTTCCCTGCCATCTCCATTTGCGTTTGTAATTCCTACGTGTTCGTCCTGGCTCTCACTAGATGACCTTCACTCAATTAGATCACCAGTTCTATCATAAGTGGGCCTTACTGACTGATCCTGACGACATCACTGGAGGGCCCAAAGGCTACCTTAAGTGCGATATCAACGTCATCACCAAGGGCGACGCCGTTAAGATTCCTCCCAAGAGTGAACGGGACGAGGATGACATTGAGGCGTAAGTGCATTACGTTAAGTTGAACATCAAAAGTTTGCTGTCACTATGATTTGTAAACGATATTCCTGAGTGGCACTTTAGAATGGGTAGTTCATCTAGACTTGCGGGTGACGTATGTCAGTACTCTTCTCGGTTGGGCCCACAAGTGTATCAAGATGTCTCTGGTCCGAAATGCTGCCCGTCAGGACAGCGACTGCGACTACGAAAAGTTGGTCGGGGAGGGAAATGCGAAAAGGGGGCACCTTATTCAATATTCCTGAGCTCTTCCAGATGCCGGTGAAAAGGCTCTGCCAAAACCACTCCAACTCTTGGTTAGGTGCTCGTCACTTGCACGATTAGCTTCTTGGTCCTTTCATGTGGCTTCCGTAAGCGGCAAAAGCTCACTGCAGAATTGGCTTGAGCACTGGACAGCCATTTGGATGACATTGTGCATGAAACACATGGCCAGTTAGCAGTAATTCGGCGGAGGAGGACAGCAAGGTTCGGCAAACATCTTGGTCTCACCCTGTTTTCATGAGCCAGTGCCATTCACCTGCTTCCAGGAGATTGTGGTCAGGGCGTAGGCTGCTGCCAAGTGATACTTGCCAACCAGTGAGTCCTCGATCATTGCTGCTCTGACGTGGTTCTGAGTAACTACAGCGAGCGAAACCCGGGCACAGTGACATCCAGATATGGTGACATTCCGCCCAGGGTGACAAACTACTGCTGAACCATTTTTTTTTTTAGGATTAACACTCGGGTATAGTGAAAACCAGCTCATGTCACTACATCCGGGTTTCACTGTACTAGGAATTTGGCTTCGAGAAGTCTTCGTCTCGATTTTCGAGATCCCCACACTTTTCATACAGGGCGGAGCACATAAAATGCACTTTCGGAAATGCCAATATTACGAAAAATTGAGGGTCCTCCTACAAGAGTGTACTTGGGTTAAACTTGTGAGTACTTGGGTTAAAAAGGTG
>JAAUXU010180808.1_pt1 | contig 11951 bp, 11 predicted proteins | sample 7278151 | NCBI WGS metagenome assembly JAAUXU01 (sample SAMN14350113, study PRJNA611818) | marine sediment metagenome | isolation source: surface marine sediment (1.8m) | place: French Polynesia: Moorea | collected 2018-08 | reverse complement strand
GTGGTGAGCCCACAAGGGGAACAAGCTTGGTCTGCCCTCCAGTCCTAGGCCTTATCAATGCAATCCACCTTGATGAGTCTGATAATTCCTGTGAGGTTAGGAGGTTGACTCTGTAGCTGGAGATCCTGGAAGGAATTCAGTCTCTCCCTGGTAAGTGCAGGGCACTCAAGCATGAGTGAACTCCTCACACTCTTGCTCGCAAAATCTACACAAAGATGAGTGAGACTGATCTACTATAGAACAGTGGTAATTCAAGTAGTTATTCCCAGTAAGTGCCTGCAGAATAAGGCCTACTGTTTTGTCTGTCCAGCTTTAGTATGTATGACATGCACCTGTATCCAATGAAAATTCACTGAGTTGAATACAGCCAGTCCATTTAGTGCCAAAACACACTCATGTACAATATCAGATCAAATCTCTATGGCTTTGAGAGCCAGGAGAGCTGCCTGGCTATCCACCGAGAAGGAGATCTGTTTGCCCTTTACCAGCAAGAGCTGCTTAGCGGCCTCCGTAATCGTGACAATTTCATTCCCTAAAGACCCACATGCCCAGATTTCCATGCCTTCGCCCTTGATGATGTACCCCCAGCCACTTTTGCTCTTCATAAGGCTGCCAACAGTACAGCACCTTATCTGAGCCTCTAGTGGCATACCATCATCAAAGCTATCTATATCGACAGAGTATTCTCTGCTCCAGATCCTCAAATAATAGGAGTCAGGTCGGGCATCCTCCAAGTTCATCCTCCCCAGAATATCTCTACGCCAGTGAAGATGCCTACCCCAAACCCCCATCCCACCTGACTGGGTTGTGCCCTCAGAGCCTGAGAGCTGCCTGGGCTCCAAGGCACTGCGCATGAAGATCAAGCAGCATCACATCCAGGAGTGCTTCCAGCCCTGCAGCGGGTGCTGTGTGGCGAATGTGAGGAATGCCAAGAAGGCCAGTCTCTGCACCCTATTGAGAGCTTGTATGTAGCGTGAGGCTTTGTTAACCAAGACTACAGCTCCATAAGTGACTTTGGGGCAGACTATTGCCATGTACGACCACCACGTTGCACGTGGTGAGGGACCCCATAGCTGCCCAATCATGGCTTCTGCCATACAAAGCAGCCTTTTGGCTTTGTTGGCCTTCTCTCTCATATGTTTAGCAAAGTTAAGCTCACTATCCAGAGTAATACCAAGATACTTAGCCGAATCAGAATACTCAAGATCTGTACACCCCCCACCCCACCCCATTTTAAGAGGTACCAAAAATGTGTATTTCTAATAGTTTTGAACGAGGCTCGAGATCATAAGTTTCAATTTGTACCGTATTTTCTGGACTATTCGGCGCACCTAAAATCGTCTAATGTTCTCAGAAATGGGCAGTGCGTCTTTTAATTCGGGGCACCTTATGCATGAAAAAAGCATGAGAAAAAAATATGTGTGTTTCAACTGAACCACATTGAGAGAGTTGTTTTGATAGAGTTCGATGAAGTTTCACTTTGCTTCATACTTTGATGTTCCTTATAATCCGGTGCGCCTTATTGGTCCGAAAACTACGGTACGTGGCACTCGATGCCTTCTGCTCACTCGTCAAGCTGCTTCTGTCTCTGGCCTCCGGTAAGGTTCTTCAAAATAACCTGTGAAAACCGATTATCCCATGCCTACGTCAAAGCTATAGCAAGAACACACTCTAATAAATTCGTTCAATATCATGCTCCATCCGTGTTAAGTCGGTCTTCATTGGAAAACAATGTCTATTGTCCACAATGTCTATTACAGTTATAGTACGGTCCATGATACAGAGAAAATTGAAAACCAAACAATTTTTCGTCAAGTAATACGCCCTTGTGAATGTTACAAAGTAAATATCAATAACTACATGTTGGCATTGCATAGTACAGGTACTCATGCCACCTACTGTACAGGTTGAAGAAGATCTTGCGTCAGTCACCATTTAAAAATATAATTATATATGCTCTGTTTGGTCACATATTAAGTCAGAATGCTTGTTCATAGATATTCAGGTATTTTGCTTTAAAGCAGTCGCGTTCATCCACATGTGAACAAGGGGAAGACGTTCCAACCGTTGCTGACAGCATCACCACCACAGATCTTGGTCTGCAACTGCCCTCCCCGGTGGCGCCACACCTGCACCTGCGGCGTCAAACATGTGCGCCAAGAGCCGCTTGTGGCTGTGCCAAGTCTTTGAACACCTTTGGCAGTGCCTCCTCCAAGTTGTTACTCTTAATGAGACATGTTTTGAGCGTTTTGGGCACCAACAGTTGTATTTATCGAACTTTTACAGTCCTTGCCTTAAGAAATTTCCACGAGCATGACACCACCTCATACCAAACAACCTCAGCAACGTGCTGAGGCTATGTTTTGATGTGAAACTTGTGGATGTGACTTTTGGGCACAATGTTGAGAGGTTCAATGTTGCAGCAGCCAATTTTGGTGCCACAGAGCTCAAACGGAAGCCAACTGGAAAGGGAGGCACGTAGTCGCTCTCTTTCCATAACTTCACAAAACCGAACAACCTCTCTCCCTGAACACGGGGTTTCGTGCAGTTGGCGCATGGCGCCGGAGTGCACGGTGAGGGAATTGTCCTGGAAATGAGAGGCCTGAAGGGAGGGAGGGAGCAGGATCCCCCCTGAAAAATTTCAGCCAATTTCATCAACTTTTACCCCCTCAAAAAGCCAGATTTCCAGCCTCTTCGGAGTGACTCCTCCGTTTGTGGGCTTCCTTTTGAGCACTGTAGTATCAAAATGGGCAGCCGCAACGTTGAACCTCTATACTCAACATTGTGTCCAATTCTAACATCTTGCTGCTTTAGGGGAAAATCCTTTGTTGTGAGAATGGTGCACATTTGTGTGAAATGCCATCAATATCTATCAGTTTAAAGGTAAATGTCTGATATAAATGGTGTCTGACTAAATTCTTGATCAACCTGTACCTCGTGTGCGAGTGGGCGGTGAGAGGTTCCGTTTTTGGAATACGTCCCCCTGTCTTCTGTTTCCTCCGTCGCTAATCTTTTTGGTAGGGCCATTTAAAGTTTCTCCAAGACTTCGTTTCTATGAGCCTGACTGTGAGACCAGAAAATCTATTTGCTTCTCTTTGTCGGGCACACTTTTTAAAGCGGAACCTTCCCTAATGTTCGACCTCCAGCTTCAGATCCGGGATTTTTTACAAGCTTACTGAAGTTATTGCTTCCCCCTCAGGGCGCAATAAATAATCCCAGACTCCCCTGACCTTGGTCTGTTAAGCATGAACATACACACACGGCAGCCGCGTGGCTCACACAGCACGGCGAACATGTGATGAGGCTTGGACCATGAGAGATGAAGGGAAAATTTGCGCAGCACTTAGGGATTTCATTGTAGCATGTCTGACGTATATCTTATCGTAGTAGCAGTGCTTGCTAGGGGACTGAGGAGACTGCCTCACTCGTTGCTCCGCCTTTTCTGATCCGACTCATTCGATCACGGACACATGGGCGCATTTAACCAGTTTACTGCACGCACCCAACTGTAACACATGGGGAACAGTTGGGTATGTGCACACTACCTTCTATGTACAGGGTGCGCACTTAAGTTTGACAAACGCTATTAAGCGCCTCTCACGACGATGATAATGGTTCAGTCTCATCATGAACAACATGGGCAGCAAGAAGGGGCTCCACGTTGTACTTTTGACAAGAGGAAAATATTAATTTATGCATTGTCTTAACGCACTTGCAAAATGACGATCTGGGAGTGGGCTGAGACGTGAAAGCTCGCTCATTTTGCCGTAAGAACACGCACTTTCAAAGCATCGTAAACAAGTTGAGGTGAAAGCAGACACTTTCACTCGTATGAACTTTTTAAGTGGTTTACAAAAAAAGTCGAGTGAAAGACATTTTTGATCATCATTGAAACTGAATCATTTGGGAGCGCATCAACTTCTGATTTAGCAGCCAGCATGCTCACATGTACAGAGTAAAGGGGTAAAATGTGCGCAACCCGAATGCAGTGTAATTTTTGGCCAATTCAACATATTTGTTCAAATGATGCTTCTTGCTGTTGTGCTCAATCCATGGCCCAATCGGAGCAATGACTGACTCCACCCCATGGTGGAACTTCTTGCATGCGACCTTGATCTCCTCTGAGATGACATCCAAGTTGCTGTGATGGCAGCCTTCAGTGACACCAGACTGTTGTTCCTCCCACTACGCTCCACGTGAAGAAGTCCAGTGGATTGAAATGAGATGATGGCAACCAATAGTGAGTCGGCCAAAGCTTAGAGAGCAAGAGAGCTGTACTCGAATGGGACCATGGGCATCAAGGACATCAGGAACCCTCTACCGTTTTTGCTCCTCACTTATCATTTTTGCACCTTGACACTTGTGCAACGCCACTAATGACCGGCGACACTTAGCTGCGTCAGCTGATGGAATAATCTGAACACATGACGAAATCACGTCATATATAGGGCTCAAATCAAATTGTGCACGTTGTCCCTCCTCGCCCTGTACATCAGAATTGTGCAGGGCAGCTGGTTCACTTTTTTCTTGCAGTCTCGCTGAATTAGTGGCCACAGCACGGCAAAGTTGACGCACATTCTTGCTATTACTTATGAACTGACAAAGTTGATGCCCAGAACCTAATCCAGAGCTGCATTCAGTACGGATTTCCTGATCTAACGGAATGCCTAAAAAATCTGAGCATGCATGGACGTGCGAGTTATGGCGCTTCGAATTTTCAAGGTACTTCGTAAGCACCTTGTACCCGTCCTGCAAAACCCACGGCCACAGTAACTGTTGGTACAGAAGTGGAAATGTGAATGCATCGCAGGCTTTGCCAGGTCTAACGCGCCACGTACGTTCTACGCTATTGCGTACTTGGGAGTCATCTGCCGTCACAAACCCTTTCAGGGATAATACATAAATAAAGGAGAAGTGCTTTACTATGTGAGGGTGACACGCAACAACAGCAACATTAATATAAATATGAGACAGCCTCACAGTTACAGTCTAATGAAACGCACGCACAGTGATCCCTCAGCTGGACTGGTGAATTCTACTCAGGCTCCGGCATCGCCACCACCAGGCTGTCCCTTCGCAGCGCTTCCCTGATCCTGAGCGCCTCCACCAACGTGCCGTGGCTTATGCTGTTGCGATGGCGGTGGTCGCTACTGCTACTGCCATGTGGTCTGCGGCGGCTGCCACCTCTGCTGTGGTCTTCGTTTACGTTGGAGTTGTTGGTACTGTCGTTGTTTGCCACATTGACTGCGACGTCGTTGTCGTCGTCGTCCTCGTCGGTATCCTTGTCTTCGTGATCGTCGCTGTTTTCCATCTCGATAAACTCTGCGCTGTCACGCTCTGCTTCCTCGTCCTGGAAACGAAGCTCAGATGTAGAGAGTTCCCAGCATCAATGGTGTCTCCCACACCACCAATTCTTAAGCACGTCTGCCGCGTGTTCGCCGTGCACTCCGCACCCTCTGATCCAACTGGCTTTGCATTCATGCAAACAATTTGGTTGATGAGCGCGGGACCCACTAATCCTATCTACACGTGTGTATGGATGTGTCAGAACGTGTACCTCCTGCTGTGGATGTGTACAGCGCCCTTCTCCTGTCGAGCGATTCATTCGCTCATGCATTCTGGGGGTCGGAAAAATGAGCGTCTCCGCAGTTATCATTCTCTGTCCCCCTCAGGGAATAAATGGAATGGTGTGCCACTTCAACCATAAAAATAGTAGCATGCACTGAGTGCATGCGCATGATGGAGTTTTTAATTTCATTGCAGCTTCATAAACCTACACCATCAAATACAGCGATCACAGCATCCTCGTCACTTCTGCCTTGGACAAAGAAGGCAGGAGAACGTCTGGACCATTTGCGCCAGCAGCTGCCCAATTCTGATCCACAACACATATTAAGCATACCAGGAATCACTTCATCAAGGTTCATGCGTCTGATGCAGTGCACACAAGAAATTCTGCAAATGCAACACCCATTTTTACGAACCCCGTACACCAGGGGCGCTGTACAGGGTGATTCAAATAAGGTGAAACCCATTACTTGCTTTGTATCGACGGAGATTTAGCCCTCGTACTCTCCAGACCTGAACGTCATGGATTACGGCACTCAGTTGAGGAAGAGCGTCATGTTTGCACCAACTTTAGATGCTGTGAGGGCCTGTCCAGTGACAGCGTGGCGTCGGTCAATGAGGAGTAGGTCCATGCCCCCTGCCGATCCACTGTGCCAAGGTTTCAAGCAATGGTCAAGGTCAAGGATGAACACTTTGAAAAAGATATGCCCGTGTTCGGCCCGTTTCCTTGCCCTGCTCACTTTTTTTTGTCAATGAAACGAGCACTCAAGCTAGCAATAAGTACCAGTTTACCTAAATTACCCTGTACATACTAAAGCATACACGTCCGTACCGACTAACAGGGCCGTCAGTTACAAGTTTTGTTCGTCACTCGTACATCTCACGTTAATATGAAAGTTCGGTCCTGCATGGCGACAACGGTGATAATGACTTGCCTGCTCTTGCAACTTGTGGAAATGTCTGTCCAATTGAAACTCCAGCTCTCTCTGAAGCTGTCGTTCTCTCAGCAGCTGCGTGCGCAAGTTGTTTGGCGAGTCCGGGATGGCGTAGGCCAAGATGCTGTTCAGAATCATCACCATGTGCTGCAAAAAGGGGTAACATAACGCAATTGGGAAGGTAGCATGAATCACCTCAATCAGGGATTGACCAGCGTCATTGAAAGAGGAGGGAGGCGTCAGTGCGCACAGGGAAGCGCGCTGCTTCGCCTACATATGTGATTCAGACGGATGTCCTATGTCCCCTCCTTGTCATTCCGCTCTATTTTCTTCAAGGTGCTGACACCTCCACCTTCACCTTTGCATCTGTTGACCTTCTCCTGCCTCCGCCCTTAACTCCTTTGCTCCTACATTCCTCACAGTAGGTGGCAAATGAACGTGGCAAATCCCATTTCTCCTCCCATACCTTCAATTTTTTCCGCGCTGTGACAGCTCGGTAGATGCACGGGTCTAAGTACAGTCCTGACCCTCGAGCCAGTCCTGACTCACGCTCGGTACTTACAAGTATTATAACGTCCGTTCTACACGGAGAACATGAAGAGGAAGAAACTTGCAACTGCTGCACGCACGGTAGCATGTACGTAGGCGTCGGTCGGCCTCTCCGGCCAGTGCATGTTACCTCTTTGTGTCGGTCCCAAGCACATATGTACGTACGTACGTTGATGCAACGGGGTAAGGTTGCATTCCTCACTCACATTAACTACATACAGTGCACTGTATAATGTGTGCTAGAGCATCAGTGAGGAAAGGAGACGGACCTAAAATGCGCAGGTAGCAAAAACAACAGCGCTCGGTACAGCCACGATGCTGAGAGGCCAGGAGCTATTCCAAACACCGGTGTCAACGATGACCTTGATGCCTCTGCTGCCGCCGTTTCCATCGGAAAATGGCTACTCCTTTAGTCCTCTTGGAATGATACTCAGAGCAATGGAGGATATGATTAGAAAACTTTTAAACAGAGTCTTCTCCTATCCCCCCTTCGTCGGGCCGAGAGCACAAGCGCCGGAGCGGGTACATATATAGCGCTTTCCTTCTCCCTTATCTCATCTCGCCTGCTATGATTCTAATGCAGTGTTCACGGAGGAATGATATTTACGTTCATCCTTCCTTAAACTAGACCTAAGTCCTTCTCAGTTACCTCGAAAATGACGACAAATCCGAGCCTGGCGGCAAAAACGTGCATCCAGGTCTTGCTGAAGGTGTAGGCGTCGTCAGCCCACGGCGGTTCGCGATAAGCCACGTATCTAACAATTGGAGTGCAACGCTTGGAGTATAGATAAGGGCAAATTTTTGTCCAATTCAACCTGCAGGTGGAGTAAGGCTGCGATGTCGTGTTCTCTGGGAGCAGAGGACCAAAATAGTGAGTTTTGTTTCCAGGGTCTCCCCAGTCTGAGGTGTTAAAGACTAGGGGCAAAAGAGAAGATCCAAACAGTCTTGGTCAAAAGTATTGCACAATTTTTAGTCTTTCCCAGATTGATCATGCTGGGTGGCAACATTGGTATGGAACTTGGGAAGACGATTGACCAACGTCCGTACAATAAATGTTACTCTGATGCCCCTTGGGCGGAATTGTGTTTTTAATCATGAAAGCGTACAACTCCCTCAATGTAACAGGCAACACTGTAGACCACGACTGTCTGTACACTGCACAATGTATTAGTGTGCATGCTAGACACAAGGCCAGGTCAAAAAATAAAAAAAATGGAATTTAACTGAAGGTATCTTAGGTTTGTTACCTAATACTGTATGGTAAACATGCAGTCAAATGGTTTTCCAAAAAAAAATTTTTAACCCCCCTCCATGGCAATAAGGTTTTACTACATAAGTTCAGTACATAACCAGGTGCTCAGATTTTGACAGCCCGGTGACAAAGCTATAAGCACTTTGTTTTTAGTTTCATTTGACTACAGTGCTTCAGTTTTGCATCTAGAAAGTAACTAAGCAGGTCCACATCAAATTTGTGATGTTGACCTAACAACCTTATCTGCTGTGTCTAAAATACTTTGAAGGCAGAGAGGGGACCCCAAAAGTACCGGTGCTAATCAGTAATAATGCGTACCGGAAAGAGTTGAGTTTATGTATCCGTTGAGGCTGTAATCGTCTGAGTGCACTAAGATGTAAACCATCTTGGGAATGAAGTCACTTGTCAAAGCGATGACGAAGGCCTGCCGAAAAATGACGTACCAACATTTTTAAGACATTACGTTAAGAAGATGAACTGAGTTACGTAGATGAAGATGAGTGTACGCAAATCTGCATCTGTCCTCACACGTTTTCCTCGATACTTCGATAGTACTCGTAAGCGCAGCTGTTCATGTGCGCACCCATGCCACCCATACCGTTTTTTATGGAACAAAAACAAAGACTACTCACGTTAAAGATGACAGACAGGTACGTCATGCCCTCGAGGATCCCGTACCAGATCCCGATGTCTCTAACCACCTGTCCCAGGGGTCTCCTCATCTGGGTGGTGTATTTGTAAGCGTCTAAGCGGATCTCGAAGACGTTGTTGATCAGTGCGAGCAATGGTGCCAAAGGAAACGCGGCCACAAACAAGGTGACGAAGCCATATTGAACAACTTGAAAAGATGCAAATAATTATTGGTACCGTGTGTAGTACCAATCGAAATGGCCTAGATCATAGCATCATGTCTGCTTACTCATCTCAATGTACTCGTCGAACAGGTGAAGTCTGTCAATTTCCTCTAGCTGGTAGTCGGCCTCCCACCGCTTTAGTCCTGGCGAGGCGTTGTTCATCCCCACGTCACCCGGGTCCGCATTGGCAGAAGAGAACATGGAGCGCATGTGGTGGCGGTACACGTACTTCCTCAGCCAATTCTTGAATTTGCTGCAGAGGGAGAGAGAGAGAAATGTGACCACTACAGCCATTGATGTCCTCCAGCTCCTAGTCGCAATAAGTAAATGCCATTACGGAAAGTAGAGTTCCATGGAGTTGCTGACCAGTTGCCTTCCAATCATGTAGATGGTGAGCATGAGACAGAGTTCGTAGAGGCAACCGGCGGGATCGCACATGTCCGTCTTCATGCGGGAGACGACGCCGTCGCGGGACCCGGCGTCGCCCGGGTAGGTGAAGAAACGACCCTGTGAGAGAGAAGTTAGGTCGATGGGCAAGAAGACGAACTCTCCGCACACATGCGGTGTCGCCTTTGTTTGCTTTGTTTTCACTGAGTTTGCTCAAAGTAGGTGCCTCCACAAGCTAAAGAGATTGGTCTGGAAACGCCGATGCTGTGAGGGGCCAATAATTACTGTTTGGGTCCCTCAGCTACGATAGAAGACAAATTGCGAGCACTGTACTATCCGAGATTGTGGGTCCATTGCTGACGCTTAAGAGGACAGTCGTTCTTTTACTGGGTAATTACAGAAAAGCCGTTCTTCCCCATAGAGGAGATTACGAAAAGTTTTTTAACTGCGACATTTCAAGCATTCGGTGCTTCCTCTGCTGTGTGGAGACTCGTCAGAGACTCGTCAAATGTTTGTGTGTGCGGTGATGGGGGTTGGGGTGCTCCACAGTGCAGTAGAGTCAATCTCGATCCATCATCCATTAAGGTAACTGGATGCACGTCACACGTTCGTAAGCATGAATGCACGAGCTGGCACGTCAGTGACGTAGTGCGCCAAGACTCCGACGAAACAGCGCTTTGGACACTTGGATGGGGAAAAGCACCTTGAAGAAGGCTGTGTACATGAGACTGGAGTAGTAGTTGATGAATTGGAACAGGAACATCTTGAACGTGTAGCTGTTCTCGAAATCTGCCTGGGTCCTGCAACAGAAGAAGAAACGTGACTGTCACAACATGAGCGCGCAGTGACGCAGGAGCCACATGAATGAATGACAGATAGGCCCATCGTGCATGGAGAAGGACCATTTCCTCCGTCATTACTCGGTAAAAAGGACGACTTTTTATCACGAGAAAGCACCGGAACCACGAGATTATTGATGGCGGAGTCGCTTTTCCGATTTACAAATAAATGCCTCACTTCCGCCGTTACCTCGGATGCTCCCAACTGGTGATCCTCCTGGCGATGACCTGAAAGAGCAATCCCGACATCTCAATGATGGCTGCGTTGATAGAAGCCGCAAGGCAGGTGGCAATGATGCGAGCGTATCGGGAGAAAAGCCACACCTGAGGAGGACGGACGTCAGTAGAGTCTCATGCATGTGTGCGGTTCCAAGTGGGAGTGACGCGCCCAGTCAGCACAGCCCGGGGATGCATACACAAGATCAAAGGACCTCAAAGAAATCGCGATGCAGATCTTTGCACTAACTTGGTATGTGTGCACTTGAGGGAAAAAGTGCGCGCCTCCTGGCGCAGGAGCAGAAAGCGAGGGTGACAAGTAAATGTTTTGCGCTAGAGAGTCTTATTCACATAGGTGGACCTGCCTTCAAAAGATAAACTAAGATATTAACATAAAAAATGCAACTTTCATAGCACTGCGGCTGCTCCAACTCTCTTCGCTCCGTCTCAAAGCTAGAGCTGTCAGTACGTTAAGTTATCTACTTCACTGTTGGGTCAAGCTGCTCACTTCAGGCCGCGCTGGCGATTGAAGCATGACAAATGACAACATGCACTGGATTTCCCGCTACTGAGCCGGGGGACGATCAATCCTGCACCGCAGAATACACACTAACTATTCATACAAGAATTTGAAAAAATTGAAGAGTTGAAAAAAGGTCCTTTTCCTCCCTCCTGTTGGAGGAAGAAGAAAAAATACCCGGGCGTAACTGGAGCTGCGTTCATAGTTCAAAAGTGAAAACCCAAAGGGCTTTCCAATTTACCACATTGGTTTCACTTTTCACAGCTTGTCTCTGGCGTTCTTGACTGAACTATCTTTCTTGCCCAAGGCACCGTCGGTCGTACCTCGATCTTTGCTGTAGTCTCATACATGAACGAGATGACGATGATTCGAAAGACCAGGATGGAGAAGACGGCGCCGATCACGGCTGAAAGCTGAAAGAAATGAACCCAATGATCAATGCCAACATGCATTAGTAGCAGTGATCACGCGGCGGAAATTCAACTATCTGTACCACGTGCTCATATTACGGACTCTCGGGATTAGGGACTCGACCTGATTTCGACAGCATCGGTTGCGCGACAACTGGTAAACTGACAGCTGGGACACTGCCGACGGGGACGCTGCCACTTGAGACACTCAGACACGTGGGTCACAGGTTAGGTTAGGTTAGAGGGTTCTGAGTGTCCCTGTGTTCTGAGTGTCCCTGTGTTCTGAGTATCCCTGTGTTCTGAGTATCCCTGTGTTCTGAGTGTCCCAGTTGTCTGAGTGTCCCAGTTGTCTGAGTGTCCCAGTTGTCTGAGTGTCCCAGTTGTCTGAGTGTCCCAGTTGTCTGAGTGTCCCAGTTGTCTG
>JAAUXU010058218.1_pt1 | contig 11952 bp, 9 predicted proteins | sample 7278151 | NCBI WGS metagenome assembly JAAUXU01 (sample SAMN14350113, study PRJNA611818) | marine sediment metagenome | isolation source: surface marine sediment (1.8m) | place: French Polynesia: Moorea | collected 2018-08 | reverse complement strand
TTTGGTTGTTTTTTTTGTTGTTGGGGGGGGTGTGTTTGTGGGGGGGGGGGGGGGGGGGGGGGGGGGGGGGGGGGGCCGTGCGAGAGGGAAGGCGGGCGGGAGGAAAAATGCCAATTCCCCCCCCCCCTCCCAGCTCATGTCGAGGGGATCCAGACGCTCTCTGGCTCATTTCCTCACCCCGAAAATGAACCCTTCTTTAGTCTGCTCTTTCATTCCAGGCCTGCCTCCACTTCTGCAAATTGACTTTCGGGATTGGAGAAGAATTACTTCCAATCACCACTAAACAGCCAAAATAGAAAAGGCATCTCCACAGATTTCCCTCAGGAGGGCCCAAAGAGACCCAACAATCTCGGTAATAGGTTTGTTGCTCAGCGTCTCGGCGAATTTTGAGCATCTTCCCCCTCCAGGGGGGGAAACCGCCAAAATGCTTCCAAAATTCTTCTCTCAATCTCGCATGACAGGACGTCGTTTAACCGAGTTCTGGCACTTTTTGCCAGGCTCAAAAATGCCCTGAGTGTGTGTGTAGCCAAATTTATATCTTCCAAGGTGTCTTAAGCGGCGGCATCCCAATTTTCTCTGCTCCGCCTGTAATTTCCAAGGAATCGTCCACAAAAAGACACGCGATCCGGACGGTAAAAGCATTCGCGTCTTTTTCTTGCCACGAGCCAAATTTTCCTCTACCTCCATCAATAAAGCCGAGCGTTTAAGTCTCCGGGACTTCAAAGGCCCTGGCAGAAGTCTTGCGGTTCTTCCCCACTTTTGCTCCCTGAGAAACGAGTGTCCGGAGCTCCTGCGGCAACAATAAAGGATGATTTGTTGGGGCGCAGCCCGGTGAGGAGGAGTCAGAATAAGAGGGGGTGACTTTTTCTTGGTCAAGCAAAGCAGCGCCCAGGAAGCTGGCAAAACAAAGGAGGAAGGAGTGAGGGGCGCTTCGAATGGAGTTATGAGACTGTAATTGCCCGGGAAGACAACGATGCTTCCACACACAAGCAAAAAAAAAGGCCAGTTGGAGTAGAAATGGGAGCGGCAAAAACCCAAAAAAAGAAGTCAAAGAGGAGCTTGTTTTATGGGGCTGTGGAAACCGTGAGAGACTCGACTGGACGTACAGGGTGGCTTTTAGTCTTCCTCTTGAGCGGCTGACGTCATCACGTGGCAGAAGGCTTGGACTCCTGCTTGAAAAAAGAACTTGGGAATGAGGCTCCAAAGGAAGTTCTCTGAAGTGATCGTGTGGACATCAAAATCTGTAGATGACGTATTTTGAATCCTGAGCAGCAAGGTCGGATCTCAGAAGGATCTGCAATTGAGGACTCTTCTGTAGTGCTCGAGATCGGTGTTTACGAGTGAGTTCATCAGATGTTCCGTTAATGGATCAACTGTCTTGACGTGAAGTTACACAAAGGTCGGTGAGGTACTCAAGTCGATGTTTTTCGGCAAATAACAGAACAAGCCATCTTTGCTTGCTAAATGTCTGGTTGAGAAAGTCGGCTGTTGCCCATCACATAAAATAGACAACGTGCTTTATACAGATTTTGGTCCAATTGTAGGACAGAAAGTTTGTCCTCCTGCTTGAAAAACTTACGTTTAAGTCACACACTTGAAGGATGCTTAGCAAATTGGGCTCAAGTGAAGCCAGAGACGTTTCTTCACCAGCTCGGATTTTCATATGCCCCCCAAGGCGCCCAACTGCTAACATATGAAGCTGGTCAAAAAAGAAGAGTGCATCGATTATGAGCTGCCTATGCAAAATGTCGGGAAGCATTGCGAAAAAAATGAGTTGTCCTAGGGCAAAAGTGCATATCAGTTCAGTCTTAGGGGGAAGTCTGAGGATTCCATTGAGGGGTGAATCACTTCGGCAGCTTCCTTCAGTCAAAAGTTATGACCTGACAAAGTTGACCACGTTGGGAGAAGAAATGGTCCGCTTGGTGTTAGGTAGAAGTGTCAATGGCCACTTTTGCCAGCATGTGGAGCAAAAGTGCAAAAAAAAAATCGGTCTTGAAAGACGAGTACCAGCTTTTCACGGAGGAGGTGGCTCGGAGCTCGAAAAGCTGGTCGAGCTGACTTTGTGAGGGCTCATCAAATGAGAGCTCGAGCCAGCTTGACTTGGCTCGAGCTCATCACCCCCCGGGAGCCAGCATCAGCACCATAAGCTGCTCCACTTCTAAAGGATTCCCTGGTCTGATTGTATCGTGCTATCGCGAGTTTCGATCTAGAAATATGATGATGACTACTGAGCTTGAAAAGTTCGAGCCAGCTGGTGAAGATTTTTAGCTCGGCTCGTCTAGCCCGGGCTCGATCTCTTGGATTTCACCAGCAATATGCTCCAAAAAAAGTCTTTCTTCCCCTGAAGGAAGAAGTATGTCACAATTGTCACTCTATCATATAGTAAAAAGGTCTCTAAATCATAGTTGCTCCCTATGATTTAGTACGCGTGTCCTCCCCGTTTGGAGGCCGTCGGCGTCGTCCTCCTCCCTCCTCTGCCGCTAACCCAATAAGCTAAAAGTGTTCGCTTCTCTTCTCCACTTCCCCATCCGGGAAAACGCGATCGATAATGCTAAGCAGCAGACGGAGACAGAGGGTAGAAGTGTTCCTTCTTCATTTGGGGGCTCAGCCAAAGTGGATGGAGAGTTTTTTTCGTTCATTGGCTTCGTTAGAGGCTTCTTTTTTTGAGGGGGAAGACTAAGAGATGTGCACTCCAATGAATCCGACAAGCTGGAAAGTTTCATTGGAGACTTTCCGGTCAGGATCACCTGATTATTATTGGATCGTTGGACCAGTGGTCAAATCACTCCCGCAGGACCCAGAAAGCACCAAAGGGGAAAAAGATTGAGTAGCAAAGATTTGCTGAGGGCTGAAATCATCAATACGTTCCGCTGCTCGGTCAGACACGGATTGGACAGCCTTTTTTTTTGGAAAATCCTTGCACTGGTGCGTGTGTGTCCAGGTCGGCACCGTGCGGCCCAAGAAGATGGCCCACCGATGCATTGTTGACTCACGCGGTGTGTGTGCGTGTGTGTACAGAGAAGGTCCGACCTTTTTGCATCCAGTGGCAGAGCGAGAAAAAGTTGAAGAGAAAGAACCAGCGCAGGAAAAGCAACAAAAAAACCGGCGGGAAATCCGGGAAAAATGTCCCCAGGGGAAATTTGCCACACAGCAGAGGAGGCAGCGAATCTACCAACTGTCAATGACGAAAGGAGTCGTGTGTGTCACCAAAAAGTGCCCCGTCGTCTTTGGTGTTGTCCTCTCTGTGGCAGGTGGAGACGTCTCCCTCCGACCAGACTTTCCGAAAGTGCCCTGACTTTCCACGCTCGCTTGTTTGGAGTCACACACGTCCTAATGTGTCTTTGCAACTCGAGGCAGCTGTCGCCGGAGAAGGGGAGAGAAGAAACCTTTCTCTCTCCTCCCTCACACAATGAGCTCATCAGGGGGTTTGTAAGGAACGAGGTATACTAAAAGCTGAACGTGTGAGTGCGCGCGTCCTCTCAAGGCTCTTCTCTGTACTGCTCAACATCACCAATTATCCGGGAAACTCTCTGATTCGATCGTTGTCCCTCCGATCGATACTCACAAGGGGGGGGGGGGGGAGGGAGACACACGCACAATGGGCACTTGGTAAAAAGAAAACGAAACCCAAAAACACTTGTGAGATGGGGAAAAAATGGGGCTCCAAACGCCATTTTGAGCGTGTTGGATATTTTAAGCCTGACATCTGAATGCTGTGCGTCCATTTATAAAGTGTAGCTTCTGCGTGAGAGCGCGTGCATGTGTGTAAAATTACTGGGAGACTTTTTTCTCTTCCTGCTCGCAAGTTGGAGAGATGCAAAAAAAACGGCTGCAGCAGTTTTGAAAATCTCTTCGTTCAACCGTTTGCCTGTTTAGAATAAGGGAAGAGGGATGTTTTTGCAAACCTCTGATCCCAGGGCTCTCAAGGGATCAGGAAGGATATTAACTGTGCTTAAGCAGTCTCAAAAACTCTTTCAGCACTTTTCTTCCTGTAGCTTTGACTCATCCAGAAATGAGTGAAACTCATTTCTGACAGACATTTAAATGTAAATTCTGTTTTCTTTTCAACGGGACTTTAAAAAAAAAATTCGTGCGCACCACGTGAATCCAATTACGCCAATGCTTTAGTAAATCTCTTCTCCTCTTCCTCCTCTCGATCGATCCATCATTGATTTTTTTTTCCTCTGGATTCATTCACCAGCAGCCCAAACGTCGACGCAGCCACCAGCAGCAGCAGCACCGGCGGCAGCATCCATGACCAGCCAGAACTCAGTCAAAAATATGACACAATTTTGGACAGCCATATCTAGAATGTTTAGTACGTCCCAAATTGCACCCCTGTGTCCAGGGATGATGCTCTAAATTTCTTCCCACCTACCTGCTACCGGGTGTCCAGAAAGTCCCTACCCGCTGGGCAGGAGTGACTTTGACCAGATCGATTTCGGTCGTACATTTGCCTTATTCGAGTCCGCAGGTTGGAGATCGACCCCAACCTTTGTGACGAAGGCAGCGTTGCCAAGCATCGGCTGGAAATGTGCCAAGGTTTTCCAGCTGGGCCAGGATTTTCGGGACACCCGGTGCGGACGTGAGGACGCAGCCAGAAAAATGTTATTCGATATTTTGTAAAGGAAGGGTAAAGTGAGAATGTGGCAAGTCATTGCGCAGCCGCGCGCGTGTTCGTACATGTGTCCGGGTGCGATAAAAGACTTCCTGCCATCCATTAGGGTATTATTGGCTTTTTGACCGAAAGTCACGCTAATTTATCAGGGGGAAAGAGAGAGAACCATGAATACACGATGACTTAAGACGGCGAAAAGTTATGTGATTAATTTAGCAAAAAATGTGATCGCTTCTCCTCCTTTTGTATAACGCATGGGGGCTCATTTGTTCTGGCTCATGCTGCAGTAACGCAGTGTGTGCATACGCTACATCCGCATGAAGTATTCGTAAATGAAATTTTCCTCACAAATACTAATGCCAAGTCTTGTTAGGTTTCTCTTATTTGAGCAACGCATCTTCTTCAAACAATAGCGAAACACTACAAAAAAGAGATGTCAAATCATTGCCGATTCTCGGGAGACTCGCATTAGGCCCCAAAACGTGACTCGAGTCGATTTGCCTAGCATATTATTTCGAGGCTGGAGGGTCGAGTCAAAGCTGACTCGACTCCCAACACTAATTCACACCGGTTCATCTTTCCCCACCTTTGCTGGAGTTCCCTATTTTCCGCGGCATCTCCAGAGACTTTGGCTCCTCTGGGAATGTCCCCAACACCCAGGATATGATGTGAATTCATCTTGATGTTATCGCCAGTAATGAGATCTATGGGGTTTCCGCCGTGAAAATTGCACAAATCTTATCTGTGCGGAAAACAAAGCATTCACTCACTCAAGTCTCTGACAGAGCGATGAGCTCTTCTGATGCAAATCCTTCAGCATCCAGCAGAAGCCCCTTAGTTGGGACTCATCCAGAGTTGCTCCCTTTATTTCTTTTTCTGGAAAATACAATGCTGTCCTCCCCAGCTCTGCCCAAATCCCCCCCCCCATTCTTCGTCCTGAGCCCATAGGAGACAGGGCATCCATCAATTAAATGAGTCACTCACGCATACGCCACTTGGCAACCCTACTTTTAGAATATAAAGATAGATCTTTTCCCCCCAAAAGTAAGTATGGTTTGTTTGATCACTCATACATGCGCACAGGGTGTGTGTGTGTGTGTGTGTGTGTGTGTGTGTGTGTGTGTGTGTGTGCTGAAATGAATGGGGCGTGAGGAATCGACGCAGTAAAACTGCAACTTCTCTCTGACCATTTGTCTACCCCAGCCCAACCCTCGCTGTTTGGCTACTTCGATCGGTTTCTCTCGCGTGCGCGTGCGTGCGCGCGTGCGTGCGTGTGTGATCAAAGAGATTCCATTTCGCCAGCAGAAGAAAGCCTGCAGCAAAATGAAAGATTAGTGGGCGCTCGTCCACGAATAAGGACCAAGTAAGAATGACGAGTGGGGTGTGGACTCGAAATTAAGGAGAGGGTGGAGAGCTTCAACGTCCTCCCTACTTCTTGTATCGGTGTCCCCCCTTCCAGCGCCGCCGACTCAGTTGTTCTACACCCCCCCCCTCATCCCGATTGCGCATGTATGGGGCGCCCATTTCCGTCCCACGTGTTCAAGCACGGCGCGCTGTCGCCGGCAGGGACGGAGGACGGCACCGCCGCCGTCGTCGCCGTCGTCGCCGTCGTCGCCGTCCTCGCTTAATTCCTCTCCTTCTCGTCTGCTTTCTGATCTCTTTCTTCTTCCCTCTCTCTCAGATGATGGGCAACAACAATGGGCACACGTCAGAGGCACGCGCTTTGCCTTTGCCACGCTTAAAGGGAATCACAAACATCGCTTTTCCCACATTTCTCCAACCCCACGGTTGGCTTTGATCAAATAGAGTGGATGCAGCCAATGACTTCTTCCTCGACAATCACCAGTGAATTGGTCAGTGATGGCTTCTCGAGGACATCGGAGCAAAACGACTGATGTGGGTCGAAAGCGAAGTATGACCAATACCGACTTGGGGTCGAGGCCGGTGAGAGGCTGGCCCTAACAGCACAGTCGGAACTTGATGTAACGTCTTTCTCCGTCAGCAAGGTCAAATGCGTTGTATTCAGATTATACCTTGCTAGCAGGTGCGCCTGTCCAAAAAAGTCACTGCTCAGGCAAAAATTGGTGGAAAGCGCCCAAAAAAATAGAGGCTTCTAGTTGAAAAATTAACAATTTTGTTTAGGGACCCTCTCTACGTCAAAAACAAACATCATACCGAGGTAGAGTTTAATTAGGCCAGTCATTGTGACGTCAACCTGTGACGACAAAATACCACTTTCTTTCTTTTATATAAATACTGTATATTGTGAGATTTCTTGCACAGAAGAAAAGACAATATGCACAGTTGGACGGTCGACCTTCAGTACTGTCAACATTCATTTTTAGATAGTGCCTATCTTGGCACCTTGGACAGAAGATCAAACAACGTAAGCATATACACAGCTAAACAGCCGACCTTCATTCATTTTCAGTCAGTGACATACCTTGCATAGAAGGATAAACAATAGATGAATGTACGCAGTTGTATAGTCGACCTTCTATACTGTAGACGTTTCATTCTTTTTAATTCTTTGGCAAAATACTCAATATTTTTCTTAATAAAAAGACTTCACTTGGATTTGGGCACAAATCTCCCATACACTCAGTTCATTGGGAAGTAGCAGTACATGATGCTCACAACGGTCAAAGGCTTAAAATGGCCTTTACCACACCAAAAGGCCATGCCGATGGACGTGGACGGACATAACAGTCCAAATGCCGTGCATCAAAGTGGCCCTCACCACCGTCGTGCACCGCACTGCTGGCCTTTTTGCAGCACTGACGTGAAGGACTTTAATAGCAACCTTCAGGTGGGGAACAGCCTCGACCTTAGGGCAATTACCAGACAGGTGTAAAAATGTAATGTGACCTGGCAGGGAAATCCAAGTTGTGCTGCTGAAAGATGCCCATGTCTTCTGCCTGCTCAGGTGGTCCTCGGCCAACTTGAGCTCAAGCGTCAACGGGGAGAGCAACTTCAAGTCAAGGCTTCCCGACGCAGCGACCACAGAGATTGGAGGCTAACACTGCGTCTGCGCACCGTATGAGGCCTTTTAGCCCTCAAAGTATACTGTATCTCACCCTCACACGACACAAGGCTAAAAAGAATCAGTGCTCAAACAGTCGGTCTTTCGATCGGGAATTTGTGGCTCACACTGCATCTGCTCACCGTATGTAGCTTTCGATTCTGTCCCTCTTATCTCTCGTCTCGCATGGATGCACATTTCCTCCATGGTTAATTACAGCTGCTGCCGTTTGATCAAATAAGCTTGGGGCTTCCCATATAGTGGAGGAGATTTAAATTTGCATTCTGGATGCCTCACGCGGGCGTTGCTTTCCAGTAGGGGGGGGGGGATTTTAAAAAAAGGGGGGGAGGGAAACATTTGGTGACGAGAGTGAGCGTTCGATATTTTCTTTTCATCTCTTCCCTTTTAAAGGGACGTCGTAGTGTGCGTGCGTAGTAAGGGGAAGTTGCCGTGCAGGATCAGGGTGCACGTGTGCTACACATCATTTGCCCCCTCTGTATGTACGTACGAGCGTACGGGGAGGAAGGAGGGGGGGGGGGAGGAGGAAGAGCTGTTGGATCACATCACGTACGGCAGGCAATTGTGGATGGGCTTCAGGCGTTGCAAGTGTACGAGCTTTTGACAAATCTTGCCAGCTTTTTCTCCTTAGATCAACACTTGTAGGTCTTGGTGGACGAAGGGAAATCAGCGTGTCTGGGCACGTCAGCTGTAAACAGCAATTCAGGAATGTACAGTGTGTCTCAAAAGTCCTGGAGCCCATGAAAATTTGAGAACGACGGAGGGTAACAGGGAGCTTCTTACATCAGCTGAGGATCACGCGATTCCGGCCAAAGAGTCGCAATATAGCAAAAGCTTTGTTTCTAAAGGCAAAAGAGGCATCATTTTTTAAAAGAAAACCATTGACATGGATGAATCTGAAATCTGCATACAGAAGTTTAACAAGAGGTTCGATACTCAGTCGTGTGTAAACTGGAGTGAAAAAACGAACCCTCACAGGATCTCGAGTGATTCAAAGGCTCATGGGTCTCAGGACTTTGCGAGCACAAAAATTGCCAAGAAGCTCGGGGTAAAAATGATTTCCCCCCAATGTTGCCCAAAATGGGCCCAAAATGAGTCATTTTCGTATCATTTTAAAAGACTTCGTACAGAAAATGGTGTCAATTTGGAGAAATGTACGCAATCTCGGTTAAACAAGGGAGGAAAGTTTCCCTAACATATATCTCATGTGAACATATTTATATTTTCTGTGCGTACGTGTGAGCCTCAAAGGAAAGAAGTGTTTCTAGCTAGTTTTATTTCGCTGAGAGAAAAGCCAGTTAGATGTGTCTTGAAAGGTTGGTCTCTAAAAAAGAACACTCTGGACTTTTTTTTACTTAAATTATCAAGTGTCATCCACCATTTTAACTTCAGTTTTCAGTGTCGATATAAATTTTTCAAATCATTGGTTTCTCTTTTGTCCAATCTCCACTTAATCAGCGTGAAACTCGATGTTTTTTCACTCACCCAGAAGCTTTTATCCAAATTTATCGACGACTTTGTTGGCATCGCTGGGGTTGATTTCCCCTCTTGGCCGCCGAGAAGACACCTCTGGTCAGGCACGAGCAAAGCAGTCACTCAGCTCAGGGCTTCTCAGTCAGCATTATCTTGCAGGCTGGATTAGAGCTTGGCCATCAATGCTTTACAGCATCTTTTAATTCTTTCTTTTTGTACTTTACAGTGCGCGCGTGAGGCGGGCTGTAAAGCTGTTCTCTCACCTCCATTCTGGACAGATCTCACGATACCACAGAGAAATGTGTCATTTCTGCGTGAGTTTTTAAAGCAAGATTAGGCAAAGTGTGTGGAAGTCACTTTCAGCAACGTTCTATTCTCTTAGCTAAAATCTAACCTAACTTTCGTGCGAAGCATACATTTTATGAGACAACGTAAAGGCAGATGTCATTGATCAAAGGTGATCTCGTTGTAACAGGGTAGGCTCGGTGAGACAGCCCATATTTCTTTCCTTTTTTATATAAAAAAGATTGTTATACATTCACACTATCCGGCATTGCCCCTGGTAAGGCATAAAAATGTGGTCTCTGAGCTGAAATCTCTGCACTTCGTACTAATATCCCGCGGTGGATGTCCAAGTACCCCCAAAAGCGTACTGCATTAATTGGGGTGCAAAATATATCAAGTTGCTCCTCACTTCATTTGATTTTTTGCCTTCTAACTTCACCCAGAGGTTCACGAGAAGTTTGCATTTGAAAATTGCCAACAAACAGGTGATTTATGTTAGTAAATCTCTCGCTTTTGTTGTGTTCTTCATAATGGGAACTTCCTGAGCTTATTTTATTGAGGGGGGGGGGGGGAGGGCAACAGTTTCTCTGTGTGTTCACCCATCATAGAGACTAGCACTCTTGATGGGCACCCCTTGACATCCAAGCCATCATTTCAACTCTTTACCCTTTTTTACTCCTCACATTTTTTACACGCCTTACAATCTGTAAACTCCTTACATTCTCACACTCGTTGCACCTCTCACATCCTTACGATGTATAAACTTCTTACACCTCTCACTCCTTCCTCCTGTTTGTCACTCCTTACACCTCTCTCCATCCGTCCGTACACCTTCGACATTCTTTACTCTCTTCGAAAAGTTTGAAGAACGTAGAGTTTGTAAGATATACAGACATCATTTTCCCCTTTACTTTAGTTCAGCAGCCTTGCATTAAATGACAACCCGGAATTCTTTGTTGGCGTGAGAGCAAAAACAGGAAATGTCTTGCATATCATGCAGACAGATTGCAAGCCAAGCAAGCCCACGTGCTGCATTCCCACTTTTTGTTTTCTCCTCATCCCAAATGCAGGGGGGGTAAAGGTAAAAGATGAGGGCTCCTCCACTCCACTCCAGCCCTAGGTGGCCCCTAAAGGCAGGCAGGAATTTTTCCATCTGATGCCTCATGAAGAAGAGGAATGTTTGTCAGTCCAGAGGATGGCAACAACGTCGAGCAACGAGACTTTTCTTGTTTCACTTCCTCGAATTGGAGGGGGAAAAGTTTCTTTTTTTCCCTCTCCTTCTTCAGTGAGGAATAAAACGCCAAATGGTTTCTTCTGGAGGCAGCATCGGAATGTAAAGAAGGAGAAGAGTCGAGCACCATTTGTCAGCCTGTAAAACCTCTTTGGCACATTCTTCAAATAAATCCCTCCCGGCCCATTAGGTCCGCTAACAAGAGCAGGGGCCATAACCCCAACCCCCTCTGGAGGACGTACTTAGCACTAATAAGCGGAGCCTGAAGTTTTAGTTCATGCCAAGGTGGGAGCTTTTTTTTCTTCTCTGGCATGAGATAAAGATGTCGCATACAGGGTGTCCCAGAGTGCACTTTTGGGGGTCGACTTGGGAGATACCAAGTAGAGCCTCTCTCTGGGTCGTCATACACAGAATTCGTGGACAGACGACTTCTTTTGGAGAAGATGTCAGATAATGTTTGTAGGCAGAGGATTCTTATGCTGCGGATTCTCATTCAAAGGATTCTTCTCATACAAGAGATTGCGCTTAAAATCAGGATTGCCAAAACATGGGATTCCTATACTGATACAAAAAAGGTTCTTTTGCAGAGAATACTGCGACACAGAGGACTCTCATGCAGTGGATTCTCGTGCAGAGAATATACAAAGGAATCCCATGCATAACTGTTAGGATTCTTTCTTAAGAGATTGTTTTACAGACAGAGAAAACTCTTGTTCAGGGAATGATATTCCTACTATAGCTGCATGTACAGAAATAGCACTGCGTGCCATAGCAAATGCAACGTGACGACATTCCTACCGGGCTAAAGATCAACTTTTTTTGCGCACAAAAGTTGCTCAGTCGTGATGCCAAAGAAATGCTCGCTGCAGGGTTGTTTTCACCTAAAAATCCAACCTTTCTTCCAGTGATTACTAACACATTTTGACCAGTTGTTGCACGGGGCAATATCGAAAGGAATGTTGGGGAGGAGGAGGAGGAACCCATAGAGCTTTTAAAGGGCCCACGAGGGCAGCGAGAGGGGGAAAAAACATCCAAAAAACACGCCGCGATTTAATTTCTCAATTAATTAATCCTCCTGGCCTCGCCTTGATCTCGCCCTGCCATTAGTCTTGAGCTGACAGCCAAGTATGGAACCTCTGAGTCCAGACCAGACTCGAGCAGCTTGGGATTTCCCAGGAATTCATTCGTCCATGCATACAAAATCGAAGCCACCGCTAGGGGTGGAATAAGGGGGAAAAAGAGGTGATGATAGAGGGAAATGCCGGAGTTTTGTTCGTCTGAGTTGTAAAAAATAAACGATTCGCT
>JAAUXU010052910.1_pt1 | contig 11952 bp, 11 predicted proteins | sample 7278151 | NCBI WGS metagenome assembly JAAUXU01 (sample SAMN14350113, study PRJNA611818) | marine sediment metagenome | isolation source: surface marine sediment (1.8m) | place: French Polynesia: Moorea | collected 2018-08 | reverse complement strand
AGTACATAAAAGACGTGTTGTCTCTGAGTTATCCCTCTGAGGGAAGGGGGCGCTGTAACTCGCTGAAGGGAAGGAGGGGAAGGGCCACTCTAGGTATAGTTACTCTGTGGAACTACCTTGAACTTACAATGCAAACTATGCGATCCGCAGCGAGGACACAGACACTTTCTCGCATTTGTTGTGATGCTGCCCTCTGCAAGTTTCCTTTCGTTACCACCTGAACAGTAGTGATGCCAACGAGTCGGGGATGAACTCGATTCGCTTACACTACGACTCAGCTCGCCAACCGATTCGTATAGTAATTTGAGTTGTAACAACTGAATTTCAGCCACGCGGTACAGCGCAGTGTAGCACACTAGCAGCCAGATTGCAGCGAATTTTGTTCTTATTCACTAGGTGCTTGCAAAATAGTAATTGATTTTGGTAGGTTAGGTTGAGCAGGTGTTGACTCAGTTCTGACTTGGCATCAACTTGGGGTGCCCTGGCTCGGTACCGACTCGGACCCAAGGTCCGCGTGACTCGACCCAGCTCGGATCGCAAAAAAATCCGGCTCGTTGGCATCACTACTGAGCAGGCTGATATTCTGCGAATAAGGATCAAACAGCATCTTGTTTAGGTGCACGCTACGCAAGTATCTCACCCCAGGTGGAAGTCCCGTCACAGGGCTGCTCTGTGGTCTCGTGTCCGACCTGCTCGCATAGTCTTGTTGCTCATTAGCTAAGTGCGTACATAGCAATTAGAACAGCGTAACAGCATTGCTGAGGATGCAGGAAAGTACGTACATTACGATGCTGATGCTGACAAGGTAGCACAGTAGGGCCGCGTCGGGCCACAAATTGTCGGGCGGGATCGGGCTTCCGAATGGCAATCATCGCGAAGGATCGGGCCGAGGGCAGCTTTGGGAATCCTGGCCAGGCCCGAGCACGAGCACGGCCCTAGGGAGCAGCACGGACGAGACTTCCACCTTCTGGCGGGTGGAGAGCGCAGAATATTTGAGAAGTATCAGTGGAAACTCTTGATGAGATTACGCCTACAGCGAAGATTGTATTGCATTACTAGTTAAACCTAAGGGCATTCTGACTACACCTCCACTTCCTTACTCACGTGCCACTTTTTCCTTTTAACTTTTAATATTCGCAGGGGTTTTTTTTGCTGCAGGATGGAGTAGGAATACCTTTAACAAGTACAGAATAGCCCGTCAGTTTCGAATTCGCAGCAAACTCTCATGGACGAGTCCCACTGCTTGTCAGATTGGCCCTGTCTGGGGTCAGCGATCTCAAATTTGTCTCTTTCCAAGCATGTTTGACCAGAAGAGGCTTTTTGATCTACGTAGCGTTCGGCCAATTTGAAAAATACTTTTGCAGTAATTTGACTGTTGCTGTTTCAAATTTGGGCGTTTTGGTCGCCTGCTGTCCAGTAACACTGTGAAGGTATCAAGCAAGAGAGGATATTACTTCTATGAAAGCTCGTTTAGTTCTCTTTCCTAAGAAAGAGGGGACAACACAGAGCTCAAATTAAAATAAGTGAATGCGTTTACTCCATTCTTTTTATTTCTGCTCTATACAGCATTTTCTTCAAGTGGGATTTCATCACTACCTTTTCTTGGAACATTGGCTTTGGGGGTTGGATGAAGAATTTATTGGTGCAAGTTGGAAGTTTACCTTGGTTCCACTCCAGCTTAACCGCAGCCTTAAGCCTCTTCTCAGAACGTCAACAGTCTTCTCACAGATAAACCACGTCCATGGGGGCTCTGCGCTTCGTCTTTTGGGGGACGTCTGCGCTGCCTCTTTATGTCGTAGATAACAACAAGCAGCTGAGGCTTCCAGCTGTCATTTTGAAGTCAGTGTACACTGTTGCCTTATCAGTCATAACTAAGAGTGAGGAGGTTGTGTCACCACACATACGGACCCCCTGAATGCTCAACTCATCCTCATTCTTGCTCCTCATTACAGAATATCTTGACAGCTATAACACGTAAGTCTGCAGGTAAAGGCAGAACAACAAAAACTAACTCCTTACGTGAAAACGTCCTTGACTTCAGCCACTGACCGGGCAGGCAAGATTACCCAGGTAAGGTTGGTCCAGGTAAGGTTACTAACGTACATATGCGTACAAGCGTAAATTTCAAGGCGGGATGATAAGCATGGTAACATCCCGCAACCTCCAATACCGAATCAATGGCACTGTTAATCCGAACGTACGTTAGTGGTAACTGCACTCTCGACGTACGGGGTTATCTATATTTAGCTTCCCTTAGAAACAGGCATTTAATCGTGCTCGTTCGGAATCGGGAAAAGTTGCACGATTGAGCATGGTGACTGTGCTTCATACCTTTGGGACAGGGACCTTGTCAGTTTTGCACGATTAAGCGCTCTTTGCACACTTGAATTCAAATGCATTTGCTGGATTTACTAGGAAACAAACGGTGAGAGGGTCCCACTTCAGCCTCACTCAGTGGTTTTTGGAAGCACCCAAAAGAAGGAAGATTCCTTTCATTTTGAGGAAAGAGTTGCTGCAATAACTAACGCAGTTGCCGCGATGATAAAGCCCCCACCCCTTGCCGCTGGAGTTGATCTTTCTGCAATAGCACACGTTCTTCAAAGAAGTTAAGCAACATGTGTCAATAACGACCTTAATGTGGGACATCCGGTACGCGTTGCATAGTGCTATCATGTGAGCAAGAGATGTGCTCAGACTAAAAGGCATAAATGCAGACCTAAGTTCTTGCTCCAGCTCACTGGCCAGCCAAATGAGGCCAAACCATAGGACCAGAAAAGGTACAACATACAACTGTCTTCAAGCACAACAAAATGTGGAACTGCAAGGAACAGTAAATATTGCAAACTCACTGAAAATGCAATAGGAGTTTGTTTATAGTATATCATTTTGTAATGCATGGGTCAATTCTCTTATTTTTCTGTAAAATTTGACCCAACTGGGATTGAAGTCTTGAGTTGAAAATCTGCCCTGAGTTGTCCTGCTCTTTCTATGTCAGCTGACCCAAAATGCTGGTCTGCCTCAGCCTGTGCTGCCAGCACTCCGGTCAAAAATGACCGTAGAGTGGCTTGGAGCAAGAAAGGGCTCTCGTGGCAATAATGAGTGGACTTGGGACTTGAGCTAGATTCGACTCATCTGAGTCGAGATTTTGGCCGACTCAGACATGATCCAGTGTGAACTCCAAATGAACTTCTACCAACATCCACTACTGTGGTACGAAAAATAGCACTGTCACCTTGATTTTCAAAAATGAAAGCAGATATCATCGGCAGGTTACGTGTTAAAACCCGCAAAGAGTGGAACATAGTCTGCATATCATATTTTCAGAAAGATAAAGTGTAACATAAATGACTATCGTGGCTTGTGCGACAAGTTATGGCAGTTCTCCATATGCTCCTCTTCTTCCTTTCCTTATGCTGTAGCGGAACTCAGCCGTATTGGTGACTGCCATGATTGCGAATACTACGACGAATACGATGGTCGTCGATCGGAATCCCCACGCCTCAACCATGAACCCTGAGGCGGTCGGGCCCACAAAATTTCCGAAATAGAAACTTGCTGCCCAGAGACCTATGTAAATAGGATATTAGTGTGCATACTCATCCGTTGCACCGGCTGCAAGGTCTTTAGACGGTATGCTGCACATATTTATGGATGTCAACACCTGCATCTTCCTCTTTGTGAATGTTGGGGGTATAAATTTTCTGTCTCATTGCGCAGCTGTTTGATTTTGTATACCAGTGATAAAAAAGACCTAAACATACCTTGTGTATTGTTAATCCGCCAACCTCTAACAATCAGCCACCCCCATAACCAATAGGATTAAAGAACAGATTGATATTGCAGAGTAAAACAGCATATACGGTATGTACAAATATTTTAGGCTGGGTCAACTTTTTCAATCTCTTTCTGCCCGCATTATTTGTTTCAAGACTCCACTTAAGTCAATTGTAGTAGAGTGAAGAAATAGTCAGTTTTGGGGTACTCTCTCACCCTGCTGAGTTTAGAAATAAAGCTGTTCATCGTCAATCAAAAAAAAGTTATCCAGTAATGCCTTGGAGCACATAAAAAATGTCATAAGGCAGGTGGCCCAAAATTTCACCTCTTAAGAAACCATCAGACCACTTTTCCTCCATTTGACATTTGGTAACAAACCTCGGAGACACTCAGTTACATTCCGAAATTTGCATTTTTTGACGTACGTACGTGAGTGGCACAAGGAAAGTTCGAGAATTGGGGGAACGAGTAGGCTGATTTTGGTGGTATTTCCTGGGTGGAAACATTACGTTCATAGGCCACATACGCAGTGCACTGTAGTGGATCAGGAGACAGTAAGCTGACTGAAGTGGGTTAGTGGACGCAGTACATAGGTCACTTGTACCCAGGACAGTTTGGGTAATTCAACTTTTAATGGTTTAACTATAAGTGCCGCAAGTAATCCTGACTTCAAGCCGGGCTTCCGTTAAGGTTCGACAGTTTTGAGTGCGACTTTGGTATTAACGTGGCTTCCATTTGGGCGTGAAGTTTTGTTGACCGAACAGACGGACGTGAAAACTGGTCTGAGGTGCGTTTTTTCTCCCCTGTGAACAAATTATATGACTGGAAAAAAATCAAGTGCATTCTGTTCAGAACCTTTTGCTATATGACTTTCACTAAAGTCATTTTACGTATGATTTTCCATTTCGCATGCATTTCGCTGATATTGCAGAGGTCTAGGAAGGAACTACTTTTCTACCCTTCTTTTGTTCTGAGAACCGATGGGAAAGTAGAGGTCAGGGCTCTTAAGGCACTACAGAAAACTACGGCGATCAATGCATGGTACATGCAGTTACACAATCAATGTGATGATGTCTCACAAAACAGACGTTTCACATAAAACATGATACGTGCATTTGGCACGTGACATATTACAAACACTCAGTCTCAGCAGCTCTCAATGCTTCTCTCGTGCCTCAGACAGCAACACTTTTGGACTGCAGAGATCGCGTGTTCGTAAAAAATTACTTTGCCAAATGCCCGCGCTGTACTATTAGGTTGCCATGATCAACAATGGTACTATTTTCCTCGCCAGCGATATTCAAGCGTTGTCTGGACATGGCAGTACACACTAAGTTCACTTAGTAGCATCAACTGACAAATGAAAACTATTCAGGCAATTAATAAAAAGGTGGATAGCTTTGGTGCGAGTCGATCTGGCCTTTTCTGCCATCCATGCTTGCATCCTACTGTTGCATGCAGTTGCATGTATTCACCAAAGAGCACCGCAAGCAGAATATTTCTGATTCTGTGTGGGTTGAGACGTGGAACAGGCTGTTCCGCGGGGTGGAGAAGTGCATACGCCTCAAGCGGGACGTCGGAGAATAAAATATGCCAGCTGCCTAAATTCGCGAGTTCCGAACCGAAATCTTGTAGCGGATAGCTGAAGCAGAGTGTCCTCCCTTAAGGAGATTGCATAAAAAGAGCACACCGTAGCATGGATTTAAGAGTCACTTTGGGACCACTGAAAAGTGATCCTTATATTGAAACGGTTAATCCCCGAACCCCTCAATAATACTTGCGCATATAACACGCACTTCTGAGGTCAGAAGTTTTGCATACGGTTACTAGGAGAGCAAGTTTTATTCAAGTCTTCATGTCATCTCACCTTTACGTGTGCCGTCTCACTTGTCATCTTATGCCGTGACATTAGTTTCATAACATTTGAGCATTATTGTGCAAAGCCGAGGAAGATTTTACGTCAGGTGTAGGCAAGTCCGACCTGGTTGCGGTTATTCAATCAACCAGTGTTCTCCATGACTTTCAGGGCGACGGATTATATCATTCTATCGAGAATGCATTTTATTGGTCCTCGAAAAAATGATCTTTTCAGGCATCTGATTCTGGTATCCAGTGATACCTTGCACCTTTTTTACGGTGTACAAAAGGTATATCGAATTCTCTGGTGTGCAGGACACGCACCTTTCTGTTTTCCTCACTATGTCCAAATTGGAGATGCGTCTGTTACGCGCAGACAAAAGGCACAATTTAAAAAAAAAAAAAAAAGAAAGTAATAATGAGGTCCTAAAGTTAAAGCAGCGTAGTTTACACACGAGCAGCGTGTTTAAAAGTTACAGATATGATGAATGTGCAAAATTACCGGATATGATCATGGAGGTGGCGATGTTGTCGGCGTAGCCCTTCTGCCTGGCGATCCGGTGAGCTCGACCAAAGCTGGCCACCATGATGAAGGCGTACCCAACAGAGGAAATGGCAGCCATGACAATAATGAGCGGCACCGTTGGAGCGATAGGAATGATGGGAAGCGGCCCGATGAACACGAAGATGAAGAGCATGATCAAGTCCCCCGCGATGGATAGCAGCACAGGGTTGGTCAACCTGTCAGAGACCTGTGAGGAAGCAGCTCGTTCACGGTCTCCATCATACTTATACAGGTGCCCCACAAGTTTTCAAGTCGTACGTATCCTGTTATGGGAGTGGTTATCATGTAAACGCCTCCCATGGCGAGGAATGCCATGGCCACGTCGAACTGAGAGGCCGAGGCTTCCTTGCGCAGATGGGGCTCCAACAGGGCAGTCATCATGCCGTTGCCGGAGTACACCGCGAAGTTGTCCACGAATGGCAAAGCGAGGCGAAAAGTCTAATACAGAAAATGGTGCATAGCACAGCTTACTCTTACATGCGTGACGTTGAGATACATGTGCGGAACATACCGTACCGTTGGGAAAGTTGACTTGGCTTCAATGTATATTCCCCTGTACATGTGTAGTGCACTCAAGGTGCTTCAGACTTACGGGCGCTTTTAAAAAGAGTTTACTTTTAAAAAGAGTCTAATTTTATCCAGAAAAGGTTAGAGTTTCGACGTCGCTGGAAAGCAACTTTTGCACTCTTGTTCCGCAATAAGTATCCGATACATTTGGGTAGTGTAAACTTTGGTGGTTGGCCCGGATTGTGCAACTTTTGCTTAAACTTTATTTTACTCACTATATGTGGGATTTGGCTCCATGTTATTAAATGCACATTCTGGTAAAATTCAGGCTCCTCAACCTGGTATTTTGATCACGGCAAGTGATTCCTTCCGGCAGTCAGAAATGAGCGATTTACTTTATGTTTTTTTTCCAGCATCAGTTACAGACATGAGTTCAAAAAAAAGGGAAACGGTATAGTTACTTTTAGCCATTCAGATTTCAGTTGTTCAAGCCTGGCGCAATAATCTGTTCAAAAACGTCAAATCGGACACTTATTTCGAAACGGGCGATGTAGTGACTAGTATTAATTTCGAACATTTGGTCCCCACGCGCCTCCGTTTGATGTTATAGAAGTGCGGCAAGGTCAGTCTTGCTTTAGCTCACTTCAGTGAGGTTGAAAGATAAGAAACCGAGTCATTGGCTCTGCTTAAGGCTTTTCAACTTCAGGCTCATGCGGCTCTCGAAGTAGAAGTTAACGCCCTCAATCACTTTTAACCAGTACTTTTTCTGGAAAGCAAGAAATGTGGCAACACCAACAACTTCAATTGCGATTGTGGCAACAAAAAGGAGCTGCGCTTTCATAGTCACTCGGCTTCTCCCCTATTTGACCAAGCAAGACTGCATGCAGACTTTAGAGCACCAACGAGTGGGTGGAAGCTTTGATTACGACTGATATCTATCCTTGCCCACCATACAGTTCTCGATGACTCTGAGCAACTTCTGGAATTGTGGCCGCTCCTATTCGCGCACATGAGGTTGCACTCGTCTTGGTGCCGATGGTAGTTACTCTAGGTGTAGTGCATGCACCTTTGCTACCGCCAGGAGAGTGAGCGGCGGTCCCTCTGTCCCTGCATCTTCTCCCTTGTCACCTGGGTCGAGTAAGCCGGTCGAGACGTCGTCATCATGGGTGTAGTCGCTTCCCGTCGGGGTCTTGGGCAACAGAATGAGCAGAGCGAAAGCGACAACAGTGATGATAGCACCGACGACGTAGAACGGGAGACCAAACCCACCCACGGTGTACAGGACGGAGCCCAACGAGGGACCTGGATGGGGCGCGGCGAAAGCAAGTAACAACCCGGTCCGTGCACAGGTACCTACCAAACATGTAGCCAAGACCCGAGAACATCTCGGTCCAGGCTGTAACACTCGACACGTGGTCGGGGAAGATCTGCGTCAGGATGCCCAGAATGGACGAGACGCAAGCGGCCGTGGAGACTCCCTCGATGAATCTGTACGCGGTCTTTTACAAGGTGCTGGAAAAGTTGCTTTGCTTCGTCCTCACCTCAGTAGATAGGAGAGCCCTATGAATGGCATAGTTGCGTCGACAAATGCCAGCATCCCAAAGGTGATTCCGCCAATGCCTTGGGCGAGTCCGCCTGTCGTGTACAGGAACCGCGGCCCGATTCGCCTCCCGTGCTTGGCGAAGACCGGCGCTGACAAGAAGGCGGCCAGGCTGACGATGCCGAACACGAAGCCGTACTAGTGCACATAAACGTGACATCGATCGCGGCGCAGAACATAGGCACAGCAGAGGACGTGACACGTGCAGCCAGGTCTCCATAGGTCCCTGGTACACCACACGAACAGCTCATCGTACGTGTACACCAAGACACAGCTCTACTGTGCTGCTACTATTTAGCTCTGCCTGGAACCACACAAATATGAAACTCCGCGGCTTTCAACCAATATCTTCTTGAATGGTAAATTAACTAGACGAGTACCCTATGGGAGGAGTGTACGATCTACCCTAGCTCTTCGTCCACCCACATTTTACTGATTCAGTGTGCATCTTACCTGCTCCAGTGTGAAAAGAGGTGTACTTCGGCTCAATGACTTATTGAAGACTGAACTGTTACGAGTACATGACGATGTTCGTACGTGACATCAGTCATGATGACGCCTCAAATCAGACCCTATCAGGATACTTCTAGTCGGATGGATCTGTCATGATTTTTTACAGCCCGCGAACCATCCTGGGCAATAAGTTGGTAATACCGTTTTTTTCGTTTATGACATGAAAGAGTTATTTGTGAAGTATTTCGTGAGATAGTAATTTCAAGAAAAACATAGATCGACGACTATGTGCAATTTTTGGCACTTCCACTACGCATCTCCGTACATTCTTATTTCTTCTCATTTTGCCAATGCATATCAAAGTTTTTTGAGTTGCCTCGAGCTCTATGCCAGCAGTCACATGTTCTACACGTTTAGGTTTAACGCTCTGATGTGACTCCAGCAAGTCTCATTCCTCATTATGCAGTGCTAAAAAGGAACGTAATAAAGCGCAGTTTGAAAGAAGTAGCAGCAACTTTATTCTTTTCTGATCGATCTTATGCCGCTCACCAATTACTGTAGTGTCTTGCATTAAAATTTGTATTTGAACTGCTGCTTTGATGATATTGAATGATTGCACGCTTTTCCGGCACCCATTGTTCTCCCTAGACTTCATTCTAGCCATTGGCATCACCCTGGTTGACACTTCACGTACAGGAGCCCTTGGCTAAAATGATCTTCTGCAGCTTCTCTGGGACAGCAGAGCACACGTCGCTGACGTTGACTGCGTCGAGGACGTCGGCCCATGCTTGGTCAAATGCTTTTGAGGTCTACTCTTATCACCAAACCTCAAAGAGTTTCAAAAAAGTAGCCGTGAAACAGAAACTGCAGTATAAAGCTAAAGTAGAAGCGCTTCCTGTAAGTCCCTTCTACTGCTCTAAAAGCACGGCACATGCGTTCGTTGATCTGATCTTTTTTGCGTTGTGTCAACTTCCAAGCAAGATATTTTTGCACTACCGTGCACAAACGAATATACACAAATCTAGGGTAAAGAGCAATGGTTAGTACTGAAACGTCCTACAAAATATTTATTCATAGTACACGTACGTGATGGAATGGGGATAGAAATGAGTAAAATGACTGCAGATGATTAGGATGAAAGAGCATGGAAATAGTTACTTTCCACATGTTGCAGCACCACAAATTGTCTTTACAGCATTGCCAAAGTTTGCAGTTTCAGTTATTTCCTTCACTTTGGGCCGGATTGCGTATTCGAGGCAACTCTGGCATTTTTTCTTTGACTTGGTTAGGACGTACGGGAACAAATACTCTGTAGTTGTAAGGGAATTCAGGTTGTACCTGAGATGGGGTGGCTCCTCTCATCTCGGCTTCATTCGGATAGAAGGCTGGTTGCAAGGACAGGAGAAGGCCAAAAGATGTATAGGCTAAGGACCAAAAAAAGCTGTCACAATTTCCTTCAAAAATGTCTGAAACTGAAATCACCACTTTTCCTCGAAATGCCAAAAAATTTTTTGCTCATACGTTGTGCTCTATACAACATACGAAAACAAAGCTATGTTTTGGCAAGAGCGCAAGCATACTTTTCATTTCTTTGGGCCCAAAGTACAGAAGAAATGACGATAAGAATAGAGTTGGTACGTCAAAGGTCTTAATGGGATGAAGTTCTGGTATTTGTTGTCGCAACCTAATAAACTCATATGGTAATATTTGGTTGTCCAGGAAATTTTTCAGGAATCCCCGAAAAGTGACCAAAATTGTATCGATATTTTCCGCTTAATTTTGTTGATGAATTCTCCAGAGGTGAAGGTTTGAAGACATTGAAACATGAATAGAGCTTTTCGTTCTCTACCACCGCATCCCGACTCTTGACGTCAACTTTACGGAACATCTGATACTGCGGCAGTTGAGTCCATAGTACAAGCAATACCCGAGCGAGCACGGAAAAACAATTCCTTTCCTCTTGTGAAAGCAACAAGATCAACAGAAATACATTATCTGTTACATCACCAACGCTCACGCGCAGACTCTTTCTCTCTTACCCAATCCGACGAAGAACGCGATAAGAATCTTTCTCACTCGTCCGACGGAGTAAGACATATTGTTGGTCTTTTGAGGCACGATCACGATTCCGCCCAAGTGAGTGGATCCCGCGGTTCTTGCTTCATCAGGACGGTGGCAGCAGTGAGACGACACCACCTTATGACACTTATCTTTGGCGCGCTGCCCGAACACTGCGCACTTCGACCAGTGTTGTGTGCTGACGAACAACCCCAATCTCTCCAGCTGGTGCGGTCACAAAGGAGGACTCTGAACAGGACTGAAGTTGAATTGCCACATTTGCTGAAGTTGCTTTATTAAGCTCTTAAAAAACCTGTCCTGTCCATCATATGCAAGTTGCTTCTCTTTGGCCATGAAGACAAGGTGCAGAACTCGCAGTAGCAGCTACAGCAGCAACAGTTCCAACAACAGAGTTAACCCTTATATAAACTTACTAGCAGAGGTACCCGGCATTGCTCAGGTTATTATAAGACTCGCCACAATCCCACCCACCAGAGTGGACTCGACCCTTGCTGAACATGCACTTCGTGCTCAACACGAAGCTGGTCTTGCCCTGACCCGAAGCTGGCAGACTTGACCAGCTTTGCTGGGACCACGCACTTCAGGCCATCAAATTTGGTTGCTTCCTTGGCCTCTAACTTGCAGTTAGGTGAGGAAGTTCACCCTCAAAATAGTTAGTTGTGCTTGCTTTTTTTGTGATTAAGACTTCTTTGACCCGCCAGTTGATGAACCTGTTCCTGCAGCTGACCCGAGACCCCAACCCCGACTGAAAATGGCCCAAAACATTCCCCCTGTCATGCCGATTCAGAGCATATATAGTCTGAGTGGTTGACATCCTACGGTTATCACGTGAAAACAGGGCAAAAAATCAACTTTTCCTTTATATATAGTAGGCTAGGTCAAAAAGGGGTCAACTTTGGAAATTCACTGATGGCGGCTGGGGTTTCTTACATGCGCTCAAAAGATGAAGATGTAGGCAAATGCTTTTGAAAAAAAAATGTGTTTCCCTATGCCCAACTTGATTTGAAATTTATGTAGCAAGCCACTGTAGTAAGTTTACCGTGAAAGTTTATTTCAGCTCTGGTGGGTGTCAGAAGCTGCCAAACTGGGTGAAAATCACTCACCAAAATGCTGACTT
>JAAUXU010154584.1_pt1 | contig 11953 bp, 10 predicted proteins | sample 7278151 | NCBI WGS metagenome assembly JAAUXU01 (sample SAMN14350113, study PRJNA611818) | marine sediment metagenome | isolation source: surface marine sediment (1.8m) | place: French Polynesia: Moorea | collected 2018-08 | reverse complement strand
GTCTTGAGTGCCCATAGTGGCACTAGAGCACTCAAACTATGGCGACCCACAGATAACCCCATGCCAGTGCTGGCTGCTCTTGGCCATTTCTGGCCACTTTTTTTTTAGTTAAAAGTGCAGAAAATTTGATTCGGCCTGTCCCGGCCCACCTCAATCTCGGGATGGCACCACCTGAAGCCCCTCACACCACCTATGGGACCCATTTCTCCATACGTCTGAACTTTCTGTAGCAAGCAGTGATGAAAAGGAGAAAAAGGGGAGGGAGCGCACGCCAAGAAAACTCAATCAGTCAAAAAAAACTTTTCAACTAGGCAGTTAATTTGGTAGTCAACTCTCAATTTTTCAAGAAGTTCAATTTTGCAACACATTCATGGTGATGCACCCTTTGTGTTCTAGAACTTTAGGTGACTCATACTGACAGCTGACAAGATGTAAAAATTGAGAGTCAACCGCACCAAAAGTTGCACTGAGTGAAGTTGCCTGTGTGGCTTCCTTCTTCCTTCTGCCTGTGTAGCTTGTGTGGGCGTGCACACAAGTACAAGTAGAGAACATGTACTCGTCTGTGTGAGCCCTCTAGGAGAGGCAGACCTTACTGAACACAGAGGGGACCTTACTGATCTGCCATTCTTGATGTTTGCTGGAGTCTATAGTCTGCACAGTTTCTTGCTGAACTGTGTCAATCAGCTCGCCTGGGATGGGTTTTAACAGTTCTACTGCAGCTTTTGTTTGGTCAACGGTGGTGCGGATGTTTTTGATGCATGCACTCTGATTCTGATTACTTGGCATTCGTTGTCTGTAGCGGTGTTGTAGTCACTCACACAGTAAGAGACAAGCAAGTAAGCTTGATAGTGCAAAAGATAATGCACTTATGGCAAAATTGACATAGTCAAAAATAGGGTTGTCTTTCTCTATTTTTCCGTTAACCATTGGTCTGGTTCAATCCACATTTTCATATTTGAAGTTTTTGTTGGTGATATTATATGGAAGTGGATGCGTTCTCCGATTTTCTGTTTCTATATAGCATCCTGGTGTTGTTCCAATACATCCCCAATTATCTAGGGTGATAGTCCGCATTACCTCTGGTTGGTAGTCTGTCTGTAAACAATGTATGTTCGTTGTTGTAGGTCGAGGTACAGCATAGGCAATTCCATGTGCTGTTGACACAAATTTGGTAGTTTCCTTAGCTTGTCTATAACTGCATTCTTCAATTTTTAGTTCTTTGTTGAGAAGCTGTTTTATGGTGCAGGGTCCATTTCGAGTGCATCCTTGTGGCACAGCAGGATGACATTGGCCTCTTAAGCAATCTCGTGCTTCCCCCTCTTCGAGTGGGATGCACTCACGCAAGTGATACTGTATGAGCATGTATTGAAATGGAATTTGTAATTCATATGCATGATCGTTGAACTTCTGCAGAAGAGTGTGCAATCAAATACAGTGTCCATTGTTTTTGAGTAGCTGTTAACAGGTGTACAGTGCGGGTAAGAAGTCTACCTTGTGTTTCTTGATTGACAGTCATGGGATTTTCATCTGGACAGGCTTCTAGTCCTTCTTGTCTGTATGGTTTCAAGAGTTGTTGAATCTGTTGGTGGACTTGTGTTGGAATCATTCCTTGTTGAGCTGTACTCAAAATGTTCATGAGTTGTTCAAGGTAGCCTTGTTGTTCAGTACAGATGTTCAAGTTGGTAATTTCTGTTTGTAGGATCACGGATCAAAATGTCTGAATAATAGTCAATTCGTTTTGTTCTTCTTGTGCTGCATTGAATGCAGTTTGAAAACAGCTTTCGACATTCACAAGCTCCTGCTGTAGTTCGGTGATTTCTTCATGTGTTCCTAAGGTAGGTAGTTGTGGAACTAACACATACTGATGCACCTTAGCTTCATGTTCAGCTGATGGTGGTGGTTGGTGTCTTTGTATTGGGGCTTCTATATTTGGTTGTTGATGTTCCTGGTTGGAAACTTCAGTTATCTCTACATATGATCATCATTGTTTCTGTTGAATTTGTGGGTGAGTCAATGAAGATATCCATCCAACTCCTTTCTTGATGAGACTGGGAATTTCATTAACCAGGCTCTGAACAATTGGGATTTGGTAGATCTCTTGTAACCAAGCTAAAAAATTCCTTTTGTCTCACCTAATAGTTTCTTGTGTTTGTGGTGACTGATACAAAGGATAGACCACAATCATTGGCCTGCCTTCTCGTCCAACAGTTATGCTTTGTGCTTGAATTTGGTGAAGCACGTTGTTGATTTCTCTGACTCCGCATGTCTCGATATCATCAACTGTTTTGTAGCAATTGTTAATTACAGTTCCTAATTCATCTATATGAAGGATTGGGATCGAATCAGCTATCACAATCTGATTTGGGTGGACTCTGGTCGCTCCATCAATGGTTCTATGGTTGCTTACTTGAGGAGCATCAATTTTGAGATCTCAATAGCACATGAGTGTTTCTGGGAACTATGTTGGATTCCATGCTGAGACAGCAGCTAACTTGACATTGTAAACAAAATGTTTGTTTTGTTCCATGAAAGTGGCATGCTGAACTTCATTGAGGAGAACATCGGTTTGTCTCCCAAGGGAATACATCATTCCTCCCTTGCTCTGACTGAAAACATGGACTATATTGACCTTGTTTAGTTTTGCAAACTTCATGATTCTTTGTCTGTCTTGTGCATTATCTGCATAAGGGAGATGGTAACCCATGTATGTACATCGACCTTGTGCTTGTAGTGGCAGGAATCATCCTGGGATAATGATGAGTTCGGTCTCATCATTATACTTTGATTGTTTCAATGTCTGTTTCTCTTTTCACAGAGAATGGTGATGACTCATTGATGTTGAATACCTAGATCAGGAATTTTTCCATCTTCTGTAGATGCCAGTTGAATGTGTCCATCACTATCCATGAGGGTGACAGCATATCATCAACCTGTCGTATGTGAGAAAGCTTCAAGTGGTGTTGCTCGATCAAGGTCAGCAGTACTTGTGTTAAGCATAGGGAATACAAGCTTACCAATCTGGTTAGCTTTAACATTGATGAATGTATGCTTTATCCCTTGCTGCCTCATTTGCTTCTTTAATTGCTCCATTACATGGTATGTGTAGGGTTCAGGGATAGTTAACCCTAATTGCTCACATAGCCCATTGAGACTTTTCAACGTCATCCATCGATAGTCTAGGTGTATGGGTTTATATAAGGTTGAACCCCAATCTTCTTGTAGTTCATTTTCAGGTTGGCAATCTGCTCTTTTTCTTCGTTTCAGTGGTTTGTATTCCACTGTTTGTTTCCAGAAGTGGTCGCACGTATTCTGTAATGTTCCAGCAAGATGATAATACCTTGTGGGACCGTTGAGAATTGGAGTGATATTGAGGGGGATAGTGATCTCAACTCTCCTTTCCGGTATGCTGGGGTATGCAAGGCAATTGAAGACGATATCTGCAGTGACAATGAAAGCTTCATTGTCTCGAATGTCTTGTCCTTGTGTGGCATCTTGTGTTAAAAGCAAGATAATCACTAGTTTCAACATTACTCAGTGATGATGTACAATCCACCGAGCTCATGGTCATATGGCAAGGCTGAGACTGGCTCTTCCAACCAAGAAACAACTCTTAATATAGGACTATGTGAATCATCATTTAGTGTCCTCCGATGCCTCCTGGGCCTTTGTTCTTCCATGGGTGCCAGCATGGGTGTCAAACTGATATTAGGTAGTGAGATGGTGGGCAGCGACAATCATCTGCTGACCACATCATCCAGGAGCGTCTCTAACTCATCAAAGGCAGCTCTCATTCGAGCGGCAGGTGTCTCCATTACTTTTTCTGCTGACTGGAACATTCCTTGATATGTATCAGTTTGTAATCTAATGGGATGCTCCTGTTCTGATCTGCTTTCGGTTGATCTTGTAGGGTCATGTTCCTTGCATTCTTGAGTTCTTGGACTCTCTGATGTTTTGCCTGGTGGGTTAGCTTCAGATTGTTGTCTTTCTCCAGAGTCTTGCTCTTTCCTTTGCATTAAGTAGAAACGTTCATACTCATCCAGGTGTTCATTCATCGTAACCACATTTATATCACCAGGAAACTCTAATTTGGCTAGCCTTTCTCACACAGCTTTCATTGGAAATGAGGTCTTTGCTTTGAGTTCCTGGGTATATCATACTAATTCCCCAACGTCAACTACCGCATGGACTGTCATGGTCTAACTACCAAATCAAGCCCTCAAGTTGGGTGTAAAGCACCGCCTGATCTCCTCCATGCTGGCTCCAGCTTCTACATCTACTCCAATGCTTAGGCAGGGGACATTGTGCTTGGCATACTGTTTTGTCAGCTCATCTTCCAGCACTTCTGGCATCTGCTTCTTGACTCGATACCTTTCAACCTATTTTACTACTGTATCTCCTCTACTTTCTTACAGGTCATCTGAAACTTAGATGAAAGGGAAGTCTGAATCCGAAGAGGGTGGATTCTCGTTGTTTAGCAAAGCTACTGTATACACATACAGGGTTATAGATGTGCGTCTATTCTGTCTTGACATAATGTCATAGTCAAAAACATGCGTGTAATATGTGGTCCCTCCCCCCATAAAAAAGAAGAATCAGGTGAAATCATCAATGTGACTATTACAGAACCAACCTTGGTGCAGGTCCAGTGCAAAAAATAAACAGTTTCCTGACAGATGGTCAATGCAAATTCCAAAGAAGGAAAATGGGAAGAAAAGTTCTGACTCCTGGGGCACCAATTGTAGGGTTGTTGTGGTGATTGGGACTGTCACCAAGGTGGTGGAAAGCTGAGGACATTAGCACACAATGTGCTCTGTCCATTATAACGGTTGAGTTTGTATTCTACCCAGTTTACCTTGGCTAATTGCCACTCCATTCAACCAGCTACTGGGCCGTGTTGGAGGGCAGTGATACCAGAGAGCAATCCGCCTAGACAGGATCTCAGATATGTCTTTGTACTCGTGCTATTGAGCCGCCATACACATCCGATCACACAGTTTACCCTTGAAGCTTAGTGCAAGAATCATTAAGTCACTAGGTCCAACCAACCCACTGGGTACAGAGTATTTTCATTAATTTTCTCTGCCCTTAACCACTCTGTCTGGAACAACGTGCCAAGCAATGATGTATATTTCCCATTTATACTTCTGTACTCCTTCAGAAAGGCAAGGGGTGATGACACAAGTTACTGACTTAGAAGATCATCTTCTAAGTTATTTACTCAAGTCCAAGGATTCAGCAATGACAAGCCAGGTGATGAGGTGCTGTCCTCTGAATGTGCCCCAAGCAACAAAAATAAAACCCCCTCTGCAGTCCACACATGCTGCTTTTATAGCTGTAACACATTGTTCAGATTCCTGAGCCAATGAATTCCACAGTTATCTGAAGATGCTAATGGAACCCAAGATGCTGATGCGGGGACAGATGCATTAGGTAGCAATATTTGTCGGTGCCTTTCTCTTGTACATGATGTTACTAGTACATTCTTTACTTAATCTTTTTGCCGCTAGAGGGCCTTGTTGTCGAGAGAGCACTGGATGGCCATCTGTTGTTATAACTTGTGAACTTAACTTTTCCAATACTTGAACAGAGTATCACATCATGCAACAGTCGAACAGACTAGGTGTAAAAGCAGTTCAGTTCATCTGTGGTTGTCAACCCCTGAGATGAACTTCAGATGTGCTATGGTTATATGAGGATTTCACAAGATTCGATTACGGTGTTAATGTGTTGTTGGGAACAGTTGTTGAACAACAGAAGATTTGTTACGTTCCCAACTGCAAGATTCAATTAGTAAGGATCTTTTAGTGTCACATGCTAACACCATAATCAAATCTTGTGAAATTCCTTGCGTAAGTGTTGTATGTCTGAGGTTCATCTCAGGGGTTGACAACCATAGATGAACTGTACTACTTGTATGCCACGTATATGATTACTGCATGATGTGATAGTCTTATAGATGTGATGTTGAACGATAAGTCTTGTGTAAATGTAAATGTACCAATGACATTGTGTGTAGAAGACAGGCATCAACAAACATCTCTGCCTAATGCACCCGTCCCCGCATCAGCACCTTTTGGATCTCTAATGGTACCACCTGATCCCTAACTCCCAGCAAGTGCTCAAATCTCTGTGTCTCTGCGATTTCCGAACACAAGTAGCCAAGCAGGTAGCGTGATTGTCTGCATATCGCTTTTTTACAGTTAAACAATATCTCAGAACATCTCTTCATGGAGATGTGGTCTCCACTGCTGTCCTTCTTCAGCCCGCATTGAGGTGGGGCCAAAAGGGCTTCTCCTTCTTTTGACTGTGGCTATGCCAAGAGAGCTGTCCAGATTCCTCCTCCTGCTGTTGCTCTTCCTCCTATGTATATTTTCCGTCCCTTCATAGGGGCATTGTCTGCCACCAGCACCAAATGCCTCTATCACACTTTTTTGGTTGCTCATTATCAGAAAAGGGAAGAGACTATACAGCAGAAACCAAGGATCATTAATCTATCATAACAGGATGCATTCACAGGAAAATACCACTGGATGTGCACAGCACATAGTGGTCTTATCATCTTGACTCACATTTCAGGCTTATCAACATTCAACTCCATTCAGGGTTGCCACACATATCTGTACATGCACATACACATTCGAGTAATGTTTGTCTTGCCCATATCTTTGCTTATCACCTCAGGTGCCCAGGCGCACTTACTCCACTATAGATCCTGTAGTATTTACAGATAACTGAGGCATTCAGGGAATAACGACTCAGCGATTTGAAATACTGCGATGGACGTATACAAGCAGCATGTGCAGACTGCCTGGGGGCATTATCAGTAGTATTGTTGTATGGGGCACAATCTTGTCGCCTGGCTCGACATCGCCTGGATTCTTGGACTTGGGAAGGTAACTTGGAAGATGTTCTTCTAAGTTACTAACTTGTGTCATCACCCCTCAACCTATCTGATTCCGTGTGTGAAGTAAAGAGGTATAAGTGGGAAATATACATTGTTGCTTGACACATTGTTCCAGAGTGAGTTAGGTTAAGATTGAGAGAAATAAGGAAAATACCCTGAACTTAGTGTGATTGGTTGGACCTAATAACTTAACGATTCTTGCACTATGCTTCAAGGGTAGGCTGTGTGATCAGATGTGTACGGTGGCTCAGTAGCATGAGTACAAAGTCATATCTGAGATCCTGTCTAGGCGGATTGCTCTCTGGTATCACTGCCCTCCAATGCAACCCAGTAGCTGATTGAATCAAGTGGGTAAGCAGCACTGATACCAATAGGGACTGTCTGTGGCTCACTCCCTTGGCCAGAGGTGAAGGCATGCAGCTAGGAGCACTGTTGGATCCCAAGAGCTAGACATGGTTTCATTTTGCATACGGGTTCTGCCAATCACACGCTGAACACTTTCTGCCAGGGGGGAACTGAATCAAGTGATCCTGATTGGTGTAGACTCACTGGAATAGATAAACAATAAGTAGGGATTCAACGGTCGATCTCACCCTTGAGACTGTTGCGCTAGGACACCTAGAATACTGGAGATATATCTAGTGTAGAGACAGGCTCCTACATTTAGCCGAGGTAAACTGGGTAGAATTCGAACTCAACCAATAATATGGACAGAGCACGCAGGGTGCCAATTTCCTCAGCAATTCACCACCTTGGTGTTAGTTGCAATCATCAACAACACCCTACACTGTGGCGCTAAAAGGTCCTTATTAATCAGATCTTGCAATTGGGAACATAACAAATCTGCAGATGTTCATGATTTCGTTCCCAACAGGTGCCAGAGTTCATGGGGGACACCTCCTTGGTGGAGTTGGCTGCAAAAGGGTCCTCTGAGCTGGACATATCTCTTTTGTGCAAAGAGAAAATAAAAGAAACGGAGGAGCTTGCCCTCAACTAAAAGCAATGAAAGTGTTAGTCAAAGATCGTCAATGATCAAAACAAAGTGTTTTGTTTACATTTTCCACTTCCACTTTTTGATCGCACAATTGCAAAAAGTTGACTTTTTGCGATCTGGATTGTGCGATCAAAATTGGGTTTTGACTGCAGAATCACATGATCACAAGTCAATCACACATTGCGGTCAATCCATAAGCCTGTGAACATGTGTACAACAGTTAAGGTAAATCACAGCCATATGCACTGAGTTACAAGACATTTTCCCCTGTACCAGTTGATGTAGGAACATTTTCAACATTAAGAGAATGTGCCCTACCCTGTAAAAAAAAAATTCCAATGGCAGAATCTGTGTCTCACTGGTTGCCACCCCTCTGCAAACTTGCACGGGTCTTGGCGCTCTTTGTCATCACTGCAGCCTTCACATCACTGACAATGATACAGTTTGGGAACAGCTACAATTACGCCATTACCAGCTTGCCACAATCAGATAACGGCAGCCACAAGGCACAGAGTCCAAAAAGTCCTTGGGACTCCAACTCACTAGCGGTGAAGCAGCCCCTGGCACTTCAAAAGCCTCTGCCGAATCGCACAATTGAATGGTGCCACACACCACTCACACTGTGGCCTGAGCCACGCCCAAAAGTGGCCTTGGCCTCTTTTCCAGGCTCGGGCAACACATGGCTCCGGTATCTCCTGCAGCAAGCCACAGGTAAAGTTCATCTTTTCTTATTCTTGCTTACCTATGATGATTTAAACGATCTTAAAGCTTTAGGGAAAAACTGAATGGAAAGTAGTCAATTGTCAACGTAACATTTTTTTTCTCGTTATTGTCTTCTTGTTGTTGACCAAATTTCACTTCATAACAACACTAAAAGATTATTGTCGCTATAAAATGCAAAACCACACCGACCAAAAAAATTGATGGATCAAGCATCGGCTGTAGGGTAAAATGCTACTCTTGGGATGAAGAACTTGAAAGAAAAAAAAAAACAGAACAGAACAGAAATGAATGATCAAGAATAACGTCTCACCCTAAATCCAGTTGTTGTTGCCTAAATACCAATATGTTTATCTAAATATTCTTTGCCTCACATGCCAAGGTTTACTGATGATGCATGTGTATAGGTACGTGCACTAAACCCAGATCTGCTGTACTCATCCATTCTGTTCCACTTCTCTCATGACAGGCATCATGACAGGCAGCGTTTACAACTATCCAGGTTTGCGGAGGAATGGCTACCCTGGTGAACCCATCTCCAATGGCTCTGTAATTGCCGTCAAGACACATTCATATACTCCAAAGACAATTGCACAATTTGATCGGGCAATATTACTCATTCGAGACCCCTTTGGATGCTTGCTGGTAAGAGTCTTGACCTTTAGTGCTCAAAGCATTATGGTTTTTCCACTGTTTCCACTTTTAGGCAGAGTTCCACAGGAGAGCAGCCGGCCAGATTGGTCATGCAACAGCTGACAAGTTCCAGCATAACTCAAAGTGGAGCAAATTCGTAAAAAAGGCAGGTGGTGCAGTGGGTCAAGACGAATCTAACATGGTTCAAAGCACTGGGGAGAAGTAAGGATGAGCCTGAGGCAAGAGACAACGTCAAAAAACTTCTAGTTGTTGTCTATGAGGATCTTGTTAAAGATACCGAGGCACAGTTGCGCCGAATACTTGAATTCCTCCTGACAACGGAGGAGGCAGAGTCACTTGACTTGACATGCGTCATGGAGCGCACAGAGGGGATCTACAAGAGATCAAAGAAGCCAATGGAGATAGAATTGTACGACACAGAATTGACTAATCTTTTAAAACAACATAGGGAAATGGTATATGGTGCCATGGGACTGAAGGTGCCACCATTGCCTATAACATGAGGACTACCAAACCTACAGCAGCAATGCCACAGGGACTTGATACTTCCTTATTTGGCTCAATCCTTGACATGGTGTAAAACTATTTGGAACGTACTCATCAAGCACTTTTTTTCTAAGGCTAGTTTCTAGTGGGTGCAAATGCTTCATCTCTTTCTAATGCCTACATTGTAAGTTGAACAGAAAATAAGCATGCATGCGTGCATTTGTGAGTGAATTTTTACCAGGTACGGAGTAACTACATTCACAGTGACAGCACATGTTGTTACTACTTACACCGTTACTTCATACGCAGCTTCTGGATGGGCAGCTAGTACATAGTCCACTCGAGTCCACTAGTCTTCTCATATATATACAGCATGGCTTACGTTGTGTACATATATACAGCCTGTATGTAAGTCCATTTGTCTGGGATTTGTCTGTCCAACTTCTGTGCGATGGCTGCATGATTTGTGTAGTGATCAGTCTGGAAGTGGGAGACATTGGTTGAGGCTGAGAGTCTGAGGCACGGGAAGTCGATCACGGTTGAGGCTTGACTTGACATTGTACAGTTCTATGTCAGGTTAAGGTCATAGGCATAAGGAAATAGACAGAGTCTGCATTACTATGTCTAGGCTAGATAACTGCACAAACCTGACCAGGTACTACTTCCCCTTCCTCATTCAGATGTGTATCAACACTATGTTCAAATACACCGTATCCCCAGTCTGGATAGAATGTGCTCTGCAAAGATACCTCTTTCAAAGGATCTTTTCTTATTCAAAAAGGTCCTCACTGATCAAATCGAGATCACGCCTTTACAAAGGTATACGTAAAAACACGCCTGTCTGAGAGTTTATGGCTGGAACTTGAGGATCCAACAAAAGTATAGTAAGTTGGGCTCTGTAGAAATGCAACTGGGTCAGTACCGCCTAAGGGAAGGATTCGATGGGCCTTCCCTCAGGTCGATGACCAATGAGACTGAAACCAAGATGCTTCAAGAAGCTACTAGAGGCCACCATCTATAACATCGGTTGTACAGCAAGTTTTTGAAACAATTTGTAGCCTCATTTCGCTCACATGCCATAAGATGCAAATTTTACGCAATATCAGGAATCACGTAATACAGACGTTGGCGTAAGTAATTTCAGTGAGAGGACACTTGCAAAAGCTGCGTGGAGTCATTTTTGAGTGGAATTTCAGCATGGCATTGAACTCTTCAGACAGTGACACATAACTTTGAGTGCATAAGTTAGGTTCACAGCATTGAGGTAGAATCCGCTGCGCTTTTGCAATCGGCGCCTTATGCGAGAGGTTGAGTCTAAAGATGAAGTGCGACAACGACGGACGTGACTAAGGGGGGTCACGCCAAGGGCACGCGCAGGTCCTTCCTGTTTACGGGACAGAACCCGAAATGTCTGATGCTAGTGAAGGCTGACGTGACGTTTGGGTGAATCACTAGGCTGTGACGAAGAAGAGACGCTCTCTTCACACGTGGCCGACCCGACCTCCGTCCACTGTAGAGGCGGGTCGGGCCGACAGTCATGCGAGCCGCTGCAAAGACCACGAACAGAGAGCAAAGTACAGAGGCCTTTGTTCATTCATTCACTTCCTTTGCCATCGCCACGAGTCCACGACGAGCATTGTTGCAGTCTTCAGTGACTCGAGACTGCTTTGCAAGCTCCGTCCGACGATCGGAGATCCTTGGAAAGTGCGGAGGGCCCAATCTCGAACCAACATTGCTGGGCCGACGTGCAGCCCACCTCTAAAGCGGTGTCTGGTGACTCCAAGTGCTTCTTGGACAGCAAGCTTTCATTGTGTGTAGCTTATGACCGAGAAAAAAGATGACGCGCTGGAGTCGGGTCCTTTTTGTCCTGCTGGCCATGGCACTGACGAGTCAACAGTGCCATGGAGCCGAATCATCCGCCGGGGAGCACGACGTCACGGACGTCGACGTCGACTCGTCTCTGGACACGGCGACTGCCAATGTCACCTCCCAGACAGGCAAGGACAACGCCACCTGCAGCACGTATGAGCCAGTGCCTCGTTGGCTCAGGCAAATGCGGCGCATTGTAAAAGGTGAACAATCGGTCTCCCAAAATGGCTTTACTGACCAACCGGACACTGACCAACCGGACACTGACCAACCGGACACTGACCAACCGGACACTGACCAACCGGACACTGACCAACCGGACACTG
>JAAUXU010087906.1_pt1 | contig 11953 bp, 13 predicted proteins | sample 7278151 | NCBI WGS metagenome assembly JAAUXU01 (sample SAMN14350113, study PRJNA611818) | marine sediment metagenome | isolation source: surface marine sediment (1.8m) | place: French Polynesia: Moorea | collected 2018-08 | reverse complement strand
TTTCCAAGGCATCATGGCCCGATATCTGCTGTAGGTCCAATTTACTGTGGAAATGGAAACTGGAAAGAAAAAGGCCAGAGCCGCCAGACGGATGTGAGGAAAATAGATGCCTTGCTAGCGGGAAAACGGCATATATCCCGATTTCAGTCCAGTACCTGCGGTAATTTTTGACTATACACCTACATTTTTTTTCGTACCGTTCGTTTTCAAATATTTCAATTTTTTCCCAAGCAAATTCAAGTATTTTTAATAGTAGCATTTTTCACTCGAACATTCGAGTACAAACGGCGTTTCCTCTTTAAAACAGGTTTAACGTATCCAACCCTTTTGCCGTCAATTGATGCAAGAGAAGGGGAGAAAGTGGGGCAAATATTCTCCTACGACGATTAATTCAGCGGTGGTCCGTGCGTACACATCTTCCATCCTTCCTCATTCTTCTTTCCTCCACTCTTCCCTTACGCAACGGATAGCAACGACACACACACTTGATTTAGTCAGGCAGGTAGGCAGCTCAATCCAGGTAGAAGGAGAGCGGCCATAGGCCAAGCCTTCTTCCTCCTCTCCTTTTGGACCCGCCCCACAACAATACTTGTTATTTTCGTTCGAAAAGGCGGCCTGGCTAGCTGCCGCTTCCTCCACAAAGAAGACAGCAACAACAGCAACAGATTCGTATTGGATTCCAAGATGAGGAGCTTCTCCGTCGTCCTGCTGTTGTTGGCAGCGGTGGCCCTCCTGCTGCAGCAGGTCCATGGACAGAGCAGAGGTACGATAGAATGGAATTTCTATGCGCAACGGTGAATTCCCAACCTCCAAATGCGTTCTCCTCCGTTTCAGGAAGCCTGTCCAACAACTTCTACCACGACGCCTACCCTTGGACCGCTTGCAACCCCCAGGAGGCCACAAGGAAGAACTGCCCGCGGGGGGAGTCCTGCCTAAAGCTCAAAAAGTACAGGAACTACGACTGGAAGCACACATGGGCCATGAAGTGTGAGTTGTTGTTGCACGATCGAGAACAAAAAGTCTCATTTCAAAGGAGGCGTTTGCCGCCAAGGATATCACCATGATTTGGCACTTTGTGTGCTGTGATATCCTTTTGTCGAGCATGGAGTCAGATTTCCTTGTTTCGTCTTCCTCTTGGACGGTGCACCACTTCAGACAGTGCGGTGTTGCACAAAAGAGGCTTGAGGAGGGGCCAACTTCTCAAATCCTTGCTTCCTGTTACGTACTACTGTAGTCGGGTGTGAAAATTGAATTAAGATAGAAAGAGGTGGAGGCAGACGCAGAGGGGAAAGTGGGGATAATTCTCATTAGCAGGTCCAGTGGGGAAAGGGAAGGGGGGCATACGGGCCTGACCGTCTCTTGCCAAGGGTGCGGTACAAAAGAACATGAAGAGGAAAAAGGGGGGTGGGATACGGAGGACTCATAGACTGCAAAAGTATATTTTTTGGAGTGAATAATGAAAGCCTTCCGAAAGCTGGTTTGGTGACCATTGAATCCATAAAGTAGAACAGTGGCACATACCGATATACTTTATGTACGTAAAACGGCCTACAAATGTTTTTTTCCAGCGGTAGTCTGAATCAATGTACTTTTTGCAGCAATCCAAAATTACGCTACTTATTTTTATTCCATGCAAAATTCCAGAAAATTAAATAAAGTTTATTTCTCTCGTGTTCTCCTCTTTTCTTCAGGTCAGAACCGCGAGGAGTTCCTTGCTGCGGTGGAGTACATTTACGGTCTGTAGACTCGTGTGAGAAAACGCCCCTACACAGGAACGGAGGCAAAAATGCACGCGTGGAAAAGAGAAGAGCGAATGACACACTAGCGCCGGAAAACAGAAATAGCCGTCAGTCAGACCCTTTTTGTACCTATCTTTGTATGCCATATACTACTGTGCTAAACTCGCCGCCTGCTTGCGTGTGCGTAATCGAGGCATTTTCGTATTCCAAATACCCTCCACTATATACTTCCGAAAAAAAGGATCGCTAATTGCGATCATCGCATGCATGTTGCGTGCCAGGAAACCATCCATCTTCCTCCCTCCCCCTCCTTTCGATTTCGAGTTCGATTCGATTCGCGCAGTTAATTTTTGCTGATAAAAAGAAAGGCATAATAAAATGAAGTGACCCGAAGAAATAAGCTTGGCGCCCTTTGCCCTTTTCCCACCCATGCAGACTCTGAATTGCCCTTATTCATTCCTATCACATAGCAATGCGTAATATGTGCCTTTTTTTCGCTCTCCGCCGCCGCCCTCGCGCTTATCCCCATCCAATCCGGATCCCCGTCCGTGCTGCTCCCCTTATCTTTCTTGTCTTTCTGGTCGCCCCCGCCGCCCCCGCTTAGGCCGACGACGACGACGACGACGACGACGAGGCTGCGTTCCGCCTCGTTGATAAGCCAAGAGAGAGAGAAAGGTCTTGATGATTACTACTCCCTCCCTCCTCCCCTCCTCCTCCCCTTTTTTACCTGCGATTTCTCCTCCCCCTCCTCCTCCTCTTTGGACGTGCCAAACGAAGGAAGGCACTTTGCTACCGTGTACCGACTTTACGTTCGTGTACGTACGTAGGTATAGCGAGCGGCGGAGGCGGAGAGGGAAGCGGAGGAGGCGGAGGCTTGCCTAGCACTTCTGCTACTCTGCTGCTTGGACAAAAGCTATACGGATTTCCACGGCGGAGGCGTCCGCGTTCCTCACCGCCCGCCTGCACTACTTTACTTGCCTCGCCCACAGTGCTGGACTGGACTGGACTCTGCTGCCCTCCTCCTCTTTTAATTGACACATTTGGGGCGGAGGCGGAGGACCTGGCGAGGGAGAGGCTGTGGAGGTGCTTTTTACAGGTGGATGGTGCAGTGAGGAAGTGGAGGAGGCGGAAGTGAAGGAGTGATCATCAGCATGTCACTGTTCAAGTCCAAGTCGAAGAGCCCCAAGGGCCTGGACGACCCGCCATCGCCGGTGTCGCCAAAGAACCACAAGAGCAAGGGCGGGATGCCCAGGTCGCCGCAGCCTCAACAGAAGCAGCAACAGCAACAGCAACAACAGCAGCAACAGCCTGAGAGGCCGCAGCTAACGTTCCACTGCCAACAGGCCCACGGTAGTCCCACCGGGATCATATCCGGGTTCAGCAACGTCAAGGAGCTGTACGAAAAGATCGCCCAGTGCTACGACATGTCGCCGAAAGAGGTGATTTATTTAAGTGAATGCATTTTCCCTACAATATTCCATCATTTCTCCTTCCCTTCCAGATCCTATTTTGCACGTTAAACACCCACAAGATCGACATGAAGATGCTTCTGGGGGGACAGATCGGACTGGTGAGGGAGAGAGGAGACTCAATTCCTTATCAGCGCATGTGTCAAAATGCAAGGTTTTTTTTTCCAGGACGACTTCATCTTTGCGCACGTCCTTGGTCAGCCGAAGGAGGTTGAGGTGCATAAGACTGGCGACGCTCTCGGCCTCACCATCACGGACAACGGCGCAGGGTACGCATTCATCAAGAGGATCAAGGAGGGCAGCACGGCCAGCCAGATACCCCACATCAAGGTCAGGAGTAGCTGGCATATTTTTTTCTGTATTTTAATTTTGATTGTTGTTGTTGCTGCTGCTGCTGTTTCTTCTGCTGCTGCTGCTGCTACAAAGATGCTCTCCGAAAGAAACAGAACATAAATTGATGCGTTGCTCAATTGCTGGTATTTTTTTCCGCGTGACACCTAGGCAAAAACTGTTTACGAGAACCTTTCTTTTTCCGGAAATTCCCTCTAGATCGGCGACCACATCCAGAAGATCGACGGGAAGAACCTTGTCGGCTGCCGCCACTACGAGGTGGCAAGGCTGCTCAAGGACATCCCCAAGGGGGACTTCTTCACCATCAGGCTGGTCGAGCCAAAGACCTCGGGATTCTGTAAGTCACCAAAGAGGGAAAATCTAACGGTAATTTAATTTTTGTATATCTTTTTAGCCAATATCGCGTCCAAAAAATCTGGCAGCGGCGGCGGGAGTCGCGCCATCACCTCCGGCAAGCACACGCTGCGCTTCAAGGCGAACGAGCCTGCGCGGATAGAAGAGGTCTCCCCGGTAAAGCAGCTCGCAGAGGAGAAGATCAACACGCTGCTCGAAAACTTCCTAGGAATCAACGACGCTGATCTCGGTGAGGAGGAGCAACGGAATTTGTTGTTGATACTGAAGTTGTTGTTTCTGCTGTTGCTGTGTTGTTGTTGTTGCTACTTTTGCTACTTCTGTATTTGCTGTGTTGTTGTTGTTGCTACTGTTGCTACTTCTGTATTTGTTGTTGTTGTTGTTGTTGTTGTTGTTGCTGCTGTTATTTATGTAATAGTTTTTGCTGCCTCTGTTGTTGCCGCTGTTGCTGCTTGTGCTGATGGTGCTGTTTTTGCTTCTGCTGACTCTCTTGTTGCTATAGCTACAACTGCTTCTGCTAGTTCTATATACTGTGCTACCGCTGCTGTTGCCTCTGTAATTGTTGTTGTTGCTTTTTGCTGCTGAATTGAAGTTGTTGCCGGGTGGCTTTTAAATTGTGCGAACATTGTTATGACATCGAGTTTATATTGTCGCTGCCGCCGTCATTCCATTAGTAACTTTCTTCCTACTTGGAAACTAAGACCTCCTCTTCGAATTTTCCTGTCCGCAGCAGGGGTTCAAAGAGGCGGACTTTCCGATACATCAATGACTTTTTGCCCTACTTTTTGAATCCATCGATTCATCAACTTTTCACTTCTTCTTCCTCTTCCAGCTTCGCAAATCTTCGACTTGGGCTCCTCCAAGGAGAACACGATGGACTTCGCGGAGGCCCTGGACGAGTCGGACCTCTCCGAGTTCGGGTTCACAGACTCCTTCGTCTTCGAGCTATGGGGGGCAATCACGGACGCAAAGTCAGGGAGGTAGGAAAAAAGGAAGAGGACGGAGGGAAAATTGTGCTAGAAATGTTTTTACTACCTATTGTACCACACTGTGTATCACGCATACTTTTTCATTAGTCAAAACCCCAAACTACTGCGTCGTCCTCGACCTTTTGTTGATACATGTGAAACAATTAACACACACACCAGTGCAATAAAGTGTGCAATCCACATGTGAGTACACTTCATTCATGCTGCGCGGCGAAAGCCTTGACCTGTAGGTGTGTAGCAACAGACTTCTCTCCGAGAAAGAGCTGCCGTTTTACACGCCCGCAGCCAGCCAGACAATAGTCCTAAAACATTTTCCCATCTCAATCAAGTGCCGGCCGTAAAACAACCAATAAGGAAATAGTATTGCTATCACGGGCTGTTTTCCTGGACAGAGCGTCACAAAAAAGAGCCACCCTCAATAAAAAAAATGGCTCCTGCCGCTTACAAAAGAGAGAGGAGGAGGGTACACTGGAGGCGGAGTCGGAAGCGGCATGGGCATGGGCAAAGAAGAGGGGCTTTCTCTTTGGTCCGTGTTGCACACAGCTCCGTGTTCGGTTCAGTGTACATTGCACGTTACGTAGAAAGCCTCTTCTTAAGCCTCCACTGCTCTGCAACCATCCTCCTCGTCCTCCTCTTTGGCTTTCTTCCGCCTGGTTCCTATGCATATCGATTTTCCCGTCCCTTCGGAGCACCTCTCTCTCTCCGTCTCTCCATCCGGCTTCGGCGGCGGCGGCGGCGGCCTCACACATTGAGCGCTCTCTCACCCCTTCCTCCTTCGTCCTCTAACAAGTCCTCTACCTACCTTTCCTCCTCCAACAGAACACGCACGTACTACGTCCTTCCCTCCTCCACCACCTTCTCCCCCTCCCCCTCCAGCCCAGCCCAGGAGGAGGAGGAGGAGCCGAGATCGACACCACCCGCTCTCCCCCCTCCACCACCACCATACATTTCCCCCATCTTTGCCAGTCAGCGAAAGGAGGTCGACCCACCGCGAGGACGGAAGAAGGAGGAAGGAAGAAGAGGAGGACGTTAACACACACCTCAAGAATAAATTTTCAAAGAGGGTGCATTCGCCACGGTTGGGATGACGGCGGAGGGAGGCGGAGGCGGCGGAGTGGGTGGGGGCGGGGGCGGTGGAGCGGGCTACAAGATCCCCCAGGAGCTCCAGGAGGTGCTCCTGGACTTCACAGTGCAGTACCTGGTCGAGCAGCCCGAGGACCTGGCCTCGTTCGCGGTCGTCTACTTCTCCCGCCTCAAGGCGAGGCAGCCGGCCTCCGCCTCGGCCGGAGGGGGAGGGGCCACCAGCGACGGGCAACACTCGGACGAGTCAATGGAGTCGGAGGACGAAGCAGGTGCGCGGAGGGAAATTAAACCGCTGTACGTAGTTGCGGTTGTTTCAATTTTGTGTAATTCAGAATCACACTACAACGCCATCGGCGGTCGCGACCGGCGGAAGAGCGTCTTCGCAGAGGCCTACGACCCAGAAGAAGAGGACGACGACGAAGCCACAGTAAGATACATTTTTATTTTACAGCGTCAGACATTTTATATACACGTGTTTTCATCTCCAGATCGTGCACCCTAAGTCCGACGTCCAGCGCCAGAGCCTGCTGGAGGCTGTCAAGAACATCCTCCTCTTCCGCTCTCTTGAGCCGCACCAGCTGGGCGAGGTCCTCGACGCAATGTTCTACAGAGAGGTGGAGGGCGGGGAGTACATCATACACGCCGGAGACGACGGGGACAACTTCTACGTCATAGACAGGTGCGAAAGCTCATTTGCATAACGAGGCTTTCCTCCTCCACTTGTTGATTGGGCTTTGCTAATCTCGCAATTCTTTCGTTTTTCCAGCGGGAAGTACAACATCTTCGTGGGTTCTGGCAAGACGGAGAAGCTGGTTGGCTCCTACACGGACACGGGCAGCTTCGGGGAGCTGGCCCTCATGTACAACATGCCGAGGGCGGCCACGATACAGGTGCGCAATTGATCGGGGTACAAGGCTTCCCTTCGCCCCTGACGGAAAACAAAAACAAATCGTTAAACTGCTTATTTAGGCCACTTCTCGGGGCGCCCTGTGGGCCCTGGACAGAGCCACCTTTCGCAAGATCGTGCTTAGGACGGCCTTCCAGCGGCGGAAGATGTACGAGGCGCTGCTGGAGTCGGTCCCACTACTAACGTCATTATCGGTGAGGATTTAAGACAAAAAGGGAGCGTTTGGCGGAAGAGGAAAAAATAATATTTGGGAGATAGATTGCCTGTACAAGCGGGAGTACAAATGCGGGTCCGAAAACTGCGCAACAAAAAAAGCCCTTTTGCACCTTTTAATTGCGCTCAATTTTTGTTCTCTTCCAGTCCTACGAGAGGATGAACCTGGCTGACGCGCTGGTTACGAAGACGTTCGATGAGAGCAGCGTGATCGTGAACCAGGGCGACGTCGGCGACGGGATGTACTTCGTGGAGGAGGGCCAGGTCGACATACTCATGCAGGGGAACGACGGCATCGAGCGGAAGGTGAGCAAGGGGAAATTTCCGGAGGGAGGCGGAGAGGGTGAGGGGGCAAGAATGGAGGAGGATGACCTAGCGCGAAAATAAGAGAGTGAGGAAAGTAGAGTGGTGCGGAATTATGACGTCACTTTCATATTCGACGTACGCGCTTTCGCCAGCAAAAAGGAGACGTAATAATCCCATTGCCGTCACGATTCTGTTGCTGACCTGAGGACCAGCAGACCTTTTCTGAGCAATGAATTGACCCCGATCGCATCTTATCCACTTGATCAGGTGACGAGCATCCAGAAGGGCGGCTACTTCGGCGAGCTGGCCCTGGTCACGCACAAACCCAGGGCGGCCACCGCCAGGGCGGGAAGCAAAGTCAGGGTCGCATGTGAGTTTTCCCACTAAAATAACTTTCAAAACATGCAGATACAAAAATGACTTTTGAATTTCCAGTCCTGGAGGTTCACGCGTTCGAGCGCCTGCTGGGTCCCTGCATGGACGTGATGAAGCGCAACATCGACGACTACGAGGCGCAGCTGGTCCGGATCTTCGGATCCAGGACCAACATATCCGGGATAAGGTAGATCCCTGATCTACCAAAGCCGAGCGCCCTACACTTCCAAAAAAGAAACGACAAAAAATATTACTAAAAGAAAGAAAAAACCAGCGTGAAGAACAAAAGAAATGCCGTGAAAAAGCTTAGCTTAGCCGACCGACCGCGGAGGAAAAGAAAGAAGGCGGGGAAAGATAGTCGAGGGGAAAGAGAAACATGAAGAAAGAGGGAGGGTGAAAAAAAAAGTATACAGGGAATAAAAACCTCATCGTGGTAGCTGTGGAAAAAACATTACATGTGGACGACGTTTTTGTAAACCCCGAATAATAAATGTAACCCATCCCCACCAAACTACCTTTTACCTGCCTAACCCCCCACCCTCCCACATACTACATACTAACCAGACAGAATAACCCCCTTTCTCCCCTTGTCAAAACCCAGAGCTGTTCTTTCCCCAACCGAACCCCGCCTCCTTTAGTCAATATACGGACAATACAACGTTACACCAGAGCGTTCCCCGCCCGGGCCTCAATGCCATTTGTCAATGTACCTAGAGGCTAAAGGCAACCATGTGCTATTTTGCATTGGCGTGAGTACATACCTGCGCAAACGTACGTGCCAAAGGAACTGGAGAGAGGGGACCTTGCTGTTGCTTTCGAGAAAAAAGGTACATTTCATTTGCAAGGCTTCCTCTCCTCGCTTCAGCGGGAGGCAGAGGGAGGTACAACCGTATGGTATAATATCGCTCGTAATCGCAAAATCCGTCGCCGCCGCCGTTGTGTAAACTATGCTAGGGTTTCTTCTTGTTTAGCTCACAATGTCAGGCCGCCGGCTTCTTAAAATAGGATAGTATGGACCTCTGCTGCATGTTGCTGCCGACGCCGCCGCTGGGAGAGGGGGCAGTCGGGGGAGGACGAGGACTCTTGACCTGAGTGAGGAAGCTCACCTCTTCTTCGCTTTCGTCATCCTCTTCCACTTTGGAGGATTTCTCTTCGTCATTTTGCTCCCCCTCAGCCTCCGTCGCTTCTTTCCTCTTCGCCCCTCTCGGCCAGTCGTCTTTGTTGTCTCCAGCGTACGGCGCCGGGAGGGGAAGGTTCTCCAGCGACCGGAGCCTCTTGATGATCTCCACGCCCTTGTGCTGGATCTTGATGCCGTGGTCCTCCGTCAGCGTGAAGGTCAGCCTCACCGGGAGGACCTGGAATAGAAGGACAAGAAATGTTGGGCTAGTGAGAACAGCTCTATCGATTATTTAAATAACGACATCCGATAATTAGGTTATTGCTTCCAAATTCCAATGGAGGAAAATAAGCTGGCCTGGCTACCAATGTACTACCGTCAAGGACGATCTGCAGTACTGTAACTTCTGGTTTTTTATTTACCTGCGCCGTCTCCTCCGACATCCTTCCCCTCTTTGCCCTGCAGTAGTGGTTCCTGAACCTTGGCGGCACCTTGGCCCTGGTCTTGACGCAGGAATCGCAGTGCCAACGGGTGTGCGGGCTCAGCTCAAGCTTGCCGCACTCGATGTGGATGCCGCGGGAGCCGCAAGTGTAGCACAGAATCTACAGCAAAATAATTTTCAGATTTAAAAAATTAAAAAGTCGAAGTTGAAGATGGGAAACAGTTGTGTCTCACAATTTCCCACGGAGTGTCGTCCACGTCCTCCTTCCTCCCGAGCGGACAGACGCACTCTGCCGCGTCGCACGAGTCGTGCCTCTCCAGCAGCGCCCCGAAGTGGTCCTCCGCCCCGGCCTCCCTCTCCCAGGCGGCGTCCTGCTCCGGGATGTACACCCCGAACTGCTTCATCTCCCGCTCGAACTCGGCCTTGTTGTTGCACAGCGGGCACTTGAAGAAGTAGCCGGTGGACTTGGCCAGGTGCTCCAGGCACTCGCGGTGGAACCAGCCGCCGCAGCACGGGGCCCAAAGCCGGACGTTCTCGGGAGCATCGTCTTTTCCTTCCGGCATTAGTTCTACGTCGTCCAGACATATGCCGCAGGTCTCCTTTGCTCCCTTGGCAATCTTCCCGTGCGCCTGCCTGGGCCTGTGCTCGCGGCAGAATACGGCGAACTCCCCGCAGAACTGTGGCAGCGCGCCGCCCTCCTCCAGCGCGCACGGCAGGTGGAAGGTGCGCCTGCAGGCGCGGTGGCCGCAGCCCACAGTGGCGTATCGCTCCCCGCAGCAGGTGCACTTGAGCCTCTGTCCCCTGCGCCACTCCTTGAGCACGTCTTTGGCGAGGAACCCCTTCATCTCCTCGTCGTCGTCGCCGTTCTGGTCCAGACCGGAGGAGAAGAGCAGGCAGAAGTAGTGCGCGCAGTACACCTCGCTCTCACGGTTCACCTGTTCGAAGGGTAAAAGGTTCAAGGTCCTTCATTAAACTCGCAGTTCAAACGTGATATCTACTTTATGATGCTGACCTCGTATTCGTACAGCGGCCCCAGCTTGTCGTCCTCCCTGGCCGGCCTGAAGCACAGCTTGCACTTGGTGGTCTGGTCCACCTTGGCGTCGATCTCGCGGAGGACGGGAGTGGAAACGGCGCCGTTTCCCGCGCCAACGGCGCCCTCGCATGGACCAGACATGATAAGGAACTTGCCAGAAAGTTTTATGAGCTGTTCAAGACGCAGAAGACCACCCCGTTGGCAATGGTCACGAAGACGATGAACCTGTTGCGGCCGCCCTCATTTGGCGGCGGAAAATCAAAACACTGCAATTAGGCGCAAGTTGAGAAAATTCCCCCTTTTTTGTCTCCGCGCAACCTACAGCGGGAGGAGGGAAGAGGCAAGAGGCGACTTTCTTATCCCTTGGGGGGATCGCGGAGGGGGGATTTGTCTCTGGCGGAGGGAGAAGGAGGCCTTTTGTCACGCGAGCCAACTTGGGTCGGAAGCTACATACGCAGGGGATGGAGGGATGGATACTTTATTTCTGGGACAAAACAGAGAGAAAAAGGTACGTCATAATCGCCGATAAGAGACCCTTCCTCCTCCTCCTGGCCGCCGTATTTGCGTCGTGGAAAAAACGGACGAATTGTGGAAAGCACGCGATATGGTACGCAGATGAGGGAGAAAAAATATTTGGAGAAAAACGTACTTCTCGAACTCGCAACGCAGTTTGGAACATGCAGGTTAACGAACTTAATGTATTCCGGCTTTCTCTAGACATGATGAGCGCTTCCAAGTCTGGAAAAGTGTTCCGCTTATGGGGGAAGGGGAAGATTGGAAAAATTGCTGAATCGGCAAAATTTGACCGCACCTAGACGCTTGGAAAATCGGAAGGGGTTAGTTTTGTACCTAATGCCACGGGAACGGAAAAGGAATACTGAAGCTGAGTGTAGTACAAACTCACCAAGTCTGCAACTACTTTTCGCCTTGCCACACCTGTGCTGCGAAGCTGTCTCGATCAAATAAAAGTCTACGCGTCACACTTGTTTTTACATTTTCGGCAACAGCAACAGTAGAAGAGAGCGTTGGCCCACTTTGTAGTGTGTTACATCGTTTTATACCGTCGTTGCCATGATTCTGCGCAGAGGTGAGATAATCTTCTATTATCATTTTTTGGCAATACAATTATTTACTTCCCCCTCAGTCACTTCGGGCCTCTCCCGGTCCTTCTCCTCCGCCTCCTTCGTCGCAAGGATGGAGGGGGAGCTCGAATCCATCAGAGCAGCGGGCACATGGCAAGAAAAAAAATGGTATTTTGTGTTGGTTTTGCTGATTTGTTTCTATATTTTTAGGAAGGCTGAGCGCGTCATCCGCGGCCCTCAGGGGGTGACGGTCGAGACGGAGGGGAAGGGAAAGGTGCTCAACTTCTGCGCAAACAACTACCTGGGGTTCTCAGTAAGTGGCGCAGGGAGACAAAGAAGAATTTTATAGGGAAAAATGATCATGCTGTAGAGCCATCCTGAGGTGCTGAAAGCCGGCAAGTCTGTCTTCTCCAGCCATGGAGCAGGTCTCAGCTCCGTGCGATTCATCTGCGGCACACAGGACATACACAAGGTCTAGTACAGACTGTACAGTACA
>JAAUXU010066500.1_pt1 | contig 11953 bp, 8 predicted proteins | sample 7278151 | NCBI WGS metagenome assembly JAAUXU01 (sample SAMN14350113, study PRJNA611818) | marine sediment metagenome | isolation source: surface marine sediment (1.8m) | place: French Polynesia: Moorea | collected 2018-08 | reverse complement strand
CAGCCCGCCAGCCCGCCAGCCCGCCAATCTGCCTTCACCTTCCTACCCGCCTGCTCTCCCTGGGCCTGTCCACTCATGCCAACTGGTTCCTTCACATCTGACCGAGAAAATGAGTTGCTGAGAGGTTAATTCTCCCACCCCCGTAAAAACCTGACGCTCTCCTCGTGCGACGTCGTTTTACGAACCACAGAGGCACGTCAAACACACTCTTGCACGAGGGAAAAATCATTTCGGCTCTTTTCCTACTGAACAGCCCAAAAATGAAACAGATTCGTGGTTCAAAGACTTGACATGTTTTGACTTCGTCTCACATTCACTGTTGATAACGTTGACTGTATGGGAAAAAGGGCTAATTTTCCTAAGAGCGGAGCAATAACAGGACTGGAAAACCTGAGGACAACATCAATTGTGTCAATACATGTCAACTTTTTTTTGCTTCCTATGAGTTAACGTGTTTCTTTGCGACCCCGCCTCAAATTTAGCCTGCCTCCCTCCTGGCCGAAATGGCAACCTTAATCTTGTCGTTATGACCCAAGTCAGGGCAAAAAAGTAACAAAACCCAGCCTAAATCGCCCTCTAATCGACCAAAAGGTGTATATAAATCGAGTGGCGGAGCAATAACGGTGAAAACGGCCCCTGTGCTGGTGTCACCTCTGCCTTGAGGCATCACCCATTGCCCACAAAACCATTTGCTTACAGCTGCTCTAACCCTTCCACTCTGCTTCTTCCCGTACCTCTCTTCAACCCTTTACCTGTTGACCTCCTTGAGACGTTTTGTTGACACACACTGTAAACCGAGCCTGGACAAATGTTGGGACCGCGAAAATGCTTCATATTCGTCACTCCTCAGTCCTCACTGAGCAGAGGGTGAGAGCTCAGGAGAGAGAAGTGCACAATGGGCAGGGATTTCGTATTTCACACACATTTTCAGCAGTCCAGGATTACAAAAAGGGGGCAGTGTTGAGTCCTAAATTTATTGTGCGCGTCCTCGACTCCACCACTGACGTGAATATGGTTCGAGTTTCCAAGACTTTATTTCCTTCAACCCTTTTTTACGTTTGCGCTGCTGCTGTGGCCCCCAAACTGGCCTCTGGGCCTCATTGTCAAAGGAGAAAAAAAGGTGTTTTTGAGGTGAGTCGGTCAAGTAATCGGAAATGCTGGCCAGGTTCATACAAAGCTTTTTGTAGCCAGAGCTGCTTTGGAGGGAGGGGAAAAAGTACCTGCCTCTCGGTCAGCTCATAGAATGTCCACTTTTTCTAAAGCCTGAGACTGATAACTGCAGACTCTAGCTGTGGACTGTTTTAAAGTCTTCTAAAAATAACTCTAAAGAGTCCTAAAGCTCTGAACTTGCATATTCGTGTGCTTTGTTTTCTGTCCTTGAACAAGGGGGTTGAGTGTGGATCTGATCTGTTATCTCCTTTGCCCTGAATCCCCCTAGGCTGCGGATTGCACAGGCGGTGTTTTTCGCCCCAGGGGCGTGCCCCAGGGGCGTGCCATATGGGCGTGCCATATGGGCGTGCCACACATGTGTGTGCCTGACCCACTAAGTCTCCTTCGCTGCGCTGAGCAGTGCAGCCGCGCTCGGCCCTGGCCCATGTGGGCATGGCAGATGTGCTAGTGCAGACGGGACCGAAGGGAAGAAGCCTCTCTTCTCGATTACCATTCGATGGGAGAGGTCAAGTAATCTTTTCTGGACGCTTGATTTGGTCAGGGGGAAAAAATCTGGGAAAATGGACCTCCTTTACTGGCAATCTCAGGATCCACAGTGAGTCTGCCAAGTTCCTTTGAGCTCCCGAAAGAAATTAGTACAGAATTCGATGGGAATAATTGCAACTCCTGGAGGACGATCTCGCTGGACTGGATTGCGCACAGTACATGTACATCATTGTACATACAATTACAGTGCAGTGCAGTGGAGTCCGCTTAAAGGGAGGAGACACGTAACATTAGCAGAGACAGCTTTCGGGCTTGTCGGAATTGGTGGGCATAGAACACGATGAAAAATGGTGCAGAGCCGGGGTCGTGCGAACTCGTCGAAGCCTCAGTCGTCCTCCAGTCCGGGTCGGCGGCTGTGCGTGCCAGGCTAGCAGCACCGAGGCAGCGTCACCGAGGCCCAGTTGTCAATGGTCTGCACGGTTGGAACAGAGTAGCTCTGGAAGGCAGTCTGTGCTCCTCGAGTCCTTGCATCGCCCGTGTTTGCGGCGTGTCAGGGTCCGACAATGACTTCTTTTGGGTGAGGCCCTCATGTGGTCTCAACAGCGTTGCCATAAGCGGCCTCCACTGTATACGAGATCGATCACATTCAGATCAGTGGTTCTGCAGTGGGAGATGCAGTTGTGCTTCCAACCATGAGGTATTTGAACACGTGCTGAGAGAACTTCCATTGTGAGAGAAGAATCAGGTGTGAGCCAGACTAAGAAGACCTAATCAAAGGTCGTGAAGGCCATCAGAGCCTGCTTCCTCGGCGCCAACAAGGCCCATAAGAGGCGGCAGCAGCTCTCAGCAAGGCCACTTCACTAAGTCCAATCACTTCGTTGCGGGACTGAACATCTCGACGTCACTGCTGTTGCTGCAGGCGTTGGCATAAAATCAGCCTGTGGAATCTTCTATTTCATGCCACAGTGGCAAAGTCAGACAGAGAAATTTCAACCAGCTGCAAATGCTGCCTGAATCCGACCAAGGACACGCTTAACTCACTTCTTTACCAACACAAGGCGAAGCTGAGGGAAAGTCCGTCAAAAAGAAGGGATTCATGCAGGTCTTGAGTTTTTGGTCCTCACCCTGTATCAGGGTTACAAAGTAGGTGACTTTGGTGGAGGCCGGAATTTTAATTGTGATCTTGGCTCGAGGCAGTTTCTTTCTTGGCGACCAAAACATTGTCCCATTAAGTCAAGATATCTGATTTCTTTGTTAATAAATATCCACCCGAGCAGGATCATTTTCCGTCGGGTGGGAGTTCCTCCTGCCCTACACAGCTTAAAGGGTTATGCACAACAACTGTGACGCTTCTGCGGCGGCCACGACTGAAAACTAAAGTCCGACCAAAGCTCGAGTCAAAAGTGGTCTCGAAACCCAGCTAAAAGGCTTCAACTGCACAAGGTAAAGGCTTTGGAAGCCTCCTCACAGCGAGCAACAGGGACAAATTTAGGTGGGGACACCTCTGTATCTTTAGGTGACCTTGACTACTGGACAAGTTTGTCAATGCAACTGAGGTAAGGTCCATCTCCGACCAAATACAGATTCCAGATTGACGTCTTATGGACTGAGAGTTTTCTGCGATTCTCGCATTTCATTAACAACAATCTCGGGTATCAGACTAGTTCAAAATGTCAATTCTGCTTAAAGGTGGGAAATTGACATTGGAAACTGTTTTTGCTGATCCAAGTATCATTCTTTGCAAAGGATGTTTTGCTTTCCGCATGTTTAACTCAAAGTTCTATAACATACAGTACATGTATGTAGCATGTGCAGTGCACACTTCTTTTTTTCAGCCATCACTTTTAACCGGATTGAGCTACAGAATTGGTTCACCCCACTATGGAAAGGCAATAAGCTCCTCTGAAACCAGAGTGATACATACACTTTTGCCTGAGGATCTCTCATTTGCTCATGATGCAGTCAAACTTCAATGCAGTAGTAGAGTCTACTCCAATGCATAACTTTGATCCCATATTGTGGAAAACTGAGTAGTCCTAGAGCAAACCTGCAATTCAATTTTGTTTTGGGAGAAGTTCTTAACTTTCCATAGAGGGGTGAACCAATTCTGTAGCTCAATCAAGTCAAAAGTTGTGGCTGAAAAAAGAAGTGTGCACTATACATCCTACATACTGCATGTCATGAAATCTTGAGTGCAGATCATCAATGGTCCTTATGAAAAATAATGGGTTTTGTGAGATGTAAAAATTTCGGCCCAAGACCAAAAGGTCAGGCCAGAAAAATATCAGCTTCCAAAAAAAGTACCTTCCCGAACTAGGCTATGAGAGGTACGTAAAATAAAGTCACTCCTAACTTTGCTGCATCGAAGGCAGAACGATTGCATTTCACACTTCTTATGTGATTCATTGTTGTCGACGAGTTTCCTACCATTTTGACGTCCCGCTATGAATTACAAAAGTGATGGGCAAGCAGTCAACAAGTGGCAAAATGTGCAAATATTTTTTTTCAATCCAATATGACCTCCCAATATTGGGGTTTCCGAGGACAGGTCAAAGGGGAGAGCAAAGTGCACATTAGAGCCAGGCAATTTGTGACTTAACGGCCGTCCTTTCTACTGTCCTGACTTATTTACAACGAGTCAGATGTCGCACAGCTCCATGCACGCATTGATGCTCGAACGGTGGTACAGAGCAGAAAATATAGTATATTTTCTTCCTGAGACGCAAAAGATATAGCACATTTTCGCCCCCAAACACGAAAATACACTTTTTTTGCGTCAGAGTGACAGTAAAGTGGTTTCATATTTTAGGGCCTGCGGTACAAAAGAGAAATGACAAAAAAGGAAAGTTCGTACATGGCACACTTTTTAGGCAAACATCGAAAATGCCTCCCTCTAAACATCACTTTTGTCAAATGATTTTTTGCTCAATCGGTCGTGACATGAATTCTCCAGGTGGCGCCAAACTTCAGCGCAGCCCGAGCTGAGACCAGCCAATATTAAGACCATGTGACAGTACAGACCGATACTTAAGGCTAGTGTCAGCCTTGAAAAAAAAAGGCTGTGGAAATAGAATATCAATAGAACGGAATTGCCTACTTACTTGCATTCCTCTGGCGCACCAGACACATCAAGCACTGCTCCGACGCGAAAGGTGACTAAAACACTAAAGAACTAGGCAAAAGGTTACAAAAATACGGTACTAAGAAGCTCTGGCATCCAGTGAAACAGTAAAAAGCAATCAATCAAAAAGCAAGCGTCCCCTCTCCAGCTCTGTGGACGAAAAGTAGTCTTTTTTTTTAATCTTTTGCTCAGTTCTTAGTGCTTTAGCCACCTTATAAGTCAGACCTTTGCTCAGTGCTTTCAGGAATTGAGTCATCTTCTGTGTCAGAGCTCGCGTCATAGATGACTTTGGTCTTGACTGTTGCTGGTCTTCAACTTCACTATTCTCGAGGACATTGCCGCAGTGGTGGTCTTAGATGTTGCTGGTCTCATGTCGGACTTGGCCGAAGGTCGACATCATTTGTCCCATCATAGCTGAGAGGGAAAGTGGCCTTTAATGTCCTTACTTGGCAGGATCGGTGGCGTCTTCAATTGACCTTTTTGAGGACAATTTCCTCTCTTGCTGTATCACAAGGCTGCAGGTGAAAAAAGAATGGCCTTTTCTCCGTTGCTGCAGACACAGTCATCCATCGTTTACATTCATGTATTAGGCCAGTCGTTGTATGCATGAACTAAGCAACACAACTACTCCCTCACAACCTTTTCCACGGTCTTAGAGATGATGGAGAGAGAGCTGAACTTCCGTAGTGAAGCTTGGCAAAAAAAATCTTCCCTAGAATTGACTTCTCCCCCTTCTTGGCCTGGGTCTCTCCGAGGATGAGCAGCAACAAAAAGCTGCTGGTTCCTCTATCTAGTCAATGCTTTCTACCTGGTCGAGGGCGCACGCGCGCACTGCACTGCGCTGCGCCGCGTGACGAAGCACATCTAACTGCACTGCACACTAGACTGCACGGGAAGGTGAGCATTTGCTCAAGTCGCAGACGTTGAAATGTTTCTGGCCTCTGAGGCAACATCCGAGAATGGAAGGGGAAAGCTTCATTATAACTTTCCGTGATTGCTTGGATGTAACAACCGTGTGCACTTAACTGGGAAACCAAACTCGGCCAGACACAAACAATGCGCTTTGTTCGTTCATTCCTCTGCCTCAAGGTTGGCCGAGTTTTGTCACATCTTATTTGCGAGGACTCTCGAGCTTGCCAAGACGTTCGAAACACACGTTTTTTTTGTGGAGGCAGAGTGCAAAAGTCGACGTTCGGCGAATGCAGCGAATGCAGCGGATGCAGCGGATGCAGCGAATGCAGTGCACTGCTGTACCTGCAATATATGCATGATGTTATGCTAGACCAATTGTTTGGTCTCTTGCGGAGTGCTATATTAGGTGCAAGGCTACATTTAAAGACATTCTAGTAAAATGAAATGGAAAAAACAAAGCATTCTTGGCCCTCCCCCCACTGCTTTCAAAGTTTTGTACCTCAGGATGGAAGGTCAATGTCACAGCCATGATGTAGACCTGCTTTGCTTATTTCTACATGCTAAATTGTTGTCAAACAAAACAGAAAGCAAGCTTTGCCCTCCAAATCTGAACACTTTGTTATATATTGAACTTATATAGAAAAAGTTTATTGCGAGTGACATAATAAGCAATTACACCACATCTGCACCAATTCGCATTAGGTAAAACACCTAAGACGCACTCAGAAAAATTCCTAAACGTTTCATGTCTTGGTCTAGCCTAATGTTCATATTGCTAGTTTTGTGCCCATAGGGGTTCATTCTCTGATCATCAGCAATCTATCGCTATGCCATAGGAACTGACTATGCTGGCTGCCATGAGGAAGCTGCTGAAGGTCAAAAATGCTTCATCATCAGATCAGACATAGAGAGAAAGGCTCTGTTAATGTCAGGCACTTCTGACCTGGCAATATGATCAGGTTTTCGACCCTGGACGCAGTCTTTGAGTCCATGTCCAGCTCATGCTGGAGGCAACCAGCGTTGAAGTGTCCTTGTCGATCGACTCGGAGCATCCACGTACCGAAGGTGGGTGGATTCTCTCCAGGATATTGACCCAAGCAATTGCAAAACTTGTGTCAAACTTGGTATCACCAGCACAACCCAGGCTTGTGGCCAACGCCATCATCACCAGACACTGGACTTTTGTGCTGGACCTCTGGTCTAGTAGATGACACAAAAAAATTGGCCCTGTGACCTCGAGCGCGGCCTCAACTCGAGGCTCCCTGGGAAGCGAATTTACACGTCAACACCGACGTGAGGGAGAAAAATTCATTTGCTTTTGGCCACGTCACAGGTCGACTACACAAAGTTTGGAAGAGATTCCTTGACAAGCCTTTCACATCGTTGTGTTCGGCCACGCTTGTGCACATGAAAACACATCCTCTTCCTCATAACTCCTTTCCTACAGGGTGACCTGCGCGTGCATCTCTCCAGCCCAAGTAGCTGAATGTCAGAAACATTTTTCATAGGTTGCAAACATCTTGGGTAGGATTTGGGACGTCGGGAAAGCTTCGTCACCGTGGCACCCTGTACGTGCTTTGGGCACCTCTTTCATCCCCACCATATCCGACCACCCGCCCATTTGCCCCTTCCTCATCTCCTTCTATATTGCATCCATTGGACACTTTAACTTCCAGCCCACCTATAAAAGAGTACTAATAAAACCATCGACTTGCACGGGCGCCTTCGCTCATATAAAGATTTAAAGAGACTCCCGACAGGACGAGGACGTGGACGAGGTCATCAGGGGGGTCAACAACGACCCTAGGAGGAGGCGAAAGAACAATTGGGGAAAGTTATAATTTTTGGGGGACGCAATGCATAAAAAGGTGAAGCAGACTGGCGAACACGCCATATTTTGGTGGAGGAGGCACCCGGTGCTACTTGGGTTATTAAGGCTAGACTCGTCGTTACTTATATTCATCTTTAGGGCCTAGCTCTTGGGATATAAAATGATTCTAGTGCTGTCAAGCCCAAGGCGGGTACATATAGCATTGCAATATGCGTCCTTAATATAACGTTAATAACTTCCCTGTGCCAATTCTGCCTTGTTGTGACTCCATGTCCACCCTTACCTTCACTTGCCAGTATCATATTCTCTCTGCCAATTCTACCCTTGTCCTGACTGCAGGTACATTCTTCCTTCTTCTCGGACAAGTTTTGTGCTGAATTACAAATTGCCCCTCCGTAATGAGCACTGTATTTTCCTCGGCGATTTCTCATGTCCTCAGCCTCATATTGCCCTTACACTATGGCCCCCGGACAATATGACGCCTGAGACACATCAAACCGCCTCTGTAGTCCCCGCCTCTGTAGTCCCCGCCTCTGTAGTCCCCGCCTCTGTAGTCCCCGCCTCTGTAGTCCCCATAGCCAGTCAGACACTCACACACACTATACATATGGCAGGGGGTCCAGCTTTTGAGCTGGCTGGACCAAGTCAAAAGGACCAGTGAGAGACAGTTTGACTTGGCTTATGACAGACAGTCCTAGCGCTTTATATATTGGATGACTAGCACATTGCACCCACTTCGCCGGGTGGGGAAAAGTGCCACTGCCCCAGTCCCAAGTCCCTTCCCATTCATAAGATTATTCTCATAGCTCAGTGCGTTCATAAAAATGGCAAACCAGGACGGCAGAGCCAAATTGGAGAGCTACCTTGTTTTGTCTTTTGACTTTTGTGTGGGAAATTGCTGCAATTTCTCCATTCATGGGTCTGATGAAAGAGCAACATGTCTTTCTGACCCGACGTCAGATGTTTTGCTGTGTTCAGTACTTTGCCCCCCCCCCCCTGCAAAAGAGGGGTCTGCAGAAATGTTTTGCTGTTTTCCCTCACATTTGCATTAAAAAACAGTTCTCCAAGGTGGCAGCCCAGGTTTTTCATTTCAGAAACTGGATCATCTGCAGACCAGAGCTAAATCCCCTGAGAAGTTGGCGTTTAAAAAACATCACAACAGAGCTGACAATGGAGGAATTTTGGCTGTTTTGCTTCCTCCATCCCCCCTATCCTTGAGACAAAGAAGTTTGGAGCCACAAACAGTTGATTGTGAATGTTCTTGGTAATCAGGATCGCCTGAACCTCTGGATCGGCGAGCCCCCTTTGCACCTGCACCTGGGCCCCTCTCATGGCGGCCTGAACCCTGCTCCCTATCGTGCTGATTCAAAATAAGTGTGGTCTTAGGGGGGCCACGTGTAAGTTTTAACATTGTCGTGTGCAAAAATTAAGTTTTCCTTTTTATGTACAGATTGGAGTTGACAGTGACTGATGACACTAACCAGGGTGTTTACATTTTGATGGATGATTGGGCTTTATACGAAGAAAAATGCTCATTGTCCAATGGAAAAAGAAGAAACAATGCATTACGTCGGGGCTCTGGTTTTGAAAGTTGGTCCGGAAACCCGGGTTGCGAACCCGACGTCCATGCCCAAATTGCACTGCAGATCTGGCCGCAGCAAAGCGCAAAGGAGCAGAACAATACAGACAAGTGCAAAAGTTTTGCTGACGAGGAAGCTTTCTGCAGTGCTGCTCCAATAAGGCAGGAATTTTTGTGTCTGTCAGATGCGTAATAATCAAGGCAAAGGCGATTCCTGAACGTGACAGCCGATCTTTAACACAGGGGGGGGGGGGACAAACTTCACGGGGGAGAGGAGGAATTGCTAGAGAATAAGGAAAAACAAGCATCTTGCTTCAACACCTCTGACTACACAGGATTTCGATTGGAGAATTCAATGCGAGGCAGCCTTGAAGGCTGCATTTTTGCCTACAGGGTGACCCACCAGCAGATGCGCGTCTCTGGAGCATTGAGGTGTGGAGGTACAGGGTGAGCCACAAGTGGAGACTCAAGTCTCCATCTCATCGTGACTGAGATCTCAAGTGTGCTTTCGACGTGAACAATTTTTCATCCAACTTTTTTGTGTGAGAGCACAAATTTTGCTTTGCGGCAACAGCACGAACGGCGGCAACCGCGGCAACAGCAGCAACAACAACACCTCATTAGGGTGGCAAAACCAAGAGGCGTAAAAATACTGCACTGACTGCGACACTTGCGGTTGCTGCGAGTGAGGACGCAGGATTGGAAGTTGTCGCTGTTACTCAGGTTCTTAGCAAACATTGTAAGAGTGACAAACCAAATCTGCTTATTGAAGACAGACTTTGGAGGACGAAGTTCTTCTTTCTCTGGATCTGCTTACGTTGCCTGCATCGAGAGGCTGTGGAGGATGCCCAAGGTGCCCATAGAGGCTGCCGGGCTCAGGATTGTGAGGTGTCCTGGGTTGACGGGTGTAACTCAAAGATGGGTGAGTCCTCAACAACTGTTTTTGGTGCTGACCTGAGCTCATTGCCAAGAGTCCAGCATGGCATTGTTGTTGCCTCCCGAGTGCGACTGAGTCGTGAACCACCCCGAGTGGTTCAACGTCTGGCGAAGGGTGTGCTCGGGGCCGGCCCACCGAGTGACCCGGTATCTCGCGCATGCGCACAAGTCCGTCCAGCCTCAGCCAGCCAAGACTCATCCCATCCACAGCTGGACTTGAAGGCGATCAACGATGCAGTCTCATCACTCTTGCTTTCACCATAACCAAGCATTCTCTGCTGCAGTACTAAACATTCACGCAATGGTCGAATAACGTATTTCCCCAGGCATGCTCAAGTGCAATACTGTTGTGTGGTCTCTTATATCAGCACCACCCCAAAATGAGTCAGTCAAGCCCAGAGGCTCGAGTCTCATGCCAACAGTGGCCATTTTTGAGCCAGATCGGGCCGAGAAGGCGTTGCTGGATGGTGCTTTAGCTAAGCTCTCCGTGACTTCTCAAGCTTGTGCTGGCTGCAGAAGGAGCAGCTTCACCAACTCTGGATACCACTTTCAATGACAGCTAAAGTGTTGAGAGTGGGACTTCCTTTCGATGGAAGTCTAAGGTGGTCTCTTCTTGGTGCTGAACTTGGTCTTGCCGCCTTAGTGCACGTTTCGGGCTTTCGATATCGGGATGCTTTGAATTCGTTAGGGTTGAAAACTTACTATTGGAACCGTCAAGAGAATAGTTCGGCAATATCATATTTTCCGCCGTCGAAGACGCATCTTTTTTTCTCTTTGTCTCTAAAAAAAAAAAAAAAAAAAAGTACCTAAACCCCGCCTGCGTCTTCCAAAGGTGCCTGAGGCTGGACTGGATCAACTTTTCCGCCCAAAAAGTCCTGCTCAAAATCAGGGCGCGTCTTGGAAAAAGTGGGCATGGGACGAAAAAGCCAGTGTTTTCCTAGCATTGTACAGGGTGGCCCCAAAGTGGCCCAGATGTCAGGAGAGGCCCTGGCGCGTGCAGGGCGTAGAAGTGCCCAACTGCGCCCACTTCAAGGAGGAGATTCGCAATTTTCCTTTGCAAATCGGACCTAAATGAATGGAGTTCTGGCCTTGCAAAGCCGAGTGAACTAACTCTTCCTCTTCTTAAATATCATTTCTCTTACGCTGATCCAACGAGAGCCACCAAACGTCGATGCTTGAAGTTTGGCCACAAAATTTGCCCTCTCGGACGGACGGGGGGGAATTTGCAAAATTATTTTTGCAGATGAACATTTTAAGCCTTCTCTTTCCATTAAGCTGCTTCATTCATGCGTTTGAAGCAGATCAGGTCTTTCCTACGCAACATGAGCAATTAGGCTTTATTGACGTCAGGTGAAAGGACAAAAACAACTGGAACTTTTGCCGGCCGTAACTTCTTCGTTTTGCAAAGTTCTTGCAAAATATCTTTTTGCAAATGGAAATTTTGAGTGTCTGCGCGAAATTCCTCCATTCGAGACGAGATTGGCAGTAGGTAAAGTCCGACAAAAGGAACTTTGGCTTATTGCAATGCTCGGGTGGCGTCACTCGGCTCGAGAGTATGAAGGCGATCCTTCAAAGAAGAGATGAGGTATTTGGCACTGAATTGAGCTAGATTTCGTCTAGTTCTTACCACGAGTGGTACCAAGTTCCTATTATACTAGTTGTACTGTAAAATACAGCACCGAGAGTACTTTGATGCTAGGTACAGACTGTACGCAGTGGCTCGATTGATGTCTGTTCTGATCTGACTCGGGTGCTCGTGCCTCAGAACAAAGAAAGGCCTATGGCATCTCGGTGGACTTGGTGCTGAGGCCTTCCCTGTCGAGCAACGATCACAATGGCCCGGTCCGAGTACTTGGGCAACGTCTCTGGGCAGTTTGAACGCTTGGCGCTGGCCAAGCTACTTGCTGACTGGCGGCCT
>JAAUXU010058052.1_pt1 | contig 11956 bp, 10 predicted proteins | sample 7278151 | NCBI WGS metagenome assembly JAAUXU01 (sample SAMN14350113, study PRJNA611818) | marine sediment metagenome | isolation source: surface marine sediment (1.8m) | place: French Polynesia: Moorea | collected 2018-08 | reverse complement strand
TTTTTGAACCTAACATAACTAAGCCTTACCTTGCCTAAAAGTCATCCCTAGGCCCCTAAGCTAGGCCTAGGCCCCTATTTTAAGTCCTTGGCCTCTATGCTAAGTATCCTTAACTTTCTATGCTAATTTGTAGGCAAGATTTAAGGGCTAAGAAATTCCAACAAAATCTTTAAAAGTTTGAGGCTTTTTACAACACTTATTTTGGGCCTTACTGCTTAGCTTAAGAAACTAGAAATAATTAGCATAGAAAGTTAGGGACACAACATAAAGGCCTATGACTTAGCTTAGGGGCCTAGGGACGACTCTTCGGCAAGGTTAGGTTTGTTAGGTTAGGTTAGATTAAAAATGGGATGTCTCCATTTTCTTTTTTTCCTGAAAAAATAATAAAGTTAATTTACACTGCTTTAGTGTAATAAATCAAAAATTTGACTATTTATGCAAGATTTCCTGGTCACAAGGCCCCGGTCCCCCAAAGTGCAATCCAGGGGTCAGATTTTCGGCCCCGGTCCCCTAAAGTGCAACTTTACCCAGTATTTTGTATTAGAAAGTGCTCTAATTGATATTCATTTGGATTTTTTCTTTGTTTTTCCCATCATCTCCCTGTTGTGATTAATCCATGGCGCCAAACTTTCTCCCGCTCTTGACAAGTGGGGAGCGAAAAAAAGGGAAAATTTAAACAGGCAGACAAAAAAGGTCAAACTTAAGTCTTAAAGTTAAACTCTTAAGTAAGATCCGTCCTTCACCAAGAACTCCTCTCTGTCCCCGTCCTTGTCGTCCTTGCCCCTGCCGCTGTCGTCGGCGCTGTTCCCGTCCCGCCTCCAGGATGTCCTCCTCTTCGCTGGAGCAAGAGTTGGAGCGTCGCCTTGGGGACGCCTTCCACATCCGCGTGCGGATGGACCAACTGGACGGAGGACGCAGGATGGCGGTCATTGGTGAGGAAGGGCAAAGGACAGGACAACTGACTTAAATGTTCATTGACTGTTTATGCTCTGGAATATAGGCACGGCGACGGGCCCCTAAAGTAAAAGATTCTCTTCTTACGTGCAGTGTGACTTTTTCCGTTCTTAGGGAGTCTCCTCCGCGCGTACGACCCTTCCTGGCACCTGTCTTCGGTGCCCAACCTGATCGGGGCTCCTCCCGCCAAGGGAAGACTCGATGACGGCGTCGAGATGGATCAGGGCGACAAGGGGTCCGCCAAGGCCGCCTTGCCTTCCTGGGTGGACAAGGACAACATCAAGCAGATGAAAAGGTGACGTCATATCTTTATTTAAGTTGCAACAGTATGGTTGCTCTGCTCCTTTGACCATATTTTTTTTGTTCGCTATGAGTCGTCCTTTTTTATTGTAAAAGTTTGTAGAAAACCCATGCTCTACTATCGTCGTATTTTTAGCGTCGCATATGCACTTGTCATATGCAAGAATCAATTACTAATTACTTTGCCTTGGATGGGTTTCTAATTTATTTTATTAAAAAAGTCTAGTTTCCCTTTCCCCCTAAAAATATAAAACATAGTTTTAAATTTGAATTTACATGTTTTGTCTTTCCGCACCAACAGGGAATTTGAAAACTTTTTGAATTTGAAGTAGGGATGAGCCGGGGTTTTTTTTGTTGAACATTGTTTTATAACCTCAGTCACCTGGTCCGACTTTGTTGGGTCCTGTCGGAAAATTGCTGTTTTGTATGGACTTCCCTATTGAAAGAGAAGCGACAGATATTCTAAAGAGTTTAGCGAATTCGCCCTCAAAACCGTCAAACTGCATATTTAGTCGTTGTTCGGAAATGGGTTGAAGCTTGAAACCGACTCTATTCCTAGTTTTGAATATAATTTAAATATTTTTAAATATATTTTTTGGTAAATGAGGCAATCTATTCCATGTAAAAGTTGAAATCGTGTGTGATGTTCTCCAAGTGTGATGCCTGATAGCAGCAAGAATGAAGGTGAAACCAGCAAGAATAGCGCAGTGGCGGAGGCTCAGGAGCAAACCGCAAGACCTTCCTTGCAACTGGCGGCAACGGCGACGCCCCAGCCACGCTCCCACAAGCCTCTCAGATCCAAGTCGGAGGCGCCAAAGTCCGCCCCGGTGCTGATCGGACCCGTCAACAGGGCGCCCCTGCCCAGCGAGATGTCCTACGAACCTCCGTCGGAGCCGATAGAGCGTATTTTTATTCCGAAAAGCGAGCTGGAGGCTTGGCTGCAGAGCACGGCGAAGGGCACCATCCGGGGCTCAAGTGCTCCGCTGCAGATGCAAACCATGGTGGACGACAAGGGGCGGCCGGTCAAGGGAGCCCCCACGTGGTCGACCGCCATGGTTGTTGCCGCGCGCGAGCAGAAGGCGCATAACGAGCGGCACCGTATAAGGGTCATCATCTTCTGGGCGCTGGTGTCCTTTTTCGCCATCATCGGCTATGCTTGGTACGCGATCCAGCGAGTGAGGGCTGCCAGGTTCCAGCGCCACCAAGAAAAGTTGCAGTCGTCCATAGCCATGTTCCCCAAGAACCCCTACGAATACAATGAGCGACAGAGGATGGCGTTCGCGAGGAACTACTGGAGGCGCTTTAACATTCGCAACATAACCCTGCTGGTGACAAGCGTCCTGACCTCCCTGGGCGTGGCGAGGTGGCACAGGGCCCGGAGAGCGCAGATGCAGAAGAGGAAGTCGCTCGCCTACTGGATGTGGACTGCCGGGGCTGGCTTTCTCGCGATTTTGTGGGGGGTCTACGTTGTCAAGCAATCTCAAAGGCCTGTTATCATTTCCGCAGCCAGGAGAAATCCCGTGTTGAGGGGCTTTCTTTATATCGGGGGAATACTGCTTGTGTACTTGCTCTTCTACATTTACCGTCTCAAGAAGAGGAAGTCGAAAAAGCAAAAAATGTTGGACGAATGGCGAAAAAAGAAGCACATGCAGACGATGCAAAAGGCGAAAGATTTGCATGGACCACTCAAGCCATTGTCAATGCCTCCGCCGGGCAAATAAAGCACGCTCTGTACCAATTAATTGTTCCTGTCCGTTCATTTTTACCAGCGGCGAAGCCGTCAGGTCCTAGTACTGTGGGAGTTATCCTTGTTGTGGGGGGAGCAGTTTATCTAAGCATAGCATAGGTGCCTACAAGGCTATACCTCAGCTTTGCATATTCCCTTTGGTGTAGGATCCCCCAACTCAACCAGTTGCCTTCTGCTTGACTTCGGTTCTATGAATTTCCTTTGGGGTGGGATCCAGCACTCTTGATGAGTTGTCAACGATCTTTTTAGAATAAGAAGATTTTTCCCCAATGACTTTTGACACCATTTCATCAACGCCGCAGGTCTTTGAACAAAGTCTGTTCTTATTTTATTCTGAAGCCGAAGGGTCTACTGAGACTTACTTAATTTTGTCATCATTGTGCCTCATTATTTTTTTTTCAGTTGGCTCAACCGTGTCGGCGTTGGACATTTGGCACCAGCTGGCATGAAGTTGACCGACGGAGGACCCAAGTACTACAAGCTGATCGGCGCTCTCATGGACAAGGCTGAAGTCACTCATGGAGCGAAGTTGAAATCCAACGTATGTTCTCATTCATTTTTGCAGTGCTTCTCAACAACCACGTTTTCTCCTATTCCCTATTTTATTTCTAGGTACGCCAACTCCTGCAAAAGCAACAGCGAGCTTCTGGTCGCCTGTCTTCTGCTCGTCCGAACAGAACCTCTACCTCGTCCGCTCTCCAGGAGAAGCAGAAGGCGGGCGACAACGTCGCGGAGGGCAACAAGGACGACGAGTTCCTCAAGCCGATGCCTCCCTCTGTCCCAAAGACTAAGAGTCCAAAGAAGCCGGCCAACAAAGAGAACAAGGCGGGAAAGGGCACCGCACAGAGCTCCGCCGTGTTCGGCGACGAAGACATCGAAGACCTCTCGGAGAGAATCCCCCCCTCCTTGGGCCGGGAGTTGCAGAGGACGCCGGTGAAGACCGACCCCGCTCTGGCGCTCAGGGCTTCAGTGGCTATAACAGAGGGAGAAAAGAACGAGCCCGGGAAGACTCCAGAGAAATGTGACAGCGCCTCCGACGGCACGTCACCTGAAGCCGATCCTTGCGCCGGAGAGCATGCCCGAGACGATCCTTACTCTCCTCCGCAGATGATCGTCCGCGTCAAGAATGCTGACAGGTACCCCACCTTCACCCCCAGCCCGCGCTCCACCGTCGTCGCGAAAAACATCATCCCTTCTGGCAAGGACCTTCCCAGGACTCCCTTCGTCCCAGAGGAGGGGGCAGGGCAGGAGGCGAGAGAGCAGCAGCAGGAACTTGTTCCGGAGCTTGTCAGCGACAACGGAACGGTAGATCCCCCGTCGTTGGAGAAGTTCAAGGTTCCGAAAGCCGTCGATTCTTCATTGTCGAATTCGCTGGACCCGCACTCTATCCCCACCGGAACGCAGCTCCCCCGGACCCCGGCGAACCCGGAGGAGCTGAAGGCGGCCAGCGAGGTTAGACTGCCCAAGGGCAAGTACGAGATATCGGGGGAGAAGCCCCAGGACAACGCCGATCAAAGCGACGACAGAAAGATCACCGCCGAGGCCAGCAAGAAGCGCAAGAGGAGCCCCTCGGAGGAGGATCTTCCCAAGATGGTCCTGGAGGTCCCGCACGTCGTCGTCCCTCCTCGGAAGGAAAAAGAAGAAGTTGAAGAAAAAGTAGCGGTGCAGAAATCGTCCGAAAATACCCCAGTCGTTGATGGAGATCACGAGGACTCTGTACCGGAAGAGGAACACGAGGGAGCCGCCAACAGGACGTTTACCAAGACTCCCGAAGATTCCCCCGCCGACAGCAATCCTAGGAACTCTACGTACGTCATCGCTTCTGACAAGGTTGCTTCGGGATCCGCGGGAGGGGCGTCGCCTCAGGAGCTTGGCAAAACTTCCCTAAGCAGACCATCCAAGGTTCTTAAGTGCCTCACTAAAAATCGGGCTCCCACACCGAAGCGTCGGCCTCCTTCCAAGAGGAGCTCAAAGCCAATCCAAAAAGTGCTGGAGGAGCTCGAGGGTCGGCCGGAAGTCCTCCCCAGCCTGACAAAGAACAGGGTACAGACTCCGAAGAGGCGCCCCCCGACCAGGAAGGGAAGGGACACGGCTGCCGCTGACAAGGATCATAAGGAAGATGGCAAAGACGGCGGAAAGGCCCTGAAGGAGAGTGAAAGCTTCACCGGCCTGAAGAACTCCGGCGACGGCGAGCGGACGGTCCTTCTCGAGTGCCTGACCAAAAACAGGGCCCAGACTCCCAAGAAGAGGCCACCCACCAAGAAGGGAAGGAAGGTTGTCGCCGAGGAAAAGGTGCAAGAGGACGGAGACCCAGTCGAGGCAGGGGAAGAGGGGGAGGAAATGCCCGAATTGTACCTCTCTTCCTCGGAGGAGGACGGCAACGGCGGCGCTCTAGCGGCCGAAGAGTCCCTGGACAAGGTCAAGAGGAACGAGAAGACACTCAAGTCTCTGACCAAGGAGAGAGCGCCGTCGCCAAAGAAGAGGCTTCCCACAAAGTCCAGAGCAAAGGCCGCTTCTCCTTCCAAGTCACCTTCGAAAAAGACAAGTTCAAGCGGCGAAGAGGGGCCCGTTGAGAAAGAGGACAACAAGGAGAAGAAGTCCATCTTCGACGTCCTCTTTGACAAGCCGGCGGTCAGCCCCAAGAGGGATGAGGAGGCCAAGGTCGTCAAGAAGAAGAAATTCCGGGTCGTCGCAAGCAAAAAAGCTCAACAGGCGAGCGAAAAAACTTCATCGCCTGCTGCCTCTGACTTTTCGTCTCCGCGGAAGAGAGTGGCTGAACTGCTGGAGCTCACCAAGGAGGCGGAGGACAACCTCGTTTCGTCAGAAGAGGCAGTCCAGAGCCCTTCCAAGAAGCAGAAAAAGACGCCAACAAAGCGTGGCAAGAGCAGGCGAAAGGGATCCGCCAACGATTCCAAGGAGAGAGAAAACGATAGTAAAGAGAAGAGCGTTGAGATCGCCAAACGGCCAGCGAGGAAGAGGACGGCGGGAAAGACTTCGGATAAGGTCGAAGGGGACGTTTCTTTGGGCAAAGTCAACTCCCCTCACTGCTCTCCTGCCAAACGGGGCAAGAAGACGGCTAAGGCTTCCAAAGGAAAGGAGGACACAACAGTTGTGGACGAAACTGTAAAGGGAGCAGAGCCGAAGAAGACCAGAGGAAGGCCAAAGAAGGTGGTGGAACAAAAGGAGGAGGAGGAAAAGGGCGACAATAGTTCCACCTCACAGGTGGATGCCTCTTCAGCCGAAACTCCCAAAAGGAAGAGGGGGAGGCCAAGAAAGGTGGCGGCGGCGGAGGACGAGGGAAAGGGAAAAGACGATGGAACTCCCGCTCTAGAGGAAGGCGGCAAAGCCGGCCGCAACAGCAAGAAGAAACCGCAAGAGGGCGGGGAAACAGAAAACGGCACCGTGGCCGAGAAGAAGCGCGATTCAAAGCTTGACAAGACAGATGTCAAAAGCCCCGCCGCACCTGCTGAACCTGCTGAACAGGCAGATGAGCCCGCCAAGGCTAAAGGGAGAAGGAAGAAGCCGCTGGCCAAGAGCCAGAGCGAGGGAGCCATCGTGGGTCAGAACGGTGAGGTGAAGGGGGATGCCGCCCCCAAGGAAAAGGTGGACAAGAAGAAGGGCGCCGCCGGAGACGAGAGCTCTTCCGTCCTAGAGGACGTCTCCTTGTCCGCCCCGCCAAAGAGCAGGACCAGAGGGAGGAAGAAGCAGGAGGCGTCGGCGGAGCTCAACCAGGAGAGTCCTGCCGCCGCCAAAAACGATGTTGTTGAGGAAAAAGCCTCCAAGGGCAAGCGTGGCAGGAAAACCAAGAAAACAGAGACAGAACTGGTCTCGTCGCTGGAAGAGTCCTCCCTCCGGCAGGAGACCCCTGCAGGCGCTGGCGGCAAAACGAAGAGTTCTGACCGCAGCGAAGAGGGGAAGAAGAAGCCCCCCGCTAGAAGAGGCAGGCGGAAGGCGGACGACACGATCGTGGAGGAGTCGATGGAGAAATTGGCAAGGAAATTTTTTTTCCGAGTTTCAAGTATGTACGGTACATGTTGGAAACTCTCCCAGGTGCTTCCTCCCGAGGCCTCACTGAAGCTGTCCGACGATGTCTACCGCACTCCCAGAGTGAGGCTTCCTGCTGTTGGTGCCAAGAGGCGACAGGCTAAGGAACGGGAGGACAATGCGGCCGGGAACGCAGTTTTGCAGGTTGGTTTTTTAAAAGGAAACAAACAGTGCTGTTGTTGATATACCGTAAATATTTTTTTAGGTCGAAGTTCCGGACGAGGTTTACGCGACGCCGAAGCGGGCCGGCAGGGCGGCGGGAAAAAAGTCCATCGGGAGGAAGGTGGCTGCAGCACCTGCCGCTACCGAGGTACAACAGCGATACATTTAAAAAATCGTCTGTTTTACAATTCGTGATTTGTGTACATAGGTCAACGTCTGCAACGAAGTCTGCGACGACGTCCTGGCCTCCGCCTTCAAGCGCTCTAGGAGGATCGCCGCGAGGAGGACGTGAAAGTGCAGGCCTAACAAGGTCCGCAGGAAAAGGCAGGGACCGGTGAAGACAAAGGTGATGAATAAATATGCAAAGAGAAATAATAATTGCAGTATATATATATGACCACATGGAGAAAGAAAAAGACGCAAAGAAAAATTAGTTGTACGGTTGTATTTTGCGAGAAAGAAAGAAATATATTAAAGCAGACCTTCCGACTCAGCACACTTTTTCTTTTGCGGCGTCGCAAGATCTTGCTTGGCAGAACAGCACTACACTTTTCCAAGTCTGGTCTCTGGTCTTTTCACCGAGTCTTTTAGATGGGGGAGTTCTTTGTGAAGCCGAAGTCGTGGCCGTAGTCGGACGGCTTCGTCCTCCTGTGCTCGTCGATGTTCTCGAACTTGGGGTCGCCGGGCATGACGGCGGCGCGGCCGCGGTAGGTCTTGACGCCGCGCAGGTGCTCCCAGTTGTTGGAGTTGTACATGAAGTAGTACGCCAGGCCGCACGCGGCCTGGAAGAAAAGAAAGAGCATTATTAAAAAAGCACGTATTAAATGAGACTGGACGTCACATTTGAAATCGCCAGCTAGCTCCGTTTAAACTGTGTTTTATTATATGAACTTTCCCCACACACGGGCAAGGGGGGGGGGATGCACCCATCTGAGGGTCAAAAACAAATCCCCTCCCCTGCACCAGAAAAATGGGTACTCATCACAAAAAATCCTTGATCTATTCTACTCTATACCCCCTTTTCTTGGCCTTTATTTCTATGCATGTCTCTTCTTCCATTAAACAGTTTTAGCAGTTAGCAAATGACTAAAAAATTGGCTTTTTTTTCTTTATGTGCAAAATTTTTGTCCCCTTCCCCCCTTCACACAGGCTACGGCAGCCAAAAACATCATCTCCCATATAACCATTTTTGACCCATGTACACATGAAAAACATTCCTCACCCCCTCTACAAAAAAAATGGTGCCCATGTGTGACTTTCCGCTTTTGTCTCACAAGACGAAAAGGACAAGACTCGTAAGAGAAATCAAAAGCCGACCACAAAGTCCAGAGATAAGTAAGAAATTGTCTTCTCACTGCTTTCTGTATCGTCTTTGTGGACCTTAAAAAAACGAAAGCAAAAGCTGTGCTACGATCGCGGTCGCGCCTTGTCTGGGACAGTATTTGGTGAGTTCAAAAGAGAAAGATGCCCTTTCTCACCGTGTAGAACATGGCTCCCCTGGTGATCATGAACCGGGTGAAGTAGGCGTACTCGGGGCTCAGGAACTTTCTGAACACGTTCCACTCGATCCAGTTGAACGGGGCGTGCCAGGCGCGGCGGAATATGTTGTACCTGAGGACACACACGATCACGGGGTCACATTTTAGGAAACCGCGGAACAAGTTGACGCCGCGCCCTCACCTGGCCTTGATGAAGTCCGGGTTGGTCCTGATGTCGTGGATGGTGGTGGCGGCGTCCCTGGGCGTCAGCATCTGGTCCCTTTGCCACCTGAGCCTGTAGGCCCTGTCCTGCGGGCCGTACGACATGTCCGGGTTGATCCTGCGCGTGCGGTGGTCGAAGGGGCCGCGGGTGTCCATCAGTCGGGCGCCCCAAGTGGGCGAGATCCACTTGCCGTGGTCAGCCATGGCGGGACGGGCGACGGCGAGGTCAAGGCCGGAGAGGTCAACCAGGTGAGGGACCGACGACCGCCAAAAGGGTTTTTTTTTGCGAATTGCAAGTGTATTTTTGTGCCTTGTCTTGTTGGTGGCCAAGCTGCTGCAACAGCTGACTCATTCACTCGCTCAAGCAATGGCGATTCACATAGAAAAGAACACCATAACTGCGATATCGCTTTTGTCACAGTTGTCCTCTTGTGTTAGATATAAAAGACTTGTCAAAAAATATCCAAAGTATGCTTTCAAATTTTCTTTTTTTGAAGTTTAGAGAGCCAAATTCTTATTCTGTCAGTTATTTATTTTCTATGTAGGAGACCCCCTCGCCGTCGCCGTTGACAAAGCCAGAAGGAGCAGCTGCGGAGAAAAAAGAAAGAAACTTTAAGAAAGGCACTCAATCAAACTCAAAATCCCAGATAAAGCAAAAGGCTGCCAAGCCGGGGCCAGGGACCAGGACCCACTGGACCAGGATCTTGTCCAAGTCCAGGTCTTAGTTTGGTGCCTTCAGAGACCAACCTGCTGGGTCTATTTGCCCCGCTTTTCCGCTGGAAAAGTGTGGAGGTGAGTCTGGCTATCTCCTTTGTGCCTCCCCCCTCGGGATTGAAGTGAAGCCGGAAATCTCCTCAGGGTCTCGCAGTCTCCCCTTGTGCCCCTCCTGCGGTCTTGGGCTGTTAATCCCCCTGATCCACAGAGTCAACATCTCCGCCGACGCTGGGCTTATCCATCAGCATGAGGCGAAGACGACGGAGGAAACGGAGGAAGAACAGCGGGGAAAGTGTTGACTGACATCGAGGTTCAGGAGAATATTCCCAGGCAGGATGGCCGTCTCTCCCTGCGCCAGGCTGCTCCTGCTCAACGCCGTCCTGGGCGCGGCGCACCTGGTGGCGCTGCTGTGGCTGTGGCGCGCGCCGCCGCGCGAGTGGGACGCGCTCCCGGAGTCTGCTGGCCCGTCCACGCAGAAGCCAGTGGACGCTCTCCTGGCCAGGCAATTCATGCAGCGCCCGACACAGTTCAACTCGACCAAGAGGACCGCGCTCCCCGCCGCGCCCCTGGACCCGACGTGCAACCACTTTTCCTGCCTGAACGTCACGCGATGCGGCGCCAGGCACGACAGGATCCTGGTCCACGTCCCGCCGCTCCCGCCCAGGCTAAAAGGCGTGAGGCACAGGCCTCCCAGCAGGGAGTACTTCGACGTCGTGCGCTCCCTGGCAGAGAGCGGCTACTACACGGACCGCCCTGAGGAGGCCTGCCTTTTCCTGCCTCCGGTGGACACCCTGGGAGCTTTCTCCGACGATGTTGGGAGCTCTTTGGGAGCGCTAGACACCTGGAACGGTGGCCTTAATCACATGGTTCTCTCCATGTCCCCCTCCTCCTCCTCACCCAGGATAGGCAAGGCCATATTGGCCTCCGCCGGAATGACCACCTCCATGTACAGGTCTGGGTTCGACGTCTCCCTGCCTTCTCTCAGCCCAAGGCTGATCTCATTCTCCTACAACGGAATCATACCTTCTGCAAACAGTAATAATAATTACACCTCAAGCTCTGAAGCTCAAAGAAGAGAATGGCTAGTCATCGTGGTGCCCCCGGCGAACGGGGACGTTCAGGAAACATTGGAACAGTTAAGCAAAAAATATCCTGGAAAAGTGCTGCTCTTAAGAGACTGCAAGAGAAAGACCGGGCTGTGCACTGGTGGTCGCAGCTACCCAGAAGTGCTGTCATCCGGCACCTTCTGCCTGGTGCTACCTGGCCCCGACGGCACCCTGGCCCACCCAGGACTGTCAGAGGCCATGCACTACGGTTGCGTCCCGGTCCTGGGTGCGTCTGACGCGCTGGTGCCGCCCTTCTCAGAGAAGCTGGACTGGTCCCGCTTCTCGGTATCGGTCCGGGCCCACGAGCTGGCCTCCGCAGTTGACATTCTGGAGGCGGTGCCGCCGGAGAAGGCGGCGGAGATGAGAAGACGCCTGGAAGTAGTCTACGGAAGACACTTTAGGTACGATTTCAATTACCCACAAGAAAGGTGGCTCTTTGACTTGCGCACGGTTTCATTCAGGTCTCCCGGCGCCGTAGCGCTTACGGCCGTCCGCATAGTGCAGGAGAGGCTCCTCCCCTACCTCAACCGGCCCGCCAGCGTATGGAACGACCTTGACTCCGGAGACTCTTCCCCGCTCCCCTTTCCAGGTTCCAGGAACCCGCTCTTCCTCCCCTACTCTCCCCCGGAGGCGGAGGGGTTCACGGCTGTGATACTCACCTACGACAGGCCGGACACGCTCTTCACGCTTATTTCGAGGTCTGTCAAAGCGGGAAAACTAAGCTATAAACGTACGGTATTTCAAAAGTCATATTTCTTTGCCAGGTTGTCCGACGTCCCCAGCCTCTCGCACGTGGTGGTGGTGTGGAACAACCAGGACCGCGCCCCGCCCCCGGAGCCCGACTGGCCGCGATCCCCGGTGCCCCGCACGGTGGTGCGCGCCACCGCCAACCTCCTCTCCAACCGCTTCCTGCCCCACGGCGGCGTCGTCCGGACAGAGTGCGTCCTGTCGCTCGACGACGACATCACAATGCTGACGGCGGACGAGCTGGAGATGGGCTTCCGCGCCTGGAGGGAGCACCCGGACAGGATCGTGGGGTTCCCGTCGCGCACGCACGTTTGGGAGGGCGACAAGGAACGCTGGAGGTGAGTGATATGACCTAGAGTTGAGTTTAGTTTAGTTTAATACGAGCTCATGTGAGACAGAATGTTTAAAAGCACAAATGCACATGTACATCATTCAATCTCCATGACAGCAGTCCTAACTTGACTCCCGACTTGCCGACCCAG
>JAAUXU010174876.1_pt1 | contig 11958 bp, 14 predicted proteins | sample 7278151 | NCBI WGS metagenome assembly JAAUXU01 (sample SAMN14350113, study PRJNA611818) | marine sediment metagenome | isolation source: surface marine sediment (1.8m) | place: French Polynesia: Moorea | collected 2018-08 | reverse complement strand
TGGAGGACCATTTTCGAAGGGAGCACCTTGGCATGACGTTGAGAAGGTACTTTTTTGAGCATGTGCAGTGCCGGCTCGGAAAACAGCAGGGAGGATCATTGTTGGTGGACAACTCCTTCGAGGTTACGGCCAGGAAGAGACTTAGAGTGATCCTGCAAAAAGTGTCTCGTGATGAAGTTGCAGCATTAGGTAAGGAGTGCAACAATGCTGCAGTGACCACTTCATCCAGTGATGAGTTCGAGTCTGATGACACTACTGATGACAATAGTGATGACACTGATGATGACTCGTCCTCTTCCACAAGCTTTTCCAATCAGGCTAAGAATATTCACATGCAAGAGCACCTGAAAAATGCCCCCGTTTCAGCAACGGCTAAAAACATGTGCAGATATCAATGTAAAGTCTGTCATCTCAAGTTCCTTAATTGGGCAAGGTTGAGGTTCCACCTTAGAGAAAGGATGTCCTGTTGGAAATTTGCCAAGAAACACAACTGGTCCGATTTTGTCATCAAGAAGGTTGCGCACAATTGTAAACTCTGTGGATACCTCCTTCCGAGTGACAGGAGTTTCATAAGGAGCCATGTATTCACTCACCACAGAATTGTGGTAGGAACATATATTAAGCTTCTCACGACCAAAAAAACTTTAAGTCCACAAGATATTGTTGATAACGATAGGACAACGGAGAAGAAGCGCCAGTCACATCTGAGAGAGCTAGAAAAATACCTGAAGGGAAAGGATCAATCCAAAGAGGTGGGAAACAAATGTACTTTCAGGTGTCCCAACTGCCAAGATGAATTCCCCAGTTCTGTAACCCTTAGAAGGCATCACAAGAGAGTAAGAAACGACTGCACGGGCCCTGGAGCATTGAGAAGAATTATCCTAAATGTGATAGTAAAGGCAGTATCTTACAAATGCAAGATTTGTCATTGCCTTCTGTTATGTGACAGGGGGGACATTTCTGCACATACAAAGGCAAACCATGGTTTAAGTCTGCCCGACTACCTTGAGTTTGCAAAGAAGACAAAGGTTGATGTCCAAGCCATTAGGGAACAGCATCAGGTCAAGCACCAGGAAAGGGAGAATGAGCTGCAAGTAGTCCTTGACAGGGTACCTATGGTGCCACCTGAGCTCTTTGTCTTCCCCACCATGATGCCTCAGTCGATTCCTAGTGAGCAGACCACCCACTCAGTCAGAGAGATTTGCAAGTTCAGGTGCCCCAAGTGCTCTTTTGAAAAGAGAAGCTTCCTTGCATTCAGGAAGCACCTCCTGCAGTGTACTGGCTCAGGAAAGTACAGCCCCACCAACACCTTGGAAGCCAGGACCCACATCTGCCACCTGTGCTCCAAAAGAATACTTTGTGACACGTACCTGATCAAGTCCCACGTGATTTATGGCCACAAGGTGGACTACGCCAAATACGAGGAAGAGGCTAAAGTGCTGGAAAAGGTAGAGGCAAAAGGGGGTGTAATACCATTGTTTGGCCAGGAAGAGAGGGACCAACGAAAAGCTCTGGTTCCTGTCGTGGCGACCACCACTTTCGAACAAGCGGACCTAGTCCCACCATCCCAACTGTCAGTGAAAAAAGCTACACCAAAAATTGAAGATTTTTGCCGCTTTCGCTGCTCAGTGTGCCTATCTTTTGAATCGGATAAGCTGTACCCCATGCTAAAACACAAGCAAAAGTGTACCGGGGTCACTACCTACAGATTCAATGTGGATGACCTTCTGGAGGCAAGGTAAAAATGGCTATATTTTAGCTCTCATGGTTTTTTATAAATTATGTACCTTACATTTTTTTCAAAATTAGGAACTAAGTACATTGCCAAATGCCAAACAAAAGTTCTTCTTCTTTTTCAACCCTCTTGCCGAATGAAGGTACCACGTGTGCAGCATCTGCTCGTGGAGAATCCTGTGCGACAAGTCCGCAATTGCTTGCCATGTCAACAACAAGCACAGGACAACCATGAAGGAGTACAAGGAGCTGTTGGACAGGAGGGAGAAGGGGCTGGAGGCGGAGGCGGAGGCGGCGCTGCCCGTGTCGGAGGAGGTGAGGAGGGACTTGATCAAGGCGGACGTCCCTGCCATGTGGCCGCCGGCCGATCGAGTGAGGTGAGTCGTCACGGAGTGTACCACAATGTATTTTTCATTAGAATCATATATGAGGAACTTTGAAAACATAGCACAACATAGTCAAACGCTTTCTTTCTCATTGAACTCAAGGTGTGACGTCGGGGGGATCCGACCGTCCAGCCTGACGACAGAGGTTGCCAACCTCTGCGTCTACTCCTGCCGCCTGTGCCCGAACAGCAGCCCGTACACCGTGGCAACGTGGGGAAGCCTGCGCGATCACCACCGAAATGTGCACAAGGCTGCTATAGACTCCAATCCAGTCAAGCACCTCAAAGAAGCAAGGTAATGAAAGTCATATATGATGACCACCAACTGGCGCTCAGTTGACAGTTACGTAAAAAGCAAAAGCAACCTCAACAGGTACTGCTTTAGTAAAAGGAAAAGAGAAACTTCCATCAACAGTGCTCTTGAAAGTTTTTCGATGTCACGTTTTCCCCCATGCAAACGTTTATATTTTTCCTCCGTAGGTACCACAGGTGCAAGTACCGGGGCTGCCGAGTCGCGACGCTGTGCGAGAGGAGCTTCATCATCGATCACACGAAGAAGCATCGACTAAAGATAACACAATACATCGAAATGAAGTGAGCTCTCATTCAAAATTTAGAGCCAACCAGGAAACAACATTTTCCGCTTTTTCCCGCGCCTTCCTTGATAGTTCAAGATTTTTTTCAATTCCAACTTCCAAGGATTCTTTCAAAGGCAAGGATGGTGTATAGGGAGAGCTACGATATAAATTAAATTTGCTTTTCTGATGCACATGGCATAAAAGGGACAATAGGGCAATATTTTCTTCATGTCTTCAAATCATGCTTCTTCTGTCTGTTGCAGGGATGAAAACAAAGACGTCTAAGAAACTGCGGGGAAGGAACATACTTCGGATACCCTAAGGAAGAAAATGGACTGATTCGGACAGGATGCTCCCGATGATTTTTTTGTTCTCCGTGAAAGTTACAAAGAAATTGCATGTGGCATCGTGTAGATGATATTAAACCGCAATGATCAGTATGGTAGAAAAAAGAAGGAAAATACACTAAATTGCTCAATTGCCCCGTCCATCGTTAGGGAACCGCCGAGGAGGAGGGATAAAGGTACGAAGAATGTGGGGAAAAGGCGAAATAAAAGAAAGCGGACTGGCTTCAGTGCAGTGTCGATAGTATTTCTTCAAGCTAGAGCAATCTAGGCCAATGCGTACAAAAAAAGTTTCTGCATCAATCTGCTAAGAATCATGGTGATAAAATCGCCCGTCTTTTTATATCGTATCCAACGCTAAGATTGCCTGCCTCTGAGGTTAAGGAATTTTCTTAGTACAAAGAGAGATTTCAACGGTCGCATCGTCAAGAAAGCGTCTTTTGGAAGGATAGGAGAAACACGCACCCGCGCCGCGCTGCTGAACAGTCAGTTCGTCCAGACGGAGCGCGTCGCCCGTACTGCTTCCGAATCCGCTTCCACAGCGGAGCTGTTTTATTATTATTATACCAACCTCGTGGGATTCGCAGCAGTGTAGATCAGATCTGGATCTGGATTTGAAGAGTGGACCGAGATGGAGTGCGGCAACAACGACGACCTGCGGCTGGCGGGGTCCGCCACCGAGGGGGCCTCGTGGGAAGAAAAAGGAGGTGATGGTAAGACTTGGAACAACTCAACTGTTGTGATTGCCACCTTACCTGCCCGGCGCAGCTAGAAGCAAGGGTGCAATAAATATCGCTTTGCCGTCGATCGCCGCCGGCCGGTGGACAAAACGGACAACAGACGCTCTTTGTCTCTCTCCCCCGTACCGCTCTACGCCTGCCAAAAATTCGCGGCGCCAACAAAGGAGGAAAGCGCGCGCCAAGAGGTCCATGGTGGAAAGACGCGCAGGAGATAAAGATGGAAGGGGAGGACGTGAAAATGTCCTCCTTTTCCGAGGACCTGTGGCTCAAAAAGGCTACCAGAGAGGAGGAGGAGGCCTTGGAGGCCTCAAAGAAAGAGAAAAAGGAGGAGGAGGAGGAGGGCAGGAGCTGTGCATCCACTCCGGATGTTCGTCTGTCCCCAGAGGAGGAGGCCGCATTCTCTATTTGGAAATCTGGTAAACAAAGAAAAAATGGCTGTTATTGAACATGGATTCTCTTGCTTAATTCTTATAGTTAAGAAATGGTTTTGTGCAAAATGAACTGTGAATTAACTTTTTCCGAAATTTCTCCCCGCAGGAGGAAGTTTGCCATGTCCACTCTGCTCAACCAGGTTCAGGAGCAGGGAGCACCTGAAGACCCACCTGGTGATGCATCACGGAGTCAACAGGTTTGAGGAACTAGTTCCAAAGACCCAGCAGGAGGCCTCCTACTACACAGAGTGCCTGCTCTGCCAGAGGTGGGTCCGCCACACACCGGGGTCTCTCGAAGACCACCTCAGTAAGCAGCATGCAGGCTCAGCTTCGCTGAGGGGCTATTTTGCCAGCTTCGTCTACAACAGGGGCTCCTCCTCCGCAGTAGCACCCCCGCAGTTGCTGATAGGGCCGAGCTGCAGCCAGGAGGCTGGGAAGAAGAGGAGGCTCGAAATCACAGTGATCAAGGTTGCGGAAGTGGACAGGGTAGCCGCAAAATTTGCTGCTCCTCTCCCTGCCATTTCAAGTAGGGCTGCAAGAGGAGGTGTTGCGAGAAGGCCTGCCAGGGCGGGGATGCCAGCGATCCTGAAGGAAGCCCACACGTCGGCAGAGGGGTCTGTTAGCAAGTATCGGTATGCTGAGAGAACAGGTGCCAGGAGGATTCCGGCAATGCTGAAGGACGCTCCCATCTCAACAGAGGCGGTCAACAAGTGCCGGTACAGGTGTCTCCAGTGCCACGAGGAATTTACCCGATGGCGAAAGGTCACGGAGCACCTGAGGACGGAGGCCAAGTGCAAGGAGGCTGCCGGAGAGAAGAAAAAGTGGGAGGACTTGGTCACCAGGAAGGTGGCTCATGTGTGCAGGGTCTGCATGGACCTTCTTCCCTGCGACGTGGGCGTGATAGCAAATCACACCCACAGTAACCACAAGATAACCATTAGTGCCTACTACAAGCTGCCACCAGCAAAAGACACTCTCACCCAGGAGGAAATTGACGCAATAGTCTGGAAGCCAACTCTGAAGAAAAAGCACACTTTTGAAGATTTTCTAAAGGACAAGGAGGGGTCACTAGTTGTCGCAGATAAGTGCATTTTTGCATGCCATAAGTGCAACACACAGTTCAAAGGTTTCCCTCTTCTCAAATACCACATAAACAAACAAAAGAGCACATGCAAGGGAACAGTGCCAAAGGAAAGTACGAAAATTTTGGTCAAGGCGGTCTCTCACCAGTGTAAAATCTGCAAGAGGCTCTTTCTTTGTGACAATGAAAAATTTTCAGAGCATTTGAAAGACAGGCACGGTTTAAAGCTGCGATTCTATGGAACAATTTCCGAAAGCAATGACCTTGACCCCTTATCCTTAATTGAGAAGCAAAGAAGGTTTCTGGAAGACGACAAGAAAAAGCTGTGCACCCTAATGGAAAAAGTACCCATTGTGCCCTCACAGCTGTTTGTTGATGGAAAGGGAGTTCAGCCACTGGCCATCCCTCGGGACAACACGACCCAACAAGTGATAAATCTGTGCAGATTCAGATGTACAAAGTGTTCCAAGACATGTAAAACATACCAGTCAATCATGCATCACAGAGTTATCTGTGTTGGAAACAAAAAATATCATCATACACTAGTGGCCGAGGCCAGGGCCCACATGTGTTTGATCTGTGCCAAAAGGATACTATGCGATAGATTTTTCATAGCGCAGCACATAAGAGGGAGTCACAAGATGGACTTTGCAAGCTACAAGGAGCAGTCGCTTGCCTTAGATATAACTGTAGAGAAGGCAAGTTTTGGCTTGGAGAGGTCCCTGGAGGAGAGGAACAAGAGAAGGGCCCTAGTGCCTGTAGTGCCGACTGCCTTGAAGGAGCTGAGCGTCCCTCCGTTCAAGGTGCCGGGGGAAATGACCACAGACTGGGTGGGGGACTTTTGCCGCTTCCGCTGCTCCGTGTGCCTGTCCTTCGAGACTGAGAAGCTCACCACCATGATGCATCACAGGATGAGGTGCTCGGGACTCCAGAGGTTCGATCCGGCGGACGTGCTCGAGGCCAGGTGAGAAATATTTGGTTGCTGCTGTGTGATCCATGATCCAACAATGACTTCTCGCGGCGTGTTATTATCCCTGCCATGCCTTCCGTTTCGTTGTGCAGGTACCACTCGTGCAAGCTGTGTTCGCATCGCCAAATCTGCGATAAGAGCGCCATCGGCCGACATGTCAAGGACGTGCACGGACTTGGACTGCAGGAGTACGAGAAGGTGGAGAGGGCCGAGGTCTCGGGGCGGCCTCTGACCGAGCTGGAGAAGGTGGCCAAGCTCAAACAGGAGATTAGTCCCTTGATCCCGCCGGCCAAGACAGCGAGGTGAGCATGGGGAATGGAACCCACGTGCACATGCACGTCGTAATTGCAAGCCTCCATACTTGCATAGGGAGGCAAAAGCCACTTTTGGATGTAAGACGGGAAACCGGCCAGCGAAGAAGCACCTTTCAATTTCAAACAAAAAACCGCATGCAGCTCTGACCGCGTTCGGCCTAGCTTCCTTCCTCCCCAAACGTTCCATCCTGTCTCTCATTCCGCATTTATCAGGTGCGACGTCAGCCAGATCCCCCCGTCCAGCCTGACCACGGAGGTGGCCGACCTGTGCGTCTTCGCCTGCCAAGAGTGCCCTGGCCATTTGACAAGAAACTGGTACATTATGGTCCTCCACTACAAGGCAAAGCACGCGGCAAAGAAAGCTCCCAAGATGCTCACCCAGGTGCACTTAAAGGAAGCCAGGTATGTTGTTCAATGTTGTACTACTCAAAAAAAAAAATGGAATATGACGACTTTGGAATGCTCCATCAGCTTGCTGTTTGGTCACTTCTTTGGCATGGGTGTTGCTTTGTTCATGAGAATAATGTTGTCCAATATATACTTTATCACCTTAGGTATCACAGGTGCAAGCATGCAAAGTGCCGGTGGGTTTACTTGTGCACAAGACTACGCATAAAACATCACGCAAAGATGCGCCACAAACAGTCTTTCCAGGACTATATTGACATGCGGTAAGTTCCCAATGCTTGCACTATGGACCGTACAAGAAATCAACAAGTATAGCATTGCACACGTTGTGAACGATTTAGTTTCTTACATTTAATGCTTTCAAACATACAAAAAGGGACGAGAACTCTGGCGTCCTGGAGGAGACCGCCGAGGACGAGGACGAGGCGCTCGGGGTGAGCAGGGTCAACCTTTCGTCGTCCCGGACCTACTTCGGTCTGGTGGGGATGGTCCGCCAGGGGGTGAGCTGGCAGGAGGCCAGGAGAGAGCTGGACCGGGCCAGAGAGGAGGTGAGGCCCACGAAGAGGCCCATGCCTAGAGCATGGTGAGTCCCTGTCTGAGCAAAGAATTCAACCACGTATATAAATATTTAGAATGTGAAGAAAAAATTGTAGAGGGAACCAAGCAAAATTTATGCAAGGGACAATATCATACTACAAGTACTACATCCTCCTTTGGGTGCAAAACAATATACCGCTCCAACTTAAAAGGCGAGAAATGACAATAATCTCGCTCCGATAGTTCGCTTTCATTTTCAATGTCTCTACTACGTGTACCGTAATCGCAAATCGCAATTAAGAAAAGGTGGATGTACGATTGTAGGTAACAACGGTATGTGCAATAATGTTTGAAAAACAGCCATGAAAAGTAGGAAAACAGGATTTTTCTTCATTTGTCCATTCCAGTGTCCGTTCTTCCGTCGAGGTCCCCGAGGCCAGCCTCACGCTCAAGATAGGGGATCTCTGCCAGTTCCAGTGCTCCGAGGAAGAGTGCGGAAGGAGGTTCCGCAACTACGAAGTTCTCAGGTAGAAAAACTCTGCTAGCAGCACCACGCACGAGTGAGAAACGACTTTTCTGCACTGCACTGCACTGCAGGAAGCACCTGAGGGCCTCCCACGGCCTGACCGGCGCCGACAGGCCCTTCGACGCGGCGGCCATGGTGGCGGAGGCGAGGTACCACCGCTGCCGCCACCCCGGCTGCGCCGCCGCCGCGCTGTGTGACAGGCACTTCATCGGCGAGCACGTGGCGCGGAAGCACAGGCAGAGGCTGACCGAGTACTACCAGATGAAGTGCGGCGGCGAGCGGCCCCGATTTTGATGGTCTTTTTTACCGGCTGCTGCGTAGCGGCAAAAGCCGGTCTTGGCGCCACTCCATAGAAAAAGATTTTCCCTCTCCTTCCCTTACGACGTTAGTCGACTGAGAAAATCAAGGTTGAGTGAAAGGAGAAAAAAAGTTGCCATCATGGTCAACTTTGGGCTGATAAAAAAACTAGTGATGTGCACACAATGGACTCGGCTCAAAATGAACTAAACTCCAATTAATTCCTAATAAGAAGCAAAGAGTCTTAAAGTTGTTTGCTTTGCCATATTTTCTTGGCAGCCGGTATATAATGTGACACATGTCGCATTATTTTACTCCTTGTTTGTCTGGATATACGTCTGGATGCACAACAATACGATGCCAGTAACTGAAACAATAATGAGCTGTGGCGTACAAAATCTGCAGTGCAATAAATATTCTGCGCCCTGTACCTTGCAATCGTCTGTAACCATGAGATTTAGTAGAAGTACCCAAAAAAAGCTCACGTTACTTCAGTTCAGTACTTCGCTGCCGCTGGTTGGTATTCAAACACGGGCGGGAAAAGACAAGGAGGTCCATGCCCACAGAGCCAAGCATAATCATGAACAGTAAAACACTTTTTTTCCAAACTACAGTACGTACATGGTCTACTCAAACGGAGTTATTGTTTCCCATCAAATACAGGATGAAATGGCTAAACTTCAGACGACGAGTTTTAAAATATTGTTCAAAACTCTCTGTCTGCACTGCAAACCGCAGAAATTTGGCCGCAAACTGAGAAGTATCGATTCCAGACTCGCGCCCTCCTTTCACAATTTGTTTCCCGCGCGCCAATTAACCGTCCTTTTTCTTCTGCTGCCAATTTTTGTTGCTCTTGGGCACGCAAATAGACGCGTTTCAACGTGGCCGTCGTCAGGTCGGTCCCTTGTCACCCCCTTGGCAACAGCAAAACCCAGAGGATGGGGCGGAGGCGGCGCCCACTTTCGAACGTCCCAAACCAGCTGTTCGCTCTCGAAAAACACGCTTTCGAGGATAAGCGTCGCTTATTAAGCGAGCGAGGGGCGGCGAATTTCTTATTTGCCGAGCGTTTCCATGTCGAGTTGAACTCTCTTTGTTGAGGCAAAAACATCTTTATTGACGGAGCAATGAAGCCGATTGACGTCAAAAACGACCCCGGCAGCGGCGACGGCGACTTGGCTTTGCTGGAGTCGGTGGCGGAGGAGGAGCACTCCAGCCCCGATTTTAAGAAGGAGGAGGAGGAGAAGCATGAGGACATTATTCTCAGCGACCATTCTGAAGGTAGAGACCGTTGGATATTTCATTGGCGTAATTGTAATCTTTTTTTTTCGTTTTTTGCCGTCGTGCAGATTATTTCGGACGTTTTGGAGGATCTTCCGACTTTCGACTCCAGTCCGAGACGAGGGCCGCCTTTGAGGCTTGGAACCCAGGTGGGAATCAATAAAATCTTGAACTAAACTATTTTATTCCAGAAAGTCCAATTATCTTCTTCCCTTTATTAGCTCCTTGAACCATACATTGATAGTGGAACTTTTTTTTGCAAAGATCTGAAGCATTTTAGGGAATGCACACTGCGAAGAGCTCTGCATAAACATCATTTATTTTTCAGGTGGAGATACGATATGTCGATTGTGCTGCGTTGGATTGGAGGGCCCCGCACAGCTCAGGACTCACCTGGTGATGTCACACGACAAGGAGGGGGATTTTTGGAACTCCAGCAGCGCCTCCGCGGAGGCCAACTACAAGCAGTGCCCCCTTTGCCCGAGGTGGATCGTCCAGAGCAGGAGCATGATAAGGAATCACCTAAAAAGGGCCCACGGTGGGATGCCACTGGAGAGGTACTTTCTGGAAAACGTGTTCAATCGCAAGGGAGAGAAGATTGGCCGCGGGCAAAAAATAACATTTGGCCCAAATGGTGTCGTCTTGCATCAAGGAAAGAAGACGGCCTGCAGGCTGATCCTCGACAAGAGAAGCCTGGACCGCCTCGCAATTGCCAGGTATCGCCAAAGCAATCAAAGGTCCCGAAGACCTGTCAAAGACGAGGAGGCCAGCAAACTGCAGGAATTGAGGAGATCGAGAGGCAGAGCAGGGAGCAGAAGTCTCCATTTCCGACGTATCTTCAAGACGGCACCTGTGTCCAAGGTGATCAAGAACGCTTGCGTCTTTAGGTGCCCCAGGTGCTGCAAAGAATTCAGCAGCAGGTTCATGACCGAGAGGCACCTCAAGAGAGAAAGAGATCGTTTCCCTTCTGGAGAAAAAATGAGTCCATTTGACTGCCTCAAAACTATTGTATCTCACAAGTGTGAGATTTGCCAGCGTCTGGTTCTGTGCGACAAAAGCACGATTGCTGCCCATCTGAGGAGGATCCATGGCCAAAAAATGGAAATGTACCTTAAAACCTACAGGTTAATTCTGGCTTCTGAAACTCCGGTAGTAAACGATGAGGAGGCTGGAGTTCGCGCAAAAGTGCCCATGGTGCCCGCAAGCCTTTTTATCACGATCAAGGTGTATCCCCGAGCCATCAAGAAGGAAGACACTACATTCACCGTATCAAACTTGTGCAAATTCCGTTGCCTCAAGTGCTCATATGTAACTAGAAGCTACAGCGGGCTCATACAGCACAAGTTGAAATGTTGCAGAGAGTCTGCCTACCGGTACAGCGTGAAAGAAGTGGTGGAGGCGAGGGCACACATGTGTTGTGTGTGCTCTAGGAGGATCCTCTGTGACAAGGATGCCATCAGGAGGCATGCAACAGAGCACAAAATTCACAGCATTGCTGAGTACCTGAAGCTGGCACATGCAAAAATGAAGGAGGCAAAAGCTGCTAGAAATTCAGAGCAAGGACAATTTGAGAGTTTTGGGAAGGAGAAGGCTTGGGAAGAGAACACAAGGATGCGGAAGTTGGTGCCAAAGGTACTGCATGCCCTTGAGGGATTTCCCTCTAAGGTGCCCAAAGAGCTGACCACTACCCTGGTGGCAAACCTCTGCACATTCAGGTGCAAGGTCTGCCTGTCCTACCAGACGGAGAACTTTGAGTGGTTCACCCTGCACCGGAGAAAGTGCTGGCCGCCCAGTCAGAAAAGGGGAATGAGGTGCCACCCAGACGATGTGGTGGAAGCCAGGCAAGTACAGCTTGTCAGCTTGAAATCATATTGATGGAGGACTCTTTGCTCTACCTACAAAGTTACCCGGCTTTGCCAGGGCTGAAATAGCCAAAAATATCCTAGATTTACTTACAAATTGTCACCATGATCGACTTCGCCCACTCTTCCAAACCCTTAGGTACCACTTCTGCTGCCTGTGCTCCACGCGGGTCCTGTGCGACCGCCTCCTGATCGGGGAGCACCTGCGGCGGCGCCACGGCAGGATGATCCTGGCGGAATACGAGAAGGTGGCGCTCTCCACCGACGAGAAGGAGGACAGGGTCTCCCTCGAGGAGGCGGAGAGGACCAGGAGGGAGGAGGAGACCGCGGCGCTCCTGAGGAAGGTGGCGGCAGCGCCCTTCCCGCTTTTGCCGAACGCTACGTGAGTTACAAACTTACAATGGGTACTGTACAATGAGGTTAAACCACCTCTGAGATACACCGTGATCATACGTGGGCACCAAAAAATCATA
>JAAUXU010091274.1_pt1 | contig 11962 bp, 14 predicted proteins | sample 7278151 | NCBI WGS metagenome assembly JAAUXU01 (sample SAMN14350113, study PRJNA611818) | marine sediment metagenome | isolation source: surface marine sediment (1.8m) | place: French Polynesia: Moorea | collected 2018-08 | reverse complement strand
GAAATGGGGCATCATTTTCTCCGAAAGATCCCGCTGAACCTCTCCCACACCCAAAAGCTGTCATTCCCTACGCGGCTGAACGAGGAGAACGGGTGTTGCACATGTTTTGGTCCACCCGGTACATCCAGACTCACATTTCTGCACTTTAGCCACGTGAAAGTTTATCATTCACAGGTATCGTTCCACAAAAACTTTTTATTCAATGAACACTCTCTTCACTTCATCAGGATCCGGAACGTGAACCTGGGATAGCTTTGGAGCCATTTTGGACCCATCTGAAGCCGGGTAGACCCGGGGTGACTGAATCAGACGTGACGGTGATGCAGTTTGGTGCAAAACCGTGCCAAAATCTGACCAAAGATCCAGTCAAAAGTGGTAGTGATCCCTTAGGCTTTAACCAGGGGTGCCACGACGTTGAAGCCTTCCCAAGAGATGCACCGAAAATCCACACTGTCCAATTCGATGTGGCAACCCCGAACATACACAGTGCACATACGTACAAGTGTGGCTCGTACTCCTCATGCTTCCTGTCAGATGCCAAGAAAGATGGCTCGAATTCTCGTGAGCTGCCTTTTCTACAGGCATGCATAAATCAGCTCCAGAGATGTTCCATTGCTACGTGCATACTAAAGCAAATGATGAAGGGTGCGCAAAAAGGAGGTCAGACTGCGAATCATAAATAAATGCAGCCACGCCAAACGTGATCATCACTTGTTGTCATGATTCTTCTGCCAGGCTGTGGTGCTCATCCATTGTAGACTCAGCCCTCCAAAAAGGACTCAGACGCTGAGCAATATCGGGTTGGGGGCTCAAGTCCCAAGGCGACCCAAAATAGCACCGTTATTTCGTATCAAAGTCGCGGTTCTGGTACCAGGATGTTGCGGCAAAGCACTGAGGAATTCGGGATACCAGAACTTTCTTTGGCTATTTGCAAGATTATTTTTGCACATGAAGCAATTTTGACTCTCCTCCTCCGTCGAAATCGCAGTTACCGGCTGGTTGGAGTTGCACAGCCTGAGCAATTGCACTTCCACTGCATCAGGTAGCTGTGACGCTCTGCCTTTGCACGGCCAGCACAGCCCAGATCAGGTCCGGCTCCCTCTTCGGGGGGCGCTGGTTGTTGCACGAGTGGATGAAGCTCGCCGACGCGACCACTGCACAGACGCACATCTGCACTGTCCGTCCTCTCTGGCCGCACTGCAGAAAAGCCAGTCGACAGACAGCCCAGAGTCGTCATACATATGTTGACCTCAAGCTTCTTCTTGGGTCTCTGAAACTACACAAGATTCCACTAATAATGACTTCTTCCTCAGGTTTCCTCCACTCGAGCTGAACTTGACTCTCTGTTCAAAAGAGGTTTCCCCACACAAACAACTCCAACCTCATCTCGTTGGCAGAATTAACCCTTTGCCGTCTTAATGGACAATTGGTGTTCAGATGAGTTACTAACGTTTGGTCTTGACTGAGCCTTTCTTCAGCAAAAGAGCCTCTCTCTGTCTCCACTCAAGGCGGTTTCCAGTTCTGGCAGAAAAACTTCTTCTTAATCGAGTGTTCCGAGAGACCAACTCGGTTATTGCTGCAGACGTGTTTATTGCGTGGCACTTTTTCCTCCAAGGCCAGGCCAGAAAAAAGGCCAGAATCGAGCGTGGAAACATACCAGAACTCGCCGGAAAAGACAACGAACTGATTTCAGATTGCCTTCTTGACTGATGAGGGGGAAAAAAAAAACAAAGGGACAGACATGGGTACATCGAGGACGAATCTGTACAGTTCTCGTCACAAGAAGTACCTCCGCAAGTCCGTGTAGTACGACGGCCAAGTCACTTGAAGAAGCAGTGAGTTATGAGCTCCAAACGCTCGGCTCTATCTTTATCTTTCTCACAAACAAGCGCACAAAGAGAGAGAAAGATAGGAGTTCACTATTGTCTGTCATTCATCTCTCATGACAGTGGGAGACTCGAACCTGTACTCATTTGTATGTACGAGCATTTTCCCTCTCTTCTTCTTCCCTATGTGCGACAGGGTCTGCTCGGGCGACGGCAGCCACGGCAGCCACGGCAGCAACGGCAGCAACGGCAGCAACGGCAGCAACGGCAGCAACGGCAGCAACGGCGTGTCTTTCCACCCGCGCAAGCAGAGACAGAAAGGCGAAGAGAGATATTCTTGCAAAGGCTCTGCGGCTTCTCACTGCATGGAACAATTGATCAGTTTTGTTTGGTACTTGCTGCATTTTGTCTAAGAAGGCTGACGGCTCAAAGTGGCCTTTATCTGACCTTGTCCATCTACGTGACCTTTTCTTGGAGGGATACCCTATAACTCTTACTTAGTAATGCCAATACTCAAATTCTGGCGTTGCGGTCACAATACTTTTTTTGTTCTTGTTCACTTGCTCACTGAGTACCTGACAGATAGACCGCTCCAAATTTGCCATGAGCTGCTGGCAAAATGTCTTGCAAATCAGTCACAATTTAACTGTGCGCATGCGCACAAACGTGAATTTTGTTCGTTGTTCGTGCCCCCCCCCCTCCTCCATGCTTCGTTGAACTGACATTAAGTGGAATGTCTATAACATATTCACAGCAGTGGCCGAAGTTTGCACACAACCTGAGCTTCCAAATACGTATTATTGACAGTTGGTGGATGGACAATAATTGGCCAATAAGACGAGTGCCATTACAAGCGCTCATGTTGCAGCTTGTCTGCTCTGCAATTAGTGATCTGTAATTAGTTGCAATTCTGTAAAAGCACTATTGAAGCCGCCATGTTTGTGCTCTCATTTTCAATGCCTGAAAGCCTATGAGGATCGGCCTCAGACCCCCTACTGCTTCATGTCATTTGTTATTGTCTGTTATCTGATGTGTTATCATACGTATCATGAATGTTATCGCAAGTGTCATGTACAATCCTGGTCAAAAGTATCGTCGGCTTAGTCTGACTCCATTGACTATGCAGCGTCCGGAGATTGGAGGATTTGCTTGAACATTGCCGACCGTACAATCTGTAATTGTTATTCTGTTAATCCTGGGGCGGAATTAGTTCTTAGGTCCTCTGAAGAATGTGAGGCGGAACACTTTTTGCCCGGGATTGGGCATTACCTCTTATAGCACCGTTCAGGCTGAACCTAGAAATTAGGCATTTAAAATTCATGCATGCTAACATAGCCTTGGTCACTCTCATCACTCGTTCTTCAAACAAGTCTCGAAAGGACATCATGTATTAAACGCGTTAAACAGCGTCTCAATAAGTTTTTCTTGGCCCCCCCCCCGCTCACACACACTGATGTTCTGCCAAATCTCAGTATTCTTAGCCCAACAAGAACAGCTTTGACAATTCTCAGACTTGCATCGGCCACCGATGCAGGCAAAAACCCTCCACAGAAATTTGCCAGGACAAAAAAAGACGACGTCACTACAGCGAAGAGTGAGGATATCTGGAATGCCTCAAGAGAGACCACACACTTCTTATGCATGCACGTCTCTTCCTCCTCCTTGTCCATTGTTCTTCTGCCCATCTTTTTTTTTGGGGGGGGGAGGGGGCAGGGGGGGTTGCTGCCCATTTTTTAATGTGAGCTTGTCAGTCCTGTCCACTCAAAGGAGTGCTCAAGTCTTATCTTTCATAACTTGATGTCCTTATAGTTAGTGTTTAAAGTCAGTCTTGGGCGTTCCAAGCCATGAGCTTCACGCTCATGACGTGAAGAGTCAGACCTCTCCTCCACGCACAAGGAGAAGAGGGGGGGGGACAAAGTCAAAATCAGGTGTTGGGCGAAAATTTGCATGGAAAATTGCAAGGGGGGACAGGCAAAACAAGCTTGTTGACTACAAAGGAAGCTCGGGAGATGCCGTGGCGCATTTTTTCCACCTTCCTCGCTCAAAGTCGAGGAAAAAGTTCGAGGGAGGAGGAGGATGGATAACTTGGCATTGTTTCCTTCGCTTCAGCAGCCGCCTTCTTGGCCCTGGACAATTTTAGCCTCGTCGGAAGCTTTTTGATGCTTTCTCCATGAGCGCGCGCGTGTCGGTCACGACGTTCCTCCTCTCCCTGCCGTCATCGTCGCCGCCGTTACCGCCGCCGGAGGCGCGCACGTAGTCATACGTGTTGTAATGTGCGGAAGCGAAGACGAAGCGGCACATGTTGCACTCGCTGGTCGCGATAGGATGGATGGCGTGCCAATGATTGTCAGGATGTTTCAGTGCGTCCACCTGATTAACGTCCATGTTCAGGGGCCAGTCCTGACTGCACCAGGGGAGGAAGGAAGCTCGGCGGGGGACACATCACAAGACGACCATGCCAGCGAGTGCCCGTTGGTCTCGAAACCCTGCCAAAGTGGATGGTTTTCTCTTTCAGAGTGACCAGTCCGGGCTTCCTGAGCACCAGAGTGGACGTGGCACCCGGAGGTTGGGCAGTTTGCCTCCTGACTCGAATCTTAAGGCAAGGTTCTCAAGGCAAGAGTCATTTTTTCGGAGGGGGGGGGCAAGAAACTGCATCACCCGGCCCGGGTGGGTCCTGCCCGGCCTGGACAGCAAGGACATCCGGGCTGTCTGCAGAGATGCCTCAACACTGACACCAGTAGTGATGTCAACACAGCCATCGAGTCAAATAGAGCAGCTACATATTCCGTCGTGACTAAACTTGACTTACCCTCGTACTACAAACTCGCGCACGCGGACAAATGTCTGAGGCAACAGCAGCGGCAGCAACGTTGCCAGTACTGCTACAGGTCCAAGAGTCTAGACTGTAGGAGAGAGGAAGAGGGAAGACTTTGCTGCTTTTACACACACGAGAGTCACTTAAAAGAATTGCAGAAGACGTGGCGAAAGAGAGAGAAAAAGAGCCCGATCGAGGAGAACAACAACAGAATATTCAGTGAATGGGGAGGTGGTGGCGGCCGCCGACGGCGGCAAGGCCATTTTCTGCTTGAAGAATGAAGACATCACAATATCTTTATTTTTTTTTCTTCTTCTTCGGACCTCCTCTCAATGTCGCACACCAAGTACACTTGTCTCATCCTCTGTTCACTGATCCCCTGAGCATTCCAGAATGATGTCTGCGACGTCTTCAAAAGTGGCACAGCAACAGAACTAGCTGTCATCAATGGCGTCTCGAGCCCACAAGGTCTCCACGTCGCACGCCGCGACCAAGCACACGGTCGAGGCGGCGGCCGCCCCTGCCCCGGGGGGCGGCGGCGGGGACCCCAGAGACAGCGTGCCGCCCTCGCTCTTCGACTTCTTCTACGAGGAGTTGCTGACCCAGCTGATGAATTGTCCGCAGGCGGACACTTTGCCCGACGACTTCATGCGTCTCACCACCGATATCGAGCGCGTGGAGTTCATCACCGCCCTCCGACCCTTCGTCAGAGACTTTGAGATTGCGGGCAAGATCGGAGTCAAGTCGTTGGAGAAGGCGAACAAGTACCGCGAGGAGGGAAACAAGTTCTTCCAGCAAGACCACTCCACCCAGGCTGTGCTGTTCTACAACAAAGCGCTCTCCTACGCGCCACATCCGGACTACGAGACGTATCTGCTGAAGCCTGAGGGGCAACGACAACGACCCCGACCACAGCAAGAGCACCACTCAGAAGACTCGCCGCTGAGCAAGGGCAAAAAGTCCCCGCCGTCCAAATACGAGTCGCTCTCGCTGTGCTACGCAAACCGATCCGCGGCTCTGCGCAAGTTAGGCCAGTACGAGGAGTGCATTAAGGACATCGCGCGGGCCGCGAAGTTCGGGTATCCCAGAGAAAACTTGTACAGGCTGTGGGAGCGCAAGGGCAAGTGCTACCAAGGGATGCGCAGGCCTGAGATGGCGGTCAAGTGCTACCGGCAAGCGTTACTGTCGCTCAAGGAGTCCACGCTCAGCGACAACCAGAAGACGCTCAAATCGCACGAGATCCAGGGTTGGATCAAGGACCTGCGTGCCGCGCACGTGTTCTTGCAGTTCGACGAGCCCATCATGGGGTTGTCCGGCGGTAGCGATGACTCCTCTGGCCAACAGCCTCCGCCCTTGATGGGCGCCACCGGACCCATCGTTTTCGTGCCCGATTCTCTGCCCAGACAGAGGAAGGCGTCCTCGATGACGTTACCACCGCCCGAGCCGACTTCGCCGCATCCGCCCAAGCCCGAGCGCCGCAGCTTCCGGCGCAAAAAGACCGTAAAGGGAGACAAAGCGCCGCCACCGTCGCCCCTGCCGAGTTTAAACAACGGCGGCGGGAGCGGTGGCGACAGCGGGTCTCTCGGCGGGGGTTCCGACTCGTCGCTGAACAAGAGCAACCCGGTGCCTTTGCCCCAGACGCCGGTGGCGACCGCACCGGGAGCGGCTTCGCAACCGACCATTGCCTCTCTGTCTTCGTCGATACCCGGCGGCCCCGGCGGCGGCCCCGGCGGCGAGTTGCACAAGGCCAACAGTCAGATGTCGATATCACAACTTTCTGCGACTGGAGTGAAGCCGGAGATTGAAGTGCCCGAGCTTAGCTACGGCTTGAACCCGAGGATGCCGAGCGCTTCCGTCGTGCTCGACCTGAGGTTCACTCCGGAGAAGGGGAGATACTTTGTCGCCACACAAGATCTCAGTCCTGGTAAGACTTGTGCCCTTCCCCCTCCCGCCTCTGTTGTGCAGAGGGCAACCATTGATTAACCTTCTGCTTCCAGGTGATGTTGTTCTTCGTGAGGAGCCCTACGCGGCTGTGTTAGAGGCCATCTTCAGGGTCAACCACTGCGCTCACTGTCTAAAGAAGACGGCCACGCCAATTCCTTGCTTTGAGTGTGCCACGGTCAGTTAGAACGTTAACCAGAACAGCATCGCCGATACCTTGGGTGTGTTGACCACTTGTCTTAATCTAGGTTCAGTACTGCTGCGATCTTTGCCGCGAGATGAGTTGGACCGAATATCACCGAATAGAATGCGGCATTCTCAGCTACTTGGAACCGTCCAGGTACCTGGGGAAGATGCCGCATCTCGCGCTCAGGTACGGGACTGCGGCGCTCCTTTCAGAAGCCGTCAGTCGGTTTGTTTACGCAGTTGCCTTCCTTGCATCTTTGTAGAATCATCACTAAGACGGGCATGCAGAACTTGATCCAGCACTCGTTGCTGCCAACGGTGAAGAACGGCGAGCAACAGCAACAGCAACATCAAGGAGGAGGCGGCGTCGAGGCCGGAATGCCCAGTCCCGGCGGCGTGGGTGGTGGCGGCGTCGGCGGCGTCGGCGGCGTCGGCGTCGGTGGATTCGGACTCGCCCTCTTTGATCCTACGAGTTATCGATCCGTGCACAACTTGGCTACCAACACGGACAAGCGGCCTTTCGAGGATCTGATCAAGAAGACCGCTGAGGCCATCTTCATGGCCAAGTGCCTCAAGTTCAACGGCTTCTTCGGGGACAAAGAGAGCAACTCCTTGCAGGACACCCGGCGGGCCGAGATCTTTGTGGGCAGTCTGCTGCTCCGCCACCTGCAGATAGCTTCCACGAACGGGCTGGAGATCGCCGAGTGCATTCTGAAGAATAATGATGTCACCAAGTTCGACATCATCCCCGTGGGTGGGGCCATCTTCCCCACCATGAGCTTCTTCAACCACAGCTGCTACCCTAACGCGCTGCGCCTGGGCTACCAAAATTTCCAGGTCGTCCGGGTCATCCGGTCAGTTGCTCGAGGTGAAGAGATCAACATCGATTACGGCTTCGATTGGTACGCCAACCCGATCGAGTTGCGCCAGCGCCGGGCGCACCAGCAGTACTACTTCTCGTGCTCGTGTGTGGCGTGCGCCGGTCGATGGCCTGTGTACAACGGGTTGATCGGGCGCCCTCGCACGATGCGGGTCAAGCCCACGCAGACGCTCATGGAGGAGATCGAGCGCCAAGCAGCTGCTTACCAGATCGGCATGAACTTCCTGCTCAAATTGGACGTGGTGACGGCTTTGCCCATCTTCAGGGACTACCTGATGGTGATGAACGAGCTGGTCGTGCACCCCGACTCCAGATACGTCGACTGCGAGGAGGCGTACAAGCAGTGTTTGTGGTTAGAGAACAGGGGTTACAAACCCAAGGTGCCCGCACAACTACAGCAGCAGCAGCAACAACAACAGCAGCAACAACAACAACAACAACAGCAACATCAGCATGGAGAGACAGTGAGGCAAGCCTCAACGACGTCAACGGCGTCTTCAGTTCTTTGAACATGCGGAACATGAGCAGGAATAGCGAGAAATAGTCAAGCAGCACTTGGGGGATTTCATCTGTGATCAGCCTTGCAATTTGTGTGAACACCTTTGATGATGCAGCATCAAACGATAACTACGAGAAAATGCTTGAAACTGTACACGCCATCAAAGGCAATGGTGAGAAACCATGATTATACAGCTCATTTCAGCTCCGAACACGTGAGGGGTGGAGAAGTTGGAGTTGATATCATGAATGTGGACGACGTCTTTGCCGAGCAACAGCAGCAAGAGGCCATGAGCCAGACAGACAGGCCTTCCTGGAGCCTCGACTGTTGCTTCCTCACAAGATTTTTTTTCCTGCTAGTCGAGGACGACGACGTCGAGGACGGCGACGTCGAGGACGGCGACGTCGAGGAGAGAGCGACAGCAGCACGTGACGACAATGGGGAGAGAGAGAAAAGTGAGATAATCCTCTGTGTGCAACAACAGCGTCTACGTCGAGGAGGAGGAGGAGGAGGAGGAGTGACCGACCGAGCGCAGTAGAACTCCAGGCTGGCATTCTTCCCGATCTGATGCCTTGGAGAAGAAGCTCTGGCCAAGTGCCGAGAAAAAAAATAAGAAAAAGGCAGCAAAAAAGGACGGTGCACAGAGCTTCTTGCGCGTAGTTACTTTGCTCTTGCTGCCTGCCTCCTTGTGGATTGACCTCAGGTCTTCCTTCCTCCTCCCCCCGTCCCCTTGAACTGCTGCTGCGGAGGCTTGAACGAGTGCCAACTCTGGAGAGAGCGAGAAACCTGGACCCTCTGTAGGATACAAGACATTATGAGCGTGACAGAAGTGCACGTTCATACGTTCAACGAGCAGAAAAACGATCGAAATAGTACAGCTTGCATTTTCTTTTATTTGCTGCACAATTTCCTTTTCTTCATCCCCTTTTTTTTGGATTATTTCGATGGTTTTTGGCTCCCCAACTCTTCAAAGGTTACTCACATGTGTCCATCCTAATATTCGGTGTCACGTGGTGGAGGAGCCCAAAAAAAAGGAGAGCAGCGGTGTCGAGCTCGAAAGAAATTGATGGACGCACGCGCACAAACTCTCTCTCTCTCTCTCTCTCTCTCTCTCATATGTCTTGTTCGCGTTGAAAATGTGCGCGCGTGCGAGAAGAACTTGACTAAATGTCAGGAAAATGCATCAGCGGAAGGACAAACGCATGTACTACGTATAGATTTGTCTGTCCTCGTATGTGTATTCCTTATTTTACTGTACTACATTACGTACGTACGTATATCTGTGTGTGCACTGCTTTAGAAATACGTTATATCCAGATTATGTTAGTTACGAGCTTGTTTGTGATAAAGCACAGCAATCTTTAAAGCGCCACCACCGTCACCATCACCACCACCACCACCACCACCGCCACCACCACCAACCACCACCACCACCCACCTATCCCAAAGTCACAGCAACAGCAGCAGCAGCAGCAACTACAACAAGAACAACAATCCCCTCCACAAAGAAGATACTTTCAGCTATGAGCGGTAAACGATTTTTTATATATACAATATTGTATATACGTACTGTATACAAACATGCGCACTCATACTCCACATGCACACATGCGAGATGCTCAATTCTGTCACCCTGTAGAAGAAGTGCCCTACCTGCGTTTAAGAAATAAAAGAAATACACAGATTTACGCAAAACATGATCAGTGTCAGCCTTATGATAAGAACGGGATAACAACAATGTGTGACTCCGCCTCAAGGTACAAATTTCACTGTCGAATGAGCTCGGAATGTCGGATATTGCACTCGTGGAGCTTTTGCTATTATTGTTGGCGCAGAGTCAAAAGTGAATTGCACGCGTGCGCGCGCGTGTCCGCGTGCGCGCCCGCGCGCGCGCGCGTGTGTGTGTGTGTGTGGTCATCCATCCTGATTTATATGGCATCAGGGACAATTTCTGCACCGCGCGCGACATGGAAAGATGGGGGAGGGAAGAGAACGGGCGAAAAAGGTCCGGGTGCGTGCAGATTTTGAGGAAAATTGTTTTCACCCAAGCGTCTTCTCATGTGCTGAAGTCACTTGTGCACGGCTCCTCTGGTGGATAAATGTTGGAGTCATTCCTAAAGGCTCGGTCACACTTTGACATCTATGACAGAGAAGGCCGAGCTTTTTCAAGGCCCATAACTAAAGCGCTCGGATCGTTTCCACCGCCGTTCTAAGGACACATTTATCTTTTTTTCGGCATGGCGGGACGACATATTTCTTTTTCTCGCCACAGCGTGAGTGTCTCTGCTCTCCTCCCCATACTATCACTTCCTCATCAATCAGTCCTTCTTCCTGCTGTGCGGGTGCGCGTGCGCCAACGCCCTCAATTTCCATCCCGCGTGTCACCAGAGAAATCCTTTGAAAAACGGGGGGAAATGAGAACAGCAACTTCCCATTTTCTTCCACTTTTATCTCCCTGGGAAGAGACAGAGGGAGGCTTTCCAGTCCTATGGTCCAAAAAAAGGGGGGGGGAAGCGTTTAAGCCCGCGCTCAAGTGAGGTCATCTAATATAGGGAAGTCATGCCTCAGTGTCAGACTCCTGAGGGGCGGGGGCCAAACTTCGTCGAGGACAACTCCAGTGCACTTCACTCCTCACTTCTGCTGGGATGTGAGCAGTGAACAGATAATCCTGGATTTCGTGTCACACAAACAACAACAACAACAACAACTGCCATAGAAATGGTATAATACAGTGGAACCACTTTATAAGGGCCAGATGGGGACTTTATATCACAGTCTACAAGCAGGAGCAACTTTTAGGTAGACTTGTACACTGTTCTCTCATGTTTAGTGGACGTCTCTGGATGACATTGGTTGTTTACCTTTGGGAGACTTTTCCCATGCAAATCCACATCCGAGGATTTGGGAAACATTGCGGAGAATAACAATCGCTCTATTTGCCTGGATGTTCTGCTTTGCCAAGCCTTTTTTTTTCACTGTGCAGTTGCTTTTTTATTGAAAAAAGTGGCCACAACAACCTGACTTCTCTGGCGCCAACTTGCAAGTCACTTCTCTTCGAAGCGTCCGGGCAAAAGATTGATTTTCTGCTCTAGCTACAGAACTACTTTGCTTCAGATTGAAGCACAAAAGACAAGGGCCGATGAAAGTTGCGGACTTTTCCAACTCCTCCCCGACAGTGACGCTTCATGTACTTGGCTTGATGCACAGTGACCTCCGCTTACAGCCACAACAGCGTCGTCATCCACAGTCCAACTTCTCAGCGTAGCAAAGATTCGCGGCAAAGTCAGGATCGCTTACTCAAGTTTTACTGCATCTGTTACTTACTGTGCAAAGAGCACAGTGAAGATTGATGTGGAGTAAACTTCAGGTAGAGGTTGCTGGAGGGGAACTATATAAAAGTTCGACTGTCCCAGGGGCACAATGTTTTAAGGGTTTTGGACGCATTATGTTCTAAGAGACATTTTTGGAGTGCATCGTGTCTTGAACAGTATGTTTTAAAGGTAGTAGCTTTAACTGCATCACATGTTTTAGAGGTAGCACTTTTTAATTGCATCGCGTTTCAAAGGTATGTTTTAATGCCATGATGCTTTTAAAGGCACGATGTTTTGAGGGCCTCATGCTTTTGAAGCCAATATGTTTGGAGGGCAAAATGCCTTAGAGCGGGTATGCTTTAAGGACAGTATCTTTGTAAAGGCAGTGTGTTTGAGTGGCATGAGTTTTGAAAGTCTGTGACAGTATGTATGAGGGCCTAGCGTTTGAAGCCCACAATGTTTTAAAGCAATATGTTTGAAGCGCACAATGTTTTGAGCAATATG
>JAAUXU010140283.1_pt1 | contig 11963 bp, 8 predicted proteins | sample 7278151 | NCBI WGS metagenome assembly JAAUXU01 (sample SAMN14350113, study PRJNA611818) | marine sediment metagenome | isolation source: surface marine sediment (1.8m) | place: French Polynesia: Moorea | collected 2018-08 | reverse complement strand
CCCGCTTAACAGCTAATTTTCTGACACATCCTTTCTTGAGCACTTTCATTTCCCAACTCCCGTAGTAGTTCGTAGTTGCTTATTCAAATTTCAAATGTTAGTAGACCATCTTTTGAGGGAATTTGTGTATTGTATTTCATTTAAACAACAAGGGGTTCCCCACAAAAGTGCTTCATAATTTCAAAATTTGAATTTGAATTTTGGATATTTTTTTACATTTCCTCTGTTTTGGTGGGAGTCGTACTGTTGCTGCTGCAGTGTTAAACCAATGAAACCGTACAAGTGAGTGTAGTGAGTCATGAATCAGAATCCTTGTGGCCCTCAATTCTACCAGCAGCAGAACCTCCCTTCCTTCGGCCCTCAGACCCAACCAGCCAACTGCCAGCCAGCGGCATGTCCTCCGATGCCCCAGGTCATGTATACGCTGCCTCAGCCCGCGCCGATGATTGCCCCGCCGATGGTCCTCCCCCAGACAGTGTGCGCGGATCAGGCGTGCGGAGGCAAGAACATAAACGCTTGTGTGGATCATTGCCCTTGCGAGGGGTCTACTCCGCCGAAGCCGCACCAGTACGAGGTCGTCCAGAAAGTCACCAATGAGGTCACTAAGGATGTGCCTCCCTGCAACACCGCCACAGTTTGCGAAAATATCGGAGCAAGAAACGTGAACAACTGTGGGGATGCGCAATTCCCAAGGGCTGGGCAGTTTTTCGTGGATAACAAGCCTCAACCAGGCATGACTTCTGCAGCAGGACCATTCGAAGGCGGATCGGTGTACCAACAACAAGCACCTCTTGCAAGCACCTCATTGGGTCCGATGATGGACTCTGATGTTCAGGCTCTTAGGCGAAGCGTCAATGTGTATGGGGGACGCGTCTCGGACAACGCCCCGCTACTCATCAGAGACGATCCACTGGCAGGTTTTAGCTCGGGTTGCAAAGATCCAGAGCACCCGAACGTGCCCAGATCCTTGGAGATGAGGACCCAGATGCCTGGCGCCTTGTACGCAATGGGGGGAGGCCCAGCTTTTGCTCAGGCCAGAGCAGGCGTCAACGCTGGTGTGGGTGGCCAAGTAGCTATAGCTGGAGGACCTCCTGCGGCTCGTCCAATGGCGATGGGACAACCTCCTCGGCCAGGCATGGGAGCGGGAATGGGCGGGCAGGTTGGCCTGACAAACGAAGGCAATCAGCTCTTTGTAAGCTTCGCGGCTGAGGTACTAATCGAACTCGCGCTCATTTTCATGGCGCTGTGCCTTTGGTCAGAGTTGTAGAAAATAAAACCGACCACTACTTTTAACACGCGGGTATTACTTATGATTTAGTACACTTTCACATAATTTATGCTCCTTTTTTCAGGATCACGACACCCAGCTCAAAGTAATACAGCTCACCCAGAGCAGCATCAACATGGGCGGCAACGGCACAACTAGTCTGAGCAGCATGATATCCTACAAGACTCCAACTGGAATGGCCAACGTACCAAAGACGAACATGCCTTCCCTAGCGCGAGGAAATACTTGCGACGAAAACCTGTGCTTCAACGGCGGTCGCTGCGATCCTCTGGGAAGAGAGCCAGAGTGCATCTGCAAAGGCCACTTCATAGGTATGATGCAAAGCATAAATTTTAACTCTGTTTTTCTAGGTAATTAGTCTTGATTCCTACTATCTCCTCAGGCCGCCATTGCCTGCAGACGGTGTGCGACCTGAACCCGTGCCAAAACGGCGGAAGGTGCCAGCTGACCCCCGACTCCCACCGTTGCTCTTGCCCCCAGGGCTTCGGCGGGGTGTCCTGCCAGTCCCACCTCCGCCCCTGCCAGCAGCGCCCGGACCCCTGCTCCGGACACGGGATCTGCATCGAGAAGGGCGACCCGCTGTCGGAGGCGGCCGAGGAGGCCCGCAAGAGGAGCAGGAGGAGAAGGATCCGACTGTACGGCGCCTCAGGCAGCGTCGCCGAAGAGGTCACGGAGAGCGCCGTCAAGTGGCTGGAGGGAGGATACAGGTGCCAGTGCCATCTCTGGTGGACAGGTGAGAAACCTAACGCAAATATTTTATTTCCCAGCCTTGCAAAGTTTTCCGTACTAAAGCTACATACCTAGAATGCTGGTGGTGCCTCTCCCCATCCATTTTCCCTTCGACTTTATTTTCGTACAGCTTCCTTACGGAGGCTTAGAACGGAGATGCGGGTGGGCCCCACTCGAAAATGTGAAGAAGGTATTCAATCCCATCTGAAACCGTCCTTTGTTCAGCCCCAAAGTAGGGGGGAGGAAGAGGACGAGGGGCTCGTAGGAAGAGGAAAGGGGGGACGAGAATGGGAAGTTAATTTGGTGGAGAAGTAGGAGGAGGGATCCCTGAGTTCCTAGGAGACGTGCGGTACGTATCAGAAATGTGGAAGGCCTTTGCCACGCTTTTTGAGCTGGTCCCTAATGTATGTATCATATGTGGGCATTCTGATAACTGGCCAATCAAAGGAAAAAGATTATCAGCGTAGAACAGCGGAAAGAGTAATATATTTCGGTGACGTCACGTTGAGGTACCGTGGTCACTGAACAATAGTTCGTATACTCTCCGAGAAAATTAGTCCATGGCCGTTTGGTATCTGCAAAGTGCCTGCAACTTTCCTCTCGGCCCCCTTTCTCTGCCTCGAGGTTCTCCCTTTCCCCATCAATCTTCAAAAGTGCCTTTCGCTGTTCATCCAGACGACTGGCGGCGGCGGCGGCGGCTTGGGTGGAGCTGGAGGGCGTGGGATGCGCCCAACGACGGAGCGAAAAGGGCTTCCTCGAAAAACAGCACCTGATCCCCCGGCCGTAAGAAAGGCCTCCGCCCAACCCATTTTTCACATCCTCGTCTTCATCATGCGACGACTAACGACGGCGGAGGAGCAGTCGATGGATCCACAACAGACGCAGAGAGAAAGGGAAGACCAATTCATCTTCCGGCAACTGTACTGTGGCGCTTTCCCGCCGTAGTTGATTCAAACCCTTTTCCCTCGGCACATTAATACAAAACTCTTAGTCACTGTTGAATTTCCATTCCCCAGGTGAACAGAATTTTAACTTGCGTGGCTCAGAGGTAGCCTTTCGATCTTTCTTGTTAGCTTGATGCAGGGTTTTTCTTTATTTTAAAAACAATCTAGTAGAGGTGAAAGAAGAAGCACTGCTGCGTCCCTCCTCCTCCGGGTTTTGTAAAGCAATTTCCCTCTTGAGCCAAGCTGGCGGAACAGGGGGGAAGGAGAAGGGGCTTTTAGATGGACTGATGGGCCCCTTAGGAACCCCTCCCTCACCTGCCTCTCCTCACACACTCCATTGGCTTCTCCCCCCCCCCTCCTCCGTCTTTCGGCCCTTCTCCCCTTCGGACGGACAAGGGCTAAAAGGCCGCATAACACGATCAGGATCGAGGAGGAGGAGGAAGAGCGATGGCGTCGAGGACGGGCAAAGACGACAAAGAAGGAGCCGAGGGTGTGCCTCGCTCCTTCTCACTCGCTCACCATATCCATATGGATGAGGGTTTGCCTGTCTGCACGAAGGCCTTTCAGAGCTGGGATCAAAGAAGATCTTCTAATTAGACAGAAAAGCAAAGAAGGCAGCCGTCGGGTATATCAGAGAAATCTTGTTGTTGACACGTTCTCTTCTATTTCAGGCCCTCACTGCGACCGCGCCATGAAGAACATCCCTTTCAAGCCCCTGAGCGAGCGCATGCTTGAGGAGCCCTTCTGGCTGGGCCTCATCACCGTGGTTGGCGTCCTCATCGTCCTCGGTATCGGCTGGTTTCTCAAGAAGCACCTCCCAGACCGGATAGAGAAGCTGCTGGTGGACGAAATGGAGAAGGGCAGGCTGGTCGACAGGTCGTACTCAGGTGAGGGAGGGCTGACGTCAGAAAACCCATTTCTCACCGCCCAAATTCACTCCGTAACGGGACCACCACCGCCCTCCTTAATGCTACTGTAGACGCTTTGTCACCCCTCTACGTACGTCCGACCAACCAACACCCACCACTTTTTGCATACATGTAATCTCACGTGGAGAAGGTCTACGTAATGCATTTCCCCACACCACGTAAGGATGAATGGGTAAAAAAGTGGCGAAGGAATAACAAACCCTTTCGTGCATGAAACGGGATTCCCCGACCAAGTTTTTCTTTTCCTTTTTCGGGAAGCCTTTCACCCTTTTCGCATGACAAGATAATGGAGTTTCCCCCCTTTCTTACTCAGCCCGCGAGGGAAGGAGGGCGACGGCCTTTTCCTTTCTTGGAAGGGGTTTTGACGCCTCTCCTCTCCTTCTCCATGTCCGTGGCTGAAGGCCAAGTTATCTATGCAGCGTCCGCCCCCAAGCCAAGGCAGGATTGAATGATAGGCGTCGATCCGTCGTTCGGCTGGACAGGCTGTCTGTCAGCCTGACACATAACTTCAAAAAGAGGGGGCGGAAGAAAAAGTTGGGAAAAGCTGCGTCGGCTACAGAAATTTGCGCCAACACAATCAAAGTTTTTTTGCAGGCTTCCAGTGCACGCCGCAGGTGTCCATCGCCTCTGACGGCGACGCCATCGCCGCTGGCAACCTCGCTGCGCACGCTGGCGGCGGCGGCGGCGGCGGCGGCATAGAGCGCCGCTCTTCCTCTTTCGACATCAGCCCGAGCGCGGCGGCACGGTCCCTCCTCAGCAAGCTGTCCGTGAGGAAGCCCTCCATCCTGAGCATCTCCTCCAACGCCAGCAGCCCGGGGGCAAACGAGAGGAAGAACTCGAGCAGCCAGGAGGAGCTGGCAGCCTTCAGACGTGAGTTCGTCATTCATAGCATTCTTTTGCGTTTGTAACACACTCCTAGTGTGTAGAACATCTGCTCCCACTCCACTTCACTCTGAAACCCCTTTTTTGCTGCGCACTTTTTCGTCCTCTTCTCCCTCTTCTCCCTCATATCCGGCCTATTAAAAACTTTTGCCTCGGGGGAGGAGGAAGGGGGAAAGAGGACTGAGCTGAGGGGCTTTTTCAGCGAATGTGGAGGCAGAAAGAAAGAAAGAGAAGTCTTACAACAACGTGTTGCTTCCTCCGTCCTCAGGCTCAAGAAAACAAGGGCCTTTCCTCTCCCCGGCCTCCCTGCCTTTCATATTTTCTTTTCGTCGGGCAAGGAGACAATTTTCCTTCTCTCACTGTCACGTTCGTTCATCCGCTAGGAAATGAGGAAATGAGCAGTGCCCGCACATGGTTTCTCCGCGGAAAAAACTTTGTGTGCACTTTTCATTCCGAAAGTACCGCACCGTGTACGTACACGTACAGTTCTGTTCGTACAGCAGGTTTCTTCCGTACCCCTTCCAGGCACGCCTTCTCCGAACAAGAAGAAGAACTTCCTGAGCCCGCGCGACGAGGACGAGCGGAGAAAGATCCTCAAGATGCTGGTGACCCCTGCCGGCAGCAGCAGCACCGGCAGCCAAGACGCCCCGCCGGGACACGGAGGCAACCACGGCAGCCCCGGTGGCGTGGGGGCCATCGCGGCGGCCAGGGAGAGGCGACGCAGCTCGGCAGCAAACTTTGACAGCCTCATCATCAAGGCGGCCAGAAGCGCAGAGGCACTAAACAACCCCGGGGGTGAGGGTGGAGGAGGCGGGAGCGGAAGCGCGCTCTCCCCCTCCCCGTCGGGGGCGGAGTTCTTCCGAAAGGAGTCCTCTCTCAGCCTTCAGATCCCAGGCACAGGAGGGATCTCGCCCAGCGCATCCTTGGGAAACAAGAAGGTCACATTCAGCCAAGTTGTGGACCAGGTAAAATATAGGAAAAAAGTCATATTCCTATTTTAGTGGCACAACATTTTCCATATTTCAGATGGCTTGCTCCATGTCCGACTCCTCTTCGCTCTCCGACCTGAGCTGCGCGGAGGACTTCAAGCTAAACGTCTCCGCCTCCCTTGGCACTGCCCACGTCCACTCCCGCCACCACCACCACGGGGGCAAGAAGGCCAGGAAGCTCTTCCGCAATTCCGGCGGCTCAGGAGGTGCCGGAGGCGGAGGAGGGCGGCTGCACCACAAGCGCAAGTACGGCACGGCCACGGCGCCCCCCGCTGGCGTCTACAGCCTGGGCGGGGGCAGCGGCAGCGAGGAGGTCTTCGAGTCAAGCCTGGAGTCCATCGAGTCCTCCTCCGCTGCCAACGCCGCCGCCGCCTCACTCCTCCGCCCGTCCGGCCACAGCAGCAAGCACCTGGAGAAGATTGCCAGCGCGGACTCACTCCTCTCCATGATGCGAGGGAACAACCCTGCCGGCGGGCAAGGAGGGGGCGGCGGGCTTGGGGTCAGAAGCAACAGCTTGAAGGCGCACCCTGCCTCCACGCCCTCCAGCCCTCAGTTGAGTGACAACGGCTCCTCCGGCTTCCCCACCCCTTTGACCACGCCCGACACGCCAATGTCGGCACCATTCTTCGGTTCGCCCCTCAGGAAGACGAGCAGCGGAGAGGGAAGCCCGGCGGTGGCAGTCACCAGTCCGTCAGGTGGAGGAGCGAATTCCACCCAAGTCAAGGTTGAGATTCACGACCACCCTGAGGACAGCGGGTCAGACTCTGCCAGCGCCGGGGGGAACGTCTCCTCCTCCGGCTCCAACGCCTCCCTTGCCACCGCTGCTAATTCAGGGGCGTCCGGCGGCGGCGGCGGCGGCGGGTCCGGCCTCACCCTGGAGGTGCCCGGCTTCCACTACGGCAAGTGCCTTTCCCCCATCAAGGAGCTCCCCTCCCCGCTCCCCACCCCCTCTGCCTCCCCCCTCCCCTCCCGCGCCAGCCCCTCGCCCTCCGACGACCGCTCCTCCTCCTCCTCCAACTCGACGACCTCCTCCCGGCGCAGCTCCTTCCTCCGCTTCCGCAAGAAGAGCGCGCCCTCCTCCAAGGAGCTGGAGAAGTCCATCGAGGAGGGAACAAAGCGGCAGAGGGTGGAGCAGTTCAGGATGGAGGAGCAGCCGCCGCCTCCGCCATCGCCCAGGAGGAGGAGAGGCAGCTCAGCTCAAGGTGGAGGCGGTGGAGAAGAAGGAAGCGGAGGAGGCACCCCGGACGACACGCCGGTGCCATTCAGGCGGAGGTACAGCTACGCCTGCGACGGGTCGGCGCTATTCCAGGAGACCTCCTTCGCGGTGCCGCAGCTGCCGCAGATACACCAGCAGCAACAGCAGCAGATGCTCCAGCAGCAGAAGCAACAGTTTCTTTCCAAGTCGCAGAAAATACTGAAGAGAACCCAAAGCGCTTTCACCGCCTTCGGCAGCAGCAAGCCGCGCCCGCCGCTGGTGCCAACAATCACCCTGACCCTGCCGGACTGTCATGACGATGGCGAAGAGGACGAAGAGGAAGTCGGGAGGGGCAGCTTCGAGGAGGACTTGTCCCAGCCCCTGATCTCCGTCACTCCTGCCTCTCCTTCACCCTCTCGTCCTCACTCGCCCAGACTCGGAGCTCTCCGCAGCCCCACCTGCGGCAGCGTCAGAGACGTCAGTGAGAGCCAGCTCCCCACCAACATCGTTATCCCGCAGGTCTTTGTCTCCTTCGACGAGGAGGACCTACCGGCGCCGCTCCTGACGGATAAGTCCTCCTCTGTCCCTGAAAAGAATGTCTCGAAAAGCAGCAACGGAACGGCCAGGAGCAACAACAACAACACGGTCAAGTCTCCCACCAAGTGGCGCCCCCCGCCCATACACATTCCAAACTCCAACTTCAAGAACTTTTTCGGCGGATCCTCTTCGTCCAGCGGCCAGCCCCAAGCCCCAAAAAATGAGATAGCGGATGCAAGGAGCAAGCCGCGTGAACCAACAACTGAGATGATAGAGCTCCGGGAGATGCCGAGAACCAACGCTCCCAGGCAAGAAGAGGGCGGCAGTTGCAGAAGTAGTAGTGGTCATTGTCAACCAGAGTTGACTTTCCCACCTATGCCTTCGGTGGCTGTGACGGCGGCGACGCCGAGGGGGTCTCCAGAGGTGCCAAAGAGACCATTGTCCAAGCAGAGGACAGTTCAAGGGGATACGGAGGACAATGGGCCTTCACCGAAGATGACAAAGGATGCAGAAATAGAAACTGAGTCGGTGCAAATACAGGACGCTGGGACCCAGGTGGAAGAAGAAGATTTTCATCCCGCTGCCGCAGGAGGAGGAGCTGCTCCCCTGCAGGCCTCCTCTCCCAAGGGCAGGTCCGGATCGCCAAAGTTCCTCCTGGCTCCGGAGACGTTCGATTCGACGCCCAGGTCAAGATCCCAGAGCGTGGAGCTACCGGAGCTGAGGCTGGCTCACCTCAAGTTGATTCAAGAGCAGCAACAGAGGATACAGCAGCAGCAACAGCAGCAGCAACAGCAACAGAAGCAGCAGCCGACCCTGGTGAAGTTGGTTTCTTCCGAAGAACTCAAGTTGATCGCTCCCAAGCTGGCTGGTGACAGCGGCGCTGTTTTGGCAAGACCTGTCACTCCACTGTCGGCCAGGAGGGGGAGCAGGGACGAGAGGCTGGCCCTCCTGCTCAGGCAGCGGTCCCTGGCTGGAGCGGCCGCCTGCACAAACAGCACCCTGGCCCCAGCGGCGCAGCAGCAAGTGCAGGTGCAACACCTGTCATTCTCTACCTCCCCTCAGCCCCCGCCGGCCTCCGCCAAACAGGACGAGTCATGGAGTGGAGTCCGACTGGGCTCGCCCCCGCTCAAGAGGGACCCACCCATGTCCGCCTCCTCCGGGACTGCCGCCATGGATAGGCATCTCTCCCAGCAGCACCCTCCTGCGCACCACCTTTACCACCACCACGGCAAGCTCATCTCCAGCAGCGGCGTCGCCGGAGGGGTCGCTGGTGGAGGAGAGAGGAGCGTCCGCAGCAGCCTGAGAAACTATGACAAGCCGCAGTCCCTCGACCTCCCGTGCGGCATCGCCCCGGCAATCACCGTCACGGCCATCGACGGCAGCTCGGTATCCGGCAGCAGCGAGCAGATGGAGTCTGACGGGGACTCGCCCGTTATCCGACTGGCTCCGGCCGCTCATGGTGCCGCTATTGCGGCGGCCGCGGCGGCGGCGGCTGCCGGCGGCAACAGCGGCGGCGGGATGCACTACCTCAGCCCCTTCACTATTCCAGTCACCGTGGCCACTTGCGGAAGTAGGACCACTTCGGAGTCGAACCTAAGTTCTTCTGGCTACTCATCCATGGCTAGTCCAGGTACGCGTTACATTTATTGTCGTTTCATAATAGAAATGCGGATACAAGATACATTATTTTCATTCCCTTTTCCAGGTCCCAGCCGCAGCGGCAGCTCCAACCCCTTGTGCATCTCCGAGAGCGAGGACACCTCCACCTCCACCCCTACCTCCAACGCCGCCTTCTTTTCATCCTCCGCCACCGGCATAACAGCCCACAGCGGAGCAGGAGCGGCGGCGGCGGCGGCGGCAGTCACTGTCTCGGGAAGCGGAGGAGGAGTTCAACAGGTGGTCTTCATCCGCCGCCCCTCACCGCTTCTCAAGTCCCCCTCGGTCGACTCAGAGTCCTCGGACCCCACCCTCCCCACCCCCGTCTGCTCCGCCTCCGCCGCCGGGCTGACCAACTTCACCGCCCACCACCACGTTTCTTCTATATCTGGCGGTGCGATCCCCATCCCCACCGTGGTCGTCCCCTCTTCTTCAACAAATGTAGGCGTCGTAGGTGGACACAAGCGGATGACTCCACACGCCATCAGGAGGATGCACGAGAAGGGAGTCCTCCTTCTCGCTTGCAGGTAACTTTCACTTGGTTTCTCTTGAGGTCAAATGTCAATTTGTGTCTAATTCGATAAGTGCTCCAGCCTTGTTTCTTGGGCGAACTGTCGTTCTTTCCCTCTGATTACTCGAGTCTCAAGTGTCCCCCCGGCCCCTCCCTCCTCGAAGACACGATCCTGTACATTTCCCTCGACCTGTTCATGACGAGGAAGCAGAGCCTGGAGAGCGGTCTCTTCCATGCCGACCCTTCCTCCCACTTCTCCCACTTCATCCTCTCCTCGACCACCACCCCGTCTTCGGCCACCATGCACACCTCCAGGGCCGGGCACATCCCGGGCGGGGTCCAGTCCACGGCGTTCATCACCGCCCCCTCCGTCGCCCCTCCGTGATCCAGGTCCACCGCGAACAGCGTCATCCTGCCCGACCTCAGTCCAGTCAGCAGCATGAGCCTCTCTGAGCACGCCACGCCCTGGTAGCCGCCCACCAGGCCGAAGCGGGGGTCCACGCTCCAGGCGGATCTCCGTCTCAGATCGTAGACGGTGAGTCTGACGTCGCTCCTGCCCGGGGCGGTGACGACGGCGCGGTCTCTGAAGGCGAAGGCCCTGAACCGCGGGTCCCTCCAGAACACCCTCTCGCCCCACTCCCAGATCGCCCTCCCGGAGTCAATGTCCAAGACTGAGGCTGAGCACCACTCTTTGCTGCCGACGCCTGGCTTGCTGTCCACCGTGGCTCTCCCGTTGCTCACCTGGGTGAACAAGATGTAGTTTCTCTTCAGCTTAAGGTGGATAAGGTCCTGGCTGAGGTCGACGTTGGAGATCCTCCTCGTCCAGATTGTCTCCAGCGACGGTAGTTGGACAAGTTCCAGGTTTCCCCCTTGGGTGAGAAAAGCCAGGTGCTTTCCAGTGCAAGCTATTTTATGGCAATCTGTGGCGCTTTTCCCCTGAATATCCTCCAGTATCCGTCCAAACTTTTCGATCCTCTCCCTGACCTCCTTCCCCGTCTCTCCGTCGGTGACGAAAGCGTTTGGCTTCGCCGACCATGCCGCCGCCGTCCCTCCCCCCACCTCCAGACTTCCCCTGGTCGAACCGTGCAGGGGAACCTCGTCAAACTCCCTCATCGCCTCCACCGCCGCCCTGCTCACCTCCAGCCTCACCTCTTTTTCCACCAGCCGGAAGCTGTCCTTGTCCAGCACGCTTAGCCTGAACTCCTCTCCTCCGAGGAACCTCTTCTCCGAGCGGACGACGAACACCGCACTCTTCCTCCCCGCCCATAGCAGCTCGCACTCAGCCCCCGCGCTCCCGTCAGACCAGTCGTGGTAGCTCCGGAGCCTCAGGTCGACAAACTTGGCTGCACAGTCTTTGGTGGCCATGTACAAGTCGCCTTCGTCGTCTGCGCAGAAGACCGGCGGCGACGATAGCATGATCGGCCCCCTGGCGCTGGCGTCCACCGGAACCCGGTGCGGCCTCCTCACCCGGGACCAGTTCCTCAGCCGCTCCCTCCCGGCGAAACGCACTGCGGTGGACCGCACAAACTCCCTGCACAAGGTGCTGGCCTCGCTCAAGGCCCGACGGGAGTCAGAGTCAAGGAAGGAGTAGAGTTTGGTGTGGATGGGGGGAACGTTGAGAAGGAGGAGGTGCTCCAGGGATGCTTCTCCTTGGAGAATCATTTCTGTTGCTCGGATTTGCAGACACTGTGTAATTGATCAAGATCGAGACTTCCTTTGAATGCAGGGTGCAACGTTCTCCTCCCTTCTCTTTTTACTGCCTTCCTCCCCTTGTTCAGTACACAGGCAGGTATTGTGACGTTCCCTCACTCTTTCTATTCTTACGTAATTGATCCGGTTTCCCATGACTTTCCTTCCTATACCTTATCTTGCCCGGCAACAATAAGGAGCAACAGGAGGGAGAGGAGGCGATGCGGGAATTTGCCTCCTGTTCAAATTGATTTTCTTGTCCCCTGCTAGGAAACAAAAACTAGCCACAAAGTTTTTTCACGTCCGTTTTCCTTGCTTCTTGTTGGAGACGACGACGATAGATATACCTGAATACTTGTTAAATGTTCAACTACTGTATTGTTCCATTCTTTCAGGACGGACTCTGAGACCACTGACGAGCAGTGCATCCCCGAGAGCGTGAGCGAGATCAACGACTCCGCCATGGACTCAACAGAAGACCTGGACGAAGACGAGGAAGAGGATGACGAGGAGCTGAAGAAGGTCAAGGAGGACGTGGAGATAGAGCTGTACGAGGAAGAGGATGAACAAGAGGAGCATGATCAGAAAGAGGAAGAGCTCTCCGACGCCGCCTT
>JAAUXU010094177.1_pt1 | contig 11963 bp, 11 predicted proteins | sample 7278151 | NCBI WGS metagenome assembly JAAUXU01 (sample SAMN14350113, study PRJNA611818) | marine sediment metagenome | isolation source: surface marine sediment (1.8m) | place: French Polynesia: Moorea | collected 2018-08 | reverse complement strand
CAGCAGTGTCTGTTGACTTAGGTACACATACATGCGTCCAGGTGAGTGTTTGTTTGTTTGTGTGTGTGTGTGTGTGCGCATGACATCGTTACTTACTGAATAATTGCCAAACCGTGTGGTCCTCAGGGATCTGCCAAAGCTCTGGCCACGGTGACTGCCATCATTGACGGGACTGGCGGTGCTGGAGCAGCAATCGGACCATTCCTGGCTGGAGCAGTTCCGCAACTGCGAGACGTCTTCTACATCCTCATGACCTCAAATTTAGCAGCCTTGCTCGTAAGCTCCGGAGAATGTTTTTTTTGCCCTCGAGCAGCGCCCCAAATCGACTCTTTTACCTCAGCTGATCACGAGGATTGTTTGGCATGAGTGGGAGAAGCTCCGGCTGAAGATGCGACGAGCAGTATGAGAAGAAGGCTTCGAAAAATGGCGCAGGAAAGCTTTCCTGCTAGACATCAGCATTGAATGAGGACACTTCAATTATTTCCCCTTCAAACGATCCATCTCAGTTATTGTGCCCTGCCGTCTAGTACGTTCTATCCATGCATTACTGTTTCATGGGACAAACCCACTCAGAATCCTGTTTGCGGATTCTTTCCTCACTCACTTATTGTGAGGAGTGCTCGCCTATTGTTTTCCGTTTGTCCTCTGCTATATCATGGGCACATTATTTTCTTCTTTAAGTCGTTGTCTATGATTTCGATACATAGAGAATAAAGTAAAAGCAGCGGACGTCCCAAATGGTGCTCCCAGGTGAGGAAGAAGTGACTGTGAGGGAAGATGAAGTCCCTAAATGGTGAGTAACTCAATGTGAATCCAGCACACTTCACTTGACCAACTCCGAGTTTGTGCACTCGCTAGGCAAAAAGCGTTCACTTTTGCCATCACTTTCGTGGCCTACGTGTGCATGTACATATCCAGAAAGACCTGGAGCGTCGGCAAGACCGCAATCATCAACTGCACACACACGGCCGAAGAAGATGGGAACTGCTCGTCATTCATTGGTAATCTTTGTTCGATCTCATGGTGCTGTAGAGGAATAGGGTCAAAGAACCTGACTTACCCGAAATCTGTCTAAGTTAAGGTAAACCTAAGACTTCTAGGACGAGCGGCCGCAGCACTTCTCCTAGAGCACCATGCCACCCTTTATTCTTCTCTGGTTCTCTGCTCAACGTCTATAACTACCTTGTTGTTACGTTACCGACAGACGTCATCAACGGAAAGTCCGAATTCCAAGCCAAGAGTATAAGTTCGGTGCTGGACACGACATTCCTAACTTCTTACGCCACCTTCCTCTTCCTTTGGTGGGTTAATGAAAATTGTGTAAACTCAACTGATGCTTATTTATACAAACTTTCTTAACAGTGGCATGGCTGCAGAGCGGGCAGATCTCCGACGCTTCTTGTCCACAGGCCTCATTCTCTCTGGCTTGGCTTCTATAGCATTTGGATTGGCCAAATATTTGGGCATCAGGAGTATTTCGTGGTTTGTGGTCGTGCAGGTGAAGTACACAGAGGGCGTCAAGGCCCTTGTATGTTGTTTTGCACCTTGTACAGGGTGGGCAAAGAAATTGTCGAGAAAAAGTGACCCTTGCGGTTGCATAGAGACGAGACAAAATCATATTGGGCCGTGTAGTATTATCCATAGTGGCAAAAGGCCCATTTTCAGTCACCACACGAAATGTATTACTGGTCACCGTACGAGTTCCTGATACCGAACAGACGACTTCTGGCAGGAAACGATAGCTTTGAGTATGTGACAATCTAGATTGTCAGTGGGCACCGGGTAAAACGACCACTATGGGACCAGAACCATTTGGTCGGTATAAACGACTGGGCTCTGTATCCAACTTCTTTACTCAACCATCGAGAAGCATAAAAAGGGCTGCGGACTTCAGCAAAAATGTCGCAGATTTCCACAAGTCTTGTCAATCTTCAGATCATCCACTCACACGTCCCAACTCAGCTCACATCGCACAAGGGACAATCGCAAATTTGATGAGTTTGCCACCATTGGCGTAACAGAGATGAAGATGCTCCTATACATCCGCAAATGCAAGCTGCCACAGCTGAATATTGATCGACAGTAAATCTAAGTTGCTAGAATAAAGTTCTTTGAGGATGAGACACAACATTTTAGATGGACCAATGGCAATCTTTGCTTTAACTGGGCGCTGTATCCGACTTTTGGGGCTTTTTATCCGAAGTGTTGCAGGAGCTTTTATTCTATGGTATACTTGGGACCGAGCCATAAGTGGCTGGTCGCTATGTTAGTGGACGCTCTACCCGGCGTTCATCATCCACAGCAGAACATCCATGAAGTCCTTATCACTGTTAGTTCCTGGGAGGTGCCTTCCAAGCCACTGCTTGGCCATCGATCATGGCGATCATGTCTAACTGGTTCGGAAAGAAGAGGAGAGGTGCAGTCTTCGGATTCTGGAATTCCAGCATATCCATGGGAAATGTTGTGGGATCTTTACTAGCAGGTGCTGACCAATTTCACATCAGAACAGCATGTAGAAAACCATCCCGAATGCTCCAAAATGGACAGAGGTGTCTAAAAGTAGCGAATCACCTTTAACAATGAATAATACTGGCTGCAGTTTACTGGCATCTACAGTGCAGCACACCTGCGTGAAAGGCATAATCGCATTTTGAGGCCACTTTTTAGTTGTGAAATGCATTTTTGTTTTGCTAGGAGAAGGGCTCAGCTCCCCCTTCACCCCCTCGGAGGATTGGGATGGGACCCCAAAGTGCCAAAGTGAAGAAAATAAGTTTAACTGCCGAGGCTTCAAGCTTTTCAAAGATGTCAACAGAATTTGTGTAGCTGCAGTATTAAGGAAGTTATGATATTTGGAAAAGGTGCATGCTGACTTTTGCAATGCCCCCCAAAATGTTGGGGGTCTCTGGGCTCGCCCCCAGCAGGGGTCCTGGGGTCCCGTCCCTATCCTCTGAGGGGGTACATGTCCATGCGTACCATTTGTTCCTTTTTTAATTTCGTTTTTGGTAATCTTACTTGTAGTCCTAACTTAGTCGCGATCAGCCACGTTGCAGCTGACATCCAAGAAGTTGCCATAATCATACACGATCCTCCAGCCACCTGTACACTGTTTCGTATTGTCTTTGACACACAAGTCATACCCGCAAATTTAACAGGAATTTGCTCTAAAGCAAACTAGCCAATGTCACTTATTCTAACAAAAAAGTTGAGCTACTTTTGAATGACCCCGTACAACTTTGTCACTAAGGCCACCATCTATTGCCTCATGTGTGAAACCTCAGATAGCCAGAAGTTTGCAGGAGCTCCTTCTGATCACCTTGTTGGCTCCTGAGGCTTAGAGGAGTAAAAATAACCACGTGTACACAGAACATAACTTGTGATCACTTTCGTACACTGGTTTCGTATCCAGGATACTTTGTGGAAATCGATTGGGCCCTGTCCTTTATCGTACCTGGTCTTGTTACCAGCGCATTTGGCATCATCATTTGGCTTTTCATGATGCCTCATCCTGGAGCTGTGAGTTCTCGTACGTTATTGCTTGGATGCCACTGAAGAAAGAAAAAGCAACCAACTTTTGCAGGTTCCTGGGATATTTTGCGACCAAAGTTCGGAAAACCAGAGGGAAGACGAGGTGAGTCATAAATTACATATACAGCCTTTAATAGTGACCCACAGATTCGTGCTCACAGCATCATCAAGTGGCGATCAGCAAGAAACCAGAGTTTGGCTTTCCCGAGAAGAGTTCATTCATCAAGAGAAAGTTGCGAGAAGCAGATGCATTCTTTAACGGTTAGTTAAGACGAATATTCTGTGTAACATAAGCGTGGAGTGCAGAAATACTTGATAGCTTTCCTCACTCATAGACGACAGAGCCATTGGCTTCTGTGATGCCCTAAAAATTCCGGTGAGCTCAATGCAAGCACGATTTTTCTTTTACTCAACTAAGGCCTTGTCTGTGATCACAGGGTGTGTTGGAGTTTGCCTTTGCCTTGTTCTTCGTCAAGATGGTGGCCGTGACTTTCCACACGTGGCTGCCGTACTTTATTATGGAGGCAGGCAAGTGAAGCTTTCGTAGCGTTAACGGCGTCACCACAAGTCTGACTCCACTGAAGGCATCTCGGTATCCCCGACGAGCGCTGCCTTCATGTCGACGCTCTTCGACCTGGGCGGGATCCTTGGAGGCGTTTGTGCAGGACTCGCCTCAGACATCTCCGGACGCAGCGCATCCATCTGCGCGATCATGTTGGGGTCAGCAATTCCAACTGTAGGTGGCCTCCCCCACCTTGCACACGTATATACAGTACTTGACTGTTATGTGATAATTGCAGCTCTTCGCGTATCAGTGGTTCGGCCAAGCTTATCCACTGGACAGCTCAACGCACAACTTCGCCTTCTACGGCAATGCCACGATTCTTTTCTTCCTAGGCCTCCTCACAAATGGACCGTACACTCACATCAACGCTGCGGTGTCCGTGGACTTGGGAACGCATCCAAGCCTTAAGGTGAGTCTCGAATACAGTCGCTACTGGAACTGGCGAGGCGCATCTTCGGTTAGCAGCATGAAAGTATTGTTAATATTGCATTACTTTAGCATTAGATTGTTTAAACACAGTAGATGAATCGACAACAGCAAAAGCCTCCTTCGCAGACCCACCTTTACACTAGACCAGATCACAGACCAGCTTGTGTCAGTCTGAATTATCAAACAGAGCGCAGAGTGACCAAAACATCGAAATCGGTCTCAATCGGTCACAAACTGGCCGGGAAAGTATTATAATTTTGAATCCCTTAACAGAACTGCAGTAAGCACTCTGCTAAAGAGAGTTTTAAACTTTTTTTTTCTCCATCTAAGGGCTCGATCAAGGCGTTGTCCACTGTATGCGCCATCATTGACGGTCACGGCGGCGCTGGCGCAGCCCTGAGCCCGTTCTTGGCCGGCGCCATCCCTGGCATCAGTAACACCTTCTACATGCTGATGGCGTCAGACCTGATAGCTCTTATAGTAAGTACGCATAAGTACAATGACGTATTACATGATCACGACGCACAATGAGGACATTACGGATGGTCCCTATGGTACCGGTATAAGCGCATTCACCTGTTGTATGACTGATGTCAGATTTTTGTTGTACTGCACCTTTTGCACGTCTAAAACACGCAGCCACTTAACTGGAGCGATTTTTAAGGATCACGCCCTAAAGTACTTTGCTACAGACCTAAGTATTTTCTACTTGAAACTTTTTAGCCAATGCAAGCAGAAATTCCGCATCAAATTACCAAGAGTACCGCTGTCGCATGAAGTGGCAACTACATTGGTTAGGTAACTTTTTGTTGCAAAGCCAACATCCTGGCTGCCCCTCCTATGCCTGAATCGAATCAGCGTGCACGTTCGTAGAGGACAGAAAAAATTATATTTGGCCCCGAGATGGCAGAATACTCCAGATGAAAAAACCACTAGTTTTCATTCTTCGAAATGAGCAGCGTTGCTGTAATGATCACTCTTTCAGCTTTTGTCTCGTGTAATCCGACATGAATGGAAGCGATGACCTGGGAGCAGAATCCATACGAAAGAACATATTAGAGATATACGTCGGCACCACTGGAAGTTTTTCAAAATCTAAGTTTTTACTGTCTTGGTGCAACAGAATGATCAAAATCATAATTCGTTTGTGTACGAGTACTACGCGTAGTACATACAGTACGTATACGGTAACATGTACGAGTACTACGTAAAGTGAGGTCACAGTTCATTCTTACATTATTTTTGTAATGTTGATCCTTTTATGTCCAAAAATTGGATAGATCGAAAGGCACAAAGGACTGCTAATACACACGAGTACGTGTCTCACATCTCAACTGCAATTTCCTTCCTTTTTTTTTAAAAAAAAAAATTAATAATAATTCTTTTTTTGGGTGTGATAACTGAATTACTACACTGCGGCACCGTCAGTCCCATTTGAAAGATACTGCTCACTACTCTCTTGTTCTTCGACGAGATCCATCTCCAACATGGCCTCCGCCTGGCCCATAAAGTCCGGCGTGACCTCCATTTCCTCCTCTTCGCTAAAGCCGCTGCTCTCTTGTTGCAGCTGCTGTTGTTGACGCATTTGATTGTCCTGGATCATTCTCGCCACCATTTCCTCCCTCGGCTTCTTGCTCGTCCTGAGCAGGTACTCGGAGTAGTGCTTGTGACGTCTGCAGTGGCGGTCTAAGTTCTGTCGGTAGTTTGACCGGTAACCGCAGCCCAAAGTGTCACAAGCATAAGGGCGGGAGGACGCAAGATCGCGAGCGACGCGTGCAGGAACAACTGGCTCGTCTTCGTCGTCCCTGACAGAAATGTCCGCTGGGTTCACCGTTATCACGCCTTCCTCGTATTGACTGCTATTCTCTTCTTCAAGCTGTTGCTGTTGCTGTCGCTGTCGCTGTGGCAGTTGCTGCCGTGGCCGGGCATGATTGAATTTTCGCCGATGAATCGCAAGATCAGCCGGAGAGACTGCTACGTGTGGGCACCCAGGATGACCACAAGTACCATCGAAAAATTCTCCCACTTCTCCGTCGTTGTCAGAGTCCATCAACTGGTCTGCCAGCATGGAGGCGTCGGGTTGTTCCTCATATACGACGGGTGTTGCGACGGCCAAACTTTCTCCGCCGTTGTCCACAGATCTGTTTTTGCGAACGGCAGAGGGAACGGGAAGTCCCTTGTGCTGACGACTCCAGTGACGATTGAAGTTAGAGGGTCTAAGCACGATCCCGCACTCAGGGCACGTCACCTGCTGTTGTCGATTCTTTACCGTCGACCCCAGAGCCGCATCAGGGCTAGCTGGGACGAAGGAGATGTTGTCGGAGTCTTTGTTCGGGTGTCTGGAGCGCACGTGGCAACGCAGGTTGGACGCCCGCATCACAAGCGAGCAGTACTCACACTCAAACAAGCGCTCTCGAGAAGGAGGAGGGAGTAACGTTGGTTCCGTCAGATCCGAGTCCCCAACAGAGGTGTTCTGTGAAAAGCATCATCAGTGAGGTCTATATATCAGTCAAGGACACTCGTTGCGCGCTCACCTGGAGATCGTCTTCTACCAACAAAGAACTGTTTCCGGTGTCTGCCAACGCCTTCTTGATCTCTTCCTCGCTCATGTCCTCGTGCCTGGTCTTGATGTGTCGAACTAGGTTGGATGGCCTCATCTGGAGTCTGCAACCGACAGCAGGGCATATCTTCAACCTCTCCTTCCCTCTCTTGGACGCTGACGAGGTCGACATGATGCTGTGGTTGAAGCTGGACCTCTGATCCTCTTCTTCCTCCTCAAAAGAGACGTCCCTGCTGATGGTGTCGTTCTTTGCGGTGGCGTCATAGTTCGAGACCATGGAGTCAAGAATGTTTCGGGCCCGCTCTCTGCCCAATCTCAGGCCATGGCACTCGACCAGATGCTGGAGAAACCTGAACGAGAATGTCTTATTGAGTCTTTTCATCACAGATTTTGTACGTCTACAAAAGTTCACATGCAGGAGACACGTAATGCACTTGAATACGGACACGTGATTGTACCTGCTCTTTTTGCCGCGCCACTCGCAATCAAGCTCAAAACATTTGCACATGCTCTTCTTGGAATTGGTCTGAGCAGTGGGGGAAAACATGTCTGTTGCCGTGTCACTCTTTTTGTTCCTGGGAACCTTGGTTAGAGTGATCTGGTTGCCCAGACTTAATCCCGAGGGGATCAAAGAAGTCAGCGGCATTTTCTTGGTAGCCAGCGGAGTCGCGGGTGCAGATGACGTAGTTGATGTGGAAGCAGTTGGAGCACGGTCGCGACGTTTTTCCATGGGGGGTTCCAGAGGCTTCCTCAAGTCTACAAAGTATTTTACGTTAAGATATGTGCACATGAACAACAGAAAAGGGGATTTCTCCAGTCACCTGGAAGAACTGATTCGAGAGGTACGTGAGGGTTCGGCACGAGGTTCTCCACCCCGCCAACCTTGCGGTAGTACTGAAGGGTATCTTCTAGGTCATCGTCGTGCTCGTTGCAGATCGTCCTCAGCTCAGGGTGGTTGGAGAGCACGGAGTTGTGCGCGCGGCAGTAGGCATTCGGGCAGTGCATGCAATGAGACACGGCGGGGCGGCCGCACTCGACGCAATGGTGCCATGGACAATACCACTTCTCTCGCGGAAGATGATCTTTACCCAAGCACGCAAGGTGGTACACCTTGGGACAGGTCTTATAGTCGCACATCAACAATTCCCCGTCGTCGTAACACCTGCAGTAGAGTGGCTTTGCGTGAAATTTGTACATTAACACAAGAGTCTTTTATACCTGAAGCAGAGGTCCTCCCAGATCTTGGGCGCAGCCTTGTTCTTCTTCATCTTGCCCCGTCTCTTCTTCTTTCCGTTGGCTCCATTCGGACCACCGCTTGACGTCACGTCGGCGGCGTCGCCGTTGCCGTTGCCATTGCTCGGCTTTTCTCCAATCCATCCAGAGCAGTTGGTGGCGCCACAGAGACACTCCTTTTTGACGTCGCCCATAGCCTCGAACTTGTAGTTAAAGGTGAGCTCTTCGCCGGCTTTGACCTCCTTGGTGGTAAACAAGCCTACTCTGGTGTCACCGTTGACTGTCCACTTCTGCGTCTCACAGTTCGGGTTACATGAATGGTTCATAAATCGCGCGATGTTGCCCTTGGGCCCTGCGTCGATCATGCGCGCGCTGTCCATGGTCATGTAGTAGAAATTCGCCTCAGCTCCACCAGACGCCATGCGCGCCCGTAACCTCTTCTGGAACTCGTCCATAGTTATGAGCTCTCCCACGTACTCTATGACAAATTCACCACGACGTAGATCCTGGCCAACGAAAAGACCCCAGCCTCTTGCGCGCGTGCGCGCCACCTCCAACTTGGGATAAGCGCGTCGCTGGAACATCTGATTGGCGCAGTGCTCACCGGCGGGACAGTGCGCAGGCTGGCACTCGGTCAACAGCAGCCTGTTGAGACACTCGCTGTCCGGCCCACACGGGTTCTTAGCATCTGGCTTGCAGTCGCAGACCTGCGTGTCGAATGCATCCTCAGTGTAGACGGGGCAGTCGCCAACTGGACGGTTGTTCTTGATCTTGATGTACGACGGCGGCCGCATAAACTTTTGACTGCGCACCCGATCTGCATTGGCGCTCTCCCTCAGCTCCTTCTCTCGCGTGTATTTCTCGTAGAGCTCAGCGGCCTCGCGCACTCCTTTGATGAAGGACAAATTGAGCTGCTTCGACCCCGATATGCTAGGGATGCGGTCGGCGTCTCCTTTTTCGTACAGGAAGCAGCGACCTTGGTTCATCCAGAAGTATTCCTTGCTTCCACAGAACTGGATAGGGAATTCACCTATTTCGTGCGCCATTCGCTCAATGTTGCCAGGCACCTCAGTCGGATGAAGGACTTTGGCCGGCCACCAGCGGTAGAATCCCAACTTGACCCACACTACTTCGTTGTAGAGCGGCATTCGTCCTGTTTCACAATGATCGCAGTAGTAGACTCCTTCTGGCGGCGCCTCCAGCCCCAGGCACTCGGGATGGAAGCTAGCCGGGCATCGCTCGCAGCAGATAAGAGAGCCGCCACGAGAGCACAAAAAGCACCAGGTGGTATTGACGTGGAAAGCGGCACCACCTGACTTACGGCTGGCGCTGTTGTGAGTGTAGTGCTTGGGGCAGACGATATGACCGGCGGTGATCTGCACACTGCCAGCAGCCACGCAAAAGTCGCCCGCATGGTACGCAGTGGGACAACGCACGCACCGCAACAAGGGTGCTTTGTACTTCATGAACGGGTCTTTCGGGTTCTCCGACGCACAGGTGTGGCACAGGTGCGCCGGGCAACAAGTGACCGTGCCAGCTTCACTTACGCGGGTCTGAGGCCAGAGACCGGACCCTGTGAGGCATGAGGGATGGAAAAATCGCCCGCAACTTGACACACTGCATCGAACGGTTGATGAATTAGTCTCTCGGCATATCTGGCAGGTATGAATGCCTGTAATGAAAGATCCTTATGCAATATGCTTTGGCACGCTGAATACAACTTTTTGAATACTTACCACTTTCGCACTCCGTGCATTTCCACGTCTCTGGGTTCTCGACCTTCTTCTCAAAGCCCAGGCATTCCAGATGAAAGGAATTGAGGCAGACACCCTTGCACTTGATGAGATCCCCAGACTTGGCCGAGACCTCTTCACAAATGATGCAAAGAGCTTCCTTCTTGAAAATTCCGATCATTTCGCTGACAGCAGATGACGTTGACTTAGCCGACGAGGACTTTCCTGACTTGATGCTACTAGCGACAGAAGCGTTGTCGTCGTTATTGCTCGCAGCCGCCACTGCCACTGCAGCCGTGAAAGCCTCATCCTCCGAGTCCAATAAGATATAGTCTGGGGAGTCTTCCTTGGATTCGGTGGGCAAAGGCAAAATCGGCGGCTCGGCGCTCTTGACCTCTTCATCTTCTTCAACTGGTTCTTTCTTGATCACCACAGGCTGCTGCTGTTGCTGCTGTTGCTGCTGCTGCTGCTCCTCCTCTTCCCCCTCTTTAAAGAGCTTCAAGGCCTCCTGCTGGTAGAACCGCCTTTCCATTGCTGAGATCTTCGTCCAGCCTTTGTTAAGGGCCTTTTCAGCAGCTTTCTCGTCTCCATCAACTTCCTTTAGAGCGGAGGCTCGGTTGGCCAGCAGATACAGCTTAAATCCAGTCTTAATCTTGCGGCGTTGGTTCTCCAGCTCCTCCGGAGGTATCCCCTGGATAAGCTGCTCTGCATCCTCAAAGAGTTTGGGCTTCTTGATGGTGGGGACGGGAGAATCGCCACTGCTGCTGTTGTTTTCACCGTTGTTGGACTCATCCCGCCTCCGCTTGCGAGAGGCCTTGGGGCGAGTCTCAGCTTGGACTTGCAAGTGGGACAATCTCTCCTCGCAATTCATCTCGAGCGTGGATTCGCCATCTGAAATGAAGAAATATTCATCAGCAATCATGATCTCAACATTTGCATGAAATACATGTGTTCAGTGCACAATAAATGAATACAGGATGCAACAACTGATTCTGTACAACTTTAGTCAACTTCGAATTTTCACCCAGAGGGACCTGGTCATGTGTATGCAGCTTGAACAGGCAGCAGAATTAATATGCATTCAGCGGGTGCTCATGGTTTATGATCATGCGAGACCTAACACCATGTTTTCATGCTTGGATCGCCGTTTGCGGTTGTAAGCAATGATGTTTCCCCGACAAGAAAGTTAGGAAATGTAACTTTGGATGTTTCTGTCATTATTCGGCTTAAATTTCCAGAGTAAGTGATAAATGCAAGTTGATTGAAGGACACAAAAAGACCACAAAAGGTGAACAATTAAAAAAAAAACTAGAGCTCATAAACCTTGAAGCCAGAAACACACATAGCTAGCAACGTCCAGGCGTCTAGGGTCACGGGTCTCAGAATCATTCAGATTAACCGAGACTTTCTCAGCTCCATCCTGATTAAAGAGATCCTTCATCCAGGAACAAGTAAATAAAAATTGGACAAAAGCAAGAACTGAGTTCCTGCTTGCGTGAACTATCGAAATCACTGCAATAATCAGGTGCCCGTGCAAACAAAGGAAATGGCGCAGAACCAGTGACTGATGATCCATGGTCAAGGCCACTTTCTTTGTGGTCCACGCCACAAATGAGCTACTGGCCGTATCCCCTGGGAATCTTGTTTGTGCTTAAAAGTAGCATCCACAGCATACCAATGCTGGTAGCATACGGAACGTCCGCGTCATTGTGGCCAAAGTCAGCGTCTGATTGATGCTGTAACAGATTTTTCCAGAGAAGTGACCTACCCAAAAGGGCAACTTTATAAATGGCGAACTCCAAGTGATTGGTAGCCCCCCCCCCCCGCGGGTGGGGGTGGGGGGCCGGTGCCCGGGCGGCAGGGGGGGGCGGGGAGGGGGTGGGTGTGGGGGTGGGTTTGGTGGTTGTGAGTGGTGGGT
>JAAUXU010019396.1_pt1 | contig 11963 bp, 5 predicted proteins | sample 7278151 | NCBI WGS metagenome assembly JAAUXU01 (sample SAMN14350113, study PRJNA611818) | marine sediment metagenome | isolation source: surface marine sediment (1.8m) | place: French Polynesia: Moorea | collected 2018-08 | reverse complement strand
TGTGAGATGAAGCCCAAGCCCTGCTCTCAAGAATGGATCACATTGAGACGTCCATGACATTGAGATCAGGGCTTGTGGCCAGGTAACTTGTCCCAAAAGTCTGGAAAATTTCGCTTGCACCACTGCTGTGCCAATTTGGACCCATGGGCTTGGGTAGAGTCCTGTTGAAATGTGAAAAAGCTTCTCCATACTCGGCCTCGATCCACGGTTGGACTTGGTCCTCCCACAGTGCCAGACAGACCTCGCTGTTGATCTGAGGAAAATGGTGCATATTGGCGGGGGTCCCTCTAGGCGAAGCTTTACTTTGAGTCCTCTTGCATGAAAATGGGCAGCCACAAAGTCACTGAAGATGTGTCTCGTCAACCTCCGGGTGACCAATTTCATATGAATATTCCACCTCAAAAGCTGTCAGTGCAACATTGGGAGTCCATTGTACCTCCCTGACATTACCTATGCCCAGCACTCCGCAGTGAGCAACAATAAAAGTCAGACACTGAAAATTTGCTTGTAACCTTGGCTGAGATGCTCCATCATTTCATGATCATTTGTGTCAGTCCAATGATCACACAAGCCAGTTGAACTTGGTCTCGGGCCAGCTCAGACTCATCCGTTGTACTCTTGCTACAAACACCCCTCTATCAGCTGCAACAAAAAAGGTCAGACACCCATCATAAGCTTGAGATATTGAGACAATCATTTATGAAGAATGAAAGACCAAATTTTCATGCGTTTTTACTCCAAGATTAACCACTTTCTCCCCACCTGGTTGAAAAGTCGTCGTCTTGTCATTGAATTGCTTTTGTGTTATCATGGCACGGGCACGCATAATGTTTTATGAAATTTGAAGCTTCTGGGCCAAAGTCATAGCCAAATTTCAAGTGTCTGACCTTTTCTTGTTGCATACGAAGGCAAAAGCAAAGAAATTTAAATGAACACCGATTTAGCATTCTTCTCGGACTGAGCCGTACGTACTATGCATGGGTGCACCGCAACAAAAAGTCTCACCGTGCTCGGTCTGAAGTTGAGGGAACACAAGCCACAAGCCACGACCACAAGCCAGAAGGCAGTTGGAAACACGAATTGTTTGTTTTGTTTTCAACCACGTGTCCTTTCCATATGTTACATCGTTACAAGGGTTACTTTCTTTCCCAGTGCGATTCGTATATTTGGTCATTGCAAGAGAACATAATGCTGCAATGATGTCTAAGTACATACGGTATGATCCCTGCTCTTGTATATACTTGTGTATGCTAGCAGACGAGTTATATGCTTGGATAAATACCGCTTTGAGGGCAACGATGAACTATGTAGATCATTAGATCCTTCCTCTACGGTATGGTTCAACTTATCGGATCCCACATTTTGGGCACCGGCAAAAGGATCATGTGATCAATGACACCACGAGAATAGGCTAATTTTATTCACACCAAAATCAAAAATGACCATGGGGTCACCGATCAGTGAGCAATCTTAGGTTAGCCCTGGTTAGAGACCTATGCATAGTTACATTAGGCTTGCCTCATATGGCGCTATGTTGACATCGACAGAAAGAAATTGTGTTTCTTGTCCGACTATTTATAGCATTTTTGAGTGAAAGTGAAAAACAAAGTAGTGAAAAACAGACAAGTTAACATTCAAAACACCTCTACCTCAAAAAAAAAAAACCGAGGAGGTGGCAAGAAAAGACGAAAAATCAAAATTACTCTCAACAGTTCTTCAGACATTCATCAAATGACGTGAAAAACAGTTTTTTGAGTCGGTTGCTGAAACGAATGTCACTTGAGTTAAGTTCTAAACCTCCACTTTTCCCTCCTTTTCTCTCAATGCGATTAATTTCTTGGGTCCCTCTTCTTCAGCTTCAAAGATTGTTTCTAAAAGTGTTCAGAACCAAGCGTGTTCATAATACCTTTTTAGGGTCAAAAGTAGTCTCAAAAAGAGTGTGAAGCAATTCTCTTCTTCTGTGCATGTTTCCGTTGTTCAGTTACTACCATTTGTTTTGCAGCGAGCATCGATCAATGCTGCGCGGTTCGATGTCCAGCTAAATATGAAACACCCTGCACAACGTGCAGTCCATACGTGCACACTACTCAGGCAGGCAATATGAAACGATCTTCACCCGGAGCACGCCAATTGGCCTCGTTGCAGCTGCAGGACGGCACTTCGTACTCTCTCATTACCCATGTCTTTGTATGTGACACAACAATTTCTTCTAGCCCTAGCAAGTCCAAGAAAGATAGGATATCGGCGTCCCTGCCCCAACTCAGTCAGCATCATACGAGCTTCATAATTGCATGCACATTTATTATTTGTGTCGCAGTAATAAATTTACCGAAAGGCACACTCAAGATCGATCCTTTGCACAATGGGGAGCCATAGTCCGTTCCGCCGTAATCTCGGTCGGGTCTGAATGAAGAAGACCCAAAAGCTCTGATCCGGACTCGCCAATTGGTTCATCCATCATTGTTACTCAGGTAGTGTGCGGATAGGTACGCCAACGAGCAGCTCCTCGTGTTCGGCTTGACAGCCCCGGAGAAGGCCTCCAAGCGTGAAGTATCATGGTGACCTCGGTCCTTACTACCACTAGTCTCATTTGTCGCTTGTACGATATTTGGTTGGAACATGATGAAAAGAAAGCATATTTTCTCTCAAGTTGGTCATGCCTCTATGAACTTGTCATTGCAGGCGATTTTTACTGGGCCTTTTGTGGCAGCTGGTGCAAGTCAGTAAAACTTCTGCCTCGACTGCCGTGGTTACACTTAGCCCTTTGTAGGAGGACTCGACGATGACGATGCCTCTCTGTAGTGGTGAACATGACTGGGAGCTCTTCGAAAGACAACATTCAGGCGAATTTTTGAAATACAATTGGTTTCGCCTTTTTTTTCACGTTCTGTACAGCGGTTTGCAGCAGTCGTAGGTTCTAAAACTTGACTTGGTGACGGGTGAATTTTTGAAATTCGAAACCTTACCAACCCTGTCAAGTTGATGCTTGCAGTCGAAGTTGTCGGAGTTATTATCAAGCATAACATTGGGCTGGACCCAAATCTGTCGGTGACTCATTTTACACATTGAACAGTGATGGCTGCAGAGCAGCAAGTTGGCATCTCAGGAGTATCTCCAATTCAAGATCAACCGCAGACAATCTTCCATGGCTCGAGGAATATTTACAAATGACTGTGGCACTGTCAGGACCCTGGGATTGGTCTGGTAAGTCCATCTGATGATCTGTTGACCAGACATGGTTGAGCATTCCAGCATCGGCTGCCTCGACCTGAAGTTACAGAAAAACCTGTGACAGTGAAAAAACTGCGCCACTGTACATATTTTTTTCTGCAAATGAAGAACAAGTTTTATCTTTCATAACGAAATGTGTTCTCGACAAAGTTGGTAGAAGAATCTGCCAGCAAATGAAACAATGGGATGTACATTTGCTACAGATTTTGGTCCAACGGTGAACTGAGTAACCCCTTTAACTCCATCTGTGTGTGATAGAGAGCCTGTCAACTTCTGATAAGCAAAGCTGGTTCGTCTTACTCTGCCACTTCTTCGCTCGTTACATCTTACGCCATCAAATGTGGCCGCCGCCCACGAGTGGAAGTTGCAAATCCCGAAGAAGACGACATCACCGCCTGCTTCTCATTCCAACAGTTGCCAGCTAAGCATGTGCTGCCAAATAACCTTTATTCGCATGGGTGCAAACGGTTTCTCCTCGTGCGTGCGTGCTTTTGCCCATATCTCATTTCCTCATGCATCCTGACGCTGACTGTGCACACACGCAAACACGCTAACGCTGCCCCTCTGCTCATAAGACTCTTTCTTGGGGACTGGCAAGACTACCACCAGCAGTAATAGCCTCTTATTGGTTGTTCAGGCTGGGTGGCACACAAAGCGTCGTCCGCGGTATGTCGCGCACGGCCTCTTTGGTCATCGTGTTGGAGACCTTCTTGGCCGTGCTATGTGTGTGCACTAGAGATGCTTCGGGCCCAGGCCCGAGATCCCAGGCTGGAAGTCATTTTTCAGCCACCCCAACCCGATCTGAGGTCGAAAAAAGCTAACCTCCCCAAAAGATACTTTCAACTTTAGGCCCGAGTTCGACAGACTCATGGCCAGCCCGACCCGAGCTCGAAAAGAAAGCTGGCCTGACGCATCGCTAGTGTACACCACGTTGTCGGCGGCGGCGACGTGCACGACAGTTCTCCGTCCTGCACTTTTTTCCCCACGTGGTGTGAGCCACTCTCTTCCCTCCACCCTCGTCACCGCCACCGTCGCCGCTGCTGCCGCTGTTGTCGCTGCTGTCGCTGCTGTCGCTGCTCTCGCTGCTGTCGCTGCTGTCGCTGCTGCCGCTGCTGCCGCTGCCGCCGCTGCAGTGTTTCTTGGCGCTTGTGTTCCAAGCTGTGGCAAGCGAGGAAATGTGTACAGCACTTATCTTTTTTAAGTACTTTGTAAGCTGCTTTGAGAGATTTCTTTCAAAAGTAGTACCTTTAATACGTCTAAGCCAAAAAAGGAGACAACTCCGCAATGATTACCCTCGGGGGGACTCGAACCCCCAATCCCCGGTTTAGGAGACCGATGCCTTATCCATTAGGCCACGAGGGCGGCTGGTGAAGGAATGGCTCTCCGAAGAGGTTCAAGAATTCACGCCAGGTGCATGTTCTGTACAGTTCGTCGTTCCAATGGGATTGCTGGCCTTTAAACCGTGCTTGCCGTGAGTCGCTGCGGTTGGTAACCATGTACTGCACGTGCGGCACTGAGAACCGTTTTGGTGGAACTTCCACACAAAATCTCTCCCAGAAAGAATTCAGAAAATTTCGCTTAAAAAAAGTGGCAAAAATGCCCCCAAACAGTCCGTGAGGTTCGGCAGAACTCAACACAGTTTGAGCGCTGTAGCTCAGATTGAGCCACCCTAATCTCTCCGTTATGTACTGAAGCTTACGGTTGAGCATCTAAACGACCACCAAAAAAACACGTTTCCATGCAGAATACGCACTTCGTTCCTTGACTTGCGGCTAGCACCGCAAGTCATAAGTAGGATCTGTCATTTTCGGTAAAAAAAACTTTTTCGAACGAGGCTTCCTGCGTCAAAAAGGGGGCAAGTAAAGCGCTGCTGACACCAGTTTCAGCTCCGCGCAGTCATGATGTCCCCGCAGAACCAACGAGCGCCTGCGACTCGATCCAAGTTGATCTTTAACTGTGTGTGATTAGTACATATACAAGTGGCTTTGATGCTTTCAAGAGCATGACCAACGTTTGTCTCCATCCGCCACAAAACCTTTGGCTCAATTCAGTGGCCAAAAGTGTCGATAACACTTGCTTATCCTTCAGACAAGCTGTGCCCGGGACTTTTGCTGCCTGCGTCGAGTCGACTCTATGCACATTGGGGCCTCGCAGCTGACGGATTTGGGGGATCGCGCCTGAGATCGACGATGTCAATCCTTTTTTTGGTCAAGAAATTTGATTGTCTTCCTTGTGCGGTTTGCAGTGGCAAAGGTCAGGCCCATCCGAAGCTACAGTGCCCATCGCATGGAAGTTTACAGGAGGTCTCAGCTTTTTTATTTTTTTTTAGCCCCATCTGCCAATGTGATTTTTCACCTGTTGTTTGTTGAGGTCCTCGTGGAGCACTGAAACCGATACAATCGAGTTCACAGGTGCAACTTCTAAGAGCACGAAAAACTTCGCAAGTTGCCCAATTTTGCACATTAAAAAGTGTAGTAATTTGCGGGATCAGTCTTATAAAGTTTCTCTGAGGCCAATGGATCTTTGAACGAAGTGAAGACGCTGCATCTTGCAGGATACCCAAACTTTTAACAAGAGGAAGTCTGTCCTCTAATCTGGTGATGTATGATGCCAAAGTCTGGAATTTGCTGCAATAGAAGCAAGTTGCTGAGGAAATTCTTCTACCTGAGGCGGAATTCAGGCTACTCCTAGAGGTCCTGTAGGTCTAAGACAAAATCCATTAACTGTGGTACACTTGCTTTAGCACTGTCTGGCCTCGCTGTACAGGCTTGGCTAGGCATTGTCGTAGCACCTTGAGCTGAATCACGTCCAGGGCCTCAAGGAGGGCCTTCATGTTCATTCGACAGACTTTGTTTTCCGTTCTGAGACCATGGTGATGGAAGCAGAATGTCAAATGTCACACTTGAAACACAACACTAAAAGAAAACAACTTTCCTGCAAAGCGAGGCAAAGCAACACCTCAAGCAAGTCGAAGCTGCACTGTCAACCAATCGAGCAAACCTTCAGTGCTTTCCCTTATTGGCAAATATAAGACCAGTTCTCCTGTTTTTTCCTCAAATGGGGAAGTCGAGGGAGCAAACTGATCATTTATATCCGTTCTGCAGTGGTCAAATTGATATAAGTTAGGAATTTACAAGATAGGATAGCCAATGGGCTTGAGACGCTGTATTGCATGGATCACTAGATCGAAGTGACCCACGTGATTCGGAGATCGTCGTGTCCATCGACTTCAACAGGCGTCTGTTGAGCGTCTGTCGACACAGGCAAGTTTCTTTCGTGACTTGAAGGCTGTGCAAATTCACTTCCTTCACTTCAGCAACAAGTTTGTCCATCTCTGAGTGCGAAAAGCTTCAGCTTCTCTGTTCAAACCCTGAGTGAAGCATGTGAAATGAATAAACTTTGGAAGAATATCTGCCAATCCAACAGCTGCTTTGAGGCAATGTGGCATCTGTCGCCAGAAGTTGTACATTTTTCATACGTGATGCATTCTCTGAACAGTCGAGACAGCGCATTGATGTAGAATTGTTGTACGGTGCTGCGATTGGTTGAGACGCCAGACCTATGGAGGAGCCTTGATAGAAGGGTCCACAGCAGTCTGTCATTTCATTCAATATGTGTATCAATGCTTTATTGGCTAAATTTGAACGAATGATGTCGATTAGGACAACACATTTTTGCCTCCTGAACGTTGAGCAGCTGGGAACTTTCTTTCCAATACACTCTTCTTGTCAAGAAAGCTCTCGAAATGCTGGCGCTTTGCTGCAAACGTTGTGCAATGGAGCATTGTTTGACACAAGAGCATTACCGAGATCTTCTCCAAAGCTGGAAGAAGCTTCGGGCTGTTGAGTGTTGATTGCTTCTGCCGTAGAGCCGGTAGCGAGATAGCAAATCGCGAGATGACACAACAAAAATTCATCTCTAGACGTGGGAGCTCGCGAGGTGATGACTTGGGATGACAAAAAATACGGAGTAGCCGAACTTGGGGCTGAACTGTGTCGTCGTTAAGGGGTCCAACGTAGGAAGCTCCATGAGGACTCCGGTCAAAACTTAACTAGGACAAGGGGGAATCAATAGAATTATTGTGAGGGCCTCCTAACCTCAGACAAAACAAGTCCTCGGACCGGTCTTAACCTCAGTAAAAAGAAGGAAAATATGGTGCACATGAATTGGATGCGGACTAGATGGAGAAGGCAAGGGAAATCCTCAATGGACGAGGCCTCCACTCAGAGTTGGCATTTGGGGGAAATTACTCTCCCAGAATAATCTTTCATCTGCATTCATCAATGAAGTTGAAGCACTTCTTGGCGGAGATGAAGACAACAATGTTACAGCTGGGATGTCGCAAACAGATGTTGCCATGTTTCGACTCTGTCCGCCATGTGGCAATCGAGAGAACATTCCCTCAGCATAGCTCGGATAGGCTTGACTGAAGAAAATCTCAAACACACAGTGACTCCTTCACGTCACTTTCAACTGTAACTGAAGAAATACCCATTGGAAAGTCTCACAGAAGATGAGTGTTGTGCTGCGTTTTGGCCAGTTTTTGCCTGGACTTGCCAAAGGTTATTTTATGATGCATTGAAGGTATCGCTGTTGATTTCCACACGCTTGGCTGAGCTCGGATGGCCACGCACATTCGACGTATGCACGTCATCCATACATTGCACGTCTTTGTTGCTTCACGAAGTCGCCGTAGTGAGAGGAGTAGGTGGCAAAGCACACTCTCAGCCAGACGATGTGCGTCCGTAGATGAAGATGACGTCATTGCTCCTCCTGCCAAGATGCTTCAGCTACTACTCGTGTACGCACTCTTGACGACGTAAGTGCGTCCCATTCCGTGTACGGAGTCCGCTCCGGCCCCAACACGTGCAGCACGTGTCTGTGTGCTCACTTGACGCACCGCACTCAGCGCAGCACAGTCCCTGCGCGGGAGTCGCCCAATTATGAATCAATTTTTGATCTCCCACCTTTTCATTCTGCTTGCGTAAAACTGGATTTGAAGAGAGCAATTTTCCCAACTCTCATATCTCTCTGGCGGAGAAAGAGCGGATCATCCCTATTCACGAGGAGGAAATGTGTGTGTCTCAGACAGACTCTGAATTGAAAGGTTTGAAGAAGAAGTCGTTTCAATATGAAGCCTCATCTGTCTTCTTGCTTTGGAGCTAAGGACGATCGGAGAGCGAAGAAGAAGCAAAAGCGACGACGAATTAACAAATCGTGGCTGCGGAGAATAGAACAGCTCCGTCAGTTCCGGGGTCTTCGTGTCTCTCATTTCTCCGACGTCTTAATTAGACCACTGACATCTGTTGCTTTTCCTCTATCTCGTTTCTTCCCACCAGAGCGCCCATTTTTTTTTTGTCAATCTTCTACCACAATAGCAGCCACCACCAGCGAATAAAGAGCAACAGCAGCAAAGAGCTTTCGAGCACCATCGGGGCCAGCGGCGGTTGCTTCAGATCTCCTCTAGTCCAGGCTTCTCTGGCGCTTATGAGCTAAATTTATACATGGCAGTGCGAGCGCGCGCGCGCGCTACTATTTCTTAAGGATTTGCACTAAGATCACTGAGTGCTACACATTAGGCCTTTCAAGTCCCTAATGAAGAAACTTCAAAGCCTCTTTTATTCTCACGCCAGCAAGCAGAAAAAAGCAGGGAAAAACAAAGGCTAAGAATGCATAATTTCTCCTCAGCAGGACCTGGTGTGTATGCAGGAAGCCAGCTTGATCTCTCCGCGTGTTACCATTATTTCTTATGGTCAGCACTCATCGCCTCCTTTCTCTCCTTCCTCGTTGGAGCAAGTTTGAAAACAAATCTGGGAAAGAATGGCTCTTCCCCATCTTCTTCGTCTCCTATCATACTGTTCCATCAATTTTATTCTCCTGTCTCCTTGGGACTTTGGTGCTTCTTGCCCAGAAAGAAAATCTGGATGGCAGCGTCTCAAGTGGAGTCGCAGGCACTTTCTTCTATCGTTCATAATCTCGGTCAACTTTCGTATAGGTGACGTCATTCAGTGACTCGTGGCCGTCAGCGCTGTCACGCGCGACGCCAGCGAGAAATGGGTGACGACGAGCACAGCGCCGACCTGATGGGCCACGAGGTGTGCGTCCAGTGGGGACTCAGGCGTGCGTGTACGAGTGGGTGACCTAGAATGTGTCTGATGCGACGTCAGCAGTTCATTCGTTGGCTCTCTTTCAATTTCTAATGCGGCGGTGATAGTTACATCACATTACGAGCTAATTAGTTGAAGTACCTGTCGCTGTAGACGCTGTAGCTGAAGTGCAAGCTAAACAACGTAAAGAGGCTGGAGGGGGGGGGGGGACAGCAGCAGCCCAGACAGATGCTTTCTACTCTGTGTTTTCCCCATCATACATGGGGAAAAAACATAAAATGTCCAGGGGAAAAAAAGAATGAGTCCCTTATGCCGACAACGTATTTAGCCCTCTGCGTGTCTCTCACGCGTTTTCTGTTGTGTTGTAAATACGGTCAAACTGGCAATGCATCTTGTCCAAATGTCGCTTATGCGATTGTACTGTCTTATCTTATCGAGTGTGCCTTTTCCCCTTATGTAGCAGGATGTCTAGCACAAGACAAAATACTCCCTCCTTTTTTTAAATAAGTAGCCCCAGTCAGAACAAGACAAAAAAAGCACGTGCATGAGCGCGTCGGAGGCGTAGGATGGGAGAATGTATGACGCTGATGCCTTGCTAAATGGCCTCGCAGCAGCGAAGAACACTGCCAGAGCTGCTCGTACGGTTGTTGCACAGAGATCACAATTCACAGTCACACTGGGGCTCTCAGTGTGAGTCACCAAAAATGTTGACGAAGTCGACAAGGGAGGAGGTGTGACGGGTGCAATGATCATGACAAATTGGGGGTACGCAGCAACTGGAGGGGGCGAAAGCGTCTTTTTGACTCACGCGATAAGCGTGCAGCTGACACATGCACGCAGAGCCCACGTTGGGAACTTGGCATATGGAAAGGTGAGTTTTACACGTGACGAAATAATACCTCTTTTCTTTCCAATGACACCACCCCTCCTCCTCCTCCTAGCAGGGATCTTGGGCCCATCCAGCATGAGAGAGCATGATTTTCTCCAGTCCTGGCTGTTCATTCTCATCTTCATGCTGTGAGTGACAAGCTAAATGTGCGGATGTCAACTGACGATAGATGGAAATGGCCTGTTCATAGCAGGTGCGCCCTCTACGCGCTCCGAGCATAATATTATTCGAGCATAAACGTTATTACCAACTTACATATCCCAGCATCAGTACATGCTTCAGTGCCTGTGATGGGATTCCTCCATGATGCACAATAAAGAAGGCAGCCACCGGCGTCGGCATCCAGTTACTGCACGCTGCAGTCATTACAGCTGCTGCAGCCCAGTTGTCAGACACCGAAAGCATCCCAATGCTAAGTTGTATGTATATAAACTTAGGTGCATTACAACACTTCTTGTCCAGGAAAAGAGCCGTCTAAAGTGTAGAAAAAAGGAGACCCATCAAAGGCTTCTTGTCCTCTTTCTTGGTGTCCCTATCTCCTTTTCTGTCCGCGCGAAGAAACACGAAAAAAAGGCAAAGAAAGAGAGCGAATGATGGGCTAAGAATTTGAGGCAAGAAAAAAAAAAGATGCTTTTAGAAGAGCCTCCTTGTTAGATGGAGGAGAAGATTTGTTTGCCGAGCGTCGAGAAGTTGAAATACGATGCCACGAGCAAGACCAATGTTACTTTGCGGCAATTTTTCAATCTCTGGAGCTTGCTTGGCGGTGGAGTGGTGATCAGTGCTGCCACAGCACATGTGGACACACCCATCTGCCTAACACGTACCCGGCAAAAGCACCACCTACCGTCCAACTTGCAGTGCAGCGCACTGCTCGCATACGGAACTCCAAGTAGAAGCACTCTCCACACAGTCCAGTTGGACCGTGCATGACTTCTTTGCTGTTCCACTCAGATGTTTTCACCACTCGCTGATTACGCGGATCTTGGGTCAGTGGGAGCTGAAAGCAGCTTATTACGGTAGTAGAACGTGGGTCAGGCTGCCCACGCTTTTTGACCCCATTTGCATCCATCTACTTCGATGCTTCTGAATAACAATGCCTCTATTTTTTTTTTCCATAGAAAGAGCTCGAGCATCCGTCCTCGACCGAGAAGCAGGTCTGTCATCAGGATGACAGTGCCAAAAAAAAGGGGGGACCCTACTAAAGCCAGTGAAAAGAGAGCAAGCACGAACTGCAAATCAGAGTCACAAGGAGCTTTCTCATCTCGTACGCTAAGAAGACGTTCGCGGAGAGGAAGGAGAACGTTTGTCTGTGTGATTGATTTCTTGATGATGCATCAATTACCAATAGTAGTTTCGGGGGGTGCGCGCGCGCGCACTATGCATGAGTGTTGTGCGCAAGCAGAGATGTGAGCGGAAGGGGAAAGCGGAGGTATAAGGAAAAACTTTGGGAGTCTCTTCCGCCACAGAAGTTTTCTATGGCCGGGATCACGCGGCCGCCACCCCCGGGGGAGAGCCCGGACGGGGGGCGAATGGTACGGAATGGACGGTGACAATCACGATAAATTGCTGAAGTGAAGTTCACAGCTGTTTTGTCCCTTAGTCGACAAAGTTGGAAAAACACCGAGAGTACAAAGCCGGTGCTCAGACAAGGCATCAAATGGCCACGAGTACGAGGAAAGCAAGAAGATTAATTACGCGCCCTCACACAGACAAGTAGGATGCTGATTTAGGCGTAT
>JAAUXU010028063.1_pt1 | contig 11973 bp, 10 predicted proteins | sample 7278151 | NCBI WGS metagenome assembly JAAUXU01 (sample SAMN14350113, study PRJNA611818) | marine sediment metagenome | isolation source: surface marine sediment (1.8m) | place: French Polynesia: Moorea | collected 2018-08 | reverse complement strand
TGGTTATTTGGCGAACATATGCTGACTTTCCCTTCTATTTTTCAAGGCCCGCCATGCGGAGGAGGTCTCCCTCAGCAAGTCCCAGCGCGCCCTGGTGTCCACCATCACCCACGGCCAGGAGTCCATCACTCGCGCCGAGAGCCTCCTCAACGAGAAGGCCAAGCTGCCTGCGCTGGGCAACGACCCGGCCTCCTACCGCTGGAAGGAGAGCCAAAAGAACACCAACAAGCAGAGCATCCACTCTCAGGTGTCCGCCATGAACGCAGCCACCGCGCAGATGGTCACCCTCACCGGGCAGGGAGACGAGACAGACTACAACTCTGTGGGCGCCGCCGTCAACACCATCAGCAGCAACCTGCCGGAGATGGCCAAGGGTGTCAAGATGCTGGCCGCTCTCATGGACGACGAAGGAGCCAACGGAGACGACCTCATGGGCGCCGCCAGGAACCTCTGCGTCGCCTTCTCCGACCTGCTGGCGGCCACCGAGCCGCAGTCTAGGGAGCCGAGGCAGCACATGCTGACCGCCGCCAGCCAGGTTGGCTCGGCCTCGCACCGCGTCCTCTACACCATCGGCGAGGAGGAGGTGGCCGACAAGGAACGTCAGGACATCCTGCTGGGGCTGGCCAAGGCCGTCGCCAACACAACAGCCGCCCTCGTGCTCAAGGCCAAGAACGTGGCGTCCAAGTGCCCTGACCAGGCCACGCAGAACCGCGTCATCTTCAGCGCCACCCAGACGGCGCTTGGCACCTCTCAGCTGGTTGCCTGCGCCAAGGTGGTGGCCCCCACCATCTCGGACCCCATGTGCCAGGAGCAGCTGGTGGAGGCCGCCAGGGAGGTGGCAAAGTCGGTCGAGGGATGCGTCGCCACTTGCAACGAGGTGAGTTGCATATAAAAATAGAAACAGCAGTAGTAGAGGCAGCTACCTGACAATCCGCGCGTTGTTGAAAAAAAATTCCCTACCTCGCCATATTACAGGTGTTTTACATTCCGCATAATTTCCCCCTTTTCTCTTCTCCCCCATGTAAATCACAGGTGAGCCAGGACGAGCCCTCCCTCCGCGAGCTGGGACAGTCTGCCTCGGACGTGACTAGGGCCCTAAACGAGCTGCTGAACCACGTCAAGGATGGCCACTCCGACAAGATCCCCGACATCATGGAGCAGATAATGACCGCCTCCGGAGAGCTCATCGCCAGCTACGACTCCAGCGAGATGGTTCGACAGGCAAGAATCCTGGCTCAGTCCACCGCCGAGCTCATCCAGGCCATCAAGGGAGAGGCCGAGACACAGTCGGACTCTGACCTTCAGGTGAGGGGACATCCTCTTCCTCTCTTTTGTGGCTTTTTCGTCTACTTTCTACATACAAAGGCAGCGACATTTTTCGAGCAAAGAGAAAACTTTTTTACCGGTCCTCTTTCTCTCCCTGCCTGCCTTTCTCCCCTTTCCTCTCTGCAAAACAACTCTTCTTCCACCTTCCACCTCCTCTATCGAAATGCGAAGGCGCTTCCGACGCGCCAAATGAGCGAAAGCCTCCAGAGCTGCGACTTCTCCAGCACTGAGAGCCTCCGCTGGCAATACGCATCCAAACCACCCCACCATACCTCACCCTTCCACCAGCACCAAAGGCATTCCTTTTACGAGAATGTCCAGTCCTAGTAGCTCAACTAAGCTCCTTGCTTCTATTGTACAGTATGATTGAAAGCGTCCGAACGAAAGAGCGAAAGATGATACGAGAGTCATACGTGAATTAACGATACCAACATCATGCTAACACATCACGTATATCAACAAATTGTAACACTTAAAAACTTACACACACAAAAATGAAAGGTCTGCAAGCACATTTCACCACCACACAAAATATATCAGGACTTGATGGGGAAAGTACGGTATCCGTAAGGAACCCTCCCCAACCAATATCATCAAAAATCATTCCACTTATTCCCTTAAGGCAGCTCTCTAACTCCGCTTTTGTTTCTTCTTCCCCCCCTCCTGTTCTACCCTCAAAAATGTCCACCTCCATCACCTTCACCACCTCCTCCCGCACCTCCTCTCTCCTTTCCCGCCTCCCTTGTCCCGAAAACAGAAACGCCTCCTCTCCGCGGCCAAGGAACTGGCCGACGCCACCGCCCAGATGGTCGAGGCGGCCAAGATGTGCGCCTCCCGTCCCAACGACAGGGAGAGTCAGGACGCGCTGAAGCGGGCGGCCGAGCACCTCAGGAGCACCACCCACGCCGCCGTCGGCACCACCATCAAGAGGAAGGTCATCAAGAGGCTGGAGAACGCCGCCAAGCACGCCGCTGCCACTGCCACCCAATGCATCGCCGCCAGCCAGGGGGTCGGGCCGCACAACACAAATGTGCACTCGCAGGTAAAGTCAAAGAAAGAGATGTGGAACGAAATGGGCAATTTTTCAATTATCTTCTTTTGTTTTCAAAGGACGAGCTGATGGATAGCTGCAAGGCCGTGGCCGACGTCATCCCCCGCCTGGTGGAAGGGGTGAAGATGTCCATGCAGAACCCCGACAGCGCCATGGCCCAGCTGAACCTGATCAACAACGCCGAGCAGTTCCTCCACCCCTCCACCAGGCTACACAGCTCCACCCGCTCCGCGCTTCCCACCGTCGACGACCAGTCCAAACAACTCCAGCTCTCCAACTCCTCCAAGCAGATGGACAACGCTCTCCGAGAGCTCCGCTCTGCCATCGGCAAGGCGCACCAGGTGTGCGGCGGCGGAGCTCTGGAGATCGAGGCCTCCGCAGACCTCATCGACTCCCTCCGACAAGAGCTGGAGGAGTTCCGCGGAGCAGCCTCCACCCACCAGCTGAGGCCGCTGCCGGGCGAGACGGTGGAGAGCGCCACTCTGCTGCTGAACACCACCAGCAAGTCTGTGGGCGCCGCCGTCTCCCAGCTGACGGCCGCCGCCCAAGAGAACAATGAGGAGATCACCCTGAGGGCTGCCCGCGACACCGCCAACGCCCTCAGGGATTACACCGCCGCCGTCCGCGGCGTCGCGGCCTCCTCCACCGACCAGAAGTCGCAGAACCGCATCATCGATCAGGCTCAGCTGGTCATGGCCAGGTCTGCGCGCCTGGTGCTTGAGGCGCAGAGGGCCATGCAGAACCCTAACGACCCGCACAAGCACGACAAGCTGGGCGACGCCTGCCGAGAGGTCAACCAGGCTCTGGGCGGCACCATGAGCTGCCTGCCGGGACAGGAAGAGGTGGAGGAGACCCTCACCCACATCAGCACTTGGTCTTCCCAGATCGACGCCACCGACTTCCCACACACTGGCCGCCCTTACGGCGAGCTGCAGTCCCAGCTAACCAGCGCCGCCGACCGCCTCAACGACGCTACCTCCGACGTGGTGCAGTCTGCTCCTCGCCCGGAGAGACTGGCGCAGAGCTCCCGACACTTTGGGCAGGTGCTGGGAGAGATGATGGAGTACTCCATGGATATGGCCGGCCAGACCAAGGCCTCCTCCGAGACCAGGACCAACATGGTGGCTACCATGAAGAGCGTGGCCTCAAGCTCCTCCACCTTCCTCTCTTCCGCCAAGACCGTCGCCGCCGATCCCTCCGCCCCAAGTGCCAAGAACAACCTGGCCAACGCCGCCAGGGGAGTCACCGAGTCAATCAACGACCTCATCGACGTTTACACCTCCGCCGCCCCCGGGCAGAAGGAGTGCGATAACGCCGTCCGTGCCATACAGTCCTCCCGCCACGTCCTGGAGAATACCGCCCAGCCCATTTCAGACGTTTCTTACTACGAGTGCCTCGATATCGTCATGGAGAAGTCCAAGGCGCTGGGCGACTGCATGACCGGGATCGCCAACCACGCCAAGAAATCCGAGCACGAGGAATTCGGCGAAGCAGTCAAGGGAGTCTCCGAAGCCATCTGCGGTCTGGTGGAAGCAGCCGCTCAGTCCGCCTACCTTGTCGGTGTGGCCGATCCGTCTTCCATCGCCGGGAAGCGCGGCCTCGTCGACCAGAACCAGTTCATGAGGGCCTACCAGGCTATCAAAATGGCCTGCCAGAACCTGACAAACCCAAATAGCGGCCAGCAGCAGGTGCTCTCTTCCGCCACCGTTATCGCCAAGCATACCAGCGCGCTCTGCAACTCCTGCCGCGTCGCATCCTCTCGCACCGACAACCCTGTAGCCAAGCGCCACTTCGTGCAGAGCGCCAAAGATGTTGCAAACGCCACTGCCACTCTCGTCAAGGAGATCAAGCACCTTGATGCCAACTACACTGATGCCAACCGCCAGGCTTGTGCCAACGCCACCAGGCCTCTCCTGGACTCCGTGGAGAACCTGTGCCAGTTCGCCAGTTCCCCTGAGTACGCCTCAGTCCCAGCTCGCATCTCCGAGCAGGGCAGGAGGGCCCAAGCTCCTATCCTGGAGTCTGGCTCCTTCATTGTAGAGGGCTCCTGCTCCATGATCCACTCCGCCAAGTCCCTGGCCGTCAACCCGCGCGATCCGCCTACTTGGCAGCAATTGGCTAACAGCAGCAAGGCCGTCTCCGACGCCATCAAGAACCTCGTCTCCTCCATCCGCGACAAGGCCCCCGGACAGCGGGAGTGCGACGAGGCCGTCGAGAGGCTCACCGTCAACATCCGAGACCTGGACCAGGCCTCGCTCGCAGCCATCAACCAGAACCTGCAACCCAGACAGGAGAAGGATATCAAGCAGTTCACGGAGCAGATGGAGAACGCCGCGTCGCAGATCCAGCAGAAGCTGCCTGACGTACAATTTGCCGCCAAGGAGGAGGCCGAGAGGCTGGGCCACGCCGTTACCGCCATGGTCTCCTACTTCGATCCTCTGGTGGCCAACGCCATCGGCTCGGCCTCCAACATGGTCAGCTCCAAGCAGCAGGTGCTCATTCTTGACCAGACCAAGACCGTCGCCGAGTGCGCCCAGCAGCTGCTGTACGCCGCCAAGGAGAGCGGCGGCAACCCCAAGGCTAGCCACGTCCACGGAGACATCGACGAGTCCACTGAGGCCATGACCTCCTCCATCCAGGAGCTGCTGGCCTCCGTGGAGAAGCTAGCCCCCAACGTAGGCGTCGTCTCCAAGCTGGTTAACTGCATCACCGAGGCCATCTTCACCGTCGACGACTACAGGTCCGTGGGAATAACACACCCAGGAGGAGCAGACAGCTTCGTCGATCTGCAGTCCCGCATGATGTCCTCCACCAAGGAGATCGCCCGCACCGCGCAGGAGATCGTCATGAAGTCCGGCAGCGACCCCGGCCAGCTGGGCGCCCTCGCGTCACACATTTCCACTTGCTACCAGGACCTGGCAAGAGACGCCAAAGGCGCCAGCGGGGGAGCCTCTAGCCCGGAGATTGGCCAGAGAATCAGGTCCAGCGTTCAGGAGCTTGGACAGGTCACCATCGAGCTCATCAAAGCCACCGGAAACTGCCAACTCACTCCGCACGACAGCTTCGCTCTCAGGGACGTTTCCGACAACGCAAGGAACGTGGGAGAGAAGGTACGAATCCACACTAATCGACTTCGATTTTTAAAAAATGTGTTTGTTTTAAACATTTGGCTATTTTTTCAGTGCTCTGTCGTTCTTGCTGCCCTGAATGCCGCCAACCAGGGCACGCACGCCCTGGAGAACGCCGCTAACACCGTCTCCGGCATCATCGGCGACCTGGACACCACCATCATGTTCGCCACCGCCGGCACCCTCAACGCTGAGGACGGCGACGACGCCTTCGCTGACCACCGCGAGAACATCCTCAAGACCGCCAAGGCGCTGGTGGAGGACACCAAGACCCTGGTGGCGGGAGCGGCCTCCTCCCAAGAGCAGCTGGCGGTGGCGGCGCAGAACGCCGTCACCACCATCGTTCAGCTGAGCGAGGTCGTCAAGTCCGGCGCGGCCAGCCTCGGCTCGCCCAACCGAGAGGCGCAGGTCATGCTGATAAACGCAGTCAAGGACGTGGCCTCAGCCCTCGGAGACCTCATGCAGTCGACCAAGGCGGCATCGGGCAAGAGCATCCAGGATCCGGCCATGCACCAACTCAAGGATTCTGCCAAGGTGAGCGGATTTTCTCCCCATGACTATTTTTTATAAAGGGCGGTGAACGCCATGTACCTTTTGTATCATGCTCCTCATTTCCGTAGTTGCTAACTCTCACCTCTACTCTACTCATTGTATTTCATTCATTTCCTCCGTCTCTCGAGACTAGCAAGACGGCAGTAAACTTTCCCCCCCTGAAAGTTTTTCACCTGTGCTGCTTTCTCCTCTTAAGCCGTGATGTGTAAACAGTTGAGGTCTCTAAACCCGCCCAAAACGACCTTTCTTCCCTGCCCAACTTTTTTCCGCAGCATGGCCAAGAAATGGGCTGACGTTTATCCAACCCAATTTCTCTTGTTTATTCGCCATTTTTTCTCGGCGCAGCAACTTTCTCTCGTTTCTTTCTTCTCCGAAATTCCTTTCCTCCACTTCGTCTTTCCTCATTTTGGGAGGAAAACGGAGACAACAGCCGCCATGGTGTTCACCGCCCTTGTCCGTAAATTAGACCCCCAGAAATTTAAATTAGCATGAGAAGCTCTTTCTCAAGTGTAGACGGGGGACGGGAATCCTACAATGGAATGATTGGAATGCGGGTGGGTTTGCAGCATCTTGCACAGATAAAGTGAGTGCGTCAAGATGTTTACATTATCTGGGTGTACCTACAGTACATGCACTACAAGGAAAACGAAGCTTTTGAATCTAGGGCCAAAGAAGGGGAGCAGGAATGAGCTGGCTAACAATTATTATTTTTTTTTAAAAAAAACCCGAATATTTTCTTGTTCTTCCTCTTTGGCTGTTCCGGACACGCAGATCAAGAAATTTGATCTGGACCCGTCTCTCCGACCTTCTCGTCTGCAAAACCAGCGATTTTCCCAGGACCCCACGGAGGGGCTGTGGTCGGCTCCCTCGTCCACCGACGTAGAGGAGCAGTTTCGCCATCGACAGTGGGACTTGTTGCCCCTCCTCTCCTTGTCCGCCTGATCGCCGAAATTCATGAATTCTTGCAAATATTGTGTATTATCTTACTGCCCTAGCATTTCTTCTAAGCCTTTACTCCTTCACTGTGTGCAAATATGAGTTCAAGCATTGTAAAATAAAAGATATTCTTTTCACACATGGGCTTTTTCATTTGGGGAAATTGAAATGCGGAAAAAAAGGCAGGGATATAAGGTACGATTGTGTTATGTTCCTTTTTCTGGTGTCCCGTCTGGCCTGCTGAGAGATAGATGGTTGCTCGATCCGTGCCACATGACGACGTTGATCTGAGCGGAGTTTGAGACTAACCCGACCTGATCTTGATTGACGTCATCGTAGCCAATCCTAACGAGTCGGTCATTGCATTTGGAACTGTTAGGTACGATATTCTATTTTACTTCCCCCCGCAGATCATGGTGACGAACGTGACGTCTCTGCTGAAGACGGTGAAGGCGGTGGAGGACGAACACACCCGGGGGACGCGCGCGCTCGAGTCCGCCATCGAGGCCATCGCGCAGGAGATCCGCGCCTTCGACTCGCCGCAGCAGGAGCCGACGACGCGCGCCGAGCCAGAGGACCTTATTCGGGCCACGCGCCCCATCACCATCGCCACCGCCAAGGCAGTCAGCGCAGGCAAGAGCTGCAAGCAGGAGGACGTCATCGTGGCGGCCAACATGGGCCGCAAGGCCGTCTCCGACATGCTGACCACGTGCAAGGCGGTCTCCTTCCACTCCAAGAAGAGGGAGGCTTCCTCGCTGGCCATGCAGGCCGGGCACGACGTGGCCGTGCAGTACCGCGAGCTGCTGCAGATGGTGATGCACAACCTGTCTCGGCCCTCCGCCGCCTCCATGGAGGCCCGCTCCAGCCTCACCGGCGTCTCGCGCCAGATCGCCCAGTGCGTCACGCAGCTGGCCGCCGCCGCAGAGAACCTCAAGGACGACGACTGGGTGGACCCCTCCGACCCGACCTTCATCGCGGAGAACGAGCTCCTCGGCGCAGCAAAGTCCATCGAGAATGCCGCCAAGAAACTTGCGGCTCTCAAACCAAGGAGGGAGATCAAGGGAAAGGTAATTACCACCAATTATTATCCTTCTGGTTCCTGTCACCCTCACTTTCTTCTTTTTCGCACTGAGCTTTCCGTGAATTGTCAGCACTTCCATGTTTCCATGCTACGCACACTTTGTACCGACCGTCTCAATGAAGCACCTGGGATTTCCATGTATTGGCAGACGAAGAGCCGAAGGTATTGTCGCCACTGCACCGCGTATCTGTCAAGCACAAAGAGCGCCTCTCTCAAGCACTTTCAAGATCCACCGCCTCGGTTTCAAGCACCGCCGACGGCGATCTCGAGGAGATATGTTTGATATTCTTGGTTGGAGTTCAGTCAGCAACCAGAATTCAGACATATAACCCCGCGGTCCGCCACCCCCGCACACTCCTCTTCTCACATCTCTCGCTTCGTCCGCGGCCCAACTTCAAACGTCCGTCACAAACACCATATTGTATTCAAATCTTCTTTATGATGTGTTGGTCTTGGGCAATTTGTATTTTTTACTTTTTTGCTTTCGATATTTGTCACTCATATATTCACTATTTTTCCAGGACGTAGACGCCAGCATGAACTTCGACGAGCTTATCCTGGACGCTGCCAAGTCAATCGCCGCAGCTACCGCCGCCCTCATCAAGGCCGCCTCCGAGGCACAGAGGGAGCTGGTCAGCCAGGGCAAGATCCAGAAGACGGCTCACCTCAACTCCGAGGACGGCCAGTGGTCCGAGGGCCTAGTGTCCGCCGCCCGCCTGGTCGCCGCCGCAACGCACAACCTGTGCGAGGCCGCCAACGCCCTCGTCAAGGGACACTCCTCGGAGGAGAAGCTGATCGGCGCCGCCAAGCAGGTGGCCGGCTCGACGGCGCAGCTCCTGCTGGCCTGCAAGGTCAAGGCAGATCCGGACTCTGCCAGCATGAACAGGCTGGAGTCCGCCTCCAACGCAGTGAGGAAGGCCACCGACAACCTGGTCAAGGCGGCGCAGCAGGCGCTCGACAGGGAGGACGAGAACGGAGGCAACGTAGATCTCAACAAGAGCGCAGTCAACTCCGTCGTGGAGGTACGTTGGAAAAATTTCTGCTTTGGTAATTATGTTTTCTAAATTCGCACAACTTATTTCGCAGGAGATCAACGCCCGAAGCGAAGTCCTCCGGATGGAGCGCGAGCTGGAGCAGGCCAGGGGCAGGCTGGAGAAGCTCCACCAGAGGAAGTACCAGACCGACTCGGAGACCGAGCAATCTGGGTAAGTGACCGCTGTCATGGTGAAGCATCCTCCCTTTCCTCCTTTCTCCTAAATCATTATGTAAAAGTAGGAACGCATGCCCAAAGGGAAATACTGTTGGTGTCGGTGTCAATTCGGGTCAGAGAAAGGCAGTTCTGGTACACGCCTCGGAAGAGAAGAAGGGTTACAATGTCATTCTCCGAATGGGTGGGCAATCATGTATCAAGTGGGTAGTAGGTCCTTTCTCCGCACCTCAATTCACCTCTGTCTGTTTATCCCTCCGCCTCCACGACCAACATCACCGCAGGAAAAAAGAGACCGGCACTGTCCGCCTCGACGTAGCCACCATGAAGCTGCACAACAACAGTTAATGTCAGAGACACCCACCCGAAAGAAAAGAAGAAAAAGGTCTTGTTGCCTGGGTTGGAATTTACTTCTGCTTAGGCACAGGCTTTGAACTTCTCATTTTTTGGTCCCTCTCGATCCGTTCGAAGCCTGTCAGTGTTCGATGTCGGCTTTTTTTACCACTCTTTTTCATCGTCGCTGTTTTTTCGCAGACATCGCTTAATTCGCGGAATGGCCGTCCGTAGTTAGCCACGGCTAGCCTGCCTGCCTTTCATCAACGTTTCCTTCCTTTCCTTCGTCTCAACGCAATGGTGATTAGTAGTGGCTTTCGTGTCCTTTTCCTTTTGGCTTCTCCTATAATAACACTTTTTCATGCTTTCCGCTACTGATCACGCCGCGCTTTGATAACTCAGTGTCCTGTGTTCCGAAGCAGCCTCCACCTAATAAAGAACATCTCTTTGAAAAAAAAATCGTCTAGGCACATTCCACAGCTAACTTTTTGCTGATTTCAATAAGGAATTAGTTTTTAACTGTTGCCCTTCATGTTTTATTTAGGTACGAGTCATCCGGCTACGACCTGACTCCCTCCCAGGGCCGCAAGGTCTACACCTCTCCCTTCCCCCGCGTGAGCGGCCACCACACCACCACCTCCTACTTCTCCTCGGACAAGTCCGGCGACGAGAGCGCCATCGACTCCGGGCCCAGCTTCAACGAGTCCCTCCAGCGGTTCCGATCCGCCTCCTCCGCCTCCCCGCAGCACCACCTGCACCAGAGCAGCAGCAGCAGCCAGCAACAACAACAGCAAGTGATGACGTCGTCGTCAAAGGGTCACCAACAGCGGACGACGACGACGACGACGGCAGTCACCAAGTCGGTGGAGGAGCAGCGGACCATGATCACCAGGAACTCGCAGAAATCCTACCACATCGAATGATTGAGAGCGAGAGAGAGAGCGTGCTAGAGATACTATGATAGACCTTTTTTTCTTTGCAATTGAAGGAAAAAAAGAACATATTGGGATAATTGATTGTTTTAACGGAGAAAAATAATGTTTCCCATTTCTCACAACTTTTTTTCGCGTATAATAGACAAAAAAGACGCGCATGTTTTTGTCATAATCTTTGGAGAGATCTGCCTTCAAGGCAGATGGAAACTTCGGAAGAGAATGTTGTCCAGCTTTTGAAGTCATTCGTCACTACTATTCCCAGTTCCAACCCCTCCACCTTTTTTTGTCCCCATTAACCCCCGTTAAAACCAAATGTTGGTTTTGGCCCTCTCATTCCATCATGTGCATCTGCAACAGTTTCCACCTGTACAACCCTTCTTTTTTTTGTCCGCGGCTTTCAAGGCAAGCAACTCTGCATATCGTGTAAAGTTTCCACCACCCAATCCTCCCTCCCCTGCTCCCCCATCCCGATAATTCGAGAGAGAAAAGAAAATTGCGCTGGCCCCGGATCTAAATGGCGGACCCGGAAGGCGGAAGAACACAAGAAGGCAGTCATATCATTTCCATCAAACCTTTTGCTACGGCGGCGTGCGCCCCCCTCCTCCTCGCCCTCAGCGGCGGGACGAAGGGGCGGCCCCCGCTCGGCTTCTTTAAAACTTCTTCCTAACAAACTTTCATTTTTGCTTTTCCTCATGTCTTCTCCCGCCTTGGTCTACTTCCTCTTGTTTGTATGATGCGTTGTGTAAAGCAACTTTATCACTTTCTTCTTCCTCTTGTTGACTCTTGAAGTGAAATCTACTTTTTCGCGAAGCAGTTTTTCCATAGCCACATATCAAAATTGACACATATTTGTTGTTGAAATCTGCATTGGCACTGGCTATCATCAAGAAGGCCGAATCCATATCCTTGTTTAACCCTCTAGCAGAAAAAAAGAAGGCTTTTATTGTTAACGAAGGAAGGTCCCAGCTAAGCCACCGCAATGGAAGCTGTATACTGACAGAGAATAGCAGGCGAGAGTGAAGGGAAGCAAAAACTCCACCACCGCTGTCCCGACCTCTCTCTCCCAGAAAGAAAGCAATCAAACAACATGGAAATATCAACGATTCCCTTCAAAAGGAAGGACGCAACACATCTTGCGAACGAAATATCATACCACCCGCGATTGCCGCGCGAAAATATTCCCTTTCATTTCCCCTCCCTCTTCTGCCCCAGAAATCACCTACTAATCTGACACTTTGTGTTCGTTTTCTAAACAAATTCCCCCCCTGCCCTCCTGGTGAATGGGATAGTGTGAATGAATGGTAAACCTCGTTTAATGGTGCTCCCTGTAAAACAAAAACACTACTACTAGATGCAAAAAGGTGAAATCACAAAATAAATACATTTACCACAAAAATTCCGTTCTGCATATCACAACGCGCGTT
>JAAUXU010085558.1_pt1 | contig 11974 bp, 5 predicted proteins | sample 7278151 | NCBI WGS metagenome assembly JAAUXU01 (sample SAMN14350113, study PRJNA611818) | marine sediment metagenome | isolation source: surface marine sediment (1.8m) | place: French Polynesia: Moorea | collected 2018-08 | reverse complement strand
GGCGCGAGAACTGCAGAGTGTCTTTCGAGAATAGTTTGGAAAAGTGTGGAAGGGCCGAAAGGAGGAAATGGGTTTAGAGGGAAGTACAACTTTGACAAGTACCGGTACTTTTGGATCAAATTGGTTCGTCTATTGTGGGCAGTGGGCTCTCGCACAAACTGTACTGAAAGATATTGCACACTCTGACGTAGGATAACTCAACTTAACATGCTCATCCAAATGGCAGGAAGAACAAAAGATAAGAAATCGGAATAGGAAAGTCTCTAATCAGGACAAAAGCTTTCACTTGCCTGGAACGTGCTTTAGGGGGACGCTGGAATTGGATGGGCAGAGCAAGCAGCGTCATTTCCATTCATGCAGATTTCGCCTCTCGTACTGTTATAGTAGAGGATGGTGGCACTTTCGCCTTGTTTGCACAGAGGGACACTGCCGGCGGTTGTACGTATTCCTGGCAAGGTTCTCGGACTCTCAGATATCCGATACAATATTGGAGTTTGGAGTAGTGCCCTCGCCGGGTCGGGAGAGGGACACCGCAATTCCCCCTCGGGCGCTGGAGCTACGCGGACATATTGTATGGATTCCTGCCCTGTTGGAATGAAAAAAAAGTAATGATTTATGCCACGGCGGTTTCTTCCTGGAAGTGAAGTTTTTTTTTTAATCCCAGGCAGCTTCTTGAGGTTCGCCTAAGTTGAGGAGACACGGAAATGATTTATCGTAACCTCCTTTTTTTCTCTTGCCTTTCGGAGCAGGTGCTTTCGATTGTGCTAGGAGAAGAACTTAGCCTTTTCCACATTATTAAAATTTCAGAATGGATTCTCGGAATTCGTCTCCGCATTGAAGCACTTGGGGAAGGATCTGCGCAAAAAAGTCTCTTAACCCATTTCTTTTCCGATAGGACATTGAGGGAGGGAAAAGGGAAAGGTTGCAAGAAAGTGGGAAAGTTCTTTCCGAGGGAGGGGGAGGAAAACCGAAAAAGACAACAAAGAACACCAAAATGAAATCAGCTGAGCGAACTCAGCGAAGGCGAAAAAAATCTTCGAGGTCATTCGAGCTCGAGGTCTCGACTCTCGAGGTCACCAAGGACTTGCTAGAGGTCGCTATTATTTGCAGCAGGCATCACGATAGCTGTCCCTTGAGCATCCTCCTCCGGTCTTGTCTAAGGGTGGGCGCGAGCCGGATTTTTTAAGCTCGAGCCGGGCCGGGCCTAAACAAAAAAAAGCCTGGCTCGAGCCGGGCCAGCCCGCGGGCCCATGAAATTTAAGCTTTAGAGCAAATCTCGGGCTGAGCCTGTTTTTATACTATTTAATAAGTTACTTTCTTGTTTTGAGCTATGTGTATAGGAGAATTTTTTTTTTTATTCCATCGCAGATTTATGAAAATTCTGCTGAAAATTAGCTTCCTAAACCGACAAATTGGCAATTTGCAAAAAAGTTAAAAGTGGGCTCGTGAGCCAGAAGTTCGGGCCAGAAATTTTGCCGGCTCGAGCTAGTCGGGCCAGGTCCTTGGCCCGGCTCGAGCCGGGCTTTTTCGGGCCGAACCGGCCCGGCGCCCTCTAGAGATGTTATCGAGTCTACTTTTTCGAGCCGAGCTTTTCAGGATAGAGCTTGGGTCGGGTCGAGCTTTCAGGTTCGAGTCTCGGGTCGGGTCGGGTCGGACCGGACAATAAAATGCGAGTTCGGGTCGGGTTTTGCGAGCTTTACGTGCTGTAGAAACCAATAGCTTAAAAAATTGCAGACCTCTTTCAATTTTTTTTTTTTTTGGATTTTTCGTTCTAATTCTATCATCCACCAAAAAATCATAGTTAAAGTTACTTCAAAAAGCCATCTTAGGGCCGCAGCTACGGGGGTGGCAATTTTTTTCTATTTTTTGACGACTAGCACAAGAAATTTGCTTTTTTGTCAAAATTTCAGGCTTGCGAGCTTGAGTGCGGGTTGCGGGTTGGCAAAATAGGGTGCGGGCTTGCGAGCCTGCGAACTCGAGCCCAGGCTCGATAACATCTCTAAAGCCTTCTTTAGTCTTGTCATCTATTCCTTGGTCTTCGTTAGTTCCTCTATGGGCAACTGGCAGCTGGAGGTGGCCAAGATGGTGGTGTATGTACGTGTTCATGCCGGTGGCCGCCTTCTACGCCATCCAGCGGCGGCAGGAGGGGCCGCCTGGCCCTCTCGCCCTCCGCCTGCCCGCTCCTCCGCAGCCTCTCCTTCCTGCAGTTCGAGGCCATTGAGACGGCGGACGTGGAGGCCCTCAGGGCATCTAGACATCAAGATTTGCTGCCTGGAACTGTTTGTAGAGTGATCGCAGAAGAAGCAGGTATTTCGTGGCTGTGAACTTGGTGAAAGTCTGTTGGGTAGCCCGCCGCCCCTTGAAAGTGACAGAGACACTTGTAAGGACTCTCTACGTAGACATGTTTTAGACTATGACATTGCCTCGAGGATAATTATATTGCATTGAGTTGTCCCTCGCAAGTGGCAACGACGGGAATGTTGTTTTTGAAATTGTAATGGAAAGTAAAAAGAGCAAATAATATTTGGCGGCACTGAGAGACTTCTTCTAAATGCGATACTGCAACAAGATTCCCGCCTCTTCTAACGGTGCCGCCACCATCGACTTTTCTGCCTCTCCAATTTGCATACCGCCTTAGCAAACGGCAATTTTGAAGGGGGGGGATACTTTGAAAATTTCTTCTCTTCATTTCATTTCCCATTCCCTTTTCTTTACTTCCCCTTAGTGTCTCTCCGTCTCACGGGCTAATTTAAGGCTTGAATGTAAAAGGGGGGAAGAGCCGTTTCTACTTTTCTGTCGGCTTCTCTCGTCTGCATTTCTGGCCACACCGAGAGACGGAGGAAAAGGACGCGTAATTACGTGAGTGGAAGGAAAAGGGTGGAGGAGGAGGAAGAAGAAAAAGGAGAGTTTTCAAAGTTAGTAGTACCCCATCAAAGCCACTTTTAGTGCGGGTTTAACTCTTGCTCCCTCTGATTTTATGATCGGCATTACCAGACGGACGGACGGGACGGAATACTGGGAAAAGAAGAAGACGTTCTTCGCTGGAGAGACTTTTTTGGGGCCGTCCCTCCCCGTCAGTCAAGTCTCCCCCGTGTCTCTCTATTCCCCCTCCCCTCCCCTAAATTGCAGTTGTTTCTCCACTCTCCCCGTTCCACTTCTCCACCCATCCCAACCCCTCATTCCTTGCATGGGGGAGGTGAACGAACTTTTATGAACTTTTATCGTAAGGGAAACTTTTTTATTTCGCGCCGCTTATGGGGGGGGAGACACTCGGACACTTTCATCGCCTTTCTTGAGATTGTCCAGCGGGCGCTGCGAACGTCCGTTGCCAAAGTCATATTTCTTCCTCGGGCTTCGCTTCCGGACATTTTCCACTCTATCCTCTTTTACACGTTCGCGAATTTCTTTCCCCATTTTGCATTTTCCCCTTTTTTGCGATCGAAGCTCGGTCGGTCATCTGTCGCTTGAAGCCGCATGTACCGTACTTGCCACTTTGGTACAGCAGTTTCAATTAGATTTTCTATGGTTTCGTTATTTGGGAATAACAAAGTGATGAGATCGAAGCAAAGAAGATACACAGTTTGAAACAGCGCCGGAGCAAATTGGCGGCTTTGGCTCCCTCTTTGCCCCCTCTCCTCCGCTTGTCAGCACGGTCATTAGGGCCCATTGACGGGAAGAGGGAGGAAAGGGAAGGAAGGAGAAGAAGACGATCAACGTCCTCCAACGCTCTTAACCCTATCGATTCACTCCCGATATATTGGATGTGGTCGAGGGGTTTGCGGCAGCCTCCGCAACACTTCACTCCCCTCTTTTTTCTTCGTGGCAGCTCTGCAGGGCCAATAAAAAATCCGCGGAAAATTATGGTCGCCTTCAAACAGCCCGCGATTTTTCCCCCGTCCGCCCTCCCTCTCCGTCTGCATCCCGTCTGCAAAAGGGGGGAAAGGGTTTTTACAACCTACTTCGCCCCGATCTTCCCCGCGCCGCCTCTCACGTACGGGGATACGGGTTCACCCGAGCGGAGGAGACAGACAGCCTTTTGCCCCCACGGCAACGGAGGAGGGCGAAGTTTCGGCTAGACGTTTTTGCAGACCTCCGGGCAGTACAAGTCAACTCCCCTCCCTTCCCCTCTTTTTACGTCGGACGTTTTTTGCACCCTTTCTTGGAGAGACCCCCCTTTCTTTCCCTCCGTCCAAGCCTTTCCCACCCTGGTGTGCATACACACACTCTCCTTCTGCGAAAAATCTTTTTTTCTTCGTGAACTGGAAGGTGGGAAGGGAGTCGTCGGCTTGAGAAACAAGAGCCCCTTTTCTGCATAGGTGCCGTGGAAGACGTCTCCTCCCCCTTTCCAGTTTCCCATTAATGTCTAGCCACTAACCTCCTCCTCTCGTGTTCGATATGCGCGAAATTGCCAATCTGGCGAGGGGGCGCCTCTCTGATTACACATTTTGTAGAACCTATATCGAAACAAGAAACAAGATAGGTAAAGAAGCAGAGGGCTAGGCGAATTTTTGTCCGATGAAAAGACTCTTTCGTGTTTCTTTTTTCCCTTTTGCAGCAACAAATCCCCCCCCTCCTTATGTGCACACACACATTGTCATGCATTGGCGGCCCTGTTGCGCAGTTCGCTTCGGGTGGACAGAATGATTTTTTTTCTTTTTGCACACATCGACTGGGAATGTTTGCACGCGATTATCGCCCTCCCACCCGTACTGACTGCGTAGACGGCGGCTACAGTTCCCAAGTCAATGCACTCTGAACGGGTTCGCAAGTGTTTGAAGGATGGCGTATTAGAAATATATTTTTGCAGAAAAGGACCCGCAACCGTGCTTTGCACTGATAAGCAAGCTTCAGGAAAGGTTTTTGTGCGGACCCTTCGTTAATTTTAACCGGCAGGAGTTTGAGAGCTGCCGCTGACAACCAAAAGTGGAGGGCGTCCCCGAGAGCTTTTGGCGAAAAGTTTGGGCGGCCTTTCATCTCTTTCTACCTTCCGTGTGCGTGTATATGCAACCATACTACCTGTAGGGAAGGTTTCATTATGGATCGGTCGGTCGGATGGGGAGACTGAGTGCTTCCGCCAAAAGTTGGCGCTGTCGAAAATTCCTCCCCTGGGCTTTCGGACCCTCATTCTTCCAAGCAGGTGGGCCTTCCCGCCCTTCCTCTCTAGGGACGACAGCGGCTGGACGACAACGAAGGCGCAATTTCTCCTCCGCCTTTTTTGCACTGTGAGCACTTCCTTCGCTCGATCCCTTATCCTATCCCACAGCCAGATCGCAGCATTATCTCGTGTCTCCATCCGTGCATCCCCCTCCGCCGCTTCCTCTTCTTCCCCGCCTGGCAAAAACGTAATCCGTTTATCATCCCTTCTTTCCCTTCCCCCTACATCCCCCTGTCGCCTGCCTCTGCCTCCAACCTCCTACTCCTTTTTTTCGCAACCCCTGCTTCCCCCGTATGATGGATGGAGGCTTTCTCCCCCACTTTTTTGCGAGGCGGTGGCGGCGGCGGATCCCCCCTCCCTCCCTCCCTCCCTCCCTTCCCCCCTTGCCTTTTTGGCCTCCTCTTCTCTCGGAGGCTTATCGACCCACTTCCCCTCTCTCCTTGCTCACAGCGAGCAGCCTCGCCTGGTCTCCCTTCGCCGTTGGGGGGAAGAAGCAGCAGCCTCTCTCCTCCTCCTCCTCTGTACGACGTAAGGTCATTCAACCTCTTGCCGCCGGCCTCTCCCTCTCTTCCTCTCTTTCTCTCCAGGCGCAGATGTCTGAGGCTCTGGCTGGAGAGGACGAGGAGGATGCGTGGAACAAGAACAGAGGAGAGGAGAAGGTGGGAAAGACCACAGTTACGATGAAGAGATGATATGATGCGTGGAGGCGCCATTTTCTTCCTCTTCATTTTCACGTCTCCCTGCATACGGTAGCATACGTTCCGTTGGCCCTTCAAAATGAAAAAAAATATGAAGACAGAGAAAAGAAGGCAAGGAATTAAACTTTTTTTCGCGAAGCTGAAAGGAGGGAAGAGGAAGAGGAGCGGGGAGAAGCCGAGCCGGGGGGTAGAGCTGTGCAAATATGAAGACCGAGGAGGCGGAGAGGACTTGAGGGAAGAGGAGGGGAGAAGGGAGCTTTCCAGTGCAAATACTGTGCCAAAGGGGGTTGGAAGGAGAGAGGTTGGCTGGCTAGCTGGCTCTCCTCCTTCCTCTCCTCCGTCTGTAAGAGGAGATGAAAAACTTTTTGCAAGCTTTCTCCATCTCTCCTCCTTCCTCCTCTCTCGACGACCGCTCTGCCTCCCCAGGGGAAACTGGCGGTGGCTCCACCGAACTACCGACCATTTCCCGCTCTTGTGTGAGAAAGAACGAGAAAGCGAAGAAAAGAACGCCTGTTAACCGCCCGAACGCAGTTCGAAAACGTACGCTACTTGTCATACGGCCGGTTTTCCCACTAAATAATACGTAGTTCTCGCTCAGTTATCGAACGTATCGAAAGCATAAGTTATCTTCGCCCATGTTCTGGGCATTTTTATTATTTCGTCTTCAAAATACATGTTGAATTGGTTCCTAAAAACGGAAACGAAGTGGTGGGGAGAGGGGTTTTGTAGTCCTTTGAGGCAGACCGCCTTGAAGCCATACGCTCCATAAAAGGGGAGGATGCGAAATTGGGAAAACTTTGTAGTATAAAAAATCTTTGGGGAGTTCCAATCAGGAAAGTTGGACCTGGATCTCGGAGGGAGGGTCAGAAATCTTGATCGAGGAAAGAGTCCGATTGAGGAAACAAAACTCGGATAGGGGGGTGGGGGGAACAAACGAAGGCAGTCTTGATATGGTTCAGTCGGCAAAATAAATATCGGGCACGGCAAAACTTTTTTATGAAAAAAGGATAGAAGCGAGCCTGGAGAATCGCAGTCGTGGGGCGGGGCGGAGGAGGGAGGGGCAAGTTGAGGGGAAAAAGAAGCTGTGTGTTTTTTACGGTTCAGACTAGAAGTGCCTCATGCTACATACCCAAACTATAAAGTATTGTGATTTCTCTCCTAAAATGGGCTTCGGTTTCTTACTGTTAACACGGTTTTTTCTTCTGCTTTTGAGTGCCGGAAAAGTTGACAGTGTATTCGGAGTTGAGAAGTGCCGAGGGAGGGAAAAAGTATGCATGAAGTGTGTTGAAGTCAGCCTGATCAAAGCGAGAACTTTCCTTTTTGCCTGTCTTTCTGTCAGTGCCTGCCTTATTACGGGGTGCTGAAGGCGGGATGGAGGGAGGGCGGTGTGAAACGGGAGGAGGTCTTTGGGGGATCACAAAAGGCTCTTGAACACATCAGGAGGCTGCAGCAACACTCGAGAGGGGAACGAAAAAGATCCGAAAGAGTAAGCCGGAGAAAACGTCCTTGAACACATGATATTTTTGGGATCGGCGACGGAGACACATGGAGAGACCTCTAAAGGTTGGACGTTTATTAATGCGCACCAAAGAGGAGGGGGGTCGAAATAAAGGACTCTTTCAAGACGGTATGGGTCGATTTTGGTAGAAAATATGTCGGGCAGTTTCGTGTTTTGCAGGAGGATCGGGGAAAGGTACACATTGAAAAGGGGGGCTAGGGTTGAGGGGCAGGTTAAAAGGGTGGTGCCTTGAAGATGTCACCGGGATACATTCATTTGAGAGACGTCGTCACAGATTTTTTTGCGAGGGGAACCGATGATAACTGGCGACTTTAGACGGGGAGACAGGCCAATCTCAAGCACTGCCCCTGCCTTTTCCCTCGGCAAGGATAGATGATTTTTGATTAAAGTTTCTTTTCCGCCGTTATCTTCACCATTTTTTAGCTATATATCATCTTAGTGAGGCTCCTCCATCCTGACGTATCTCCTGAGCTTGAGCGGCAGCCGCAAGTCCGACAGCGCCCGCCCCTCTCCGAGCCGGCGAGGGCCCAGGGACCGGCGCACACGCCTAGCGCTCTGGTGGCGCAGGGGTTGAGGCTCGCGCCACCATGGGCTCAGGCGGAGGCGCAACTGCAGGAAGAGCGCGCCGTTGAGCGCCGCCCCGCGCCCGAGTGCCAGCATGGTCCTGGTAACGTGGCGCCGCATCCGCGCCGGCTCCTCCCCCATGGCGGCTCCCAGCAGCGAGAGCGTTTCCTCGGCGTCTCCCAGCGGCCTATGCTGATCCACCGCTGGTCCAACGCCGACGCCTGCCATGGCGCACCTAGACATGGCGCCGCGGAGGAACCAGGTGAATGCCGACCGCTCCCGCTCTGCCGACAGCCGAGGCACCAGGTCTCCGCCGCTGCCGCTGCCGTCCGGTGCCACCACCACTTCCTCTCCGGGCCACACGCGTGCCCCGTAGTTGAGGAGCAGCCTGGTGAGTCCGGCTGCGCGGTCGGCGTGCTCGGCGGAGTGGGTCAGCAACGTCCTCCCGGTAGAGGCGTCGGCGGCGTCGGCGGCATCAGGGTCTGACAGCAACACCGCCCTCGCCACGGCCTCAGCTTCGCGGTACATCTGCAGATCCAGCAAATGCCGAACCTGAGGGAGGATTATTCGCTCCAGCTGTTGTTGTTGCTGCTGTTGCTGTTGCTGTTGCTGCTGCACTTTTTGATGCCGCTCCAGAGCAATCTCCACCAGGTTTACGAGGGCATCTCCGCTGATCAGGTGCTGCCGCCCTCCGGCGCCTTGTAACAGGTAGCTGAGGAAGGATGAGATAGCCTCGGCCTCCACCGGCTCCTGCTCCTCCTCCTTATTATTATCATCACAGCCTCTTGCGCAAGAAAATCGCCTAATCCACGACTGCACGTCAACTTCTGACGACTCCGCCTCTCCTCTTTCTCTCTCCGCCTCCTCCATCTCCTCGTCCCCAACCGCCAGTTGTTGCTCCACGATCTCGCCCAGCGTGAGGTGGGAGACGTTCCCGTTTGCAGAGGAGACCCCGCAGCAGGCCACCCTGCCTCGCGGCACGGGCCGCCGGGGGAGGAAGAGGGAGGCGGCGGAGGTGGGAATGGGAGGAGTGGTACGAGACGATGACAGGATCAGACTTTTGGCAGTGTTGGAGGCTTGGCCCTCCTCCTCCTCCTCTCCTTCCAAGTCGTCGTCGTCGGCATCGCTGTCGTCGCTGCAGTCGCAGCCGTTGTCATTGCTGCAGCCGCTGTTGCTGCTGTTGCTGCTGCTGCAGGTGTCGCTCCTGGCTCCGTCGCCTAACGAGTTGGCGACGGCTTCGGCGGATCGACGATGGCTGACGGCGGCTGGCGAGGAGGTGTCGACGACGTCCCGGTCCCAGTCCAGCCAGTGCTCCAACAGGCGGGACACGTGGATGTTGACGCAACACTTATCTAATGAAAACAGTAAAGAAAATTCGTGAATGTATGTACAGTAATTGAAATTTCCTTGCTAAGATTTTTACTTACAATAACTATGGTGAGAAAGACCTTTGGCACAGTGAGGGTTGGCCCCGGCGGCGGTCGCTGCCGAGGTCTTGCTGAAGTCTAAGGAGTCCGATGGCGGCGCTCCCGCCGGGTTGCCGTGGACGGCACAGCGCCGCTGGCAAGGAGGAGTTGGCTGGTCCTCCGCGGCGGCTGTGGCGGCGGCAACGCGCCAGTGGTGCTGATGCTGCTCGGACTCCATTCGAAGTAGCTCAAGCGTATAAGACATGGCTCCATCTCTGCAAAAAAGAAAGGAAAAACTTGATTAAACTGTCACCGAATTCCAGCGAGACATAAGGGGGCGATCTCATTTTGGCAGGACCGATATGTCATTGCGTGCCGACCGTTCCTGGATGCGCTTAATTAGGCAGGTATGTTTTTTTGCTTCTCAATCCAGGAAAGGGATCGAGGGAGAAAACCACCATTCCTCATTAATGTCCCCCGCCCGTCCCGTTCACTAACCTTCCTCCTCCCCATCTCCCACTGACATAATTGATTCCCAGCTCATGTTCCCATCCGCCTCCTCCATCGAAAAAGGTAGCAGCACAAAAAATCATTTCGCATGCCTCTCTCTCTTTGTCATGGATCGATCGGTGCCCCCTTCCCTCTCCCCCTTGTACCAAACGGCCTGATGGAGGTGAGCTCCGCCCACTGTCGACATCCGCCATCATTCTCCTTCCGATCTGGCTTCGTTTGGCGGGGGCGACCGTTGCGACTTGCGATCGACGGCGGGCACCAAAAAGCATCGTGTGTGTACTACTGTGCAGTATAGTGCTGGCGACCGAAAAGTCGCTCATGCATGGAAGTCATCGGTCGGTCGGAGAACAGCGAGGGACATTGCCCTTCCGCAATGGCCCCGCGACCGATGATGCCTTCCCTCCTCCCCCTCTCGCACTCCCTGGGCTACTTTGTTCGTGGCCGTTCGTTCGTTGCCCCTCCCTCTCCTCCTCCTGTCACTCCTCCTTGTTTGTGTGCCTCTTATGTGTGCGCAAGCTACTCCTCCTCCTCCTTTCGGGAAATGGCCGGAGACAAATCGGTCCGACACGCAAACTTTGCCGGCAGAAAAGGAAAGAAAAAACCGCCAGTAGAGAAAAAGGAATGCTAAAAAGGTAGGCTTGGTTCCAAGTGGGGAGGTGCCCTTTTGCTAAAACTGCTCATAGGAAGAAACTGTACAATTCCAGCTGTGTGCACAATTTTTGCTCTTTCGTAGGCATAGCGCAGCAGGCAAAAAAGGTGTATCGATTGCGAGGAGAGAGAGGGAGAGAGAGCTGAGGTGATCGCCCGTTTCGACGGCCACTCTGTCGGGGACAACGTCCTTCCGCCGAATTTAACCTTGAAAAAACGGACACGGAGGAGGAGACGAAAGGAGGGGGACAAAAAAGGGCGGCAAAGAAAGGAGAGCACCACCTCCTCTCGACCTCCAAAGCGTTGAATGCAAGCAGCTGGCTGCATTACACTGTAGACTTTTGGGTGTGTGAGAAAAGGGGAGAGGCGAGACCAACAGTGAAAAGGAGGGTGACGGGGGCTTCAACTGAATTTGGCCAGCAAGACACATTTTTTGCCGGAGGCTCGTTGACCGAACCGAATTTTTTGGAACGCCTTTTTCCTCTGTCGCCCGGTCAATTTAGCAGCCACCGCTACAAAGCACACATATGTCTTGTCGCGGGTCTTAATTGGAAGGATCCGTCTTCTTCTCTTTCCCAGCGACGCCAATTACGGTTCCGTGAGACTCTGCTCTGTAGAAGACAAGGGCGAAAATGGGAACATGACGAGAAGAAGAAGGGCAGAAAAGAATTAACAGCCCTTCTCAAAAGTCCGCTTCGCAGTTTCACGTTTCAGCCATCCGGAGGGCATTTGAGGAGGAGAAGGGGGGCATCATCATCATCGCCGAAGGGGAAAAGAAGAGAAGAGGGGGAGATGAGAGGAGAACACACACATGTGTGAGTGCGCGTTTTCTGGCGGGCGGAACGAGAGAAGAAGAAGGGATGGGAGGGCATGACCGTGTGGCGAAATGGGATGAGGAGGAGGAGGAAGAAGAGACTGCTGGACACACAAGCACTGGGTGGAATGGACTCTTGGCGGCTATACACAACAGCCCAGTAGAGGAGGCGGACGAAAACCCATCGGAAAACGATATCAGTTTGCAGTTTCGCTGCTGCCTTCGACGTCGCCACCGCCCTTTCGCGCAGGCCGCCGCTCCCCTTTGAGTGTTGGTGTTGGTCCGACACCTATACTCAATTGCAGAGTTGTGGTTGGAAGCAATGATGAAAATTGGCAAAACAGCAAAGATTTAGTTAAAAAAAACATCTTTTGCCGCCATGTTGCCTCCCCCAATCAGGTGTGGCGCATGAGAGTCGCCTCCTCCGTCCTCCCCCTCCTCCTCCTCCGCCGGGCAAATTTATGGCGCAGAGGGGCTCATTTCGCGAATGTGTGCAAACAAAGGAGGGAAGAGGAAAAGAAAGGGTAGGTACAGAGAAGGAGGAGAAGGAGGAGGAGGAATGGGCGTGGCCACTACTTCGCTGCGCAAAATAAAGGGAAACGGAGAAAGGAAGGAGAGTCGGAGAAAGGAACATTTATCAGCCCTTGCCCCTCCTCT
>JAAUXU010077411.1_pt1 | contig 11976 bp, 7 predicted proteins | sample 7278151 | NCBI WGS metagenome assembly JAAUXU01 (sample SAMN14350113, study PRJNA611818) | marine sediment metagenome | isolation source: surface marine sediment (1.8m) | place: French Polynesia: Moorea | collected 2018-08 | reverse complement strand
TTCAGCTGGAGGCCTCTGCTCATAGCCACATCATGGGCGCCAACAAACTGCTGCAAGTGCACCCTGTGCTGTACACAAACATTGGTGACCTCACTCGACATCGGCAGAGCTTACAATATGAGTCTTAAAAATAAATAAAAAAAGGAAGTGGAGGTCAGGAATGTTTACTCAAACTGCCCTACTGCTACGTGGCGATTCACTCCAATGCCTCCTGGCGATGCTCTCCGTACGAGCAAAGCTACACTACTCTACGACCTGGGAGTACTGTTTCAATTCGGGATGGCAGCGCTGATTTAACTGCGCTGCAAGTCCACTGTTTCAACGGACATTTCCATTTCCTTCTTGCAGTACCTGGAACAGGAGAAGCATCGACTTCGTCTGCAACTCGACGTCATGGAGGACGAGTATGAGCAGCGGGCCGCGGACCTCCGGGCGGACCTGGTGCGCCTCCGCGAGAACCTCGCGGCGGCCGAGGCACGTACGCGCGACGCCGAGCGCGAGCGCACGGCCCTGGCGGCGGCGCTCACGGAGCAGAACTCGCGGCTGACGTCCGAGCTGGCGGCGGCCGCGCGTCGAGAAGCGGACCTGTCGCGTAGGCTCGAGGAAGCGCGGACGGCCGTCACTAACCGCAGGGCCAGCATGAGGGATCACGTGGAGCACCTGGAAACGCTGAAGGAAGAGGTTAGTGCATTGTTTCTGGCCTTGTCTGAAGATAGCATGTTCGGGAGGGTACTGCGAAGGACATTGGTCTCCCGATCCCTCCGGGTTGACCCGCTGGGTCGCCACCTAAGCGTGCTATTAAGAGTAACATTGTGGGTCCGCTAGTGGACTCCCAAGAGGAAAGAGAGAAAGTTCCTTCCCACGTTACCAGAAATGTTAAGAGGATTATTTTGTCTCCATTCTCTCTCTCTCTCTTTCCGTAATCCCTGTCTGAATGCAGAGAGTGTCACAATTCCATGGTCCTCCAAAAGGCTTCCTTATGCATATTGTAAAAAGAATCCGTTTAACAGTGTAACAAATGCATTTCAGGGGTTGCCAAATGAAAGCATGACGGACCCATGTCAAAAAAGGATCTTTTACAGTGCAGCCACTGTGCCACGGCAATACCCCTGTACAAGTTTATGCCTGTAGGGTCACTGATGTGGCAACTCTGCCTCAGTATAGGCGATTCACCGTCGAAGAAAGGCTTACGTGCGTGGAAATTCGAGCGTAAATCGAAAATTCGTCGAGTGCAGAAAATCCTATGTAGCAACCCTGCCATTCAGGATGCGTGGCCACAGCATAAAGTGCCACTGCAAAGTTATGGTAACGTTAGGAGGAAGGCCATAGGTAAAACGCCTAAACAAGCTTATTGCTTTTGCTAGCCCAACGTTTAAGCCACACAAACGTCCATAAAATGAGTTTTACACCTGCTGCAGGAACCCATCTGATGAAGGCAGTAGTAAGTTCAGGTGGTGCTGTGTGACTTTTTAAGATGACAGACTTTTAAGTAAAATTGCCATATAATTTCACGCCGATGCTGTGAGGCAAGGTAGAAATTAACTTCCCTGATTTATCGTCAATTAATCAGCGAGAAAGTAATTGAATATGGAATTTAAAAAATTAGCTTCTAAACGTACATCTACAGTTACTTCTGTTTGTTGAAAGTGCATGAAAAATAACATCAATATGAGTGTGTTTGTGAGGGGAATATTTGTTGGGCGAGCACCCTGAGACCACCGTATCCGTGGTGTCAATAGTGTTCCATTGTGTGAGAAGCACTCGATTTCACTATTTACTGTGGGAGTCATAAATATACATGTCGGCGTAAGAGGGGGAGCCCGAGTTCAGCATTGCACGGTCTCAGGGGAGCTACGAAAGTATGAGTGAGTAAAATAAGGTCCGGGGAAAAGAAGAGCTGTAAGGAAGAGGGTTTTTTTTTACTCATAGTGTAGGTTGTTAAAGCTCCTGTGCACGAGCAGTTGCGACAATACTTTTATGGACAGCTCTGTCAGCCTGGTGGTGGCAAAGTCAAGAATCCGATTGACGTTAATAGAGAAGTTGGACCTGGTGAAGTTGAGACAAGCTTATCCTCGTCGGGAGCAATATGGGCCTGTCCATCTTGATGAGGTCAATCAGGAAAAGAGCAGGCTTCTTGTCTCCAAACTTGGAAGAATCCGATTCCTCTTCCTCGCACATCGATGATCTCGAAACCGTTGAACTGGGGCTGGCTTCCAATGTGACTTCTTTTGCTTGTCTCTGAGGCTCTTCCACTTTGAACTCAAGAACAATCGATCAGTCTCTTAGCGTTGCCACTGCTGTGCTGCTTAGCGATACTTCAAGTCCGTCGAATTGAAGTTTTACCTTCTCTTCACAGATTAAGCTGGTGCACGACCGCAAGGAGTCCCTGGAGAGGCGGATCTCGAGGTTGTTGGGCGAGCGCGAGGGACTCTCGAGCAACCTGGACGAGACGGCCGAGAGAATCGTCATGCTGGAGCGACAGGCCAGAGAGCAAGATTGTCAGGTACTGCAGAGAATTTCTTCACCGCCCTCCAGACTTTCGTAGTCAGAATTACTTAAGGAACGAAAAAATAAGGCCTAAATTTAAAAAAAAAAAAAATGGATGGATTGGAGGGAGGCCCACTCAGACTAAGCTGTTCCGCGTGGACTGCGACGTTGGTGCGCACAAAAGACGCGTAAAAAAGGCAAACAAATCCTCGCAAAAGGTTTGAGCCAAGAGGTCGTTATTGTTCTTTCTGACTTCCTTCATCGCCGCTACTGCCTAATGGAAGCGTTGGCATTGGACCCGAGTGTGAGGATAAAAAAAAAGAAAAAAAAGAAGCTCCTCCTCTGTCCTCTTCATTGCAACTCCTTGACCCCTTGCCCACATCCCTCTCACAACCCCTCCATGTCGGAGTCCATTGTGGCCTTTTTGTTCTTCACATGGCAGTTATTTCTGACTCACTCACACACGAGTGCGTGCGTATGCAGTGTGTCACATGGCACGAATCTACCTCACTCACAGTTCAGCACACATCCTGCATTTGTGCATACACAAGTACCGTAGGACGAGGCTGCCACAAGGACGACGAGGATCCCAAGCCTGGCAGAGTTGGCGCATGAGAAAATTAACCTTCCCACGCGTAACAACGTAAATAAGGTCAATGAGGAGGAACCGTTGTGGAAAGAATGTTGATGACAAGGCCTAATATGGGTCTTAAAGAGGCGCGTCGAACAGTTCAGCTTACTTAACAACCTGTTAGGTTGTGATTTATGATTTGGGTGCCTAAGCATTAAGTTGTGGGTTTTTTTCCCCCCTCGAGCACCTGATGAAGCTGGGCAACAGTTGGCAGCTGAACGCAGCCTCGGCTACAGTTCCAATACAGACCGAATGACGAAGGCATCGACAACATCCATTGTTAAGGAAGGGAAAACTTTCCTGACATGTGGAAAGTTTTATTTCTGGATTACCGTGTAAATATGTGTACGTCGGTTGTGTAACAGCAACCGTGCTATAAACTATTTGTGAGGAGAGAGACCTTGAGTCGGTGGGGAAGTACATTGTATGCACACGCGGGCGGGCGCGCGCACACGCACACGCACACACACACACACACACACACACACACACACACACACAGAGGAACCATCAATTTGGCGGGAGACGCGATTTTGTCACGATTTTTGCCATGGGCACGTGCAAACAAAGTCTTTTTCTGCAAGGTTGGGGACGAGGAAGAGGAGGAGGGGGGGAATATTGTTTCCCCCCTCTCTTCTTGCTGTCACTTTAAGATGGTGACAATGAGAAGAGAGGACTCTGGCGAGCTCTCGCTCTCCAACGATTCTTTGCCAAGCCTTTGAGTGTATTTCTCGTCCATGTGAAGGAGTTTCCTCCATTGTGTCTCTTCTTGTTTTTTCCGAGATTCCAATAGTGCCACACACTATTTGTCGCTCCACGGGAGGGGGTGGGGTGGGGTGGGTACACCAGCAGGCGGGGGGGGGGGGACGCACCTTGACATGGATACAACAAAGCTGATGTCGCGTACGAGTCCAGCCAGACCTGACTCACTTCTCACAATTTTAGCCTGGGAGGGGAAGATGGGGGACTTTCGGGGAAGTTCATCATGTGCACTGGTAGGAGTGTAACAAACTGCCCCCCCCTCTTTTTTTACTGGCACCACTTGCAGGTACAGGGGAACCTTTTTTGTTACCTCAGCCACGCAACTTTTTTACGCATCGACAGTTTTTATTTAATTGCTCCATATGATGAGGGTTTATGTGGACTTCTGCGAGCCAGATCTGAGCGGGGCGACTTGAGACGTTGTGAACATGAGCGAGAAAGCTCAGGGTGAGGAGGAAGAAGTAGGAGTCGTCGAAAGGGTTTTCTTTCTTCTCTCCCCACTCCCTTTGTGTGTTGTGTGTGCGCGCACACGCGAGGGAGTGATGATTGAGCCCCTTTAGGCCACAATTTGCCTCCGAGCAAGAATCGACGGGGTCGACCAAAGAAATTTCCCCTATAGAAGCACTGTTTGAATCCGTCATTTCCCCCCCCCTCGCCCCACACACCGCATATGTGCATTTCGGTGCCAGTGGCTCGGACAGGGTGTCTGTGCAACGTTGGGCACGTCTAGTCAGGGGCTGTAGATGGCGTGAGGTGCCTGACGTTGCTGGCGCCCCAAGAGGTGCGTGCTCGCCATCACCCGATCAGTGGGGCACGACGAAAGTCTTGACTTTCTGCAGCTGAGTGGGACGCACTCGAAAGTCACAATGTCTTCTCTCTATCGTGTGTGTGTGTGTGTGGGGGGGGGGGAGAGTCACACCTTTTCTGTTGTCCTACGTCCATGAACGTGACAACGCGACACCCTGTACGTGGTTATGCCATGGAGCCCGAAGAGGCACCGATCGAGAGCGATTTGCCATACGTAGTATTGACGTATCTAAACTGGCATCAACGCACCGTGTGAGTCACAAAGAAGTCAGAGACTGCGAGCTCCAGCTGAGGAGAGCCACGACGTCTCCTCCTGGGTGACTCACGCGGTCGATGCAGCGCACGTCTGCACGGCTCTTACGACGACGACGTCCCTTATACAGGTAACAGCGGCGGCAGCAAGGCTCCCATTTGCATGCTGAAGACGTCAGACACAAATTGCGACAGGCAGAGCAAATTCCCTGCCAATAACTTTGGTGAGCAAACAGTCGACGAAGTGGAATTGCTCTCTCACATGCCACTTTGAAATCCCCATTAGCTCTTCTGAGGAGCGCCAATAAGGCAAACGCTCGCTCACAATCAATCAAGGGCCTTCAAGATAAAAAAGTTGAGGTGAAAAAGGAGCTTTGGTGGAAGGAATGGCTGCGCTTATTGCCTGCGGCGTTATCAGACCAACGACCAGGAGGAACTCCTGGATTCTTCTCACTCTTGGTCGAGTTCAGACGATGTCACTGTTGTTCCAAAATTGGCAACTCTCCGGGGAAGCAAACAAGTCCTGCTCGTCTTCCTGGCCTCAAGGTGGGCAAGGCTACTTTGCCTGGAAGACAGCGGATTTCTTTTAAATGCCAATCTGCATCAAACATATGGTTAAGGAATGACTGCACGTAGGTCTTCTTTTTCTTCCTCGTGTCCATATTGAGCTCGCCCATTTTGTGACTCTATGGCAAAAATATGGGCTTGGGGCAGAAGGAAAGAGAGGCCTAATTTGGCACATTTTCAAAAATGGTCACATTAAGGCCACTAAAAAATGGCCACATTCCGTTTCCTGTCAAGCCGCAGGCTTTCCAACACTGTTTTTATTCGCGGTGCAGATTCGTAACAGTGAGCGTGAGATGGCAGCGTTGAGGGAGACCAACCACGTCCTGTCCGAGAGGCTGGAGGCTGTGTCCAAGAGGGGCCTCCTCTTCTCCACCGTCCCTTCATCCTCGGACCACTCGTCGTCGAGCCAGTTGTCGCTGCTGAACGAGCTGGAGTTGTCGTCCGACGAGGGAAAGATGACGTTTCCCTACAAAAGGTAAAGGAAAATTCCGTGTCAGTCTAAACCGTGCTTCAGACTTCTCGGCAGCACACGTCTATTCTTATATATCATGTAAGTGTATAAATGCTTGGCCCACCTCCTTGACGTCAAGACTGGCGCACAAATCATTTCTCCGGGGCGATCGCCCTGCCTGCCTCTGGCAGACAAGCACCCTCTTTCCGATGGGTCGGTTTCACCTGCCATACTTGACAACAAGGTGGCGGGATCTACCCTCCCCTCTTTCCAGGTTTCGGCCCCTGCTTGAAAGGAGCAACATTTTTACAACTACGTCGGTCGACGCACCTAATTGTCACTCAAGAATTGCAACCACCACCCCCTTTTTTCCCCCCAGCCCCCATTGTTGACAGGAGAGGGGAGGCGGGATCTGACCTCCCTCCCCCTTCCCCCGCCATTTTTTTCATCGAAATCGTTCCGCAGAGCAGCTCCTACCCCATCCTTTATTTCTGGACGAGATCGCTACCGACACGCATATGTGCGTGAGAGCGATAAGAAGCTTGCTCCAGTTCCAAGATTTTTTTTTTTTCGGTAAATGACCGGCGAGATCTGCGCACCCACCCACGAGTTGACTTGGGTAGATTCCGTCAAAATAAGGGTAAGGAAGGGAGGTATTCAGGATGGAAGCCAGAAGAAATTTGATTAATAGCGACTCGTCAGAGCTCCGCGTCTATCTCATTCCTTCATTGAAGAGAACAGATAGGATTCATGGAAAGGCTTCAGATCACACATGAGCAGCGCCCAAAAACGTGGACTGCCCATTCGAAAAAAAACGAAAAGTCTTGAATGAGTTTTCTTTCTTTCTTTCTTTTTCCTCCTCAGGCCTTGCTCACAAATAGAAGAGCTCGAAGAGGAGATTGAAGAAGACTTTGACGACAGCGAGATCACCTGCGTGGAGCCGACGGAAATGAAAGAGGTTTGACCAGTCAGTTCTGTTATATTGCATGCACTTTTGCCTCCCCCCCCCCCCCCTTGTCAAGAAGATTTGCAACCCTCCCACCCCTTTGAGAGGCTCTACTCAGCCATAGACCAGCTCTTTCCTGCCGTCGAAGCTCCGGCGACCTCTTCAAAACATGTGTATGGATGTACTGTGCAAGCCAGAAAGGAAACAAAACGAGTGACGCAAGGGTGAGAGGCAACTTTTTCACGCACCCAGGATTTGTGCTTCTTCTCGTATTTGAAATCTATAACGACAAAAGGCCAGGAGAGACAGCAAGAGGCAGGCGGTCTTCACAGCCCTGCGGCTTCGCGTGCTTCTCACCCCCCAGATGGTCAAAAAGTCATGCTTAGCGGAATGGGGGGGGGCAATCTCGGTCCAAATGGATCAAAATCCTTCACCAGCTGGGGGTGACGCGACGAACAAGGAGAACCGTGAATGCTGAAGAGTCCTGCGTCGTCAGCCAGCGCTGCTGGCAAAAAGCATAAGGCGTAAAAGGACGCAAGGCTGCAATGTTATAATACTGAGTTAGCAAAGAAGTCTTCTTCCTCACAGTTTTCTGCTCACGTCCTCTTCTTACCTTCCCCATTTCATTCATCTGTCTTGGACATTCTAGATGCTGTCCATCCGTCTGCCTGGTTTTTTAGCACTCACGCTGTATGTGCTCATGCAGATTATCTGCATATCTTTCAGCTCCGCCAAGAGATCCTGTCTGCTTACAACCATCTGCGACATCTCTGCTCGTACGTGCGGCAGAAAAGCCACTGCAACAAGCACAACAAGCCTTCCCCGGAGGAAAGTGGTGAGCAGCGGCAGCAACAGCAGGAGCAACAGCAACAACAACAACAAGGTCGAGGAGGCAACATCAACAAACGACGACGCCACTCTTCGGACTCGCTGATGGGCAGCACCTGTGACAGTCAAAGCTCCTCCTCGGAGGACTTCCAAGACTCTAAAGACTCACAGAGGAGAGTCAACGGACTCCTCAGAGGAGTCTTACAGGTAACTATGTGCAATAGCACCAGGTTTGCGTTTCTGTGCTCTGCATATGATGTTATGATGTAACCACATATGGGGGATAGTCTCCATTGTGGACTACAATGCATCTTGTAGTCAACAATCAAGTTGTGGTCGATTGCAATTTGTAGTCATGGGGTAAGCAAGCCAACCCATCTGCAGTAGGGTTGCTGGCTTTCACTCAAGGGTGTTCCATATTCTGCCGTAACTCTCATGATAACATCGGCATATCTCACATCCATCGTCACTTGCAGGAGCTGAAATCGCTGCTAGAAGATGTCTTCAAGACCAGGACGAAGCTCCGGAGCAAGAAGAAGAAGAGCTGCAGCGGCCGAAGCAGCAGCGCCGAGTCCGCAGTGGTACTTGACGACGACGACGAGGAAGAAGAAGAAGAGGAAGAAGCTGAGTCCGTTGTCGATTTGGAGACTGAGGTACATGGCGTGAGTGCTCAGTGGGAGCGGATGCAGATCCAGCTCAGACAGGTGCAAGCGGGTCTCAAGAGCAAGGAGGACGAGGTCCATGATCTGCAAAGCAGGGTGAGTAGACAAACTCCAGTCAGCAAGTCAGTCGTGATGAACTTGTTCGCCCAGCTGTCCATGGCGGAGGTGAAGCTGCGTTGCACCGAGGAGGAGCGAGACAACCTTCGGCAGGACCTGGACGAGTCAGAACTTGGCAGAGACCAACTGGTGAGGAAGGCGTGGGAGAAGAGGGACGAGGCGGTCAAGAGGAAGAACGCTGCGGAAGTGGACCTGGCAAAGGAGCGAGTTGGCGTCATGCAGGTAAACTCTGGACGTTCTGGCGGTGGGCTGCCAAAAGCAAACGCTGTCCGTCCATCTTTTGACTTGACCTCTCCTTCGATGTCACACAGGTGAACTCTCAGTTGATGGAGGCCATTCAGCAGAAGATCGAGCTGTCGCAGCAGCTGGAGGAGTGGAAGACCGACATGGAGGTCCTGTTGGAGGACCAGATCAAGGAGAGACTGCTCGAGTCGGAGAGAAGAAAAAGAGACCTGGCGCAACAGGAGCATCCGAACGGGAACGTGGGGACAAAGCTGCTCAGCTTTTTCCATCGAAATTAGGACTCCTTTAACCTTGTTGAGGAAGATTCTTGATGACAAGAAAAAGTTGTGAAGTGGAGGCTCCAAAATGTTTAATCTCAATCAAGAGATCCTCTCACTTCCTAGTACTTTCGCAAGTCTGGGAAAAGTGGGAGAATAAAAGTCATTGGGCGGAAATGTCTCCTTCTCCTCGAACTTGTGGTTAACAGACTTTTTTTTTTGCCGCCAGGGACCCAAAAACATGGCTGTGAGAACCCCTCAAGTTTGTCATCAACTTCTCTCCCCCTCGTTTGTTTCCTTCGAAAAAGTCTCAATCTTAACGAAGACGACGAGAAAGTTGGGAAAAGCAGCCAAAAACTATCGTTGGAATGGCTGCCATAACTCAATTAGCGGATCGAGCAAGAGGGCAGATGAAGAGTTACTCCTTGCTCGTTCTACCCCCTATTTTTGGACTGTCTCGCTGCTCTTGGGCTGCTTCGCGCAGTCCGTGGAGCTGTCGAAGTTGTCCTCGTCGTCCAAGGAGTTGGAGGAGAGAAAGAAAGTGTCAATCACCACTCGAACATTGACATGACTTCATAAGAGAAAATTGGAGGCCGGATTTGAGGTCGCCGCCGGCGACCTCAGAAACTTTGCTTTTTGGGGAGAAGGAGGCCCGCCCTTTTTATTTCTGCGGCACTTGTGGACGATCCTCCGGGATCAGTTCTTCATTCCACAGCCTCGCTTTGTTCTACTCGACTACCTAAGACCTCAGAGGTCTCTTGATTCAGGAAGGAGAGATTCTCTCCGCCTCAAGCCTCCACAGTCCGACTGCTCTTGTCTGCCCTAATCTTGCGAGTGTCATTTTTGCTATTGGCCGGCTTTAGAAGCCAACATCTCGATGACAAGTACGAGTACACGCGGCCTCGTGAGGTCAGTCATACACGAAGAGAGGAAGACCTGACACTGGCAATCTTGCTGGACCTGTATAACACATTTAGACGCCCTAAATAAGCTACTAATCTGTGATACCTTTAACCGATAATGCCTATTGGTACGAGTTAGTTGTTAGTTGATCTTCGAGACAAAGAAAATGAACCCAAATTGTAAGACATGTCTTAGAACTAATAAAGCTTGACTGCACAATTCGCATCAACGTCCGGCACCATCGAGTCTTCTCAGTAGTCCTCAAAGGGGTGATTTTTGCTTTCAGCACAGCCAACAGAAGAAAGATTTACGTACGGGGCAACTTCGGTACTGGTCCCATAGCCGATTTAGTGGCTAAACAAAACTTTTGGCTGGAGTCTTTTTCCCACATGGCAGATTTTGTAAGCTGACTTTTCACTCACCCTGTATTTTTCACTACTGCAAGCACACAGAAAAAGAGACAGAGAGAGAGGGAAGCCAATCGTTGTACATGCCACAACCAGCAACCAGCATGGCCGAGTCAAGGCCAGGAAAAGTTTCCTTCCCGGGGCAAAAGTTAGGAGACTCTAGGTATTAACTCTCTCCCCCCCCCTCCTTTCTATCACAAGTATTCAGAAAATGGGGGCGCCAGGATATGGGACGACGACGACGACGACGACAACGGCAACGACGGCAACGACGAGTTCTACGTATGCCACAACAGGGGTTAGCCCGTAGCCAGGCTGTACAACAAACGCACTACATAAGTTATAGAAATACTTCTCTGGGTCGACCCTTTTTTTCTGCTTCCCTCTTCTTCCTCAAGAAAAGTTGTTGCCTGCAATTTCTTCCGTTCTACCGTGTGAGTCGCAAAAATGGTCGACTTTCGCCTCTCCGCGAGATCCACGCCCGAGGTGTCCCCGATGCCTGGCGAATTGGGAACGTCAGAGGAGAAGTCGAGCGTTTCCTGTTCTTTCTAACTCACACTGCACGCACGCATGTTTTCGCGGATTATTTTGTGGCTGTTCAGCTGTGACGAAGCAGAGAGATCGCAGCTCTGAGGGTGAAAATGAAATGAAAATGCCACAGCTCCTTTCGCGAATCTTTTTTTCCCCCTCTGTCTGTGATAGAAGAGTGGCAACGGTGAAATAAAGTAAAAAAAAAAAAAAACGATCAACCCAAGTTGAAGAGTGAATAAATACATCAGCGTAATACGCTGTAATACAGACACACAACCATATCCGAGAGAATCCGAGTCGACTGAGAGCGATTTGGCGTGCGACGGCTCAACGTGGCAAAGTGTCTTAGTCCGATTACAGAAGTATTTTATCCAGCTCATTATTGGGAGCCTCATAAAGTGCGTAACAGTGATAAACTTTGGCTGGGGTGAATTTCTTCTGCTAGGCAGAAAAAAGGGAGGAAAGAAAGAAAGAAAGCCACATTTCCACGCTTCATCAATTTCGGTTTCTTTCGTCCCCAAGCCAAAACTGACTTTTTGAGATGACGGACTTTGTCAGAAAGTTTTCCTAGTAGAGACAATCCAAGTCGTGTGAGCGTCAAATGGAGGATCAAATCCAACGTAAAGGAAAAAGAGAGGAAGAAAGATGCTGCACACATACGACAGCGTCTATTACTAGATCTTGACAGAGGTGGCAGCAACTTCCAACATGCATAATGGTGCAGCCAAACAGTGAGTGTTGGTGGAAATTGTTTCCCATCAATGAAGACACGTAGGAGGTGGTCTTGGAGGGGCAAAGCGATCATCAGGCCTTCGTGTCTTCACAGAGTTTGGGCCTCGTCAGCTAACTTTCGACCTGCTGAAGAGAGCGGCCATCACCTGCTGAGGGAGATTGAAAAAATGCTCTCAGTACAAGTCCCTGGCTCAGCTGTCCTCTGTCACCTGGTCCGCGTCGTTCACTGGCCCCCAATTCATATTCAGTCAGACACTTTTTAAGTCTCATACTGTAAGCCAGAGCTCTGCCGATGTCGAGTGAGGTCACCAATGTTTGTGTACAGCACAGGGTGCACTTGCAGCAGTTTGTTGGCGCCCATGATGTGGCTATGAGCAGAGGCCTCCAGCTGAA
>JAAUXU010066122.1_pt1 | contig 11978 bp, 15 predicted proteins | sample 7278151 | NCBI WGS metagenome assembly JAAUXU01 (sample SAMN14350113, study PRJNA611818) | marine sediment metagenome | isolation source: surface marine sediment (1.8m) | place: French Polynesia: Moorea | collected 2018-08 | reverse complement strand
TCCCCACCCCACCCCCCCCCCCACCCCCACCCCCCCGCCCCGCCGCCGCAACAACGCGCCACCCCCCGCCACAACCCGGGGCCGGGGGGGGGGGGAACGGACGGAAAATGTGTCATTAGAGGCTGGGTTATATACACTAAGGGTGCTCATGTAGCCTCGCTAAGGTGAAGAGGGAGTCTGGAAAGTCCCCAGAGTGGACCTGCTGCAGTTGGACATGGCAAAAAACACTTCTTCCAGCCGTTACGCCCATGGACTGGGTAAAAAAGAAACGGGCCTAGCGGTGCACACAGGCTTAACCTTGGGAGTCTTGGTCATGACAGGCATGAGCTCGGCGGCAAAAACGTGGCTCTTTTTTGTCTTGATGCAGTTCGTAAAGATCCCAGCCAGCTTTGAAGGTGGATCCAGGCTCCGATTGATCAATTTATGGCCCCAAAGCAGAAGCTAAATAAATAGCACCCGGTGCAGGAAAGTCATTGCAGTCCAGCAACTTGTTCGTCCAGCCCTTTTTGTGACTTTCCCCCGATCGATTGTATGGAAAGTGCACCCACTACGTATTATTGAGGCCCTCGGAAGAAACGCTCGCAGCGTGATGAACAAGGCCAAAATCTCCCCCAGCCTTTGGTTCTCCTCCACGGTCATGACAAAGATGGAGGAGAACAACTGGTGGGGGCATCTTCAGCCAGAACAAAACTTTCGCACCACAGTTTGTTGCCACCCAAGCTGGTCCGCCTTCCAACAAGGAAAAAAAGTGTCCTGCTCGAGGTCTTCAGTCATGATTGTAACCCTTTCTTTATGCTGCGTCGCATGCTAGATTAGATTTGGAGAGACGTCACTTTTGGCCAGAAAAAGTTCGACTGCGCTTGGATATCTTATTTCAATGCCAATAAAATAAAATGCTTTCGTCCTCCTTCCAGTTTCCTGCTTTCCGCGCGTTCCCTCCGACGCCGGCCACATGACCGCCAACGCGGGCGACAACATCGTCTTCAACTGCGATGTCCACTTCCCAGGGGACCAGCCGGTCCCCTACGTCGTGCAATGGTGGAAGAAGGTGCGAATTCCGCGCTGAGATCGCAAACAATAAGAGGGATTTTTGTCATTTTCTGACCTCTCCGCAGGGCAAAGACCTTCCAATCTACATCTGGTACGACAACTACCCGACGCACGCGGACAGGGATTACGCGGGCAGGGTCTCCAAGATCGAGCCAGGTAGGTCACACTCGGATTCTGTATTAAACATAGTTGAAGCCTTTAACCCTGAAACAGCTATGAAAGCGTTTAGCTCTATAATATCTGATCGCGATTATTAACACAGTGGCCCCCCCTGCTTATGTTTACACCGGATACGACGACATCCGGCTTATACGGATAATACTGTCAGGTCCCGATTCTTTACCAAGCTAGAGGCTTCGAATGCACCGACAATTTTGCATCTGTGGGAGGAAAAACGAATTTCATTTTTAACCTTTCCCCAAACAATTTGCCTATTCTAACGCCTTATCCATGATTTAGCATTCAAGATTCACTCAACGCAAACTGTACTTTCAAAACAAACATTGGACCTGAGGAATTCAGCAGTACCACTCTTAGTTCTCCTGATATAGAGCACTCTGGATACAATGAGAATCTCTCCTAGTGCTAAGGGTGTCGGTATAAGCGGGGACCACTGTATCGTGTTATAGCTTCTAGGTAAAGCTTTCATTAGACCTCAAATATGTGGAGGATTTTCTTTTTTTCCCTCGTGTCATATAAAAGACTTTCCTTCGCAGGTCCCAATTCTGTGTTCATCGAACCCAACTACGGCTTGGCCTCTCTGAACATCACGAACGTGACCGAGGGCGACCGCGGCTGGTACAACTGTCGAGTCCTCTTCCTCAACAGGGACCCCGACACTGTCAGCGTAAGCACGATCAACATGCAAACTTGCGTTTTTTCCACATCTACATGAAAGCTCACCAGCTGTGAGAGTTTCCCCCCGGACCCTTTGAAGTATGGAAGTTGTTCTTCTTCTTAAATGACTTGAGATTATGCAACTTTATTTATAGTTCTTTTTAATCTGAGACCGTTGTGAGATTGCTTTGAGGTAAGCTCAAGGCCAGTTTTCCACTTTAAGAAGAAAGAGGCTGAGTTCGAATCACTAGACGCAGTTTTCTCGGAAAACTTGGTCAACCTAAACTTCAATTTTAGACTTTAGATTCTGATCTGCAAGCCGCTAACCTTATATTTTAGCAAACATGACCAATCAGATTGGATTATGTCTACTGTGCAGAATTTTATATTTCGAGGGAACTGTATCCGCTTACCATGTAGATGTGACAATGCTCCACAGTATGAACATTGGGGGTTATGTACCTTGAGTCAGTTACTGTCATACAAATGGCTCTAAACAGGTCTCTTCTGTAGACCCAGGCCAGGTCAGATAACAGCATTCTGTTCGCTGGTGTGAGCCAGATTATATCCCAGTGTCTGGCCCAGAAGCAAAAGAACATGCTGGGATATCATGTCCGGGATTGACGCAGTTTCCGTGGAATTGCATTGTGTATGACACTTGCATGACAAGAAATGAGGCCACAACGAAGAAGGGGCATGAGGAGAGATTCTTTGGGCATGGAATAACTGCAATAGTGAAAAATATTTTTCACCTATGATATATGCTCCCAGTTCATATGAGAGTTCATTGATATTTAACGCATATAATCTCTCCCTAGAATGGCACCTGGTACCACCTGGACGTGCACGCCCCGCCCTACTTCATCGACACGCCCACCGAGATCACCTACGTCACCTTGGCGGAGTCCATCATACTGACCTGCCAGGTACAGCACTTTCCCACTTCTTTTGGACTCTTTTTTTCTGATTACTTCTTTTTTTTCTCCGGGTGAGCCTGAGAAGGGCTCTTGGTCCATTCATCCATCTCTTTTGAGCACAAAAAGAGTTCCTTTCACTACATAGCTCACAATTGTGATGTGCATTATCCACTGCTCTGCATGCAACAAATTCTGTGCCACATGAATCCTAAAGAAGAACATTTCTAGGCTGGTGGAACCCCCACCCCTGAGATCGTCTGGTTCAAGGGCGAAGGCCACGTCAAGATATCCCTCCGCGTGGGCGTCTTCAATGATGGCACCGAGCTGAGGTGGGTTGACATGCATGAAAGAGCAATTTGTTGCTGCTTCAGACGACGGCGACATCATTGGACTGGGATTGATGTTGATTTTTTAACCTTTTTTCGCAGGATCAATAAGATTCGTGATCGTGATCTCGGCGAGTACACGTGCATCGCCAGGAACGGAGTGGGCAAGGAGGGCAAGAACATGATCCACTTCACTACCAGGGTGGTTTTAGCAGGTGAAGAGCGTGAACAAACATATGGTCGAACTGTGCTGCAGGAAACTTTTTAGTTGCGACATCCGCATTCTCAGACTCATTGATAAGTGGTATCCAGAAAAAGAAGCCATCCAGATTTCTCCGCATTCTATTTCCCCCCCCCCCCTTTTTTGACAATTGGAGAACAAGCACATTTCCTGCCTTGGAGGGCTGATGGCAATTTTAGATACGACAAACAACAGTTTGCCTTTTCTAGGAATAATAGAAAGGAACACAAGGAGTTTGCTCTCTTAAAGCCCTGGGGAGTTCTAAATAGGGCCAAGAATTTGTTTCGTCTCTGTGTGCAGGGAAACGCACGAGCACGCACGCACGCGCGAGCCCACAAGCACACGCACAAACACACGCGGAGATGACGGAATTCCATATCTTTATCTCTTTGTGGATGCTCTTCGTGCTGTGCTTTTCACATCATTAAAGGTGCTCTTAATGGGGCACATTTTGCACCACCCTGGGGTTTTGTCTGGCCCAGCTGCTCCCTCCAGCTGCTCCTCGCCCCTGCCTGGGTCCTGGGAGAAAAATTCTCGCCAGTGCAAACAGGGCCTTAAGAAAAGGGGGATCCTTGAGTACAACTTTGTGCTATCTCTCTTCTTTTATCACAAGCTGTGAGACAAATGTTGCCAATGTTCCTTCCTTCTACTATTGTTGTGAGTCCTCTCTCTCTCTCTCCCTCTCTCTGTCACACGCACACGCACGCGTGCGCACCCGAGGACAAAAAAGAAACACAAAATGGGCTTACCCACAAGAAGAAAAATCTAGGACAACGACCCAGTGGTTTATCTTCTGTTTTTGTTTAACTTTCCCCCATCTTTCTCGACCAGACAAGTTCTACCTCGGTCAGACACGATTCTCCCACCAAATTCGGGCTCCCACGTTATTTCTTGCCTTCCTTTTTGCTCGGAGTCGTGGAGATTTCTTTTCTCCACTCAGATTGGTCGAGGGAATCCAAAGAAGTTCCACTCACCGGACTCTTGGAGAGACAGCATCAAACGAAAGTGTTGACAGATGCACCTTTCTAGTGATTCTCTCTATTAAGAGAGGTTTGGATGACCTCTCAGTCATTGGAGAGTTGGATTGCTAGGGATTGATTCTCTCTCCTGTTCAGCGTCTACAGACAGGGACTTAAGAAACTGAGCAACTCTCGGGTTTTGCTTCATCTATCTAGGCGAATTAGAGCTGTAATGTAAAGCCAAGCTATTAAAAATGACACTTAAGAGCTCTACTCTTTTGCCCTCTAGGTGGGGCTGTGATCACCAAGAAGCCCTCCAACCTGACTGTGCAGGAGGGACAAGAGGCAGAGTTCACCTGCGAAGGCCAGGCCAACCCGGGGAACGTCTCCGTCAGGTGGTACAAGGACGGGAGGGCCATCAGCGACCTGGAGGATCTGGTGAGTCAGGCACCGATCGAGACCACCTTACAGAGGCTTCTTACTGAGACTTTTCTCCGCAGGATCGTCGCACCGCGGTCCGAAGAAATGGGTCCTTGGTCTTTTCCAAGGTGGAGTCCGGCGACGCCGGCCGCTACACCTGTAACGTCACCAACGGCATCGGCAGCCCCACGGACGCCTCGGCCTTTCTAGCAGTGGAATGTGAGTGTGACTTGTGCTTCAGATGTGAAGAGAAAGATCCCCGAAAGCTTCACATGGTCTCAAACATGACCACGGTGGTCTCTTTTAGCTACTCTTTAGATGCCAGTGCGATGATCATGAGTTCACTTGTTCTCTTCTACTGCACGACAGTACTGGGAAAAGTTGCAGAAGTACCTCTCATATCGATTTAAAAAGTTGAAAGCTTTGAGCAACTTCACTCGCTGCCGCAGTGGCCTTGCGCACCTGATCTGACCTTTTCTCCATGATCAATTTGAATGACAACGTCTATTTAGCCGCCAACATGCCAAAGTCGCCTTCCTTCTGCATGAAACTGAAATTTTGGCCTAGGAGTCACTACATAAGCGACCTCGAAACGGCCTCGATTCAGAGTGACAAGGAGACAATGATTTTGATGGATGGTTACTGCCAGTTTAATCAACGTACGTAGCTCATCAAAGAAGGAAGTTTGTTTAAGGCATTAAGCGTACCTGTAGAAACAGAACATGTACAATGCGCCCACCTTTCAGATCCTGCCCGGGTTTCTTTCCACCCTGACGTTCAGTACATCCCTCGGGGTCTCCAGGGCGTGATCCGGTGTCACATCAAGGCTAACCCGCCCATCCAATACGTCACCTGGACCAAGAACAAAAGGATCTTCGAGGCATTCGAGGAGAAGGGAATCATGGCCATCGAGAACGGCTCCATTATCATCGACAGGGTATTTTTGTAGTGCTTTCATTTGTAGTTAGTCAAATACGAACCGAGTAGACTCTGGTAGCGTCAAATACGAGTCGAGTCAGTCCAAATTATGACTTGAGTCAAGTTTGACTCGAATCAGGCCTGACTTGACTCTGGCACTGAGAAGTTATTCTGCCGCCACACGGTCATTTGGTCTACGACGAAATTTTTCTTTTATCTCGTGTGTACTGCAATGATGCATCCTTGACCCGTAGGTTGGCCCCGAGCACGTGGGCGACTACGTGTGCACGCCTTTCAACATCCACGGCAGCGCCGGCTCCTCAAAAGTCATGCACGTGAAGATGAAGAATCCTCCAGAGATCACCAGGAGGCCAGGCAAGACGAGAAATGCCAAAGTTTGTCTCTGGCTATATCATAGCGCTATCAATATTGTTATTTATCAGATCAAGAGTATCACCGGTCCGTCGGCGACAAAGTCACCCTACCCTGTGGGGCCATCGGTAGTCCCAATCCTGCCCTCACCTGGAGAAGGGTAAATGTGTTGCTGACCTCAATGACGACGTTGGGAACTGACTTGAACCTGTGCGCTTTCTGTAGGTTGATGGACGTCGACTCCCTCGAGGTCGATACAGCTTGTACAACGGCGAGCTGACCCTGGAGAACCTGCGCAAGAGCGATCACGGGGTATACGAATGTGTCGTGTCCAGCGACGTGGCAACACTGGTGGCCAGGTACTGATACATGGATCGAGTGAAGCGTCACATGTACGAACGATATTTTTATGACGTGCAACAACAGCATCGGATGATGTCCATGACGTTGAAGCCTCCCCTGTCGTGACATTCACTCCTGTTGTCTTGAGACCAGTTAAATTGATCTCAGCCTTACCCATCAGGACCGAGCTGTTCGTGGAGCGCACAACTCCTCATGCGCCTACCAACGTGACCGTGACGGACAGCGAGACGTTCGCCGTCACCATCGAGTGGATGCCAGGGTACAGCGGATGCGCGAGCTGCAAACAGACCTACAAGATCAGGTATCAGGTGGCTGCCATTGACGCAGTGTGACTGAAATCTGGATCAATGGAAGCTCAGGAAGCGCAATTTTTTTCTACAATCGTGGAACTGACTCAGAAGGATTGTCGGTTCCACTTGAAAGAATAAGTGGATTAACAAAGCGAAGAAGGGGGTTCAAGCATTGAGAGGTTTATTGCAGGCCTGTCTGCATAGCAGCCTTGACGTTACTTGGTAAGGATCAGACGCTTAAAAGGATCAGTTTCAGCAGTGCCGAAGTAATCGTTGCTCGTTGCTCGTTTCAGGGTATATCTGCATTTGGGGGGGGGCGCAAAATGTGGGGTTTTCCTCGCAAAATTGCTCACTCATTGTAGTGCAATTTCTCGACTGCATTTTCCAGTAAGTGGAACTCTTGGAGAGGGTTTGCACAACTTGAATGGGTGACTTGGTTGTTGTCCATGACGAAAATGATGAGCAAAATCGTACTCTTGAGCAGCATCGACTGTCAGATGGCGCTGGATGCACAACGTCGATGGAAGATTTCCTCACAAAAAATTGGCCCCGAATGTGCCTGTAGGGAAAATAAGGATTCTGCCTGCAGATCGATGTTCTACAATGGTGATTGGCATTTAACAGGATGTCTCTGTTTTCCAGATTTAGTGAAGGCCTCCGCCAATATGTAGTGCAAAGCATAAATGTGCGATTGTTTCCAGGTACCGCGAGAAGGACTCCAAGTTTCCGAACTGGATCGAGTTGCCCGTGAACCCCCCGGACGCCCGCAAGATCCAGATCCATCACCTCAGCTCGAGAACGAGATACGAGTTCCAGGTACGGATGAGATGGCTTCATATTAGTATGACTACAAGGAGTTATTCGTGCTCGAAAATATGATGATCGTTGAACGATGCCTATGATGGCACTCATCTGGATACAGATAACAAGGTCAACAAGATATGTGCTGCACAATCGTACCTTCTGCTCTCTTCTCTAGCACCTCCAGCTCTTATGCCTCCTGGGGGAGGTCCAAGAGCTCCCAACAGTTCCAAAAGTACAAGAGCAAGAGCGCGGAATCATTTTCCACATATTTCTCGAACCGATTTCACATGAAAGATCTTGCGGGTAGTAGAGGTATTTTCGTAGCAAGTCTCTGTCCTATTGTTGAAAGAAAACCCTTCACTTTCGTTGGGATGAATTTTCGAGCGCCATTGCCCCATTTTTGTTGCCGTAAAAAACCAAACTGTTCCAAAAAAGAGCCAAACTAACTAGGAAGGAGGAGAAAAAAAGGAGTCAATTTGCTATTTCCCAAAGTTCAGTTCCAAACGAGGCCAAACACTCAATGAGCTTGAAGTATTACTAAGCCACGCGGTTTCAAACCAATCCAAATTTCTAAGCTGTGGCCTTAGGACAGGGCAGCAATGATCTTGCTTGTAACATTGTTGTCAGGGATGTTGACAAGTGAATTTGAAATGGTGACCTGTGCCGTCCCAGCTGGTGTCTCATCCATGTTCAGAAATCGACCAAAGCTGCTGCTGCCCAAGCTGGAAGAGCTGCCAATGAAGCCCATGCAGCCCATGAACTGCTAGTCACTGCTTGTACTTCGGACTCTTGTAGGGGCTTCCTGCAGTTCAAACATGGGCTCCTGCTTCCCTCGCCTCAGCAAGTTCTGAACTGTCTACAGTGATGAGAACCCCTGCATGAGTCAGATTGCGCTGACCTTGGGCAGTGACCAGCACTTTACGAGCTTGCAGCTCACTCCAGCTCAAAAGTTCGTGAGGGTTGGTGCGAAAGAGGTTCTGTCATCTGTTTCCCTTGAAAGTTGGCAAAACATTACTTTTAAAAAATGTCTGGCCTATTGGTTTATGCAACATTACAATGAGGGTTGTCCTAAAACGTTACTCTGGGGTGCTGTGACCCCATGTTAGATTATAGCTGATGACCCCCCATATAATTTAGCTACACTTGGATTGGAGTTGCATGATGCTCAGGACAAATTTTGCTCTTTGTTGGCAAGATACAATATTCGTTATTCTCATAAGGGCTCATTATGAACTTCAAGAAATATAAACACAACATGTGTAAACAAGCGAACAAAGCATTTACATGCAGGTTTCTGTGGAAAGGGGGGGAGGAACTGCCAGAAACATCTGCACCGAAATTTGTCTTCTTTTGTCTAGGTGATCGGCACCAACGAGTACGGCGATGGGATGTACAGCGAGATCATCGAGGCCCAGACCAAAGGTAATGACGACGGCAACGAATTCTCCACCTCCTCGACTGACCCAAAAAAAGAAAAATTAATTTCCTCTGCGCTAACATTTGGCTTTGGTGTGGAAAAAACCTAACAATTTCTCGTTTCACACTCTGTTTCTCTCTATTTAACCAAAAGCTGATGGAGGCTTAGAGTGGAGTGTTTATCCTCCCACGGCCTCTCCCTCTGAGCAATCCACCTCCACCGGTAAGCTGAGAACAAATAGCAAAGTGCAGTAGTCACCTTTGCTTCTTTTGTTGTGCTGGAGTTAACAGTTATTTTTTATCAGGGAGAAGGAACATTTCGGGCTGCACAGTCTCGACCTCAGAAAATGGTCATTGCTGTTCATTTCTTTTCCACACAAGATCAATGATTTCAGTACTGCTTTATGTGTCAGGCCTTGGGCCTCATGAGCCACTTCAATGCACCCGTACAGAAGGGAAGGACAAGTTCAGAACAAGATTTTGGTGCTGAAAGGGAGAGAACTGCAATTGCCTACACTGTATTCATGTCCAAAATGCCAGTGGTGTTGCCATGACATGTGCTAGGGGTCCTGGACTTGTCACAGCAATGTCACTGACCTGACACCAACAGTTGTTACTGTTATTATTATTATTATTATTATTGCCATCTTTTCTACCTTTAAGACTGCCAAGGAATGGATGGAGACACTGCCTCTTCCACTGCCATTAGGAAACTGCTTTCCTCAGGTTGTAACAGTGCAAAATGTTGATTTGGATCTGTATTTTTTCTTTGTTACTAGTGGTTTGTCCAGAAATTTGACTCAAACTCTTCTTTTTGTGTTTTAAGTCCTCTCTACCTAATGTCAACTCTTGTTCATAGACTGCATTGAATTTAACTTGGAAATTACTGGCGTGGCCGCACCCCAAGAAGGACCAGACCCAAACGATCCTGATTGTAAGAAAAATGTGTGAAAAGTTTGTTGTCATCAATAATTAAAAAGAAAGAAGAGGAATAATAGCATTAAGTTTGCATGGAATTTTTCACTTTCCCAGTCCATCATTTTGTGTCCCCTAAATTGCTGAGTTCTGGGTTTGCGGCATTAGTTCTATTAGTAATAATGGTGTATTGCCTACAAGTTTAAGTTAAGTATCCTCAGTTTTTGCTTGTTAATTTTTTCGTAGTCCTGCTGTACCATGAAAATGCAGATCCAAATGAGCAGAAATAGGCAGCGAAAGATGGCAGTGAAGATTTGGCTGTCTCAGATCAGCCTTTAAGGGCCTTCACAACTGACTTGAAAGGTCGCATTTCTTTTGTTCTAGGTTGCTCCTTTATGTTTGCCATGAGTTTTTGCCTCCCTCGTTTTATGCATGCGACTTTTTTCGTTTCAGATTTGTCTGTGTTTGACATAAAACTCTTGCCCAGAGACTCCCTAGGGAATGTGATTTACCCCAAAGTGCCTAAAGAGAGAGGTACAGCTTTTATTTATGTTTGATGTATTCACATGGTTTCTTGTAGACATTCCTCTTCTCAGGGTGTGCATGACAAAACAGATCTGACATTCAGCATCTGCAGTACAGGGTGGTGGGGAAGGCCACAGGGAACTTAGTTGGCCTCGGAAGCAGACGTTGCATTCAGTTTGCCTCACCCTGCATAGACTTTGGGGTAGTTTCTTACAAAAAAACCACTCTGCTGCTTGATATCAAGACACTCAATTTACGTTCTGGCGTCACTTTTGCACAAGAGTTAACACGTCATGCAACAAATGCCAACCAATATGGGCCAATATATTTTAGGCAAAGGTCTCACTGAAGACGTGCATACATGCATACAGACGTAATTATTATGTATTTATCCTGCCACCCTGTAAGTTTGAGGTCAATTTTCGTGAATCTTCTTTGACGTGAACAAGTTGCACCAGACACCTTATCACACCGAGCTCAAACTCTGTCTTTTTTTGCGTCAGACACCCCTCCTGGTGAGGCTCCCTCTCCAGCCACAAACCTGACTGTGCAGCCAGTGGCTGGAGGTTGGGTCCTCAGGTGGTTGGGGGACCTCTCCGACCCCAGACTTCTCTACTACACGGCCGAGATCAAGGGCATGAAGGACAAGGATAAGTGGATGCCCTTGACAGACCAGAAGATAGACAAGGAGGAGGCGTCCTACCTAAGTAAGTGACTGTGTGAGACAGAAAAATAATGAAGGAGAAGTTGTTGTCTATCATTTACTCCAACATAAGCTCGAATAATAAGTCATTTGTGTCACGTGGCTTTCTTTTCTCCAGTTAAGAACATGGGCACAGGCAAGGCCTACTTCTTCCGCGTGCTGGCTCACTCTGCCGAGACCTTTTCCATCAGTGAGAAGGTCAAATACGAGCTGCCCGACAACTTCAAGAAGCGGGCTGTGACCGCAGGCTTGACCGGCGGGATCCTCTTTTTCATCGTGGCCATCGTCCTCTCCGTATGCACCGTGAAGATATGCAACAAGCGCAGGAGGAGGAAGCAGGAGAGAGGTGAGAAGACCTGAGTGACAAATAAGATACTTAGAGCCATAGTGTGCAGGCGGCCGCGATTGGGTAAAGGTACCCCCATTCCTTGGTGTCACAGTAGCACTGCCTGGAGAACCCCTCCTACATCCAGTGTCACACCAGATCCATCCTTCATCCTCCCACACTCACTCTTCCTCCAAAGGTAGTAAGTACCGCTTAGTACGAGGGAGCTGTACCGTACAAGACCCAAAAACAGTGCAGTGGAACCCGCTTATTCACGTGACTGTTCCCAAAGCTGACATGCACAGTGAACTCAGTGACGTCAACTCTACGTTTTATCTGGGTGCAAACGTGTTGGGAGTGACCGGACCTATCATAATAGAGTCCTACTGTATTCATGTTGTGAAGCAGCCATTTGTCTTGGTTCTCGGCATTTTCAGTCACATGAGCTTTCAAATTGAACCTTGTGCACTAAGAGAGGTCCATGTGCCTATTTGATGACACCGCCCCCACCCCCGGGGGTGGCGAGGCCCGGCGCCCGCGGGGGGGGCGACCGGGGGGCGGGGGGGGGGGGGAGGGAGGGAGGGGGGGGGGGTGGTC